>ENA-OWYX01000006-OWYX01000006.1-human-gut-metagenome-genome-assembly--contig:-NODE-6-length-172535-cov-44.6604_pt1 | contig 172535 bp, 150 predicted proteins | sample MGYA00249758_ERZ652102 | MGnify/ENA primary metagenome ERZ652102 (study PRJEB26925, sample SAMN05827107) | human gut metagenome | biome: ENVO:2100002; feature: ENVO:00000062; material: ENVO:00002003... | reverse complement strand
CCGACAAAGCAAAAGGGGTTGATTGTCAACCCCTTAGCTTTTCTTTAGTCGGGATTACTGGACTCGAACCAGCGACCTCACGCCCCCCAGACGCGTGCGCTACCAACTGCGCTAAATCCCGATTTGCGAGCGCAAAGGTACGCACTTATTCTGACATTTGCAAATTTTATAGCACTTTATTTTGCCTTTTAAGTGATTTATCGTAAATTTGCACCATATAAAATCCAAGATATGAAGCATCCTCTCCTCCTTTTTCTAATGGTTGCAGGACTATTTTTGGCCGCGTGCAAAAGTGAAGACGACCTGCCACTCGAGACGGCGGGCATTGACCAAGACGAAGACAACACGACGGCTAAACTTGACGAGTCGTATGTCTATCAGTTGCCGGTGGTGTTTCATGTGCTTTATCAAGATGCTTCCGACAAGTCGCAATACGTGGATGCGAACAGACTGAAAGAGATTTTGCAGAATGTGAACGACCTTTGGAAGGGCAACATATACGGCGAAAGCGAGAATATGGGGGTACACTTTGTGTTGGCCAAACAAGACGAGGCGGGAAAGACAATGCCCATTCCGGGAGTGGAATATATCAAATATGAAGGCACTTACCCTATAGATGCCTACGACTTCATGAAGCAGAAAAGCAACCTTAAATATATTTGGGATCCTAATGAGTATATCAATGTAATGGTGTACAATTTCAAGGAAGAAGAAAAGAGCGGGCTTCTGCTGGGCATCTCACACATGCCACTGACCATCAAAAGCGACTCGGCGCTGGCCGGACTGGAAACGACGGAATATCGCAAAATTCCCAAAAACCGATTGTCTTACGCCCCTTGCACGTCGATCAACAGCATTCTGCACAACGGGAAATCGATCATTAACACTCAGTCTACACGCTATACTTTGGCCGACAAGGGGAAAAAAGGCTATGAATATTCATCGGCCGATGTCAACGTGACCTTGGCACACGAACTGGGGCACTATCTCGGCCTGCACCATGTGTTTGCCGAAGAAAAGAACGACAAGGGATATACAAGCATCGACGACTGCCAGGACACTGACTATTGTGAAGACACTCCCAGCTATAACATCTTGGAATATAACAAAATGCTGACGCAATATATCAAACAAAAAAAGCAGAATCATGAGCAGGTGCAGATGAAGGATGTGGCCAAGCGCATCAACTGCAGCAACGAGAGTTTCCTCTCGGAGAACTATATGGACTATGCCATCAGCTACAGCTTCAGATTTACGCCCGACCAAAAGAAAAGGGTGAGAAACGTGCTCTACTACAGTCCGCTGATACCCGGTCCCAAGAAAAACGGTGCCAACGGTGTGCCTCCGGCAACACGCGCATCAGCCGACAACGGCAAGCCCTACGACCTGCCAATCACCATCGTTAAATGAAAAAGAAAATCTTCTTAATACATGCAATATAAAATCACCGCCCCGGAACGTATTCAGGCAACCATCAATCTTCCGGCATCAAAAAGCATCAGCAACAGAGTGCTGATGATACATGCACTTGCGGGCGGAGACACTCTACCGGACAATCTCAGCGACTGTGACGACACGGAAGTCATCATACGTGCCCTCGCCGCAATGCCTTACGAAATCGACATCAAAGCCGCGGGTACGGCCATGAGGTTTATGACGGCGTATCTTTCTGTGACGGAGGGCAAACACCTGCTTACGGGAACCGACCGCATGAAACGGCGGCCTATAGCACCGCTCGTCAATGCCCTGCGCTATCTGGGAGCCGACATCCGATATGCCGGAGAGACGGGATTTCCACCTCTCATCATAAATGGGAAAACGCTTGAAGGCGGACGCTTGGAGGTGCCGGGAAACATCAGTTCGCAATATATTTCCGCATTGTTAATGATCGGTCCGGCACTGAAAGAAGGACTTGAACTGCACCTCATGGGAGAGATCATCTCCCGTCCATACATAGACCTCACGCTTTGGACGATGCAAGAATTTGGTGCCGAAGCGGAATGGACGGACATGGACATCATCACTGTCAGGCCACAAGTCTACAAGTCTCATCCCTATCTCATCGAGAACGACTGGAGCGCGTCGAGCTATTGGTATGAAATGCTTGCCTTGCAGGGAGCCTCCGGTTCGTCAATCAAACTAAAGGGACTCACAGACGGCTCCAAGCAAGGCGACTCGGTAGTCAAATACCTTTTCAGTTTGTTGGGTGTGAAGACGACATTCGACAACAAGGAAGAGGGGCAGCCCACAACTGTAACCCTCACCCGCCATCGCTGCCTGCTGCCCCGCCTTGACTATGACTTCACGGGCTCGCCCGATTTGGCACAGACCTTTGTCGTGACATGTGCGTTGCTGGACATTCCCTTCACGTTTACCGGTTTGGCCAGTCTGAAAATCAAGGAGACCGACCGCATAGAGGCTTTGAAAGCCGAAATGAAAAAATTGGGCTATCTCATCAAAGACGAGAACAACAACACCCTGCGCTGGGAAGGAGAGCGCTGCACGCCCTCTCTGCAACCTATCGACACCTACGAAGACCATCGCATGGCATTGGCTTTTGCCCCGGCTGCCTGTCGGTTTCCCGGGTTGAGAATCAACAATCCGGGCGTGGTGAGCAAATCCTATCCCCACTATTGGGACGATTTGCGCAAAGCGGGATTCAACATTGAGGAAGTATGATTTATCTGTTATTGGCTCTCGTTGCAGGCGGTCTGCTTGTCGGATTTTTCACTTGGATCGGTAACCGCAACAGCCAAGGCGATGAAGAATGTATCGTCGTCAAGAAAGGTGACTGTACCACATGTAACGGAGAGAACAGCAAGTGTGAGCAGGAATGTATGTTGGAAGCCTCTGTCAAGGACATAGAATACTACAACGACGAAGAACTCGACGCTTTCGCCGGACGCCCGGCCGATGCCTACAGTGAGAGGGAAGTGGAACAGTTCTCGGAAGTGCTCTACACGATGAAGCCTGAGGAGGTGAAAGGATGGACGCGCAGCCTGACCCTGCGCGGCATTAATATCCCCAACCAACTCAAGGACGAAGTTTTCGCATTCTTATGAACATCATCGAATACGCTTTTTTTCAAAATGCCCTGCTGGGTTCGCTGCTTGCCAGTATTCTCTGCGGCATTATTGGCACCTACATTGTGACACGTCGCTTGGTCTTCATCAGCGGCGGCATCACCCATGCGTCGTTCGGCGGCATCGGCATCGGGGTGTTCAGCGGCATCAACCCCATTCTGTCGGCCATGGTGTTTGCCGTATTAAGCGCCTGCGGAGTGGAGTGGCTGTCAAAGCGCAGCGATGTGCGCGAAGACTCGGCCATAGCCGTATTCTGGACGCTTGGCATGAGCGTGGGCATCATCTGCTGTTTCCTCACTCCCGGCTTCATGCCCGACCTGCCCTCTTTCCTTTTCGGAAGCATTTTGACTATCGGAACAGCCGATCTATGGCTGCTGGGAATTCTTACTGCCATTGTGGTCGCCACCTTTAGTTTTTTTTGCCGCCAGATAGTAAGCGTGGCCTTCGACAGCATCTTCGCCCGTTCACAACATCTGCCCGTCACCCTGATAGAGTATTTCATGATGGCACTCATCGCCATGACCATCGTCTCCACGCTCCGCATGGTGGGCATCGTACTAGCCATCAGTCTGCTCACCATCCCGCAAATGACGGCCAACCTTTTCACGTTCAGTTTCCGGCGCATGATATTCCTTAGCATCGCCATCGGCTGGGCCGACTGTCTGATAGGGCTGGCGATCAGCTATCAGCTCAACGTGCCTTCGGGAGCCTCCATCATTTTTGTCGGTGTCATTGTCTACGCTATTGCCAAGACAATAAAAACCCTTTGTTTGAAGTTCTATAAACGTGAGACTAACCGACTATAGACATATCGCCGTCTTGTTGACCGTTGTGACTGCACTGACCATTGCAGGATGCGGCACACAGAAGAACACCGCGCAGAGTCGTTGGTGGCAATCTTTCACAGCTCGCTACAACACCTACTATAATGGTTCGATGGCCTATATCGATGGTTCGTTGGAGAAAGAGCAGGGCAACAAAGACAACTTTACAGAACTGATTCCGCTCTACACCGTGGGCAACAAAGGCAGTAGGGAACTAGGGCTGTCAAACTTTCAACGCGCCATAGAAAAAAGCGAAAAGGCCATCCACCAACACAGCATCAAACGCAGGCCTGAATGGACCAAGAGCCGGCGCAAAACCGCCAAGGACATAGAGTGGCTCAACCGGCGCGAGTACAATCCTTTTCTCTGGAAAGCGTGGCTGCTGATGGGGCGTGCACAGTTCCACAGCGGAGCCTTTGACGAGGCGGCTTCCACTTTCGCCTACATGAGCAGACTCTACGCAACCCAACCGGCCATCTACGGTCGTGCCCGCGCATGGCTTGCCAAATGCTACATAGAACAAGGATGGATGTATGATGCGGAGGATGTCATTCGCAACATGCAGCGTGACTCCATCCATTGGGCAGCCCAAAAAGAATGGAACTATACATACGCCGACTACTACATACACTCCGGCGACTTTAGAAAAGCCATACCCTACTTGAGAAAAGTCATCCGCCACGAGATGCGGCGCAAGCAGCGTGCCCGTGAATGGTATCTCATGGGGCAGCTGTATGCCGCTATCGGAAATAGGCAGGAAGCCTACAAATCCTTTCGCCGGGTGGTGCGGCTAAGTCCGCCTTACGAGTTGGATTTCAATGCCCGCATAGCCATGTCGGAGGTTATGGCAGGAAGCCAGTCGAAGAAAATGATTGCCAAGTTGAAGCGAATGGCAGCCAATGACAACAACAAAGAGTATCTTGATCAGGTGTACTACGCCATCGGCAACATCTACTTGGCACAAAAAGATACCGCCAACGCCATCGGAGCCTACGAACAGGGCAGCAGAAAAGCTACGCGCAACGGGGTGGAGAAAGGTGTGTTGTTGCTCCACTTGGGCGACCTCTACTGGAATCGGGAGAAATTCAGCGATGCCCGGCGTTGCTATGGTGAAGCCATCGGACTGCTTGACAAAGATCGCAAAGACTATGCAGTGCTTTCCCAACGCTCCAAAGTACTCGACGAATTGGTACCACACACCGAGGCCGTCGAACTGCAAGATTCGCTCCAAGCCTTGGTTAAGATGAATGAGAAAGACCGCAATGCTGCCATCGACCGGGTCATCGCCGCTTTGAAGAAAAAGGAGAAAGAAGAGCGTGCGGCCCAAGCCGAAGCGGAAAGCAATCGGACTCAACAACAGAACAGTGGCGCAATGAGGCCGAATCTGCCCAACGTGGCGTCTCCCAATGCAACTACAAGCACTACATGGTATTTCTATAATCCCACGGCAGTGAGCCAAGGAAAGTCTGTGTTCCAACGCCAATGGGGCAAGCGAGAAAATGTAGACAACTGGCAAAGAAGCAACCGGACGGTTGTGATGGATGTCGGCGGAGCTGAAAATATGACTGATGCCATGCGCGATTCGCTTGTTCGGGCGGCAGAGATGAAAGATTCTCTAGCGCAGATAGCCGACAGCGCCCACAATGATCCTCATCGCCGGGAGTATTACCTGGCGCAGATTCCGTTCACTCCCGAACAGATGGAAGCCAGCAATAAGATTCTCGAAGACGGGCTCTACAATTCAGGCGTCATATTCAAAGACCAGCTCGACAAGCTCCGGTTGAGCGAGAAAGCACTGCGCCGGTTGGTAGACAACTATCCCGACTTTGAGCATTTAGACGATGCCTATTATCACCTCTTCCTGCTCTATTCGCGCATGGGCATGCCTACAGTGGCTGAAAGCTATATCAACAAACTGAAAAGGGGTTATCCCAAGAGCCGATGGACAGCCTTGCTTACCGACCCCTACTTTAAAGAGAATGCCCGATTCGGTGTTCATATAGAAGACTCGCTCTATGCAGCCACCTACGCGGCATTCAAGGCCGATAGATACCATGAGGTGAAAAGCAACATGCGCCTCTCCGAAGAACGCTTTCCCATGGGAGCCAACAGGGACAAATTCCTGTTCATCGGCGGTCTAAGCAAGCTCAATAATGGAGATGCTACGGGCTGCGTGGACGATATGAGACGGGTGGTTGAATCGTATCCTAATAGCCGCATCAGCGAGATGGCCGGCATGATCGTTAATGGAGTGAATGCCGGACGCCATTTGCGTGGGGGAAAATTTGATTTGGGTGACGTGTGGAACAGAAGAAGCATTGTGCTCAACGACAGCGACTCCATTGCCAAACAGGCTTTTTCGACCGACCGGAATGCCGACTTCGTTTTTATGGTGGTTTACACCCCCGACTCCCTCAACGAAAACCGGCTGCTCTTTGAATTGGCTAAATTCAACTTCACAACTTATCTGGTGCGCAATTTCGATATTGATATCGAAGATGTCGACGGTCTCCATCGCATGGCGGTCAGCGGCTTCCGCAACTATGACGAGGCCTTGCAATACGCTCATCAGCTCTATCAACAATCCGGCATTGCCAAACTATTGGGCAACAGTCGCTCCATCATCATCAGCCGGCCCAACATAGACTTACTCGGGACGCGTTTCTCTTACGACGACTATGCCAAGTTCTATTCCAAACATTTTGCACCTCTGAAGGTTTCCACTTTCCGTCTGCTCACCGAACCAGCCGAGATTGCGACAAAGAAAGAATCTGAAACGGAGCCTACTCCCGAAGAGATAGACCGCACATTGGATGAAGACGGATTCATCGATAACGGCCTTGACATACTCCCCGAACAGAACAATGTGCCCCCTACGCATACGGGGACACTAATTATCCCCGAGGAAAAGATACCAACGCCGGTGGACAAAGGCACTATCATTATTCCCGAAGCCCCGCTTGTCAAGCCTAGCCAACCGGCTATACCGGTCAAGCCGACCACTCTCCCCACCAAACCGACGGGTACGGGCAGCAAACAGACCACCCCGATCGGTAAACCGAACGCTACCGGCAAGACACCGGCGGTCCCTAAACCGGCCCCCACGCCCAAGCAGTCTCCGAAGCCCCAACCCAAGAAAGAGGATACAGGAGTCTATTTTGATGACGGGTTCGGCGGCACATTCACCGGTGGTAAAAACACCGGCAAATCCGGTAAGAATGACCGAAACAAACCGGAAAAGAAGAAGCAGACTTTCGATCTCGAGGATGAATATTACGAATTAGACGGATTTTAAGATATGAGCAACGGATTATTACTTTGGATTGATGACGAGATAGAACTCCTCAAGGCCCACATCATCTTTCTTGAAAAGAAAGGATATGAAGTAACGACAGTCAACAATGGCTCAGATGCTATTGACCTATGTCGCCAGCAAACATTCGACCTCATCCTACTCGATGAAATGATGCCGGGACTCAGCGGACTCGAAACACTCCACAGACTGAAAGAGATTCAGCCTTCCACACCGGTCGTGATGTGTACCAAGAGTGAGGAAGAGAACATCATGGAACAAGCCATCGGTTCGAAAATAGCCGATTACCTCATCAAGCCCGTCAATCCCAGCCAAATATTGCTCACACTAAAAAAGAATATCCACCGGAAAGAGATCGTCACCGAGGTGACGCAGAGCGGCTATCAGCAAAGCTACCAAGAGATTGCCATGCAGATAGCCGACTGCCGCAGCCACACCGACTGGATGAATGTCTACAAACGTTTGGTGCATTGGGAATTGGAGCTGAGCAGCACGGAAAGTGCCATGACCGAGATGTTGCAGATGCAAAAAGAAGAGGCCAACAACGGCTTTGCCAAATATGTCGCCAAAAACTATCTGGACTGGATGAACACTTTCAACCTGACCACAACGGCAGATAAGCGTAGCAGCTCCGCCTTCCAAGGATCTTCTGTCGCAGAAAGACCCGTGTTGAGTCCGGATGTGTTCAAAACAAAAGTTTTCCCACTGCTGGATCAAGGAGAAAAGGTGTTCTTCATCGTAATAGACAATTTCCGTTTCGACCAATGGAAAATGCTTCAGACAGACTTGGGAGACATGTTCGACATCGAGGAAGACATGTATATGAGCATCCTCCCCACAGCCACCCAATATGCCCGCAATGCGATATTCAGCGGACTGATGCCCAACAAGATAGCCCAAATGTTTCCCGACTTGTGGGTGGACGAGGATGAAGAGGAAGGCAAAAACCTCAATGAGGGTCCACTCATCCGGACACAGCTCGACCGTTATCGGCGTCACAACACGTTTAGTTATCACAAAGTGAACGATTCCGGTGGTGCCGACCGGTTTCTGGAAAAGTTTAACGAACTCAAGAACAACGATCTCAACGTGCTTGTCATCAACTTCATTGACATGCTTTCCCACGCCCGCACCGAATCCAAGATGGTGCGCGAGTTGGCTAACAACGAGTCGGCCTATCGTAGCATCACACTCAGCTGGCTACGCCATTCCGTCATGTCAGAGGTGTTTAAAAGGTTATCTCAAGAACATTTCAAAGTCATCGTCACCACCGACCACGGCAGCATCCGTGCTTCCAACCCTGTTAAAATCATCGGTGACAGGAACACCAACACCAATTTGCGCTACAAATTGGGCAAAAATTTAGCCTACAATCCAAAAGAGGTGTTTGCCATCAAGAATCCCTCGCAGGCACATCTGCCGGCCCCAAATCTGAGCACCTCCTATGTGTTTGCCACGGGCGACGACTTCTTTGCCTATCCCAACAACTACAATTACTACGTGTCCTACTACAAAGATACGTTCCAGCACGGAGGCATTTCCATGGAAGAAATGCTCGTTCCGCTCATCACACTGAATCCAAGAAAAAGATAAGAATATGAAAATCAAGATCGATTCATTAGACAACATCCATGCTGCCGCCAAGCAGTTTGTCGACAACATGGGCACCAGCAAGGTGTTCGCTTTCTACGGAAAGATGGGGACCGGCAAAACAACATTTATCAAAGCCATTTGCGAAGTGTTTGGAGTGGACGATGTCATCACCTCCCCCACGTTCGCCATCGTCAACGAATACACGGCCGCTTCGGGAACCCCCATCTATCATTTCGACTTCTATCGAATCAAAAAAATAGAGGAAGTCTACGACATGGGCTATGAAGATTATTTCTACAGCAACAACCTGTGCTTCCTTGAATGGCCCGAGTTGATAGAAAACCTCCTGCCCGGGGATGCCGTGCGAGTGACTATTCGTGAGGAGGAAGACGGAACAAGAACTGTGGAGACAGTCTGAGGCAGCCCTCCCGACACGGCTGACACGCGCTATACCAACCAACAAAAATCCCGCAAGGCGATGTGTCCTTGCGGGATTTCTTATTGTAACGGCAAATCAATTTTATTCATTTGCCCTCGCTGTTTTCTACTTACAGAAGCTGTTTGAACTTCTCGTCAAGTGTCTCTTTATTGGCGGCACCGACATACTTGTCTACCAACTGCCCTCCCTTAAAAAAGAGAATCGTAGGGATGTTACGCACACCAAACTGCATGGCTACATCATCGTTCTCCTCCACATCACACTTGCCTACAACAATCTTACCGTCGTAGTCATTGGCCAGTTCGGAGATGACGGGACCCACCATCCGGCAGGGGCCGCACCACGTTGCCCACAAGTCAACCACCAATGGCAGTTCGCCATTCTTATAAGTCTCGAAATTCTCGGTTGTGATCTTTACTTCCATTTCTTTATTCCTTTTTATTAACTGTTGTTTAATTCATTCAATCGAGTGAGCAGCGCTCTCCATGTGTTCTGCAAACACCATGCCAACCGTCAGTTGATGTGAAATTGCATCTGGGGATGCGACTCAATGTAGTTAACCAGTGCCTTGCTCACATCCACGGTCTTGTCTTTCGAACGCAGCGACACAAAGCTGTTAGTCTCCAAGTCACGTATTTGGAAAAACACCTGAGTGGGGCCCGGGTTGTCGCTGATGATAGTCGAGAGGTCGTTGACCAGCGTCTCGTCCACCGCATCGCTGTCCATCGAGATAGTCAAGCGTTCTATACGTGTGTTTTTCACATCGTTGAGAAACTGCACGTTCTGCACCTTCAACTCCAGCAGATCGGGATTATAGGAGAAACGCTGCACGCACTTAGCCGTGACAAAGACGGTGCAACCCACCGTGAGCCGTCCCTTCCAGTTGCTCCAGTCATCGCCGAAGAGTGCCAATTCGCCCGGTGCATCGAAATCTTCTATGGTGACAAAACCAAACGGCTTGTTGGTTTTGGCGGAAAAACGCTCGCTCACATTGGTCACAATGCCACCGAATGTCAGTTCTTCACGCTCTGCCAGTGCCTTTTTGTCACTGTCACGCCCCACCTCCATACATTTGGTGTTGCATATACTTTTCAGTATCACCGTATATTCGTCAAGCGGATGAGCCGAGAGATATATGCCCACGAGGTCGCGCTCTTTGTTAAGTTTCTCTATCGTGCTCCACGCCTCCCCCTTCGGTACCGGCGGTGTGGCTATCTCCACCATGTCCATGCCCCCAAACAGGCTGTTTGTTGCCTGCTGCTGATCGAGCTGATAACGCTGCCCGTAGCGCACCAACGAGTCGAGGAAGACTTCTCCCTTCGAATTGACACCCATATACTGTTCGCGTTGCAGTCCGAAACCGTCGAACCCGCCACTGAGTGCCAGGCTCTCAAAAGCCTTGCGATTCACGCAGCTGTAGTCCACCCGTTGGGCGAAGTCGAAAATGTCTTTGTAGGGCCCGTTTTTCTCGCGCTCACTGACAATGGCCTCCGCAGCCGCAGTACCCATGCCCTTGATAGCAGAGAGTCCGAAACGGATTTCTCCTTTTCTGTTTACACCGAAGCCGCTGTAACTCTCGTTCACATCGGGCCCCAGCGTGGAGATATTCATCGACTTGCACTCCTCCATGAGCTTAGTGATTTCCGTAATCTGACTGAATCGGCGGGTCATCAGTGCGGCCATAAACTCGGCCGGATAGTGAGCCTTAAGATAGGCCGTCTGATAGGCCACCCACGAATAGCACGTGGCATGCGACTTGTTGAAAGCATACGAGGCAAACTTCTCCCAGTCGCTCCATATTTTCTCGAGCACTTGCGGGTCGTGGCCGTTCTCCTGTCCCTGCTTGATAAATTTCGGCTTCATCGCATCTACGATGGCCTTCTTCTTCTTTCCCATGGCCTTTCGCAGCGCGTCGCTCTCGCCTCGGGTGAAGTTGGCCAACTGTCGCGAAAGCAACATTACCTGCTCCTGATACACCGTGATGCCGTAGGTGTCTTTCAGATATTTCTCCATGCAGGGAATGTCATATTTCACGAGCGAAGGATCGTTCTTTCGCTTGATGAAATCGGGAATGTAGTCCATGGGCCCCGGCCTGTAAAGAGCATTCATGGCGATGAGGTCTTCAAACACCGTGGGGTGCAGTTCGCGCAGATACTTCTGCATACCTGCCGACTCAAACTGGAATGTGCCGATGGTGCGGCCCTCCTGATAGAGCTTATAGGTGAGTTCGTCGTCAATGGGAATGTTGTCCAAGTCTACCACGTCGCCGGTCGTCTGTTTCACCACCTTGCAGGCCTCCTTCAACTCTGAGAGGGTCTTGAGCCCCAAGAAGTCCATCTTGATGAGTCCGGTGGACTCGATGACATGGCCGTCATACTGGGTCACTGCCGTCTTTTTGTCAGGGAAATCAGGGTCATCGGCCGTGGAGATGGGCACCCAGTCGCTGATGGGATTGCGGCAAATGATGAAACCGCAGGCGTGAATGCCCGTTCCGCGCACTGTCCCTTCAAGCATCTTGGCATATTTGATGGTGTTCCGCTCGCGCTCGTCTATCGACACGGCAGCCTCCTGCAATTCGGGCGTATACTTGATGGCGTTGGTCAGATTCATCTTGGCCCCATCGGGCAGACGGTCGGGGATAGCCTTGCAGAGGGCATTGGAGCGTTCGAGCGGCAGTTTCTCCACACGCGCCACATCCTTGATGGAGTTTTTGGTGGCCATGCTGGCGTATGTGATGATGTGCGCACAGTTCTCGTGTCCGTACTTGTCCATCACCCATTGCAGCACCCTCCCGCGCCCGTCATCATCGAAGTCGGTATCAATATCGGGGAGATTCACACGGTCGGGGTTCAGGAAACGCTCAAACAGCAAGTCATATTTCAGCGGGTCTATCTTTGTGATGCCCAGACAGTAGGCCACTACTGATCCGGCAGCCGAGCCACGCCCCGGGCCCACCATCACGCCCAATTCCTCTCGGGCCGCATTGATGAAATCTTGCACGATGAGAAAGTAGCCCGGAAAGCCCATTGTCTTCATCACATGAAGCTCGAAGTCAATATGTTCTTTCACCTCTTCGGAGAGCGGGTCTCCGTAAAGTTTTTTAGCCCCGTCGTAAGCAAGCTTGCCCAAATAGTCGGCTTCAAACTTGATACGATAAATCTTGTCATAGCCCCCCAGACGGTCGATGACGGCCTGTCCGTCTTCTGGCGAGAGCTGATTTTCGCCTTTCTCGTCGCACGTAAATTCCTTATACAGCTCCTCTTTCGAGAATTTCTGCCGCCACTGCTCCTCCGTTCCGAAGTCTTCCGGAATGGGGAAAAACGGCATGATGGGCCCATGTTCAATACTGTAAAACTCCACCTTGTCCAAAATCTCAAGCGTGTTGGTGAGTGCATCGGGGATATCGGAGAAGATGTCGTTCATCTCCTGCTTGCTTTTAAACCACTCCTGCTTAGAATATCTCATGCGGTTGGGGTCGTTGAGGTCGGCCTGAGTGGAAAGACAAAGCAGGTGGTCGTGGGCCTCGGCGGTCTCTTTGTCCTCAAAATGGCAGTCGTTGGTGCAGATGAGTTTGATACCGTATTCTTTGGCAAACTCTATCAGCACCTTGTTGGCCCGCTGCTGCAAGGGATAGGTTTCGCGATTGGCGAGAACCGTGGGGTCAGTCACTTCGTGGCGCTGCAGCTCGAGATAGTAGTCGTCGCCGAACACCCGATGATACCACTCGCAGGCTTCGCGCGCACCGGCGATGTCGCCTTTCAGTATTTTGGCGGGCACTTCGCCGGCTATACAGGCCGAGCAGACGATCAAGTCTTCATGATATTTCTCCAGATCTTCGCGGTCGGTACGCGGCCGATAGTAGTAACCGTCCACCCACGAACGCGAGACGAGCTTGATGAGATTCTTGTACCCGTTGTAATTTTTGGCCAACACGATGAGGTGGTAGCCCGAGTTGTCGCCGTGCTCCTTCACCTTGTCTTCCTTACGGTGGCGGGCCACATACATCTCGCAGCCAAAGATGGGCTTGAAAGGCTCCTTCCCCTCTTTCTTGCGCTCTTTGTTCAGTCCGGCACAGATGTCGGCAAACTCCTTGATGCCGAACATCACGCCGTGGTCGGTGAGTGCCATGCCGCGCATACCGTCGTCCACGGCCTTTTTCACAAGATTGGCTATCTTCGACTGGCCGTCGAGGATAGAATAATAGGTGTGTACGTGTAAGTGTACAAAATCTTCCATCGGCTGTCAATATTGTTTTAAAATCGGAGTGTAAAGTTACGGCTAAAACCTGACACAGCCAAAAGAATGAGTTGAAAAATTTGCGGCTGTCATAAAAAAAAACTATCTTTGCAAACAAATTGAAAACCTGAACCTTCAATGGGAAAAAGAATAAAGAAACTCAAGAAAATCAGAATACATCGCGAAGGGACGGACACGCTCGTCTTCAGTGCCGTGGCCATTGTGGCCATTGCGCTGCTGCTGTGGTATGCCGTGCCCACAAAAGTTCCTTTCTGGGGCTTCGTGGCCGTGTTTGCCATCATCTACGGCGTTGTGCTCAACTTCTACCGGTGTCCCAAACGTTTCATCAATCTGGAAGATACCGACAAGATAGTCGTGGCCCCGGCCGACGGCAAGGTGGTGGTCATCGAGGAGGTGGAAGAGACGGAATATTTCCACGACAAGCGACTGATGATTTCCATTTTCATGAGTCTTTTCAATGTACATGCCAACTGGTTTCCCGTTGACGGAAAGGTGAAATTCGTGAAGCACGAAGACGGCAACTACCACAAGGCATGGCTGCCCAAGGCCAGTGAGGAAAACGAACATGCCGACGTGATGATCACCACGCCCGATGGGGTGGACATCCTTTGCCGTCAGATAGCCGGCGCCATGGCGCGCCGCATCGTCACCTACGCCAAGGAAGGTGAGGAATGCTACATCGACGAGCATTTGGGATTCATCAAACTGGGGTCGCGTGTCGATGTGTTCCTGCCGCTGGGCACGGAGGTCTGCGTGAAGATGGGACAACCCACCACGGGCGACCAAACCATTATAGCAAAACTGAAATAACAGAACAACCGTTCGCCCAAGCCTACGGCCTACTTGGCAGAGAGCTTGGGCGTTTTTATATTTTATCAAGGATGGCAAACTCAATCACGAAACACATTCCCAACACCCTCACCTGCAGCAACCTCGTTTCGGGCTGCATAGCCACCGCCTGCGCCTTCGGCGGCTCTCCCCGCTGGGCACTCACATGGATCATCATCGGTGCCGTGTTCGACTTTTTCGATGGCATGAGCGCACGCTTGCTGGGTGTTTCCTCGCCCATCGGCAAGGAGTTGGACTCGCTGGCCGACGACATCACTTTCGGTGTGGCACCGTCCACCATCATCTTCTCCCAACTCTGGGTGATGGAATATCCTGCCTTTCTGGAGCCTTATCGCGAATTTCTCCCCTACTTTGCTTTCGTCATGGCGGCTTTCTCGGCTCTCCGACTGGCCAAATTCAATCTTGATGAGCGGCAGACAACCTCTTTTATCGGCTTACCGACTCCTGCCAATGCTCTATTCTGGGGCTCGCTCATCACGGCCAATCCCGGATGGATGCAGCATGGTTGGTCATTGTTGGTAGTGCTCCTCATGGTGTGTCTCAGTAGTTGGCTACTCGTTTGCGAACTGCCCATGTTTGCATTGAAATTCAAACACTGGGGATGGAAAGGCAACGAAGTGAAATACGTATTTGCCGCCCTCTCCGCTCTCGTGCTGATTGTGTTTGGCTTGCTCAACGGCTTCTGGATGGTCATTTCACTCTATTTCCTTGCCTCGTTGGCTTTGTATCTCTCAGGCAGCAATCCTGACTCTACTTCCCAACCACGTCAAGACGCGTCATTATGACAGCCATATTCCAATTTTTACTGTTCGTCTTCGTTGCCATCACCGTCTTTGTCGGCTTGGCTATCTACCGCATCTACCGGCAACTGCACGATGCCACCCACCGCTTCCGCGAACGGCCCCAACAACGCGAGGCCAAAGTGGGCAACAATGTCATCATCGACCGGCGCACTCCCGAAGAGACCAACAAGAAGATTATTCCTGAAAACGAGGGGGAATATGTAGACTTCAAGGAAGAATAACGGTCAAGAATTATCCGCCCTCATTTGCATTCCCGCCTTTTCCGACGTATCTTATTTTATTCGTCGTTACCAACATCTCCGTCGGCAAATGAAGCGAATTTATTCACGCAGCATTCGTATAATTTGCACAATTCGCCGTCAACCACTTCTTTGTCGGCGAATGAAGCGAATTAAACGAATTTATCTCACACCGGCATTCGCGTCATTCGGATAATTCGCCGTTAACCATACATTCGTCAGCGAAAAAAGCGAATGAGGCGAATTTATCTCACGCCTACATTCGCATAATCCGCATCATTCGCCGTAACCCATTATACATTCGCCGACGGAGACATGATTCTATTCATGCACGAGGGTGCCTATCTCCTCGCCATCCATCACCTTTTTGAGATTGCCCACGATATCCATGTTGAACACATAGATGGGCAGATGATTCTCCTTACACATAGTGGTGGCCGTGAGGTCCATCACCCGAAGATTGCGATTATAGATTTCATCGAAAGTGATGTCCTTAAACTTCGTGGCGGTGGGGTCCTTCTCCGGGTCGGCCGTATAGATGCCGTCTACACGCGTACCTTTAAGCATCACATCGGCCTCAATCTCGATGCCGCGAAGCGAACTGCCCGTATCAGTGGTGAAATAGGGGCTGCCCGTGCCGGCCGAGAAGATGCACACATAACCTGCCTCCATAGCCTCGATGGCTTTCCACTTGCTGTAAAATTCGCCTATAGGCTCCATGCGGATGGCTGTGAGAACTTTCGTTTTGACACCTATCGCACCGAGAGCGGAACTCAAGGCTAGCGAATTGATTACCGTGGCACACATACCCATCTGGTCGCCTTTCACACGGTCGAAACCTTTCTGACTGCCGCTCAACCCGCGGAAGATGTTGCCCCCACCAATCACAATGCCTATTTGCACCCCCATCTCGTGCACTTCCCTAATCTGCCGGGCATAATCGTCCAGACGCTCTGCGTCGATGCCGTAGTTCTGCTTGCCCATCAGGCTCTCTCCGCTCAATTTGAGCAGAATGCGTTTAAATCTTGTCATAATTATCTATTTTATAATGTGAATTTCTAACTTTCAGCTCCCCCTCTTAACTCCTCACAAATTCCACTTCCTTGAAAGCATAGCTGCGTATGCTCCCCTCGCGGTCGCGAAGGATGAGGTGTCCGTCGTCTTCCACTTCGACAATCGCCCCCTCAAACTCACCGTCTTTGTCGCGATAGCGATAGAAGCCCGAACGGCGGTAGAGGGCTTCATGATAACGTTGCGACACCTCGCCGTAACGCCCTTGCCGCAGCAATTCGTAGTAGTGCTCGAAGGCATGGAGAATTTCATGGAGCAGGTGTTCGCGATCTATTTCGCGGCCTAAAAGCTGATAGAGAGAAACGGGATTGGGGGAGTCACTGCGGAACTCGCGCTGATTCACATTCAGTCCGATGCCGAAGATGCAACGGCCGATGCCCCGGCTGTTCACGGTGGTCTCTATGAGCGTGCCGCTAAGTTTGCTGTCACGCCAATACACATCGTTGGGCCACTTCAGCGTAACGAAGTCGATGTAGGCATCGAGCGTCTCTTTCAGAGCCAAGGCCCCGGCCATGGAAAGCAGAAACTGACGGCCCACAGGCATCCAACAAGGATGCACCATGAGCGAAAAGAGCAGGTTGGCCCCGGCTTCGCTCTCCCACGTGTTGGTGCCCTGCCCCCGCCCGGCCGTCTGATAGTCGGCCATGGCCACGGTCATTTCCTCCTCATCGACCGGTGGACAATCGTGTAGATAGCGATTGGTGGAGTCAACAGTTTGCAGTCTGATGATGTTTGTCTTCATCCGTATTTTCCTTTTATCACACAATGACCATAGGGTTGAAAGCGTCCACGATGTGTTCTATCGTCTGTGCCTCCTTTTGGTCGCCGATGATGGACACAATGTCGAAACGCAACGGAGCCGACACGCCCAGCGACTTCACATAAGAATCGGCTGCACGGGCTAGCCGTTTGATTTTCTTGGCATCCACAGCCTGCTCCGGCTGTCCGAAAGCATTGGTCTTCCGCGCTTTCACCTCCACGAACACCACCGTCTCTCCGTCATCGGCCACGGCCACAATATCGAGATCGAGCTTTCCCTGCCGCCAGTCACGGTCGCGAATCACATATCCTTTCTGCTCAAGATATTTGGCGGCCAGTTCTTCGCCCCATTTCCCTAATTCGTTATGTTCGGCCATGTTTTTAAACAGTTAATCATGCAAAAATAGCAATTTTATCTAACATGGTCAAACTATTTTTCGTATTTTTGTACCCGCCAAACAGTTGTTTACAGAGAATGAGCCGCCCTAAATAAGGTGGATCAACAACATGCACTCTTATGGAAATACAGAATCTGACATTCTACTATCCCCGACGCAAAAGACCGGTGTTCGACAAATTCAGTCTGACACTGAATCCGGGGCATATCTACGGACTGCTTGGCCCTAACGGTGCCGGCAAGTCTACCTTATTATATTTAATGTCCGGACTGCTCACTCCCACGGTCGGCGGTGTGCGACTGAACGGGAATGATGTACGGAAGCGTCGCCCGACGACCACAAGCGAGATATTCCTCGTGCCCGACGAGTTTGAACTGCCGGCTGTGACCCTCCGGAAATACATTTCCACCAACAGTTGTTTCTATCCCCGGTTTTCGATGGACGACATGGAGTGCTACCTGAAGACTTTCGGCATGACGGCAGATGCGCATCTCGGTGACCTCTCGCTCGGACAGCGCAAGAAGATATTCATGAGTTTTGCCATGGCGACCCACACTCGTGTGCTGCTGATGGACGAACCCACCAACGGGCTCGACATCCCCGGCAAGCGCCAGTTCCGCGAATTCATCACGCAGGGACTTACTCCCGACCGTCTGTTTGTGGTGTCCACCCATCAGGTGAAAGACGTTGAGAGCATACTCGACCAAATACTTCTCATCGACCGTAGCGAAATTATCCGCAATGTGAAAGCGGAGGAAATAGTCGAAGAGCAGACTGCCGACGGCACGATAACGAATGGAGAGATAGATCTTGAGACTTATTTTGAAAAGGCAATGGCAGGAAAGGAGGTACACAATGACTAACGATTTTTTCACACCCCGGCGGTTTCGGGCTTATTTTCGCAAGCTGCTGACCGAGCATTGGCGCACCATCTGCGTGGCAACGGCCATTCTTTTGGGCATCATGCTTGTCGCAGAGATATGGACGGCTTTATCCTCCTACTCCTATTACTTTTCTCTGGAAAATCCTGAATCGAACTATGACCCGGCACGAGAGACGCTTTTCTTCACCGGTGCTCTGATATTCCTTGTTGGCGGCTGCATCTCCTCCTCCCGATTGTTCACCGACGGGCAGCGGAAAGCCGGGCGCATCCATGTGCTCACAACGCCCGTCAGCCCATTTGAGAGTTGGCTGGCGCGATGGATCCTTTACGTGGTGGGCTATATCGTCGTATTCTTCGCCTGTTTCTATCTAGCCGACTTGGTGCGCGTGGCCATTTTTGCACCGCTGTTGCCGAAGGTCTCGGTCTCCTTTGTCAGCATCATCCCGAAAAGTATTTCCGACCGGGAGACCTATCCTACCATGTGGTTCTTCTATTTCTTCTTCACATCATGGTTCGTGCTGGGCAGTTTCTTTTTCCCCAAACGACCGTTGTTGGCCACAAGTATCTGTATATTTATTATCGGCATGCTTTTCTTTTTCGTATTATTGGGAGTGATGGATCCGTTCATCAATCTATCCGACAGGCAATCGGCCCTTCTGAAAACCATCGCCAATCTGTGGCTCATCCTGCACGGACTGTTGAACTGGTGGCTGTCTTATCAGCGATATAAGGAAATGGAAATCATCGACCATCACTAAACAAGAGGAGGAAAAAGCATGAAAAGGACAACCATCATCACTATATCCGCGATAGTCTTCGGTTTCGTTTTTTGGAGCACCCTGCCCGGTCTGCTTTCTTCCGTGAAGACCAAGACCTTGAGCATAGACGACACGGAAACCATCAATTTGAAGGACTTGACAAGTCTGACCTTTCTCATGAAACCGGGAGCCGAGGATGACTACGAGGAAGAAGGACTCTTCGGCGACTACACTTTTGACATTACGATTCGGGTGGACGATCATGCCAAAGGGGTCCGCATCACATATCCTAAAGACCTTATCACCGCCCAAACAGAGGGAGTCACAGGAAAGAGAAACGGAAGTGACATCTCCTTGCGGTTCGCCCGAAAGTTCAAGGACTTTGTGACAGAGGGGGGCGGACAAATCATCTCCCAAAACAAAAAATATGGAGGGTTTCAAGAAAAAGACGAGATGTTGAACGCATACACCATCAGTGACATTCCCGTCACAATCGTGATGCCGACGGAGAAGCTCATGACGCTACTCAGCGACAACGACTCTCCGAAAGGCAAAAGGCTCAGGCTTCACACAGCATATACATTGACCATAGAGAATCTGAATAGCGAAAACTTCAATTTTGCAGACAGTCTGTCTTTGTCTTTGGTCAACTGCAACATCCGGAAGGCCCATATCGCGGTTATGGAGCACTGCCTGACACTGGATAACACGCGCATCGGCGACTTGACGTTCGAAGTATATACAGAGGAAGGACAATACACTTCGTCCACGCTTTCCACCACGGGGAAATCGAGTGTGGAGCATGTAACAGTGAATGGGACCGGAGATCTCAGCCTTGACCACCAGACATTCAAGAGTATAACGGCCATCCCGTCTTCCGGAACGTTGCTCAACATCACGCTGGAAGGAATCTCGGAAGAAACAAATATTAAAGGAACAGCGCAAAACACATGGAACAACGAGAAGTCGACGAACAATACATGCGAAAGGCCTTACAAGAAGCCGAAGCAGCCTGCCAAAAAGGTGAAATCCCCATTGGGGCAGTAGTGGTGTGCAAAGGGCGCATCATATCGCGGGCACACAATCTGACAGAGACGCTGCACGACGTGACAGCCCATGCCGAGATGCAGGCCATCACAGCGGCAGCCGATCTGCTCGGAGGGAAATACCTGACCGACTGCACCCTCTATGTCACGGTAGAGCCCTGCACGATGTGTGCCGGAGCCATCGGTTGGGCACAAGTGCCCCGCATCGTCTATGGCGCCCCTGACGAGAAGCGTGGCTACCGGCACTACGCCCCTCACGCCATGCACCCGAAAGCAGACATTGTGGGAGGTATTCTTGAGGATGAATGCCGGGAACTGATGCAAAAGTTTTTCAGAGACAAACGATAACACTTTCGTCCTCAAAAGATCGGGCCTGTCAGAGCGAAAGCACTTATAATCATTATCGGATAGGCTTGGGAATAATCCAACCCATGGGTGACGACAGAGAGAATGTTGGCCAATCATGACAAGTGGCTATCGACACGGGTAAGAACAAGCTTTACAAAAATAGGGTTGCGAAAATTCTCCAACCAGAGAGGAAAACCGACTTTAAGCCACCTAAAAACCCCACCGTTTTTCAGGTTCGGGCCCTTCGAGTTTGCAAAAGAGCCACAGTTGGGAACCGAAAGGGCCACAGTTGCGACGCAACTGTGGCCCTTTTGCAGGTTCATTCGGCCTCTTTCAGACCTGTTTTCAGACTCAAAAATATGTTGATAAAATTCAACTTGCTGATTATCAACAGGCAAGAAGCGTCTCCAAAATTCGCATATTTTCGTCCAGCCGGTCTCTCGGCGAGAATATCGCACATACAGAAGCCGAAAAACTGCAAATCGTTTTACAAAAACTACCGGCTGCTACTTCACAAGCACCACGAGATATTTGCTCGTAGACCAGAATATCTGGGGATTGGTGATGCGCAGCACATACTGGTTGTTGGCATCGCGCTGCAGCGTGTAGCTAGTTGCCGGATGAGCCGTAAGAAGCTTGGCCGACTTGGAGTAGAGCTTGATCTCTTTGTCCACACGGATGTCAATCTTGGTGAAATAGTTCTTGTTGAAATTAGAGCGAAGCACCTTTCCGTCTTCGATGATACGCTGGTTCTTCAACTCCTTCTTCGTGCCGAAGACAAACCATGCCGTATTGAGCTGCTTGTCTTGCTCGTTGATGACTTCAGATTTCTTTGTGCTCTCGGCATTCAGATTGTGCACATCGGTGTTCAGGTTGTTGATGGTCTCATCGAGTTCGGAGATGTGAATGTCTTTAGAGTCGAGCTCCACACGCAACTGCTGTAGCTGGCGATCCTTTTCGCTAAGCTGCTTCATCAGACTTTCGATGGTCTTCTTGAACTGTTCGCCCTTCATCGAACTTTCCCGCATCTGCTGACGGAGCTTTTCGATAAGTTCGCGGTTCTCCTTCATACGCCCGGAAATGAACTTGATGTTCTCACGCAACTGTTGGGCACGGTTGGCCCCTTCACCATCTTTCATCAGACTGACACGGTTTTCAGCCTCACTGATCTGTCTGAAACCCTCCTGAATCTCATTCAGCGTGCCCATCATATCGTTGATTTCATTGTCTTTTTGCTCAATGATCTTATTCAACGAGTCGTTCTGTGTCATACCGGCCAACTGGTTGGCATTCTTGTTTTCGGTGCAGCTTGCCATGACTAATGCGCCCATGCAAGCAATGAACAACAACTTTTTCATCATAATCTTTCGTTTAAGTTATTTTCTTTTTGGTATTCTTTCCTGCAAGTACAATGACAATTTCTCCCCGAGGTTCGGTCTCCTGAAAATGGGTAATGACCTCTGCCAAAGAGCCGCGCACGCTCTCTTCATGCAATTTCGAGATTTCACGGGCCACACTCACCTGGCGGTCTTGCCCAAAGATTTCGGCAAATTGCCCCAATGTTTTGAGCAAGCGATAAGGCGATTCATAGAAAATCATCGTACGCGTCTCATCTACAAGCGACTGTAAATGGGTCTGCCGTCCCTTCTTCTGCGGCAGAAAACCTTCAAAGCAAAAGCGGTCGCAAGGCAGTCCTGACGAAACAATGGCAGGTATGCACGCCGTAGCCCCGGGAAGGGTTTGCACAGTGATGCCTGCGCGGGCAGCCTCACGGGCAAGGAAAAAGCCGGGGTCACTGATGCCCGGAGTGCCCGCATCGCTAATAAGGGCCACTGTCTGCCCCGCTTTGAGACGCTCTACAATGCCTGAGGCTGTGCCATGCTCGTTGAATTTATGGTGTGACATCAAGTGGTTTTGGATATCAAAGTGTTTCAACAGAATACCCGATGTACGAGTATCCTCTGCCAACACGAGATCGGCCTCCTTCAGTATCCGGATAGCCCGAAGCGTCATGTCTTCCATGTTTCCTACAGGAGTAGGCACTATATACAATGTACCCATAGATGTTACAAATGTAGCTAAATAATCCATGAATACAAAAAAGGGACTTAATTCTTTGCATTTTTTAAAACGTCTTTGTAATTTTGCAGGCATTATGATGGAAAACTTAACGGGAGAAGCTCACCGCCCGGGAAGAATAGAAGTGGTGTGCGGCTCCATGTTCTCCGGCAAAACCGAAGAACTTATCAGGAGGATGAAACGGGCCAAGTTTGCCAGGCAAAAGGTCGAGATTTTCAAGCCGTCTATCGATACAAGATATTCGGACGAAGATATCGTCAGCCACGACCGCACCTCTATCCGTTCCACCCCCATCGACTCTTCCGGTTCGCTGTTGCTGTTAGCGTCGGATATCGATGTGGTGGGCATTGACGAGGCTCAATTCTTTGACGACGGTTTGGTAAGCGTGTGCAACCAGCTCGCCAATCGGGGTGTGCGCGTCATCATAGCAGGTCTCGACATGGACTTCCAGGGATTACCGTTTGGCCCAATTCCTGCACTTTGCGCCATTGCCGATGACGTGACCAAAGTGCATGCCATCTGTGTGAAATGCGGAGCACTGGCCTATGTCAGCCACCGTTTGGTGCATAACGACCGCCGGGTGCTGCTCGGTGAGAAAATGGAGTATGAACCGCTTTGCAGGGATTGTTACCAAAAGGTATTGAAGGAGGAAAAAGAACATGAACGAACAAAAGATTACGTTTGACAAACTTGTGAGATGGGTGGGGATCGGAGCACTCATCCTTGCCGTTCTCTATCTTGTAAACTATTTGAGCGGTGCACTGCTGCCTTTCTTCATCGCTTGGCTTTTTGCTTATCTGCTCTATCCCATCGTGAAATTTATCCAATACCGGTTGCATGTCAAAGTGCGTGCATTGGCCATCATCGTCACCATGATACTCGTCATAGCAGTTATCGCCGGAGTAATCTATCTCATCATTCCCCCTATGATAGAACAGTTTGAGAAACTCGGCGAAGTGACCACCAAATGGCTTCATACAACCACACACACCAACAACCTCACCACCTATATACAAGAATGGTTGCAGGCTAACCAATCGGAAATAGAAAAGTTTTTTAAAAGCCGCGATTTCAGTGATGCCATCAAGACTGCCATGCCACGGCTCTTTTCGTTTGTGGGACAAACGGCCAGCGTGGTCATGAGCATCATCGCCTCCATGATCACCTTATTATATATGTTCTTTATCCTTCTCGACTACGAACACCTCACGCAAAACTGGATAAGAATATTCCCACAAAAGAATCGTCCATTTTGGCACGAACTGATGCAGGATGTAGAACGCGAACTCAACAACTACATTCGCGGACAAGGATTGGTAGCCCTCTGCATGGGCATCATGTTCTGTATCGGTTTCACCATCATCGGCTTCCCGATGGCCATCGGCCTGGGTATCCTCATTGGCATCCTTGACTTGGTACCTTATCTTCACACCTTTGCACTGATTCCCACAGCCTTTTTGGCCATGCTCAAAGCTGCCGATACAGGACAAAACTTTTGGTGGGTATTCGGACTTGCAGTCATTGTGTTCATCGTGGTTCAGATTATCACCGACTTCATCACAACACCCAAGATTATGGGTAAGGCTATGGGGCTCAATCCGGCCATTCTCCTGCTCAGTCTTTCGGTGTGGGGAACTCTCCTCGGCTTTATCGGACTCATCATAGCCCTGCCTCTCACCACACTCATCATAGCCTATTGGCAACGCTATGTGACCAAAGAACATGCTCCAAAGAGATCCAGCATCTCCAATGAGCATTCCGCAGACGATTCCAATTCTCCTGCCTCCCAAACAGATTCAAAATCTCAAAAACCTCAAAAATGAATTCGTATTTAACAAAAAAGGCAGAATAATTTGTTCAATTCAAAAAAACATCGTACCTTTGCACTCGCTTTTACAGATACACAAAGCCGAAACCTTTGCCTCATTGGTAAAGATTAGACAATAGATCCGCTAGCTCAGTTGGTAGAGCACAACACTTTTAATGTTGGGGTCATGGGTTCGAGCCCCATGCGGGTCACTAAGCACTAAAAAGAGGATTTCAGCGATGAAATCCTCTTTTCCGTTTATACACGGCACTTGTTAGCTAAATGGCGCATTTAGAGGAAGTTATGCTAAATGTTGAACCTACGGCTAACAGGACATAACGGGAATTAAAAAGCCTTATCGGGAACGAAATGTGTTACCAAATGTGTTACCACCCCCAAAAAATGTGTTACCACTTGCACATTCAGACCCCAAAATCACTCCTTTAGCCGATTTAATAAGTTAAACTATGCTAAAAGAGAACGTAACAGTTATTTTTGACAGAAAGAAACAAGCGGCTAAACGCGGCTCTGGCAAGGTAGAATTACGCATCTATCTTGGCAGAACAGAGCGTAAGTACATTTCTTTGGGTGACTTCCCTGCTGAAAAGTGGGAAAAATTTGCTTCCTCACCACAAGTGAAAGCCGAACGAAGAAAGTGTGAACAGATTGTCGGAGCAATGGAGTTACTGGGCAATGAGATGACGATTGCCACCTTCGATGCTTATTATTATGGTGAAGAAGAACAGTCATCATTCATCTCCACCACAAAGAAGGTTGTTACTGCAAAGCCCAAGACAAAAGTTCAACCTTCCATCAACTTCATAGAATATATGAAGGAGCATATCGAGGCTGAAGATATTAGTGAGGGGACTCGAAAACATAAGCAATGCACGCTGAACGCATTGAAGAGATTTGGCAAGATTCAAAAGCTTACAGATCTTACGAGTAATAATCTGGTGGCTTTTGATGAATGGCTACACGACGGTACGCGATCAGATGTTGGAATACATACCTATCACAAACATCTGAAGAAGTATTCCCACCTATTATATATTGAGGGTAAGATTGGAGTTGATCCATATACTCAAGTAAAATTCAAGCGTGGAGAGTGCAAGGAAAGAGAACCACTGACAGAGGCTGAGCTGCAAAAGTTGAGAAAGATTAAGTTGGACGATAAATTAGACAAGGTTCGCGACCTGTTCGTCTTTTCTGCATACACCGGGCTTGCCTATTGTGATGTGCAGGCCTTCGACTTTGAGAAAATGACTGAACAGCAGGGAAAGTTGTATTACATAGATGGAAGCCGCATCAAGACAGCATCGAAGTTTTTCACCCCTATCCTGGGACCAGCCATGGAAGTGCTAAAAAAGTACAAGTTCGTTCTTCCTAAGATTTCTAATCAGAAAGCTAATGACTTTCTTCACCTCATCGAGACTGCCCTGAAGTTGAACAAGCCGTTGACTTTTCATGTCGCCAGGCACTCTTTCGCAACACTGGTCCTTGCCCATGACATACCTATCGAGAACGTCTCGCGCATGCTTGGACACAAAAATATCCGGACTACACAAATCTACGCAAAGGTTCTAAAGACCACGATTAAGCGGCACGCTGAGAATCTTCAGCGAGCAATCAGATAATTTGATGACACACCACATTGAGCCATGCCTCCCTCTTCCGAGGCATGGCTTTATGTTTTACGCTCCATCAGATAGTTCACCAAGTAGGCGATGCCGCCAAAGAGCATCCACAAAACATGCAGAAAGCCTTGAATCACCCAACCTATCAGCTGGAAGATGGCTCTGAACAGGATATATACGAAGAGAAATACTTGCATCTTAAAACATTATTAGCTATACCAAAGATACGAAAAATATCCGAGAAGAGCAAATAATAGAGCATCTAAAGCATTGACAATCAGCAAGTATTTTATGACTACATTTTCTCGTAATATCACTATCTCACAGCTTCATTTCTTCGTCTTTTCTCGAAGAAACGGACTCGTAACTTCGGTTTTTCCTTATATCGCTAAATCGGGTTTTCATTATCCCGATTTCACGATAACATTTTTCTTGAATCAGTTATCGAAGGACACCACAGTCCATCATTTCTTGCTAACTTTATGTCAGACAAGCAGGTGGCGAGACTACATTTCCCTTACGGAGTTTGGGTAGCAAGTTGTACTTTTGTGCGGACAAAAGTAACTTGCCAACTCTGTCAAGTTGGGGATTATTCTTCGCAACTCAGAATATAAACAGAAGAATATGGAACGGAAAACGAAAAGACTCTGGATAAGGATTTCTGCACAGGATGCCGAGCTGATTAAACAGAAGGCTACTAACTACAAAACGGTAAGTAGCATGATTTGGGATGCTATCAAGCAGTTTGACGATGTTGGCACAAAACGTAAAATCGCCACGCTCAACGAAATGATGACCTTCTATAAGAAGTATCAGCAGGACTTGGCATGGATGGGCGGTAACTTCAATCAGGTGGTCAAGCGAGCCAACGAACTGGCGATAGCCAATGAGCTGACACTTCCCTATTTTGAGAAAGTGCTTTATCCTCAAATCATGGAGCTACAAAAGCTCTTAACAGCGATAAAACAGGAACAGCATCAGATAGCCAAACGATTAACACGATAAAGCGAAAAGCCGTAATCGGTAAATACCGATTTATCAATCACATCTTTTCACGAACACACAAGAAAACGATGATAGCAACCATATTACCCTCCAGCACGACATTCCATGCCGTTGAGTACAACGAGCGAAAAGTTGCCAAAGGCCAGGCTGTGCTTCTTGAAATGAAGAACTTTGGTTATGTGGGAGCCGCTGATAGCTATACTCCCGAACAGCTGCAACAATACCTGATTGACTATTCGGCAAGAAACGAGCATATCCGCAAGGCGCAGTTCCATGTTGCCATCTCCTGCCGAGGACATGAATATTCCCAGGAGCAGCTTCTAGATATTGCCCACCAGTATCTTCATGAAATGGGCTATGATGATGAAGGGCAACCGCTTCTTATCTATGCGCACAATGACACCGACAATAATCACCTGCACATCATCACCAGTCGGGTGAATCCCAACGGGCAGAAGATAGACCATAACTATGAGCGCATCCGATCGCAGGAGGCTATCAACAAGATCGTCGGCGAAGATGAAGAACTGCGTGCCGACCTATTCTTGAAGGAAGCCCTCGGTTACAAGTTCAATTCTCTCTCTCAATTCAAAGCTATCATGGAGGCATCCGGCTATGAATGTTTCGAGCGTGACGGCAACCTCGAAATAGCACGCGGCGGTCGTGTACGCACCAAGATTACTAAGGATAACTTGATAGCAGGATTTTCAACCATTGATGAAAAGGAATCCTACAAACGTCGTAGGCAGTTGGGGGCTATAATAAAGAAGTACCGTAACATGGTTTCCAGCCGTGGCGAGTTGTCAAACATCATGCAAAAGAAGTTTGGCGTATCGCTCGTCTTCTTCGGTTCAAAGGACAAGCCATACGGCTACATGATTGTGGATCATCACAAACAGGCGGTGTATAAAGGTGGCAGTGTGTTCTCCATCAAACAGCTGCAACACTTCATGAGCGAAGAGGAACGTATCAATAAGGTGGAACTCTATGTAGATGCCATGCTGGAGGATAATCCCCGGATGATTGCCTACGAACTCAATAGAATGTTGTGGCGACAGTACGGTACCCGCATTGCCAAGGGGCGTTTCAAATTACTTGGTGGCGGGGAGGTTGCCCTGAGCGATAACGTGCAAAAGGTATTGAAGTTCAACTTCATGCTGCGCCGTGTCCAGGCATTTTTCCCTACCAACGAGACCGAGCGTGACATTCTCTGCCATATCTGGAAGATTGAGAATCCCCACCTTATTTATATAGAGCCACACAGCAAGCCCAATAATGGCTTTGCCGTAGAAATGCTGAACAATCTGGCAGCATCAACTGAGAAGCAAGACTTGGAGGTGGCATTAAAAGAGAATCACCTCGCCATTTTCAAGCAAGGTGACCAATATTATTGTGTCGATTTCACACACAGGTGCATCTTCAATTTAGTTTCAGAAGGCATCGACTTCAAAGCACTCCTTCCGGCTCTGCAAGAACTTCGACCTATGGCAGCTCGAAGACCCCATCCTTCTAACAGTCTCCTCAATAATGTTCTTTCGCACCATACCTCGGCATCCAACCGCAATGCTGAATGGGAAGTGGGTAGCAATGGTGGATATGAGGTAGATGGAGAGTGGAAGCTGAAAAGATAGTCGTTTTTACCACTCCACCTTCAAGTCCTTAAACATAACAGACTCCTTGTTCTCTCCATTGAGAACATCGAAGCGCAGCAGTTTGATTTCCTTAACCTTATCTATATCCACATCGTTGAAGATGATACGACCATTGGTTGGGGTATCTTTGAATACCCTGACCATAACATCGTTGCCTACGGTAAGATGCTCTGTCTTCTGTCGTTCTCCATACAGATCTACATAGGAGGCTTCGTAGCCGGAAACTATCATATCTACCATTTCACTTGTGGTGGACATCTGAAAAATTGCCGTGATAGATTTCTCCGCCTTATTACCCTTCAGTGAGATTAGTTTGTAGGTAATGCCGTTGCTACCCTGCATCGTTGTGATGGCCTTGCCAAAGTCCATCGCTTTACGCAAATCGATATTCAGCTGCTCTACCTCACTCACACGCCTGGAAAGTCCGTTCAACTGTTGCTGCTGTGCCTCTATTTTCTGTTTTAACTCTATGACTTGACTTTCAAGGGGTTGCTGCGCCATTGCAGAAAACGACAGCATCAAGCCACATACGACAAATAATAGTTTCCTCATAGATGGGATAATTATGATAATGATTGTTTTATTTTCAACGACAAAGATAATCAATTCTTCGTACATTCTCTTTTGGCGACTAAAAAAAACTATCAACCTTATGATTTTCCATCCTCTGCGAATCTTCGACCGTTAATCTATCTTAATCTTCATTTTGTGCTTGATTTTAGGGCAATCCCCACACGTCATATTCTCTAATCATACGTCTTATTACATTTACACAAAGGCACATTAACCATCTATCAATGAGGCTCTTCACGGCAACAAAGCCACTTGCAAGTATAAAACAAAAACACTATCTTTGTCCATGATTTCACGATTTAGCATCTTCCTCTTTTACCTAACTCGCAAGATGCCTATTTCTCGAAATAACGCTACTGGGGCCCAACTCCATTTGATAACCGGCCTACCAAAAAGGAGTTTGTTATTATCTCACAACTAATAACAACCTCGACAATGAGAGACAACATCATGATGACCTTTGCCAATCAGAAGGGCGGTGTCGGCAAGACCACGCTCTGCACGATGTTCGCCGATTACCTGGCAGCAAAGGGAGAGAGCGTGCTCGTTGTAGACTTCGATCGTCAGCAGACTATCTATTCCAAACGGCAGGAAGACCTTGGGAAATATGAAGGTGTGCGATTGCCTTATACCGTGCAGACATTCGACATCAAAGACACCAACAACGTGAGAGAGTTCCTGACGAATCTGCGTAACGGCTATAAAGGCTTCGTACTGATGGACACTCCCGGCAATCTGTCGCAACAGGGACTGGTGCCCATCTTCGCCCTGAGCCATTACATCGTTTGTCCCTATCAGTTCGAGGCGACCTCCATCAGTTCTACCGCCACTTTCATCAGCTTTATCGCCAAGCTACAGCACATGCTGCCCATCATGAAGAGCCGGTTCATCTTCGTTGTGAACAAATGGGACAAGCGGTATGGCCGGAAGGCGGAACTGGAGCTGTGGGATAAGACGGAGGAAAGGCTGCGCCACTTCGGACTGGTTGCGCCACGCATTGAGGTCAAGGCAGATATGCAACGCTACAACACCATTGAACTGATGGGACCGCAAAACGACATCGTGTCGCCTACCTTCGATTTTATGTATCAACAAATCCTCGAACCCAAAGAGCAGACAAAATGAAAACGAATAGTTCCCATTTGCAGGCTACGCCAACCAACGACCTGTTCAATCTACCCGATATAGACGGTGTGTTCGATGAGGTGAAGACATCAACTTCCTCACCGCCTTCGCAGCCAATACTAAGGGTAGCACAGCACGACATTCACCAAACAGGTAGCAGTTGGCAGCTATTCCAGCAATATGCACAACAATACGGCTACCGTGTCAAGAAGTACGACCGCAAAAACTATGAGATAGACAACGAAGTGGTGGAGTTGCTTAAGCTCTGCAACATCAACAATATGTCGGTCACAGACATCATCAACGCTGCTCTCCGTGCCTTCATCGGTACCAACAGCAGCTATCTTAAAGAGTTTTTACGCAGTAACGATTACATTATCAACAATCTTCAAGATCATGTATAGGCAAAGCATTATCTGGACAGTCTCTATGGTAGATTTCCTTATCGACCACTACAATGGGATGAGTAACGTCTCTTTAGCAGAACATTTGGGTATTTCTCTGAGCTGCCTACGCCGGAAACTGCATGAGTTGGGTTTGCGTAAACGTCCTGTCACCAAGGCGATGACGGTAGCAGAAACTGTCTGTCGGCTATATAGCAGCCATTCCCACAGTGAGATTGCCCGGCTTACAGGCATATCCGCTCGGACGGTATCACGGATTGTGAAAAAGCATCATCTTAGCAGGAATACTGACGAAGCCCGACTGATACGGTCGCGCAGTAGAAAGAGCATCATCAAACGGGAGAAGGCCCGTGTATTGTTCGGACTGCCACAGAAAACAAACATCAAAGTGGTGGGTAACAAGAAACGGGTGGTCTTGAAGAGCATCCTGAAGTCTTGCGGCTATCTTGTCATTCCAGGACATAACACCTTATATTATAATGAGCGACTGAAGCGCCGCCCAATCCGCGAGGGCAATGGTCAGAGGTTGGGATTGACCTTTCAGCCAATGAGTGCCTACCTTGCCATGTCGGTTCAATGCCCATCATTCATCTAAAGACTATAGCTTATGAATTTTCAAATATTCCTCGGTTTTATAGTAGCTTGCTACCTCTGCTATTACTTCGGCACGGTAGCCTACGACCTGCTGACAGGTAGAAAGCGTGCTGCCAGCGAAGATGACAAGGTGCAGGAGGAAGCCATCGACATCTCCGATGAGGTAAGGGAGTTTGCGCCCATCCTCATCACTCGCCCTATTGTCAAGAAGCAAAAGGCAGCTGCCATGAAACGGAAGCAGACGGCAGAGCTCCTGATGACCGGCGGCATTGAGGTAAACGACCTGCTGATCAAGGTGGAAGACCTGTCGAAAGACGGTGAGAACAGTGAACTGGGTGGGCTGCTTGCCGACTGGAAGGAAAGTCCACCATCTTCATAGCGGATTTCTTCATGAATCATATATCGACCTTTAGCTTTAACATTGCAGACGTAGCACTTTAACTTGGTTTCACTTACGGCTTTAACATGGAATTGAATTTGAAATTTAATCCATTCGATTATGTCGCAATTAAGAGAACAAGCAGTAAAATGCGTAAAACGTGCTTGGAGTTTTGCGAAGCGTCAGTCTTTGAAATTAGCAGTGTGCGCATGTATGTTCACCCTGAGTACAGGAACAGCATTAGCCAGCAGCAAGGGGGCCGGTGGTTTCACCAAAGCCACCACGGAGATTTCTTCATATCAGACCCCTGTTTCCAATCTAATGAAGGCCATCGCAGCTGTCATCGTACTCGTGGGTGCGTTCAATGTGTATTTCAAGATGCAGAACGGCGATCAGGACGTGAAGAAGACCATCATGCTCACCATCGGTGGCTGTGTGGCTTTCATCGCCATGTCTGAGGCACTTCCGCTCTTCTTCAAGTAATCAACCGGTGGGAGCCGGACCATCAATACGTCCGACTCCTACCAAATTTCAAAAATCTATGGAAGATTTCTTTCCTATATACAAAGGCATACAGAAACCGTTGGAGTTTATGGGCATCAGAGGCCGCTTCCTGACCTTTGCCGCAATTGCCATCGGCGTGTCCTTCCTCGGCTTTATCCTCTTCTCCATTATCTTGGGTAAGTTGGCTGGCTTCATCGCCATGATTGTCCTTGCCCTTGTCGGACTGGCTACCATCTACATCCGGCAGCGCAATGGGCTTCACGCCAAACATCGGGATAAGGGTATCTACATCTATCATGGAATCTTCAAACACTAACGGTTATGGCACAGAAAAGAAAACCATTCGATAAACTCTTTGCCCAGTTGCAGGACATCAGGGATAAGGACGGGAAAGTGCTTAACACGGTGCTGTGGTCTCAAAAAGGCAATCCATCAGTCTTTTTTGAGATAGAGAATCCTGTGCAACAGTATTGTACAGATGCCGACCAGTATCGGCTCTTTCAGGACGTACTGACCAACATCGTCAAGACACTCGGCGAGGGCTATGCCCTGCAGAAACAGGACATTTTCTGCAAACAGGAGTATCACCATGAGGCAGAAGGCGAACAGGAATTTTTGACCGAAAGCTATTTCAACTATTTCGAGGGACGGCCTTATACCGATATTCGCACCTTCCTCATCATTACCCAGGAGTGTACGCACAATGCCTTCGTGAAATACGATGCTAAACGATGGGAGGACTTCCATGTGAAGGTGGCGAAGGTAGCCGACATCCTGCAAGAGAAAGCTATCACCCATCGCAAGCTGAATAAGCAGGAGATAGAAGAATATCTCCACCGCTTCATGGCATTCCAGTTCAAGCAGGGGCCGTTTTCCATGACCAACTTCAAGTGCTCAGATGAGAACCTGAAGATTGGTGACAGGACGGTAAAATCCTTCCCATTGGTCGATATAGATGAAATCAACATGCCCAACTTCGTGCGACCGTTCCTCTCTGTCAATATCAATGGTACTTACATTGCCACCGACCTCTTCTCCTTCCTGACGGAGATTCCTTATACCGATTGCGTCATCTACAATCAGGTCATCCAGATACCTACTCAACGCAAACTCATGCGGAAGCTGCGAGGCAAGGCAAAACGTCACGGCTCCATGCCCGACCCGTCCAACCGCATCGCTAAGGAAGATATAGAACGGCTACTGGACACGTTGGCCGTGGATAGCAAACTGATGGTCTATACCAACTTTAATATCCTCGTCGGTTGTCCGCACGATAAAATTACCCCGGTCACCTCCTTCATCGAGACAAAACTCTACGACTGTGCCATCATGCCATCCCGCTCAGCCTATAACCAGTTGGAACTCTTCACATGTAGCTTTCCAGGCAACAGCTATGCCTTCAATCCTGACTACGACCTTTTCCTCACTTTATCGGACGCGGCCCTGTGCCTTTGCTTCAAGGAGCATCTGAAACACTCGGAGGAGACTCCACTCAAAACCTACTATACGGACCGGCAGGGGCTGCCTGTGGCAATAGACATTACCGGCAAGGAAGGTGCATACAAGTACACCGACAATGCTAATTTCTTCTGTATTGGTCCCAGTGGCAGCGGCAAGAGCTTCCATATGAATAGCGTGGTACGCCAACTTCTGGAGCAGAACACGGATGTAGTCATGGTTGATACAGGCGACAGCTACGAGGGTATATGCAGCTACTTCGGTGGTACCTATATTACCTATTCCAAGGATCATCCTATCTCCATGAATCCATTCAAGATTACCAAGACGGAGTATCGACAGAATTTCGGGGAGAAAAAGAACTTTCTCAAATCGCTTATCTTCCTTATTTTCAAGGGCAGCGAGATGCCTTCCAAAATTGAGGATACTATCATCAATCAGGTCATCGTGGAGTATTACGATGCCTTCTTTCACCCTTTCCATGGTTTCTCTTCCGAAGAAAAGGACAGATTGCGCCATCGACTTTTGCTAGAGGATAAGAAGAACGGCGAGTATGAGAAGTACGGTGAACAGGTGGAGAATCGCTATTACAAGGATTTTGAGGAACATCAGAGTGAAACTCCAACAACTGTTAATCCAGAAGGAAAAGACAAAATCTTTTCAGAAGCTGAGGTGCAGCATCAAATCAGGGCAAAACGACAGGTGGAGAAACTACATGCCTTGGTCAATGACAAAGGGGCTACGGAAGGTGAGAAGGTGGCCGCCAACCATCAACTCATGCGCCTTATGGCGGAGGTGATCGAGGGCAGCTATCTTATGCGTATCGAACAGAAGATAGAGAAAATGGAACAGCGCAGACGGAAGATGACCGTCAGGAAATTGTCTTTCAATACTTTCTATGAATATGCCTTGGAACGTATTCCACAGCTGATGGCCGAGAAAAAGATAGCCTTCGACATTGACAACTTCGCAGCCATCCTCGAGCAGTTCTACCGTGGCGGTGAACTGGAGAGTACACTGAACAACGATCTGGAGCAGTCGCTCTTTGATGAGCGTTTTATCGTCTTTGAGATAGACAAAATCAAGGACGATCCGGTGCTGTTCCCTATCGTGGTGCTCATCATTATGGATGTATTCCTCCAGAAGATGCGTATCAAGAAGGGCCGAAAGGCACTCATCATCGAAGAGGCATGGAAAGCTATTGCCTCGCCTACGATGGCAGAGTACATCAAATATCTATATAAAACAGTTCGTAAGTTCCACGGCATCGCCGGTGTGGTGACACAGGAACTGAATGACGTGATAGACTCTCCCATTGTCAAGGAGGCTATTATTAACAACAGTGATGTGAAAATCCTGCTCGACCAAGCAAAGTTCAAGGACAGGTACGATGATATTGCGGCCATCCTCGGACTGACAGCGGTGCAACGACAGCAGATTTTCACCATCAATGCGCTTAACAACCACGAGGGGCGTAACTACTTCAAGGAGGTGTGGATATGCCGTGGGCAGGTATCTGACGTGTACGGCGTAGAGGAACCACCAGCATGTTACTGGGCCTATACTACGGAACGGGCAGAAAAGGAAGCCCTCAAAATCTACACAAGACATTATGGTGGCAACATCCAGCGTGCCATCACGGAGATAGAGAAAGACCGCAGACAGGCTGGGATAAATAAATATCTCGACTTCGCGCGGAAGGTTAATGAACATCAAAACATTATGAGCTTATGGAAAAGTCAAAGTTAATACTCGTTATGGCGATGCTCCTTGCCTCGCTGAATATTCAAGCTGGCTGGCGTGTGGTGATAGACAGGAAAACCACAGCTGCCGTCGTGTCCAATGCAGCCTCGCAGAAACTCATAGAGGATAAGCACAATGGGCGTTTGGATTCCATCAAGTCCAAGCAGGAGAAATTGATGAAATACACCGCTACGATGGCAAGCATCAAGGAACTTTACCAGCTCTCCATGCAGAACATTACAGGCTTTGGGGAGGAAAGCAAATATTATGGCGAAATCGTTTCGCTCACAGCCGGTATCTTCAAGGATGTGCCCATCGTGCTGAAACAACTCGGCAAGTCGCCGGGCAAGAACTATGTGGTATGCCTCAATGAGATGACCAACCTCGTGTCCGAGACGGAAGGACTGGTACACGACTTTGTGGATATTGTAAACAACGGTAAGATACGCAATCCGTTGGGTACTGCCAAGGAGGATGGTAAGGACGATGGATATAACCTGCTCAATCGTTATGAACGGCTGACGATGGCCAACAAAATCTACAGTCGTCTGCTTGAAATTCACTATAAACTGGAGGTTATGGTGATGATGTGCCAGTTCGGTAACAGCTGGGGAGATGTGCTCATGGCTATTGACGTGGAGTCGTGGGCTGCCTATATCACGGTCCGGAACTCCGTTGACGGACTGATTGATAACTGGAACGGCTTGGGTGTCTAAAGGAGTTTGAGCCTATGAAAAGAGCATGGAATATAAAAAGGTATGGGTTGTTGTTATGGTGCTTCATGGTAACAGCTCCCATCTTTGCCGATGTCATCCCCACGCCGAGGGATCCGGCAACCATTGAAGCCCTCATCAGTCTGCATAAACTCATCAAAGGTGAAGAAGATAAGGCATTGGCAAAGGTAACAACGAGTTTTGGCGAGCAGAGCATTATTACAAAAGGTGCCACCAAGTTCAACAATGTCAGGACGACTTTGGACAGTAAATTGAATAATGGCTATTCCTACGTCATCTTGGCCGGTGCGTTGGGTTCGACGGCCAACAGTATGTACCGCCTGATACAGGAGTATTCTCAGTTTACACGCTCCACCTTCCAATACACGTTCAAGAAACCGATGGTGGCATGGTATTATACCGAAGCGAACATGGCGTGTGCAAGGGAAATCAAGAACATCAAAACTCTTTATGCCACGCTTACAGCCAGTGGCATAAATGTAATGAAGGCCTCAATGGACGAGAGACTGCACCTTATCATGGAATTGAGAACTTCCATTGAGAACATGAGGGGAATTATTGACAGTGCCAATGTATGGTGCAGCCTTATTACCGTTGGTGGCTTTAGATATGACTACATCTGGGACATTCTCAACAGTGAGGTGACGGATAAGATAGCAGAGGGTGTAATCAATAAATGGAACAGCGTATGAGCAAGTATCTATTCGTCATTGTCGGGATGCTTTATTCCCTAACAGCTTCAGCACAGTATCTTACCTACGACGACCAGAAAGAAAAACAGTGGAAGTCGATGGAAAACGGACCATGGGACTTTTCCCCGGCATGGTATTATTACCTACTGCATAAGAAGTATAGTGGCGGTGAGACTTATTGGCAATGGAGATTCCTCAAATCCGGCTGGAGAGTACGGTTCAAGGAGAGTAAATCCAACGTGAAGCGGATTATGCCCACCCGTATCACCACCGAAGAGACGCAACGGCAGAAGGTGAAGAAAGCCGAAGAGGAACGCATGAAGATAGAAGATCTCTACAAAGAAGAAGTTGCTCGTGCAGCTGACAGGAATGTCGATTTGGTTTATTCTTCGTTCAAGGCCGACTTTGACCGTATGCAGCAATCCATTGCCGACGGACTGCTCTTCTGTATGCAGCGAAGCAAGGGCAAACTGAAATATCAGGTCGATGAACTGACACGGCAGAATGAAATGATTTGCCAGGACATCGCCTACATCCATCGGACAGGTGCAGGGTATGAACTTGAAAACGCCAAGCGGCAGAAAGCCTACCAGCAATACAAGAAACAGATGGAGGAGATGGTCAGCCGTGTGGCGCACCTTGTCGGCATGGCGCAGAACTATTACAAACGATAACATTATGATTTAAGAATATGGTTACAGACATCTTATTGAATATCACAAGTCAGCTGCTCACGATGGGATTGCCTTCCATCGACGAGAGCCTGGACAAGCTGCTGGTGGCGATGGAGACCTTCCCGAAGTCGGCGGTACTGGGCGACACCGTGGGCTATGCCCGTGTCATCGGCTTGTGCCTCGCCCTTTGTGTGGGTTCCTACGAGTGCTGGATGATGATGCTGGGGCGCAGGGCGATGGACGTGATGAAACTTCTCCGCATCGTGGGATTGTCCATTTGCATCACTTACAGCTCATGGATCTGTCAGGAACTGGCCCGGCCGGGCAAGGCATTGGAGGCGACCACCAAACAGATGGCAAGCAGCAAGAACAAGGAGGTGGCAGCTTTGGAGCTAAAAGTGGCGCAAAAGCAGTCGGACTACCTCAAACGGCTCCGACAGGTGCAGGACAGCATCGAGACGGCGAAGCAGGTACAGGAGATTGGCGAGGATGCTCATTGGTGGGACAAGCTCATCTACAACATGGAGAACTTGGGCTCGACCATCAACAATTATGCACAAAGGGCTACGGTAGCCGCAGAAACAAAAGTGTCGGAATTGATCAACGACGTGATACGCTTCATCGGGGAGTTGATCTTCCAGATGTCCTATTATGGCATCTTGGTGGCCCAGCGTATCTTCATGACGATACTGGCGACCTTTGCTCCTATCATGTTTGCCCTGTCCATCGTACCGCCATGGAGCAGTGCGTGGTCGCAATGGATTAGCAAGTACCTTTCCTTGTCGCTATGGGGTTTCGTCACCTATATGTGCCTGTACTACATTGACTTTATCCTGATGTATAACCTCGGAGAAGACCTAACCGCTTACGGTAGGCTTTTGCAAGGTCAGGTGAACTCCTGGGGGCAGATTGGCGCACTGGGTATTCAAGGAATTGGCTCAAACTGTATGTATGCCATGGGTATGCTCGTGGGTGCCTACATCATTCGCTTTGTTCCAGAGGTGGCTTCATGGCTGATACCGGGTGGCGTGAGTTCGAGTGCGGGCAGTGCCGCAGGTGGTGTCGTGGCCGGTGCCGTTGGCGGAGCTGTGGGCAGTGCCGCTTCTACAGGAGTGGGCATCGCTTCGGTTGTTACGCCAGTGGCAGGCTCGGCGGTATCCGGGGCTGCTCATCTCGGAGCGGCAGGTGTGGCCGGAGCCGTGAGTGGCGCAAGTGGCTATTCCGATGGCGGCGCGGCTACTTTGGCTGGAGCCATGGGCGGTGCTGCTTCAGGTATGGCGAAAGAGGCCAAGCACATGTTCACCGAAAGCTCTGCCGGCAAGGCAGCATCGAAGATGGGCAGTTCCATGAGTGATTCTTACAACAGAGGAAAATAAACTAAAACGACAGGATATGTTAATACAGAGTTTAGAACAGAAAACAAGGCTCGCGCTGACGACCGTACTGCTGACCATCATCGGCAGTACGGTGATCTGTGCCTGCTGCATCTTCTACTGTGCCAAGTTGGTAACGGAAGAGCGTAATCAGATTTATGTCCTCGACGGTGATATACCGTTCTTAGCGGAAAGAAGTAAGCAGGAGGCAAACTTCGTGATGGAAGCCAAAGCGCATATTCAGCTCTTCCATCAGTATTTCTTCAACCTGCCGCCCGATGACGACTATATCAAGTGGACGCTATCCAAGGCCATGTATATGGCGGATGGTACGGCACTGAAACAGAAACAAGCGATGGAAGAAAATGGTTTCTACTCAGACATTGTGTCTTCCTCAGCCGTGTGCATGATTATCTGTGACTCCATCAAACTGGATGAGCAGTCAAGGAAGTTCAAATATTATGGCACGCAGATTATAAAACGCCGTTCAAGGGATATGAAACGCTCCCTTATTACGGTGGGCAGTATCGAGAATGTGCCCCGTACAAGGAACAATCCTCATGGCTTGTTGATTACCAACTGGAGGACACTGGAGAATAAGGATTTAGACTACTAAGAGTATGAAGAAAAAAATGAAACGTGCGAAAGAGGCCAAGGCCAGATGGGAAAATGAAGCCAAGGGCAAGGTGGAGTCCTTCGTAAAGAAGCTGTCTTTGCAATGGAAGGTAAGGGAGCGGATAGATGCTGCCAACGCATGGGCAGTGAAACACCCAAAGCGTACGGCGACAATGACCATCGGTGCGCTGGTCTGCTCGCTCTGCTTGGGGATAGTCGTTTCCCTCTATACTCCACAGTCCAGTAAGGATATTGTGGGAGAAATCGAGAATGTACAGCCTATGTTTGCCGGACTGCAGAGCATACAGAATGGCAAAAACGTGCAGGTTCGGGAGGTAGGACAGCTGGCCCTCAGAGGTCAGCGACTGAAAGGGGAGTTGGATTCTTTGGTGCGTATTCCTATCAAGACGCATCAGGATTCTGCGCTTATCATCTATAAATACAAGCAACTCGAAATGATAGTGGCAAACTTAAAACATCAATGATATGAAAGAACTGATAAAGAAATTCTTGTTCAAAGTAGGACTGGGAAAGGAGAGAGAACCATCGGCTACGGTAGAGATGGAGGTTGATGCTGAAACGCAGGATGATAACAAGGCTAAGGGCGACGAAAGGGAAAAGACAAGTCCGAAAGAGCCGCCCGTGGCGAAGCCCTTATCACAAGGCAAAAGCTGGTGGCACATCGACTTCAAACAACCTAAGTACATCTTTCCTTTGGCCATCCTCCTGCCTATCTTGTTCCTGGGCTACGAGCTGATGAGTGTGTTCGGTGGTACGGACAACACAAAGAAGGGAGTTGCCACCGACAGCATCAACGCCTCCCTGCCCACGGCAGCCAATGATGAAATGGGCGATAAGATGGCAGAGATGAACAAACGCTATAACGAGGAGGATGCAGCATCGGCTGTGAACGGAATCGGTGAGGACCAGCCACAGCAGGACTCACTCGGCAACGGCTATCAGGAGCATGAACTGGACGAGATAGACCGGCAGAACGCCATCAATGCCCAGCGGCAGAAGGAGATGGAAAATTTGCAGCAGCGGCTGGCACAGTCCCGGAAGCATATCAATGCCTATGAGGGTGGCAACTACGGGGCCGCATCCGGATATGGTGCGGGTAGCAGCTATGGGCGTGGTTCCCGACAGGCTGAAATGGATGACTATGCAAGGGAGGTGGAGGCCATTCAGAAGCGAAGCCTTGCCCGTCAGAAATCCTTGGAGAAGAGCATGGGCATCGACGAGGAAGAAAATGTCAAAGTGTCAAAAGTGTCACAGCCTCTTGATGCCTCTTACCGTAAGCCTGAAGAGAAACCGGCCATTGTCAAGAAAGTGGTGGAGGGCAATGCGGATAAGTTCAATACCGTCAGTGCCGAGCCTACGACGGACGTTCCGTTGATCCGTGCCATGATAGACAAGACGACCAAGGCACATGAGGGTACGCGCCTCCGCTTCAAGCTCCTCGATGATGTCACGCTCAAAGGCACAAGACTGAAGAAGGGCACCTACCTCTACGGTACGGTGACGGGATTCGGACAACAGCGTGTGATGGCGACCATCACCAGCATCCTGGTCAGGGATAAGTTCATCAAGGTGGGACTGTCGGTCTATGACAACGACGGCATGGAGGGCTTTTATGTCCCGGAGTCTGCCTTCCGTGACCTGATGAAGGATGCCAAGGCGAATGCCTTGCAGAGCAACATCAACTTTGACGGTGGGTATGGCAGTGGACTGAGTTCCGAAGCGGTGGCTCTGCAGGCCCTACAGAATATGTACCAGTCGGCAACATCAGCCGTGTCTACCAATATCCGAAAGAACAAGGCTCGTATCAAGTACAACACCATCGTCTACCTGGTCAATACCAATGCAGAATAGCTTTCAAAAATTCATCAAACATTTAGGAAATATGAAAAAGATTTTAGTTCTCATGGTTGCCCTCATGGGATTGTGTGGCAGCCTTCAGGCACAGAAGAAGTATAAGAACATCGAGGCAGACACGGTTCCGGTGAGGTATATCCGCAGCGCAAAGCCAACGGACAGCTACATCTTTGACGAGAACAGGCGCAAGGATGTGGTCTTTGTCAATGAAGAGGTGACGACGCACCTGCTGATGCCGGAGAACATCAAGCTCGTGGACATCTCGACGAACAAGATTATAGGTAACCAGTGTACGGACAACATTGTGCGCATCAAACCGTCAGGGAGGATGTATGATAATGAGCTGGTGGGTACGATTACCGTTATCGGTGAGCGGCATATCGTACAGCTCAACGTGGTTTATACTTCCGGACCTGCCAAAGCCAACTCCATCTACCGCATCAAGGCCGGAGAGATGGGCAGGTACGAAAATCCCGACGTGACGATGCCGCGCAAGGAAATGGCTGCCTACGCCTGGGCTATCTTTGCCAGTAAACCACAGAAGAATATCCACTCAAACAAGAACGGTATCAAGGCAAGGGTGAACAACATTTATAGTATCGGTGATTATTTCTTCATCGATTATTCGCTCTACAATGCCACAAAAATCAAGTATGACATCAGTGAGGTACGTATCAAGCTCACGGATAAGAAGGAACTGAAGGCCACCAACTCACAGACGATAGAGCTGACACCAGTGTATAGTCTGAGCAGTGCCAAGAGTTTTAAGAAGACATATCGCAACGTGCTGGTATTGGACAAGCTCACCTTCCCTGAAGAGAAAGTGCTGAAGCTGGAGATTTCGGAGGAACAGATTTCGGGACGTGTCATCACGCTCAATATTAACTACAAGGATATTTTGCACGCTGACGGAGTTAGCGAGCAGATGGTATCGCACCTACCTGTATTTTAACCATCAAACCGTAAAACCATGGCTGTAGAAGAGACAAGGGAACAGCAACAGATGTACAACATTTTCAGGAGCTGCATCTATCTTTTCCTGATAGTGGAGTTGATTATGAATCTGCCCATCACGGCGGACAACCGTGTCACAGGATTTATCTTGGGACTCATCGCACGCTTCAAGGTATTCAATACGGTGCCGACCTGCAAGCTCGTCGAACTGATATGTATCGGTGTGACGTGCATCGGCACTCGTCCGCAGAAGGCACTGAAATTCAATGTCAAGACAATGGTGCTGTATCCTATCGGCATCGGCATCACGTTCATTGCGCTCTGCATGATGTTCCATAAGGGCATCTGGGGTGGAGTCTCCTTTGGCTTCCCCACCAACCGTGTGCTCTATGCCATGACTTCCATCATCGGTACGATGCTCCTGCATCAGGGGCTGGACGGTATCTCCCGCTACTACAACTACAAATTGGGAGAGGACCGCTTCAACTTTGAGAACGAGTCGTTCCAGCAGTCGGAGGAACTGAATGAGAATCCTTACTCGGTGAACATCCCGATGATTTACTATTTCAAAGGACGTATGCACAAGGGGTGGATCAACATTATCAATCCCTTCCGTGGTACCATCGTGCTGGGTACGCCTGGCTCCGGCAAGTCCTTCGGCATCATCGACCCATTTATCCGCCAGCATGCGGCCAAGGGATTTGCCATGATGGTATATGACTACAAGTTTCCGACATTGGGCAAGACGCTGTTCTATCAGTACTGCAAGAACAAGAAACTCGGCAGGTTGCCGGAGAACTGTGGTTTCCATATTGTAAACTTTACCGATGTGGAGTATTCCAACCGCATCAATCCTATCCAGCGAAAGTATATCCCTGACTTGGCGGCAGCAGCGGAAACTGCGGCTACCTTATTGGAATCGCTCAACAAGGGTGGTGACAAGAAAGGTGGTTCGGAGGCGTTTTTCCAGAACTCGGCCATCAACTTCCTCTCGGCCATCATCTATTTCTTCGTCAATTTCCACCCAACGGGGTTCAAGGACGGCAAGAAGCTCACTCGCTACATCAAGTACAAAGGCAAGAAACTAAGGCTGGTGACAAAGAACTGGCATGACTACCGGGCTGTCGATAAGGACGGTAACATGATTCTCGATTTTGTAGATGAGCTGAGCCACGATGTGTCGGTGGATGAAGATGGAATGTTCGTGGATCTGAATGACTTCACCTATATCAGCCGTAACGGACAGAGGGTGCATATCACTTCGTCCTGGTATGAGGACGAGCAGGGGCAGGTGGTGGAGCCTGACACCATCACCGGCGAATACTCGGATATGCCTCATGTGCTGTCTTTCTTAGGCAAGCAGTACAGTGACGTGTTCGACATCCTGATGCAGGACCAGAAGATTCTCTCGCTCATGGCTCCGTTCCAGTCGGCTTATACCAACAAGGCGATGGACCAGCTCGAAGGTATGGTGGGTACGCTGCGTGTCAATGCGGCTCGCTTGGTGTCGCCTGAAGCCTACTGGATTTTCACGGGGGACGACTTCGACCTGAAGATTTCAGACCCTGCCAGCCCCTCGTATCTTGTGATTGCCAACGACCCGGAGAAGGAGCAGATAGTGGGTGCACTGAATGCGCTGGTGTTGAACCGTCTCGTGACGCGTGTGAACAGCCGGGAGAATATCCCTGTGTCCATCATCGTGGATGAGCTGCCGACCTTGTACTTTCACAAGATTGACCGCCTGATCGGTACGGCGCGTAGCAACAAGGTGGCGGTGACACTGGGCTTTCAAGAACTGCCACAGCTGGAGGCGGACTATGGCAAGAATGGTATGCAGAAGATTATCACCACGTGCGGAAATATCTTCATGGGTGCTGCCCGCAACAAGGAGACGCTGGAATGGGCGCAGAATGACGTGTTCGGCAAGGCGAAGCAGACGTCAAAGTCCATCACCATCAATGACCAAAAGGTTTCCACGTCTATCTCGGAGCGATTGGACTATCTGGTGCCAGCTGCTAAGATAGCGGACATGGCGACGGGCTGGCTCGCAGGTCAGTCGGCACGTGACTTCACCCCGACGGACGGTAGTATGATGCAGAACTTCGACATCGAGAAGTCAGAGGAGTTCAAAACCTCGAAGTATTTTTGTAAGACGCACTTCGACATGGCGCAGATTAAACAGGAGGAGAGTCTGTATGCAGACCTGCCGAAGATCTATCAGTTTGCCTCCGACCGTGAGAAGGAAATCATGCTGGGACGTAACTTCAAACGTGTCAATGACGAGGTGGATGCGATGATAGCTGAGCTTTTAGGTAAAGACAGAAAAAAGAAACAGGAAAACAAACAGTAGTATGGTACTTTATCAGTGGAAAGGTTTGTCGGGCAGTGCCCTGAAAGTAATAGCGTTGATATCCATGACCGTGGACCATATCGCTTATTACCTGATGGATCATGGTACATTGCTGTATGACGTGATGCGGACGGTGGGAAGAATGGCGTTCCCCATCTTCGCCTTTCTACTGGTGGAGGGGTATGACCACACTCGTTCCACAAGGAAGTATGCGCTGAATCTCTTGGCTTTTGCGCTCATATCTGAAATTCCGTGGTGGCTGCTTAATCACGACAACACCCACAATGTGTTCTTTACTCTACTATTGGGACTTATAGCAATAGAGGGTATCAAAAAACTCGGCAAAAAGCCCCTGTTATGGGCAGTTTTGATGATAACTATTTGCACCATCGCCATGTTTCTGCACGTCGATTATGAGTATTCCGGTATCCTGCTGATATATGCGTTCCATATCTTTCAGCCGGACAAAGTGACGAAATGTCTTTTAGCCACCCTGTTCATGTACCAGTACGGTGTAATCGGTTTGTGGTTGGGCTTAGCGGTTATTCTTTGCTATAATGGACAACGGGGATTTATCAAGGGACAGTATACTAAGTATTTGTGGTACGCATACTATCCCTTGCATTTAATGACAATAACCATATTGTTGCAAGTTTAGACAACACAAGCCCGCTATTTCAAAAAAACATATTAACTTTACAGAATCAAATATTTCTAAGATGAACGAAAACATATACAATATATTGAATTCCTATGCGGAGAATCATGACCCTCAATATGCAATCTTCTTAAAAGGGCTATGGGGATGTGGAAAAACCTACTTTATCAAGAATTGGATGACTCAATATGATAAAGATCATCCTTCAGATGAAAATGCACTAACCTTAAAACCGATATATGTTTCTCTATATGGAATCAAACAAATATCTGATATTCGTGCAGCAATTGATAAAGAGATAAATCCATTCTTTTATTCTAAAACTGGTAAATTTATTACAGGCTTTGCAAAAGTGTTAAGTAAGGTCGTTTTGAAAACAGATATTGACATTAATAGCGATAAGAACTCTGACATATCTATTTCTGGTACAATAGATCCTCTTTCTATTTTTAAGACTCCAATTGACGAAATTGGTGGAGTAAAGTTTATTATATTTGATGACTTAGAAAGATGTCTTTTGGATATGAAAGAGGCTTTGGGATTTATCAACTATTTTGTTGAGCATTATAATTGTCATGTTATCATAATTGGTGATGATAGTCATTTTACAGACGACAAAAAAAGAACTTTTGAAGGATTTAAAGAGAAAACGATAGGGAGAGAATTTGAAATTCAAGCTGATGTTAATAATGCCATTAAAAGTTTTCTTGATGAAGTTCCTATTTCCGATTTCTTAAAATCCGAACAGGAGCTGATAACGAGCTGTTTTTTAGCCACGAAATATAATAACCTCCGACTCTTGCGACAGTGCTTGTATGATTTTAAAACTCAAGCTCAGAAATACTTTGACAAAATAGAAAAGAACAAGGATTTCTTTAGATCTTTATTGTGCTCATATATTGTTACATACGCCGAATACCATAATGTAGAAGGAAGAGACTTGTTTGTATCTATTGCACAAAAAGGATACGCTTTTTTCTTAATGGGAGACAAGGAAAAAGAGCCTGCGAATAGATTAATGTCTAAATATTTCCATAATAATAACACTTATATCTCTAACGTATTAAATTCTAGTGTCTCTTTCGTTCTTGCACAAATAAGAGAAGGTCGTTCACTAGATGAATACATTGACAAACAATTATCAACAGAGCAAAAACAAAATTGCCCTTGGAATCAACTGACTGATTATTGGCGTATGGACAACACTATGTTTAATGGTGTCTATATGCAGACTATAAGTGCATTGAAAAATGACAAAATAATAGCTGCTTCAGCTTTAAGTTATGTTCTTGCTTACCTTTTCTATTTTGATAGTTTGGATATTATCAGAATAAATGATGATACGATAGAGTATATCAAAAAAGGCATACGTCAAATACTTTGTTCCTCTATTGATAAAAAGAACCTATATGAAAATTTTCAAAATCTTCGTTTTGGCTATAGGCGATACATCATTACGGAAGAGCCTATTCCTAGAGTAAAAGAAATGATGGATTTTGCCGAACAAATTTATCGGGAGGTAAACGCAAAAATGAAGGATGATATGCAGATTGCTTTAGAAAATCTATCTGATAATAATATCGAAGATTTAGGTCGTATAGAATGTAGATTATATCCAGATGGAAAGGATTTTTATAAAGCCCATGCAATATTTGCAAATGTAGATGCCAATTTAATTTACCATGCTTTAGTCAGAATGACGAATGAGTCGCGGAACAGTTTTCTGCTATTTATCAAAGATAGATATGGTAATGCTATGACAGAGCAAGACGCTACTACTTTTCAAGATGATATTCCCTTTCTAAAGAAATTATATAATCTTATAGGGAATGACTTACCCTCCTACACATGTATTGATAAATTTTCCTTTAATGGTCTACTTACTACGATAAAGTCTGCTATAGAAAATATTGATAAATCGTAATTTTGGGACAAAATAAGAATAGATAACCCACTAACTTGTAGCATGTCTTCTAAAGTCAGTGGGTTATTTTATATATCTAAGCAATGTAAACTAGCTCCCTCTTACAAAGGAACGGAGAGTGTTACCGTCCTATCCTTTTGAAAAGAGTCATCCCAAGTGATTCTTAAAGAGATCACGTCAGGGTACCCCATACAAAATGCAATTCTTTCCTCTCTATAAGACTGAGGATTTATCAAGTCATATGGTCCCCATTGTCCATCACGAATAACAGATTCAAGCTCTTCCTCTGGCGTTAGAATTTCAACTCGCACATTGAGTGCATCTGAACGTCCGGCATTAACAAAGCGAATACGATCATTTCCGTTGCTCCCTTCAATGACATTAGCTTTCATCTCAGCCTGAAGTTCTTTTGCCTCTGATTTTTGCAATTGGCGAATTTGCATATCATTTATGATTTTCTCTTGGGTCTTCAGTTTCTTGTCATGGCTAAAGTATGCCCATAAGCCACCAAGAATACCAAATGCAGACAGTATGTGTGCTCCCCAATCTTTTATAAAGCTAATCCAATCCATTTACTTGAATTTAATATTTTTGCATCCATTAAGAGCCTTAGCCAATTCTTCCTTTAGATAGGAAGCTGCATCATCTTCGATTTTTTCCTTTACTTCGTCGAAAGCATCCTGATTAAGCTCTTTCAACTCACCAATACCGCCAAAGTACTCTCTATTACAGAAAGTACACTTGACGTATGATTTGCCCTCATTAAACTCAAATTGATCATCGCAGCCACATGTGGCACACCGAAGTCGTATTTTATAACTGTCTTTTAGCTTTTTCATTTGTAGCTATTATAGTTAAACATTTAATCAAGTTCCGGTATTTCAAACAAATTCAGTTTAGCCTTGAAGCCAGGAAGCAGTGGCTGCTCGAAAACATGAGCATTGTCGAGCTTCCAGTTTATGTTTCCTTCAGCCAAGGAACCACAACTCCAAATAGAGTCAACGGCCTCGCCTGTACAGTCAACAATGTCAACATAGCCAATAACAGCACTTTGAGGTAATGTGTGGATGTCTGCAATCTGCCCATTGGTTACAGCCACCTCTACAGCTTTCAGTATCTCTGGTGCAAACATGTTTTGGTCAAAACCAGAGTTCACATTCGTACTACTTGCTACGATATACAGACGACCACGATAATCTGTCTGCCATGTTCTATTCTCTATATCCTTAATGCCAGAGCAAATGAGTGATGCCCAAGGCTGCTTTACAGCAAGAGCAACATTCTTCCATACTGGATTCTTATGAACTGTACGAACAGTTTTCATACCTTCCTCTATTGATTTAGTGGTAGCTGTTACTGCACTTGGAACAATAGATTCTTGCGGGGTATGAGTAAAACCCACATCCTTCATTAAAGTCTCCTCTGGAGCACCATCCAAAGTATTTAACATACGTGTCAACACATGACGCAGGTTTGACTTGAAGTCCTCACTCTGCTGATACTGTTTATAAAGAGACATGTCTCCTGTACGTTTCTTGCGAATAATTCTGTCAATAATACTATTGAGTGCCGTTTCCGTTGCATCCGGATCAGGGTTGCCTATAACTTGTTCCTTGTACTGGTCATCCTGTGCAATAGAGGTTACGATGCTGATGAGTTTTGCCTTTTGGTCATCAGGTGTTGCCTCCCATCCCTTAAAATGGCTTTCGTTGAATGCCTTGATGATTTCTTCGAGGAAATCCCTTTCCTCTTCGTCTCCCCCAGCACCAGCCATAGCAGGCTTGTTAGGATCAATGACTGTCTCCGTATCATCCAGTTGAACGGTCTGATTGAGAGCTGTACGTTTCAAACCGTATGTGTTTAAGTCCACATTGTCAAGTAAGTCCTTCATATCATCACGTCCAGGAACATCAACGTGGAGTCCAGGAATAAGGAAACGAAGATACCAAAACATCTTCTCCCATTCAGGCATTTCATAGTCCATGATGGCAGCTACACGTGAATAAATTTTCACAAACTGCTTGCATTTTATCTTAAAATCGGCTTTACCGTTTTCAGCCCACTCTATTTCATTGTTAAAACGATTTGAAGCTACATCGATACAGTGGACCCACTTGTCTGCTGGAGCACCTCGGAAGTACAATTCAGTAAATTCATCGATTTCCTCCTGTTCAAACACGCCTACGGATAACAATGTTGAACGAAGCTCATGTAGTACATTGACATCTGTTGGCTCAGAGAGTGTTGTTGATGTATAAAAAGGATCGAAAGCTGCCTTAATATCCTCTACTTTATTAAAGAAATCAAGCACAAACAAATCTTCGCTGCGTTTGCCAAGTGATGGCTCTGCTCGATTTAGGCGTGATAATGCCTGTACTGCAAGTACTCCAGCCAAAGGCTTATCAATATACATGGCAGCCAATTTGGGCTGGTCAAATCCAGTAAGATATTTATTGGCAACTACAAGAATACGGTTCTCGTCCTTTTCAAATTCCTCAGGCGTTTTGGTCTCAGGAAATCCATTCATACCTGCCTCCGTGAAAGTTGCACCATCCACCTGCTTCTCTCCTGAGAATGCTATGAGTATGCCGAAGGGAAGATTTTTTTCCTTCTTAACCTCTAACAGGGCCCAGTAGTAACGGATAGCACACTCTATATCCTTTGTTACTACCATTGCTTTGGTTTTGCCCATCAGTTTGTGGTTGCGATAAAGATTAGAATCAAAATGGGCAAGAATCTGTTCAGCTTTGGCCATGATAGTTTTGGGCTCACGTTCTACAGCTTTCTTCAAGAGCTTCTGAGCGCGGACAGGATCATACATAGGGTTGTCTTCGATAGATTTGATCAACTCATAGTAGCTCTTATAAGTGGTGTAATTCGTCAGAACATCTAGGATGAAGCCTTCGTCAATCGCCTGCTTCATAGAGTACAGATGGAACGGACGGAATGTGTCGTCCGGCATATGTACACCAAAGCGTTCTAATGTCTCTTTCTTTGGGGTGGCTGTGAATGCAAAATAGGAACAATTGGTGGACATCTTGCGACTAAGCATCAACTCCATAAGCAATGCTTCGGTGTCAGCTCCGGAATCTTCTTCCTGCTGCTTCTGAGTTGTCGCATTCATTGCATCCGCTGCACTACCAGACTGTGACGAGTGTGCTTCGTCAATCAGAATTGCAAAATTATGATCAGATACATCCTTTATGCTGTCACATATATATGGGAATTTCTGTATTGTAGTTATTATAATACGCTTGTTATTCTCAATAGCCGTTTTTAGTTCAGCAGATGAGTTTGCGTGAGCTATAATTTTCTGTGTATGACCAAAAGCTTTTAAGTTGTCTGTAATCTGTTTGTCGAGAAGTCGACGGTCGGTTACAATGATGACAGAGTTGAACAAGGGTATATCTAAGCCTTTTGCCCGTATAGCTTCCATTGTATCCGGACACTCCTTAATTAGTTTATAGACCAGCCAAGTGATGGAGTTCGACTTTCCAGAACCTGCTGAGTGTTGAATCAGATAAGTCTTACCGACGCCCTTCCTACGCACATCAGTTGTCAGCTTGTTTACAACTTCAAGCTGATGGTATCGTGGAAAGATAAGCTTCTTGGCATTCTTCATGATATGCGGAACTTTCTTCTGAGTCTTAGCCTCGCCATAATCAAAGAGAACATAGTTCATGAGTATGTCGGAGAGAACGTCCTTCTGCAGCACTTCTTCCCAAAGGTAGAAAGTCTTAAATCCGTTAGGATTTACAGGATTACCAGCACCGGCACCGTTTTCAAGGCCTTTGTTGAAAGGCATAAAGTAGGTCTTTTCTAAAGCAAGGTGCGTAGTAAAGAATACCTCATCTTTATCAAGTGTAAAGTGAGCAAGGCATCGCCCAAACTTCAGAATTGTTTCGCGTGGGTTACGTTCATCAGACATATATTGCTTCTGACCATCCTTGCGTGCCGTTTGATGTGTCCATGGATTCTTCAGCTCAAAGGTAAACAGTGGAATACCATTGAGAAAAAGTGCCATGTCGAGTTCAAGGCCGGGACGGGTAATAGAGAAAGTCTGCTGGCGAGTAAGTGAGAACTGGTTCAACTTATAAAGGCGATGGGACTCCTCACTATCAGCTGCTGATGGTTTCGGATAGAAAAGGGTGACGTGGATATTGTCAATATCAAGACCATTTCGTATCACGTCTATCACCCCCTTGGTTTCTATATCTTTTGAAAGTCTTTTGGGTAGAGCTTCTTTGAGGTTACGCCCCTTGAATTTAGCCAGTTCGTCTGCTTGAGTTGTTTCGAGGAATGACCATAAGCGGCGTAGGTCAAGGGCAAACACATTATCCATATCTTTTGGTTGGCCCCAGTAGTATTGATTGTCATTTGGATCTTGACCATCAATGTTTTTTGAAGCACCGCTTACTTCACGTTCTTCACGTGTTGTGCCTATAAGAGCCAGCTCAATATGCTTTTCAAAAGCTCTTTCGTCTGTATCTGCTATATTCATCATTTGTGTCTTTTTATATTACAGTTAAAACTATTATGGAGCATATGTATCCATAACAGACTTTATCATTGCTTTAATTGTATTATTTTGCAATTTTGAAGCAAGTGATATATCAGAACGCGTTTCACCATTCGCTCCTAAATGCAACGAATTATTGTATATAAGTCCTAGCAAAGCGAATATCTCAGGATATTCTATATTATTCTCTACTGCATACTGTAACTTATTCTTGGTTCCGTGTATTTGCAAAAAAACTTGTTGCAGAGCTGGTTGTAAACCGTCAAATACTTTTTTTTCAACACATTCTCTTAGCCAAATACATACTGCAACGGGATCAAACGGTACTGCATTGTTGATGTATTTTTCTGCCTCACTTTTACAGTAATTCTTAAAATTCACAGGGTTCTTCCAATATGAAAATCGCTGATCTGCTAGAGTTTCGTCAAGATTTTTTGGTTGATTGTGATAATGTAAAAGGTATTCAGAAATTAAATCCGTATGAGTTCCATTACGTTTATCTTCTTTTTCCAACCGATCTCTCAAGTGTATAAGATGCTTCATGTTGTCAGAAGTGTATGCGTTGGTGTAATCATCGAAATAATATACTTTTAGGTCTTTATATCCAAACTGCTTAAATGTTACAGGATCAAGATGAGTCAAGATAATAGGAAAGAAATTCTTTTCAGGCATAAGTGGTGAACCTGCAGGCTGTGCTGCATTAGCGGCTCTAATTCTCTTGTTTTCTTCCTTATATTCTTCAATATATTTTGTAATATAATATTGTGCAGATATAAAGTTTGCATCATCCAAATAATCAAAAATCTCGTCAATGATTAGAATATTATTCGTCTTGTTAAGATTCATCTTAACTCTTTCGAGCATGGTAAGGAATACAATAATATCCCTTTCACCGTTGGATAATTGTTCACTATTTTCAATCTCGACAATAAGTTTGCCTTCAACTTCTTTTGGATAAATATTCTTCCATGTTCCCTTTAATGATTTAAATAAGGACATGTATCTTTCCTTAAGTTTAAGATACTGGAATCTTTTAATTCTATTTTTGAAGATTTCCTTATCTGTGTTATAAACGAAAATTAGTTGAATCGCATCAAGATATACTTTTGCTTCATGTTTATCTGCATATGTGGGCATAGCACGCAGTTTTTCGACTAATCTTGTAACTGCACTAATTCTCTTTAAAGCTGAAAGGTCATTATTTTGAATTTTGTCAAAAATCTGCTCTTTTGTCCCCTGCCCAATATAAGTACGTATGTTGTTAATGAATTTTTGTATGGTTTGTGTTTGATGCTTTCTGTTTATATCATTAGCATCTAAACTAATCATAAAAGTTTCGTCATCCAATAAGAAGTCTATTTTTGTAATGACCCCTTGTTGGAAACCCTCTAATTGATTATCAACCTTAAAATTATAGGTAAATGAATCATTTGATGGCACTTTTGCCAGTACAATTGGAGGAACTGTCATTTTAGTAGAATATACATTATTCCCTTCTATTTTTCTTTTAATAGTTTGGGGCTTGTTTCTACTATTTATCACTTGAATAGCAAATGTGCTGGATATATTATTCTGTGCATCAGTTGCATTAAAAGAAGTACCATCTGCAACGATGTTTATCTCGGGTCGATTGGTTTCTACATCTTGAAAATAATCACCTTTTTCAAGCTTTATTCCATTTACTTTTAGTCTTTCAAATGCCAATGCAAAAGAAGACTTACCCGTACCATTTGGTGCAACTAATACACTTGGCTTATTGGGTATCATCTCCAAATCGAGAATCTTGTCTGACAGGCCTCTTACATTTTTTATCTGTATTGAATCTATCTTCATTTACACATTAATTTTTCCAGTTACTACTTCGTTGATGATTATCTGCTTGCGTTCTTGTAATAGTTCGACTTGTTTTTTTGCCTTTTTGAGAGGGAAGTCTAATATGCCAGCATTTTCATTGACGAAATTGACTATCTTTTCCTGTTCTTCTATTGGAGGAATAGGGAGCTTTACGCTGTTGAGATTTGCTTGACTTAATTTAGGTTGTGCTGATCCCGTTATAAATAGAGTATAATCTGCAGCTTCCATTACGAGAGCCATAAAGTCGTAGTTATCTTTAATTGGTTTCAAAATATGCGCATGATTATTAACCCAAAACTTACCTTTGGCTTTATAAACGAGAGGAAGATTTCTCATTAAAAGATTTGCACCATCTTCACCAATCAAAAGGACTTTGTCGTCTATGTTATAATAATCAATTTTGTCAATTACGCCAGAAGCTCCGTAATAATCATACATAGGATTGTCACGAGATCTTTGATCTGCGGTAATTGGCTTTCTTAAATTGTCGAAATTGTAGAAAAGATACTTATATTGTTTTAGTTCCCAATGATTAGGCATCTTCCCAATCCAGTCTATACCGCTATCTTTCATAGATACATTGGGGTCAAGCCCCTTGGTTACAGCATTGTTGATGATGATTTGCTTACGCTCATTAAGCAAATCGATCATTTTTTGTTGTTGGGCGATGACTTCATCTATCTGTGAAGTTTGCTCATCAAGGTATTGGACCATGCGGTTCTGCTCTTCGATTGGTGGCAGGATAGTCAAAACGTCTCCGAAATCATCTGTATACATTCGCCATCTCGAAGGGACTATACCCGTAGAATGGCGTGCGAACTCTGCAAGATATTGTGGTGTTCGATACAAATAATGCAAAAAGCGAGGATTTTGTTTGTCTTTCAGATGGTACACACAATATGCAGGACTGACAACACCTTCGAAGTTAGAAACACCCAAGCCACCGAGCCATGCAAGCATTATATTGATAACGAATTCATCTTTGTGAACATACTTATATCCAACAAGGGATTCGCTTCGGGACTCTGCGTTGGCTTCACGTACTCCGTCATATTGAGAAACAGACAATAATTGTTCTGTTCCTTTTTGAGAACGGCGGTCGGTTTCCTTCCACAAAAACTTTGACCTCCGAATCTCCCAATGACTCGGAATCCTTCCAAGCCACTGTTCGCCACTATCTTTATAGCTATCGTATGTCTGCATCTTAGTGCCGCTTTAGAAGTGAATGTATAAAGCCCTGGCTCTGCTCATCGAGTGCAATAATGTCCTTTTCATTCTCTTCGAGAGAACGAAGTGGAGTAGGCTTGTAAAAATATTTGTTGAACGAAATTTCACAACCAATCTTTGTCAAAGGTAATTCAATCCATGCATCGCCAACATACGGGCGAACCTCACGCTGGAAGTATTTGTAAATATCTTCGGTCACGGGTATCTTTTCGGTGTCGCGAAGGTTGCTGTCTGCTTCATACATAACAAATTTATTCTCCTTAGCGTATATACCATAGTCAGCAAACTGAGTTTCCTTAACACCAAATTGCTCTGTCAGTTCGGTGAAATCTTTTGCGTTTGCTTTCAGCTCTTTTTTGAACACTGGTTCAGCTTTGGGATCCTCTACGGACATGGCGCGGCAGATGGTTTTCAGTTGACCTGCAGTGAGCTTCATTCCTAGTGCCTTTGTAGCCTTTACAACCTTATCGGCAAATATATTGTAGTCCATATAGATTCCAGTACCAACAGCTTGTAATAGTTTTTGAGCCACAAGCATGAGGTTGTTACGTTCCTTCCACTTCTTTGGGTCTATGAGTGAGGCAAGCTGTTTGTCGGTTTTCTTTATTTCTTCGTCAGCAAGATAATCTTTTATTTCGTTAACCTTATCTGCAAGCCCTTTGAACACATCATTACCATAATTATCAAATAGATACTTTGAAAATTCCAAATCTTTTGTGTCATAGAGCAGCTCATCTACCTTGATAGCTGAGAATTGGGCACGCAAGCGAAGAGGACGTTCTATAGTTACAGAATAGAAACGGAAGTAATCATTCGCAAAAACCTTTGAGACTATAGGGTTATCTGCTGTTGCATCCTTTGATTCAAACGAAATATACGATTGCACTATCATCTCTGCATATTCAGGCGTGATGGTGCAATTGCGAGAGCCTTGATTCTTGCGCAATTTCTCAAAGGCCTGGCTTGCATCGATAAGCTGCACGTGCCCCTGCCGCATCCCTTCTTTCTTGTTGGTAAGCAGCCAGACGTATGTCGATATACCTGTATTGTAGAAGATGTTATTTGGTAGCTGGATAATAGCATCAACGAGGTCGTTTTCAATGAGATAACGACGGATGTTACTTTCACCACTACCAGCATCACCTGTAAACAAGGAAGAGCCATTGTGGACTGATGCAACACGAGAGCCTTGTGGCTGATACTGCAAAGGCTTCATTTTGTTAACCTCTTCAAGAAGGAACAATAGCTGTCCATCTGATGTACGAGGAGTACTGTCAAGATACTCTTCCTCACCCCGAAAATTCTTGAGTGGGAGTTCAAACCGATGGTCAATCAGCTGCCCATCGTGATAAATCCGTGGCTTATCAACTTTCCACGATTTTCCATAGGGAGGATTTGTAATGCAATATCCAAAGGATTTTCCTGCAAAATAGTCGTCTGTGATAGTATTTCCAAGGTGTATGCCAGAAGGGTCTACACCTTTGATAATAAGGTCGGCCTTGCAGATGGCGTAGATTTCAGGCACTAATTCTGTACCCGATAGTTGTATGGCACTTGACGAAACACCTTCATTCAGCAGAAACTCTCTGCCTTCAGTCAACATTCCACCAGAGCCTTCTGCGGGGTCGTAGAGTGAAATGGTCTTGGGAAGATTGTCTTTTATGGGTTCAAAAACTAAACGTGCTAACAGAGCTATGGCATCACGTGGGGTAAAGTGGGCACCAGACTCTTCGTTGTTTTCCTCATTAAATTTACGAAGCAATTCCTCAAATATAGTGCCCATGGCAATATTTGAGAGGGGCGGCAATGGAAGTCCGTCCGGATCAGTTGCTGCTCGGTCGGTAAGATTGATATAAGGATCTGTAATCTTTTCTATGATAGCAAGTAGACGGTCGTTCTTAGCCAAACGCTCTGCCTTGGAATAATAATCGAAGTTCAAAAGTACATCTTTGACATTCTCGCTGTAGCCATTGAGGTATTCTGTGAAATTATTCAGGAGAATCTCATTATTATCGGTAGCTTGAGATTTAATGCGGTTGAGCGTCCACTTACTTGTATTATAGAATGTCAATCCCGTGATGTCACAAAGTGCACCCTCATCGTAGGTTTCTTCATCAAGACCGATTTCTCGCTGTGCCTTGATTTCCTCTTCTACTTCGTCCTTGGTGGCTTCGAGGAGAGCATCAAAACGACGGAGAACGACCATGGGAAGGATAACGTCGCGGTACTGGCCACGAACGAAAACATCTCGGAGGCAATCATCTGCTATGCCCCATATAAATGAAACTATTTTGCGCGGTAAAAGAGCCGACTCTTTATAACTCTTTGATTATAAGTACTTATAAAATTGAAAATAGGAAAAGGGTTACGATTTGGTTACTACTCAAATTCCCCGGACTTCCTTGATTTGCTGTCGTTTCAAACAACTCTTGTTATTGGTGCAAAGATAAATAAAATGTGCTGTCCGACCAAAGAAAAACTTATTTTTTCTTGTTGGACAGACTTTTCTGCTGTCATTTCGATGGTTTGAGACCTCTGCAAAAGTCTTTTTACACCTAAAAGCTACTATTGATAATCAATGAGTTATATTTATGATTTCGCTATCTATATGAGGTTTTGCAGAAGTCTCGGTTTAATTATCTTGCTGAAATTCTCCTCATCTTCGGCAGAAATAAGTTATCCCCTCTGTCTTCGCAAACTTCGCTATCAGGTATAACACATTCCTGCCTTTAGCATGACGGACGAAAAGAGGCAGGGAGCAGTCTGTCGAAAGGGATTTCGGCAAATCTGCTTCCTGCCACATTTCTGTGTATCGGCCATACTTTCTAAGGTATGGATTTCAGCAAGACAATTTTCAGTACTTTTCTCTTTTGGTATTTTCTTTTCTTGGAAGCGGTTGTAAAAGCCGCATTGTTTGTTGTCGAAGAAGTCGGAGCTATTCAGGTGGTGATAAATCCCTCACCCGTTTACCTCCACCACCTCCGACTCGTCTGACAAAGCCGAAGGAAAAGTACACGCCTGCCTGTCAGAGCAAGCCCGAAAGGCGGACTTCGTACCTTTCCTTTTCCGTCTTTGTCTTCTATAGGTGGCTTTTACACGCCCGCTTTATTAACACATACCTCCACTTATCTGATTGTGTGGCATGCAATCAGATTTTTGATTTCATCCGAATCTGTCTCTTTTCCGTTTACCTCCATTTCGATGCGGTCTTCACCGTATCGCATCCGTTGGTCGTCCCCGTTCAGGCGCAAAGGTAATTCCGGGATGTTACGCTGCTGCAAGGTCGGTGCCTTCGGTTTTGGAGAAAATCTCCACGCCTACGCTCCACTGCGTTTTGCTCCGGGTAGTATTTTCTCTCAAAAGCCTTACATTCGCTCATCCCTACCTTTGTGAGGCACCTGAAACGAAAACGACCGATGCGACAGGAAGACGCATTAAAAAAAATGTCGGATAAACGAGAGACAGATAAGCAGTGAAACTCAACTCCCTCAAGCTCTTGGATCCGCATTAAACATTAAAACTCGAACAAAAATGGAAAAGTCAATCAATATTCACCGAGCCTTGCGCACAAACCTTCGCCTGCTGCTCACAAGCATTCTAAGCATCGTCTTTGGGGCGGTTGGTGTGGTTGTCGGTTTACTTGCGGAAGTCATCGCAGGCGTGCTCCGCATCTTTTGGGCAATAGTCCTCTACGTGCTCACCCTCGTAAGTATTCTCGCCCTTATTCTTTGGATATTCACCCTATAAACATAAATCAAGATGAAAACAAGACACAGTAAGACATCCAGCCAGCAATGCCGATACTACGAAGTGGACAATATCTTCGAGTATATGTATGAAACCTACATCAACGGCAATCATTCGCAACTGAAAACCTTGTACAAGGAGTTGCGCAGAGAAGCAAGAAAAGAGTTTATCGCATTCTGCTTTGAAATGGTCAGTCCCCAACACAGAATGCAAATTATCCAAGCTATCGTTTAATTAAAATCATACGGCAATGAGAATAGAAACAAAAACATACGAGGTGTATCAGTTCCACGAACTGACAAAGGAAGCACAAGTTAAGGCACACCGCCATTGGGTAGAACATTTCGACTATACTTGGAGCGAAGAGAACCGAAACACCTTGCAAGCCTTTGAGCGGGTTTTCAAAATCAAAGTAGAAAAATGGTCATACGACAGCTGCACCTACAACTATTGTTTTACCTCTCATTACAGCGAGGAAGAAGACAATTTGAAAGGAATAAGGCTTCTCAAATACCTTGTCAATAACCATTGGAACGATTTGTATATCCCCAAGACCTATTGGGGCAAAAACTATAAGAAGAAACGCAAGAGCCGTGTATTCGTCACCAATGATTGCGTACTGACGGGCTACTACATAGACTATGATATTTTGAAGCCCATATACTTCATGATGTTGTCCATGTCGCGCTTGCGCATGTCATGGATACTGTACTGGGGGAAGTCGCAGTCGATGACGGCGACGTCATATCCCTTTACGTAATGCAGGTAGCTCGCCATGAGCACCGTGAGCGTGGTCTTGCCTGCTCCGCCTTTCTGGGTGGAGAAAGCAACATACAGTGGTTTGTCTTTTTGTTTGTCCATTGTCTTCTTGGTTTTATAGGTGATACATATATTGATACATTTGTTTGTCAATTTATCGGTTCTTTCCGCTTGACGTTCCAACCACATTCTCGCCGTCCGTCGGTTGCGACCGCTAATTCTCCTTGCGGAGATACAGCCGGAGAAACGGACAACCAAGTATCGGTTGCAACCAACCAATGGCTATTGGGGCATGAGTCTCTCTCAACCAACCAACCGACTGTTTGTCTGACGCCTTTTGGTTTGTCGGTGCAAATAAACAATAAAATGTCGGTACTCTTATCGTTTCTCTTATAACTGGCAGCCTTTGGCACAGGGTGGCATAGGTTGGCACAGGTAAAAAGCCTTTTCCCGTCTTCCATTTCACTCTAATTTTGCACCCGGACAACGAGGTCTGTCGGTCGGTGTTCTCCCTGACGGCTTCTGAAGGTAACTCCCTCATCCGTGAGAAGGCGGATGTTTGTGTCCTCAAAGACACAGCAAGATGTCCTTTGAGTAACTCAAAGGCTTTCGGGTAACTCCCGAAAGGTGCCCTCTCAACATAAGGAGAGGGAGGGATTTTCTCCGAAGTCGGAAATCCTTTGAAAGGCAGTTCTGCCCATATAGGGGAACAACCGGCACGGCGGCCGAGTCGCAAAACCACTTAATCCACAGAAATATGAAAAAAGAAAATGAAAACAGGGGCAGCTATGACAGCCCCAAGTGGGGCAAGCACCCCAAGGAGACAAGGAAGACGCACTGCGTCATGGTGCGTTTCGATGACGAGGAATGGCTTAAATTTCTCTCCATGTACGACCAATCGGGTGTCTATGCCCGAGCGGTTTTCATCAAGGCCCGTGTCTTCTCGCAGTCTTTTCGCGTGATAAAAACGGACAAGACGCTGCTCGATTATTACACCAAACTCTCGTCTTTTCATGCGCAATACCGCGCCGTGGGCAACAACTATAACCAAGTCGTCAAGGAACTACGCGTACATTTTTCCGAGAAAAAGGCGATGGCACTGCTCTATAAATTAGAGAAATGTACACAGGAGTTGGTGCTCATTACGCAGCAAATCATCCGCCTCACCCAAACCTTTGAGCAGCAATGGTCGCAAAGATAAGTATCGGAAGTTCGCTCTACGGCGCACTTGCCTACAACGCCCAAAAGGTGAATGCGGACGAGGGAAAACTCCTTGCCACCAACAGAGTGTTCGATGGCGGGGACGGACAGATGGACTGCGCCCGGCTGCTGCGTGACTTTTGTAACTGCATGCCCGAAAACGTCAGGACACGCAACACGGTCATCCATATCTCGCTCAATCCGCATCCCGATGACCGTCTCACGGATATGGAGATGGCAAACATCGCGCAGGCGTATATGGAGAGGCTCGGCTACGGCAACCAACCCTATGTGATTGTCAAACATGAGGACATCGGCCGCCATCATGTGCACATCGTATCGGTCAATGTCGATGAAAAGGGTAAACGTATCGACAGGGACTTTCTTTTCCGTAGGAGCGAACGCATACGCAAGGAACTCGAGAAGGAATTTTCTTTGCATCCCGCCGAACGCAAACGGAATGAGATACGTGAAGCTGCCCATACGGTAAACATCGATAAGGGCGATGTAAAAAAGCAAATCGCAAGCGTACTTCTTTCCGTCGCTACCCGTTACCGCTTTCAATCGATGGGTGAATACCGTGCCCTGCTTTCGCTCTACAACATCCACGTGGAAGAGACGCGGGGCAAAGTCGGAGGCCGGGAGTACCATGGGCTGGTCTATTCGGCAACGGACGATAAAGGCAACAAGGTGGGCAATCCTTTCAAGGCGTCGCTCTTCGGCAAGTCCGCAGGCTATGCCGCCATCGAGAAGCATTTTGCCCTGTCGAAGAAACAGATTGGTGAGGGGAAGTTCACCGAGCCCACCAGACGGGCAGTGCTTCAAGCACTCGGAGAGACCTACCATAGGGACAAATTCGTAAATCTACTCAAAGAAAAGGGCATTGACACGGTGCTACGTCTTACCGACGAGGGTCGCATCTACGGAGTCACCTTCATCGACCATCGCACGGGCTGTGTGCTCAATGGCTCGCGTATGGGCAAGGAACTCTCCGCCAATGCCCTGCAAGAACATTTTACATTGCCCTACGCAGATGAAAAGCCGATGCCGTTTGTTCTTCATCCCGAAGAGACTGCAGAGGAACACTCTGTTGTCCAAGACGACAACGATTTTTCTTCCTCTGGTTTCGGACTTTTCAATCCTTCCGGGCAGGCTGTAAACGCCGAAGAGGAAGATTTTATCCGAAAGATGAAACGGCGCAAGAAACGAAAGGGCAAAGGGCGGACAATATAGGGAGACTGAACAAACGATGTAAGCAACGACACAATAAAAAACAATTAACAAAGAAAATAGATTATGCAACAGGAAGACGATTTGAGGGCATTGGCGAAAATCATGGATTTTCTGCGTGCCGTGAGTATTATCTTGGTTGTTATCCACGTGTACTGGTACGGCTACGGAGCCATACGCACATGGGGGCTCGACATCGGCGTGGTAGACCGCATCCTGATGAACTTCCAGCGGACGGCGGGACTCTTCTCCTCCATGCTTTGTACGTTGTCAAACGAAAGTGCACAACTTGCCCCTTAATTTAGTTTGGGGTTTAGTATGAATTATATTAATAAAAAAGTATATTTGCACAATGACAACAAAAAAAGAATCTTTCAGCAGGTTCTCAGCAGAGGACCTCAGAATCCTTGTTAAAGGATATCCGTCGCAATACGAAACGTATTTTCACTTCAGAACAAAAGGTTTTAATTGTGATGGAAGGAATCCGTGGTGAACAGAGCATCGCAGATCTCTGCCGTAAATATGGCATATCCGATAGTACTTATTACAAATGGAATAAGGAATTTATTGAGGCAGGCAAAGCTCGCCTTGATGGTGACATCGTCCGTGAAGCAACAAGTGATGAGGTGAAGGAACTTCGTCAGGAAAATATTCGCTTAAAGGAAGCCCTTGCCGATTTGGTAGTGAGATATGATGTTGTAAAAAAAAGCTTGAAACTCATCGAATAAGCCCTATGCATGAATCGTATATACGTTATAGCGCGGAAGAGAAAGAGACTATAGTTCTGTCAGTAAAGCGTTCAGAGTTAAGTATTGTTCAGGCTCTCAAACGTTTAGGTATTCCAAGGCGTACTTTTTATAACTGGTATCAGAAATATGCCACGGGTGGAGTGAATGCTCTCAGAGAAACGCCTTGTAGGAGGCAGACGACATGGAACCGCATCCCCGACAATATTCGACAAATAGTGGTTGAACTTTCTTTAGAGCATCCTGAGCTCACTCCAAGGGAGTTGTCCGTCCTTTTATTGGAGGAAAGTCAGATATTCGTTTCAGAATCAAGCTTTTATCGTATTCTGCATGAAAGAGGTCTATTGGAACGTATGGAGCATGATTTCGTCCTTTCAGCCGACGAGTTCCATCATAAGACTAAATTTGCCAATGAGATGTGGCAGACCGATTTTACCTATTTCAAAGTCAAGGGTTGGGGCTGGTATTATCTCTCTACGGTAATCGATGACTACAGCAGGTATATTATCCATTGGGAGCTATGCTCGAGCATGACTTCTGATGATGTATCCAGAACTATCGATAAAGCAATTGAGAAGGCTGGAGTTACACTTCAGAATCCTCCTTGCTTACTATCTGACAATGGGCCATGTTATATTGCTTCCTCTCTCAAGGAGTATCTCGGTAAGGTATATAACATCAAGCATATTCATGGCAAGCCCTTGCATCCGCAGACACAAGGAAAAATAGAACGATATCATCGATCAATGAAGAATGTGATAAAACTAAATCATTATTTCTGTCCCTCTGAATTAGAAAAGGCTATTGATGAGTGGGTGAAATACTATAATGAGAGAAGATTTCATGAATCGTTGGATAATCTTACACCTAGAGATGTATATTTAGGGCAAGGGGAGAAAATTAAAAAGATAAGAGAAACAATAAAGCAAAATTCAATCAACAAAAGAATTTCTGAGAATAAAAGAATGAAATTACAGCATAAATAACTACATTTGCAGTTGTGCACTTTTATTTGACAACGTACAAATCAAAAAGATAAGAGAAATAATAAAGCAAAATTCAATCAACAAAAGAATTTCTGAGAATAAAAGAATGATATTACAGCATAAATAACTACATTTGCAGTTGTGCACTTTTATTTGACAACGTACAAATCAAAAAGATAAGAGAAATAATAAAGCAAAATTCAATCAACAAAAGAATTTCTGAGAATAAAAGAATGATATTACAGCATAAATAACTACATTTGCAGTTGTGCACTTTTATTTGACAACGTACACCCTTGGAAAACATAATTAGCGATTGCTCCTATACTATCTTCATTTTGATATTTCTTTGGTATCCGCCCTTCTTTTATTGCCTTAAATACATTGCTTACTGCAGTATTAACCATTGCTGTTTGCTCACGTATTGCACTAAAATCATCGTCAAGTGAGAAGATAAAAGTTTTATCTATAATTTCAACAGCAACGTTAAGTAAAAGCATTCCTCCTGCTGCACCTTTTGGTAAAGCACCTCCTCCTATTGTTCCAATTGTTCGTGGAGTGATTCTTCTATCAGGGAGGCCTGTTGATCGTGCTAAAACCGCTTCCGTACTAATTCTTGTATCCTCTGGATCAATACCAACAGGAGAATAATCAGGATTTGCAGTATACGATTCATATCTTATCTCTCTCTGGATTACGGCTATTTCTGTATTTATGCCAATTTCTCCCGGACGCCAATTCGCAGGATCGTTATTTCTTCGCTTAAAATCATTTCTTGTCGCTCTATTAAGATTCTCGATATTAATACCAAAAACACCTTTACCTCGATATTCTATCCTTGATCTACGTGGTGATTCTCCATTCGGATCAACTAACTTTATAGGATTATCCATTGTATAGCAATACACACTCACATTCGGGTATTTCTCCATTAACGGGTCTACCCCTAACCACATGGAGATTCTGGGGTCCATGTACCTGGCTCCGTAATAGTATAAACCCGTTTCCCCGTCTAATTCCTTTCCATTGAACTTGTACGGCATCTCCTCACTACTGCTGTGTTCATCCACAAGCAACTCACCGTAGGGCAAATACGCATCGAACTGGGTGATGTTGGCCTTGGCATCAGTAATATAAGATGTACTGCCGAGATGGTCACTGTGATAGAAGAAGATATCTTCAATATTGGTGGTATCCGTTGGGATATAACCATAGCCCGGTTGCGCATTGTCGGGGTCTTCGGGTGCTCCCCACTGGATGGGCGGCCCCGGAGGCGTACCTGGCGTAGTGTTGCGCTTCGGATGCTGCACCCAACCCTCGGGCACAGAGTGGTCGCCCAAATCCCCAATAATGTCGTTATAACCGCGCCCCGTGTTGTCGGGATCGGCCGTGGCACCCTTCATCGTGGGAACACCGGGCGGTGTGCCGAGCGACTTATAATACTCCTCGCGCTGTTTCTCTATCTGCAGCATGCGCGCGGCATAGTCTTTCTGGCCTGCCGTAACGTTGTTGCTGCTGATGCCGTAAACGTTGCTGAACTTGCCTGTTCCCAGTTTGGAGGCAATGCGCTTGTCGCCGATGAAGTAATGCTTGGTAAAGCGGTTCTTCGTCACGGTGATAATCGGGGCGGGATAGATGGTGTAATCTTCCGTTTCGTGGAACGTAAGGCCCTGCGGCGCACCATTTACATACACGCCTTCGAGGTCGCCGTGGCTCTTGACGATACGCTCGCCAGCGGCGTTGTACGTGTATCGGCTGGTCTTACCATTGTCCGACAAAACCATCAGGCGGTTGTCCTCGTCCCAATACATTCGCCGCTCCGTGTTCAGGCTGTCGTTCTCCACCAGCGTTGGGTTACCATTGGCATCGTAAGTGTAATGCTCGTGCCCAATCTGCGTGGGTGCCGTGGGGTGGTTGCTGTCCTCGTACTTATAAGTAAAGTCGTAAGACTGCGCCGTCTTTGAGGAGCCCACCTCCTGCACCTTGGTGAGCGGTTCGCTCATGCGCCCGAAGGTCATCGTCATCTCATACTTCGCCCCCTTCGCCTCACCGTTGGCCTTTATCAGGCGGTTAAGGTCGTCGTAGGCATAAGTGTGGTTGAAAGCACCGCCGAGTTTCGCTTTGTTGTTATTGCTATTGTTGTTATTACTATTGTTGTTATTACTATTGTTGTTATTACTATTGTTGTTATTACCATTGGCCTTTGTCGGGTCTACGGCATTGGCAATACCTAAGATATTATCCACAGCATCGTATTGGTACTTGTTGGTCATAATCGCCGTACCTGCTGCCGTGAGATTCATTTCTTGTAAGCGTTCGCGTTGTTTGTCGTAGGTGTAGGTTGTTTCCGTTCCGTTACCCAACTTGGTGTAGACTGTGTGTCCATCCTTGTCATAGCCCACCTTTTCTACGATGGTTTCTTCCTTTCCTTGTTTGTTGGACTTGACACTCGCGATTTGCCCTGCCGCATTGTAATGATAGGTAACCACCTCCCCGTCGGGATAGGTCATCGTGCGCACGCGGTTCCAGCTGTCGTACGTGGCACCGTAGACGTAGGTGCGCACGTCGGCGGTGCTCACCATCACCGAGCGAACGGTTTTTACTACCTCGCCTTGGTTGCCGTAATAATAGGCTTCGCCGCCCGATGCGTCTTCCACAAGCACGAGCCTGCCAGCACGGTTGTACTTCTCGCCCGGTTTGCCATAGGTGTAGGTAACGCGGTTGAAGAGGTTCTTGGGATAGAGCACTTCACTCAACCGTTCGTAGTCGTAGGTGTAAGTGACGGGTGCCTTGTCCGAAATCCGCTTTTTGAGTTCTGCCGTGAGCTTGGTCAGGAGGTTGCCTGCCGCGTCGTAGGTACAGGTCACTTCGCCCGCATCGGGATGGTTCACCTTGAGCTTACGCCCCAAGAGGTCGTATTCGTAGGTTGTGGCCTTGCCGTTGGGGTGATGCACGGCGGTCACCTGTCCCACGGCATCGTAGTCGTACTTCACGGTGATGTCGTCGCCCGAGGCGTGTTGCACCGTCTCGCGGTTGCGCCCTTTCTCGTCGGTATAGCTCTCGGCATGGCGGCCGAGTGCGTCGGTCACCCTCGTTTCGAGCATCGGCTCGCCGTCATGGGAAACGATGGCGTAGGCCGTCGTGGTGGTTGCCCCATCGGGCAGCGCAACCTTCGTCGTGCGGTCGTAGACGTCGTATTCGGTGGTTGCCTGCGGGTCGCCCACACCTTTATTATATAGGCCGATGCTGCCGTAGCTCTCCGTGGTGGGATAGAACGCCTTTACGGTGCGCCCGAAGGCATCGACAACGGCACGGCCGCTGACGATGGACACCTTTTGGTTGCTGCCGCCCGTCCATACCACGCCCGTCTGCTTGGTCTGCACGGCGCGCATCAGGCTGTCGGCAAAGGTGTAGGTCTCGATGTCGCCCTCGGGTGCGTGGCCCACCCCCGCTACGATATGTAAAGCCCTGCTAATCAATGATCAGCAGGGATTTTTGCGTGAAATACATTTCAATCTGGGTGCCGTTTCGGTGCCGACTTTTTGGGCACATAGTCGTTTTAACGCCAAAACAACATTCGTTAACACTCTTTTATTTCAGTACGTTTCAATCTTGCCTCCAAGGCTCGTTTCAATGAGCTGGGGACAATTTTGAGCTGTTTTCTTGTTGGTTGGTGCCAATTCTATTTCTGATAGTGGTCAGCGATTAAACTTGCTTTTTGTGAAGGTTGGACGACTATTCTGCTCCACGATGTGAATGTTGGTTTACCTTTATATATATATTATTACCTTAGAAGCTTATGGCTGACACGCCAGTGGCATTCTTGAAGTAAATGGATTAATTGATCTTCAGCTTTATTTTCTGTCCACCCACCTCGATGTAGAACTCGCCGGGCTCCAGCAGAATGTTTCCTTTGCCATCACGATAGCTAAGGTCACGCTTAGGGTCTATCTTGAATTGAAAGGTATGCGTCTCACCCTTGGCCAGGGAAAGTTTCTTGAAATGGCGAAGCTCTTTTATTGGGCGTGTTATTGATGATACAGGATCGGACACAAACCACAGTACGGCCTCCTTGCCTTCACGCTCACCGTCGTTGGTCACATCCACGCTCACCGTGACCATCTCGTCAGCACGGAAAGATGCCTTGTCCACGCGAAGGTTGCTATAGGTGAAGTGCGTGTAGCTCAGCCCATGGCCGAACTCATAGAGTGGCTCTACGGTCATGTCATGATAGAACCCTTGGTCAGGGTCTCGCGCCGGTCGATGGCGATTATAGTAGATGGGAATCTGTGCACCGGAATGAGGGAAAGTAACGTCAAGCTTCCCCGAAGGATTGATGCGGCCCGAGAGAATGCCAGCCATTGATGCGGCACCGTTGACGCCCGGTTGCCAGATCTCAAGGATAGCACCTACCTGTGGCTCCACCTCATGGATGTCAAGTGGCCTGCCATTGGCGAGGATGAGGACGAGCGGTTTGCCAGTCTGTGCCAATGCCGCAATGAGGTTGGTCTGCGACTTGGGCAACGTGATGTTCGCCCGGCTCTGGTTCTCACCGCTCCAATCACCTTTCTCGCCCATACAGAGGATGACGACATCGGCCCAGGAGGCTACGTTGCGTGCACTGTCTATGCCACCGCTGACAGAGGCATCGAGATTGCAACCCTGCACATAGCGCAGCTCTGCCTTTCCTTGGAACTCTTGCTGCAGACCATCCCACAGTTGGATGGCATCCGCATCGCGCCCCATAGCCCTCCAGTTGCCGATGAGCGCCTCGCTGTTCTTGGCCACAGGCCCCACAACAGCTATCCTCTTACCCTTCAGTGGAAGGGTGTTATCCTGATTTTTCAATAATACCATGGTTTCTTCAGCCAGTTGCTCAGCCGTGGCCCGATACTCCGGGAGAAGGAAGTTCTTAGCGTCTGGACGCTCTTGGGTATAAGGGTTCTCAAAGAGCCCCAGCGTGAATTTCAGTCGTAGCACGCGCCGTACGGCATCGTTGACACGACTGGTGTCCACCCGTCCCTCGCTGACAAGCTCCGCCAGATGATCCTGGAAGCAACCGGAGTTCATGTCGATGTCCAGGCCACCATTGATTGCTTTCTCGGCACAATCCTTCCTATCCGCAGCATAGCCCTGATTGACCAGTTGCTTCACACCGTCCCAATCGCTGATGACGAATCCCTTCAGGCCCCATTGTTTCTTCAGTACGTTGGTCAGCAGATAGCGGTTTGCCGTGGCGGGTATGCCACTGATGTCATTGAACGAGCTCATGATGGTCATGGCCCCTGCCTTCACTGCAGCCTCGTATGGCGGCAGATACATGTTCCACATTGTCGGGGCAGAGATCTCCGTATAGACATAGTCGCGCCCTGCCTCTGAGGCACCATAACCTACGAAATGCTTGGGACATGCCGCCACAGCGCTGGGGCCCAGCGTCTCACCCTGAAATCCTCTGACCACAGCTTCGGCCATGCGTGCAGTGAGATATGGGTCCTCACCGTATCCCTCACTGATGCGTCCCCACCGTGGGTCATGAGCCACGTCGATCATCGGCGAGAAGAACCAGTCGATGCCGGCAGCTTTACCCTCACGGGCAGCAACACTAGCTGCCTGACGGACCAACTGCGGATTGAACGAACAGCCCTGTGCCAGACCGATGGGGTAGATCGTTCGGAAGCCATGGATGACATCCCATCCAAAGAGCATAGGGATGCCCAACCGGCTTTCCTTCATCACCTTGTACTGGATCTGGTTGCGGAGGCGGGCATTCTCAGCCGAATAGATGACGGAACCGAGCAGCGGCGACACCTCTGCCACGGGGTCGACCATGTTGTTGGGATTGAAGTTCAGTCCCACGGTATATTCGTTGAGTTGCATCACCTTCTCCTCCATGGTCATCCGTGACAGGAGATCGTTGATGCGCGCCTCAATGGGCGCTGAAGGGTCTTTGTATACCGGCTTCGTGGTCTTTGCCACAGCGGTATTCATGGTCAGCATCAGCGCTGCCAGGGTGGTTGCTATCTTCATGATTCTGTTATCTGTTTTCAGTAATGTTCAGTTTTACGGTGTTCGCAGTATCTTCAGCATGCAGTCCTACCCAGACCAGCATGTCGCCCACGGGCAGCTGCCACTGGAATTGGTCATTATAGATACCCAGGTCACGCATGCGAAGGGTGAACGAGAGATGTCTGCTCTCTCCAGCTTTCAGAGTGCAGCGTTCAAAGCCGGCAAGCTCTGCCACCGGACGCGTAGGACAGGAGATCATGTCGCGGATGTAGAGCTGTGCCACCGTAGTGCCTTCCCGAGAACCCGTGTTTGTGACGGTGCAGGTGACGACGACGGAGTCAGTATTCGCTACGGTCGCCTTGTCTACGCTGACGTTGTTAATCTGAAAAGAGGTGTAGCTCATGCCATAGCCAAAGGGATAGAGTGGCGAGTTAGGTACACTGTCCTGATAGTTGCTGCGGTAGCGCTCAAAGGGCTTGGCGGGGTCGATGGGGCGCCCGGTGTTCTTATGGTTGTAATATACTGGAATCTGCCCAACGTTTCTGGGGAACGACATCGTGAGATGCCCGGAAGGGTTGTAATCGCCAAAGAGCACATCGCTGAGCGCATCGCCGGCTGTGGAACCCAGTATCCAGTTGTCCACCACAGAACTGACCTCACTGGCAGGTTGCGTAATGTCCATCGGCCTGCCATTATAGAGCACCATCACGGTCGGTCGGCCTGTAGCTGCCACGCGCGAGACCAGTTGCTGCTGCACGCCTGGCAACTGAATCCCCGTCCGGCTTTGGGCCTCCCCGTTCATCATGTCGCCCTCACCGACGAGCAGCAGCACCACGTCTGCCTGCCGGGCCACGTCCACCGCCTGCCGGAAGCCTGTGGTGTCGCGGCCAGTGATGTCGCAACCATTGGCGGTAAGTATCTTCGCATCAGTACCTTTCAGTGCGTGCGTGATGCCTTCGAGGGCAGAGACATATTTCGCCGTCATGTTGATTCCCGCCCAACGTCCAATCACGTTCGTCGAGGGGTCAGCGTATGGTCCGATGAGGGCGATGGTCTTCACCTTTTGCTTATCGAGTGGCAACAGGTTGCCATCATTCTTCAGCAGCACGATGCTCTGGCGTGCCAGCTCGCGGGCAGCAGCCAGAAACTCCGGTTTCAGTAACGTCTTCTTCTGGTATTTCTCATCCATGTAGCGATAGGGATCATCGAAGAGGCCGAGGAGAAACTTCAGTTCCAGCACCCTGGCGCAGGCAATGTTCACCATGTCCTCAGAGACGTGGCCCTCGCGAACGCTCCGCTCCATAAAGCGGAGGAACACCGTCCCCTGCATGTCCATGTCCACGCCTGCCTTCAGCGCTGCCTCTCCTGCCTCCTTCTCATCACCGACGACGCCATGGTTGACCAGTTCGGGAATGGCGGTATAGTCGGTCACCACCATACCGCGGAAGCCCCACCGCTGGCGGAGCACATCGGTGAGCAACCAGCGGTTGGCGGTACAAGGCACACCATTGAGGTCGTTGAATGCCGACATGAAACTGGCAGCGCCCGCCTTGGCGGCTGCCTCGTAGGGCCGTAGATAATAGTTGTAGAGACTCTGCAGAGAGAAGTCGGTCGTGTTATAGTCGCGGCCACCCTCAGCCGCACCGTATCCGCCGAAGTGCTTCACGCAGGCAATGATGCCGTTGCGACCAAAGCCTTCATGGCCCTGGAAGCCCCGCACACGCGCCACTGCAATGCGAGAGCCCAGATAGGCATCCTCACCGGCGCTCTCCACGACGCGGCCCCACCGCGGGTCACGACTGACGTCGACCATCGGTGCAAACGTCCAGTTGACGCCAGAGGCAGCTGTCTCCACGGCAGCGATATGTTCCGCCTGCTCGATCAGCGGCAGGTTCCACGAACACGACTGTGCCAGTGGTACGGGGAACACCGTCGTGTGGCCATGCACCACGTCGAGGCCGAAGAGGATGGGTATGTGCAGCGGCGACTTCTCCACAGCCTCCTTTTGTAGGCGGCGCAGCACGGGCAACGAAAAGGCATTGAGCACGGAGCCCACTTCGCCACGGACGATGTGCTCCTCCATGTCGGGGTCCACACGGCTGCCCGTCGTCAGCTCACCAGGCGATGCAAACTGCGTGAGCTGCCCGAGCTTGTCGTGGAGCGACATCTTGTCCATGAGACCGAACACGCGGTGCTCTATTTTTGGGTCGCCACTATAGCTCTTCCACTGTCCCTTCCATGTCTGCTGGGCGTGGGCAGTGATGGTGAACGTTGCTGAGATGATCAGCAAAAGTATCTTATTCATCTTGATCATGCTATCTTCAATCATTAGATTCAGAGAAGTAAACGGTTCTAAGTGGCATCGTCACCTTGTCACCTTTGAGGGTGATGACGTCCTGCAAACGGAAGTCTTGTGACGAGGCACCCACGCGGATACGATATCGGCCCGGGGCTATATGCCACTGTCGATGGTCGTAATAGCCAAGTTGCTGCGGAGAGATGCGGAAGCTGACCGTCTTGGTCTCACCGGCCTTCAGCGGCACTCGTGTGAAGCCGATCAATTGGATGGGCTTCAGCGGCAGTGATTTATCCTCGGGTGAGAGATAGAGCTGTGCTATCTCCTCAGCATCGTAGCGGCCCTCATTGGTAATATCGAAGCAGACGGCGAACGCCGTGTCATCGGTCTTTGCCGTTTTGTCCATGCGGAGATTGGCGTAGCGGTAGCTGTTGTAGCTCATGCCATAGCCGAAGGGCCATGCCACCTTGGGATTCTTGCCGAGCTGGTAGGTATAGGAGAGAGGCTCATTGAGCTCCTGATTAGGATAGCTCACCGAGAGCTTACCAGAGGGCGACACCTTGCCATAGAGGATATCGGCGAGTGCATTGCCACCCTCCTCACCGGGGTACCACGCCTGTATGATGGCGGTACAGCGATGGGCAATCTTACTGATGACCTGCGCACGGCCACCAAACATCACCAGCACAACAGGCTTTCCGGTAGCCAGCAACTGCTCTACATACTCCTCTTGTCCACTGGGCAGGCGCAGGCTCTCGCGGTCGCGGTTCTCGCCACAGAGCATGGTGTTCTCACCCATCGCCGCCACGATGACGTCGGCATCCTTCGCCTTCCGGATGGCTTCGTCGGCATTGGCTGGCTCCGGAGCCGGCACATGGCGGTTTTTCATCTCCAGCATCCACACCGTGCGCGGGTCGCCACCCTTCTGTATCTTTGTCACAGGTATATTGGTCCACTCGCATCCGCGCTCGTAGGTGAGCGTGCTGCCAGCAGGGAGCTTCTTGGTCATGCCCTCTTTCACGCTGACGATCTTGGGGTCGATGTCGGTAGGCATCTGGTTGCGCCAGAAGTATTTCATAGCTTGATAAGTATAGTCGCCGCACATCGCCCAGAGGCCTACAGCGTTGGGACCTGTAAGGAAAATCTTGCGGGGGCCATTGAGTGGCAGTATGCCATTGTTCTGCAACAGCACCATCGACTGCGTCGCCAACTGATAGGCGAGCTGTCGCTCCTCGGGACGGTCGAAGTCGAGCTGGCCCTTAGCGCAGAACACGGCATCCTTGCCCAGCAGCCCCAACCGGAGCTTCATGGCGAGCACACGCTTCACGGCTTTGGCGAGCGTGGCTTCACTGACCAGTCCTCGCCGCATGGCCTCAGGCAGATACTGATAGCAGGCACCCTCCTGGAAGTCGACATCGTTGCCAGCATTGATGCTAAGGGCGGCGCGTTCCACATCGTCCTTCGCATTCTCTATCTGTCCCACCGAACCATAGTCAGAGACCATCATGCCATCGAAATGCAGATAGGAGCGCAGGATGTCCTCCATGAGGTCGGCACTCGCCACGCAGTTCTTGCCATGGAACTTATGGTAGCCGGTCATCACCACCTTCATGCCTCCCACGCGGATCATCGTCTCATGAGGCGCGAGGATGTCCTCAAAAAGTTCTTTCTCTGGTGCGTCTCCACCGCCACCATAGCCCAGGAAGTGCTTGCCGCAGGCGGCAACACCCTGCTCCAGACCGCCTTTCTGCAAGCCACGCACGAAGGCGGTGCCCATGGCTGCGGAGAGATAGCCGTCCTCGCCATACGACTCTTCCAGACGGTTGAAATGAGGATTGCGCACGACGTCGACCATCGGCGAGAGTGTTTGCATGCCACCGAGGTCGCGCAGGTCCTTCGCTGTATAGCGCGTCTTCTGTTCGGCAAGGGCAGGGTTGAAACTGCACGCAAGCCCAATCTGCTGGGGATAGACCGTGGCATCGCGGGCGGTGACACCCGTGATCACCTCTTCATGAAACAAGGCGGGGATGCCGTGGGGCGTATTCTGGCGGAGCCACTGCTGCGCCTCGGCCACTTGGTCGCGGAGTTCCTCGAGGGGTACCGACGACTGGCTGGCAAACTGCGCGAAGTGGCCGATGCCGTTGGCCATTAGCTTGCGGCAGAGCGTGGTGTCGAGATGCCCTTGCTGGTCCTGCACCTCCCAGAGGTTGATGCTCCGGAGTTGTGCCACGCGCTCTTCGAGACTCATGCTCTCGTAGAGTTTGTTCACTTGGTCTTGCTGCGCCGCGGTCAATAATGGCTGATCGGTAGCGCTGAGGGCGAATGGCCTGTTGTCGATTCGGCAACCTGTAGATAGGGCTGTCATGGAAGCCATCAATGCTATGCTCATCATGTGGTGGATTGTTTTCATACTTTGCAATTAGGTTTTATTTAGTTGCAAAGGTAGTGATTATCTATAAAATTAAGTGTCGCAGGTAGAATGTCAGGTAGATTCTTATAATCTACACATCACTGATATTTAGCAAAATATAATAATTTTCACTTTAGAATAGGTAGATTTTCTGCGTTCCTCTAATCCTCATAGAAGCAACCTCCTCTGCCGGATCACTTTCCAGTCTCCGTGGGTAACTAGTCGTTACCCATATTTTTCTCCTCAATCACATCGTGTTTAAGTCTTGATACAGAGTATATCAAAAGGCAAAGAGCATGTGTTCGCATTGTGAAATAAATTACTTCACGATGTAAAAGCAGTACGTTTACGATGTAAAAGCAGTGCATTTACGATGTAAGAGCAGTGCGTTTACAATGTAAAGTCAGTGAGATCAGCCTGAGATATTATTAGGAGTACTGAATAGTTGGCCTAAGGTACTTCTGACTTTATCGAGCCTCAGGCAACCTTATTCAAGGTGGCTGACCTTATCATCAAACGTATCTCGGTTGATGGCCTTCTGCCGGGTGCGGAGGCGGTTGTTGTAGACGGTCTGCAGGGAACAATGGAGGAAGTCGGCTATCTTTCCTGAGTCGGTGATGCCCAGGCGCATCAGGGCAAAGATGCGGAGCTCGGTGTTCAGCCGTCCCTCCTTGGGATGGAGTTGCTGGTCGGGCTGCAACAGTTGGTTGAAATCGTCAACAAAACGCGGATAGACATGGAGGAACACCGAGTCGAAATGCTGGTAGAAGTCCTTGAGCTCCGACTGCATCATCACCGACGACTCCGTCATGTCGTTGAGTTCGGCATAGAGATGCGTCTTCACTTTGCGGTTGATATCCTTGCGATAGCGGTCGAGCTTGCTGATGTAGTCAGAGCAGAGCGCGAGCACGAAGCCGATGTACTCCTCCTTGATGAGGTTCTTCTCGCCTAGGTCGCTATTGGCGCGGCTCAGTTGTGCGTTGGCTTCCTCCAGCTGGTTGTTGGCCTCTTCCAAGGCTTGGTGCATCGCCGAGAGTTCATCTACCTTCGTCGCCAGTTGCTCGTTGGCCACATTGAGCTGACTATTGCTTACGCCGAGTTTTTCGTTGGAGTGTTTCAGTTCTCTCCGGCTGCGGGCCAGTCGCCGCTGCTGACGTAGTATATATAATAAGGTGAAGGCCAGTCCGATGGCCAATAGTCCTACACCGATGATCAGCATCAGCATGTTGTTGTTCTGCGTTGTAAGCTTCTCATTGTAGGCGCGTTGCACCATGTCAAGTGGCAATTGCATCTTCACAAGCCTGACGCGGTTGCGCAGTTTCATGGCCATCTTGATGTCAAAGGACGTATAGCGATAGGCTTCGGAGATGTAGCCCCGCTGACAAAGCAGCGTCACCAAGTCGCCCATCACTTCGTTGTTGGCATTGGCGAGGCGCAGATAGGTGATTGCCGCGTCGAGGAGATAGTTCAGTTGCTGGTCATCATCCCCTGCCACACGGCAGCAAACCGACATCATATAGAGAATCGCCGCTCGCATGGTGGTATTCTCCGGCCGGTAAGCCAGATAGTTTTCTCCCAGACTGATGCCCTGAGCCGACTGTCCTGTTCGCATATATTGCCATCCTTTATAGAGCGGATAATAAGGGTCGTCCTTTTTCATCAGCGCCAATGCCGAGTCAGCATAGGCGAACTCCTTTTCATAGTAATAGTTCCGATTGACACCACCCTGATCATTGTATTCCGCATAGAGCGAATAGAGATAATAGTTTTGGCCATAGTACTCTATCTGCATCCTGTTGCTCTTCGGCTCATGCCGCAGATTGTCAAGCAGTGTGCGCGCATCGGTGAGTTGCCCTGCGCCCGCAAGCACCGCTACCTGGTCGAGCTGTGCCTGTAGCACCGCGTCGCTATTACCCGTGGTACGCGACAAAGTGATGAGGCGCCCGGCATAAAGAAGCGCTGAGTCGATGTCGCAGCATCGGTATGCGGCGACCACCTTGCGCATCAAGAGATATCGCTGCTCAGGTGAATGTTGCTCTCTCATTGATGACTTCAGATGCTCAATCTGAGCCAATCGGCCGGCCTCCATCGCATCATAATTACTGATAAGTGAGTCGATGGTGATCAGCCGCGTCTCTATGTCTTTTTGTCGTGCGTGAGTGGTGAAAGACCCGCATATCAGCAGGAGGATGAGCGCAAAGAACTTATCGTGTGTCATAGATGCTTGCTTTTAGGATTTGCTGCAAAGTTAATAAAAAATATGATACCGACAATAATTACGCCCAAAAAGAAGAGAAAAACACCGATAAAAAAGACCTACCCAGCACCTACCTATAATCTACCTATTTTGTTTCAATTATATTCATTAAAAATATAATTATCAATAGTTTAACGATGTATTCAATCTACCTGATTCCACTACCCACCGAATCTCCTTATTTAATAATGCCGTAACTTTGCACCAGCTTAAACCGATAAACAGCAAACTAAAACATATATGAACAAAACATTCATCAATCGCAAGTCACTGGTGAGCCTCGGCGCAATGATGTGTCTGAGCTATTCACCGATTGTCATGGCCGCGCCCGCGCAGGGTGTCGCCATCACTCAGCAGAGTCTGAAGAAGGTCACAGGAACCGTCAGCGACGAGACAGGACCCATCATGGGTGCCACTGTCCGCGAGGTAGGCTCCACGCGTGCCACGGTCACCGACCTCGATGGTAACTTTACCCTTGAGGTAGCCCCCGGTGCCCAACTGGAGATTTCCTATGTAGGCATGAAGAAGCTCATCGTGAGCGTTGGCAATCAGAATAAGTTCAACCTCACGATGGAGTCCGACTCCAAGCTATTGGAGGATGTCGTTGTGGTGGGCTATGGCGTACAGAAAAAGAAGCTCGTCACCGGTGCCACCGTTCAAGTGAAGGGCGATGATGTGGCCCACCTGAACACCACCAGTGCCCTGGGCGCCCTACAGAGCCAGACGCCCGGTGTGAACATTGTGTCGAGCAACGGTCAGCCTGGTGCCGGCTACAAGGTGAACATCCGCGGTATTGGTACCGTGGGCGACTCTGCACCTCTCTATGTGATTGACGGCATTGCTGGCGGCGATATCAATTCGCTCAACCCTGCCGACATCGAGTCGATCGACGTGCTGAAGGATGCAGCCTCTGCCGCCATCTATGGCTCGCGTGCCGCCAATGGCGTAATCCTTGTCACCACCAAGCAGGGCAAGGAAGGCAAGATGCAGGTGAGCTACGATATGTACTATGGTTGGCAGAATGTCTACAAGATGCCCAACACGCTCACAGCGCAGCAAGCCATGGCCCTCGCCGATGAGACCAACTACAACTCTGGCGTGCCGGCGCTGAACTGGCAGACGCAACTCGGCGATTACACCTATGGCTTGTTGCAGAATGGCTGGCAGGGCACCAACTGGCTCGACGAGATACGCAACAAGAATGCCATGACGCAGAACCATACCATCAACTTAACCGGAGGTAATGACCGCAGCAAGTTCTCGGCAGGCTTCAGCTTCACCACGCAGGACGGTATCATTGGTAAGGGCGACATCAAACCAAACTATACACGCTACACAGGCCGTCTCAATTCCGATCACGTCATTCTGAAAGGTAAGGACCGCAACATCATTAAGTTCGGTGAGAACCTTACCTTGTTCTATTCTCGCCAGAACACCATTGCTCAGACTTCGACGCTCTACAACGATATCTACAATGCCATCCATACGTCCCCATTGCTGCCCATGACAGATGCCGACGGCAACCTCTTCGACTACAATGACGCCGTGAGCACCGGATGGAAATACAGCGACAAGGAGAGCAATCCTATTCTGCTCATGAACAAGAGCCACGGTTTGAACAAGACCCGTTCCTACGGTCTGAGCACCTCTGTATTCCTGGAGATACAGCCCATCAAGAACCTTACCTGGAAGAGTATCTTCAGCTATCGGATGCTGAACACCTCCTACCGTGCGCTGACCGCTCCCTATCAGGCTTCACCCAATGTTTCCAGCTCCGGTTATACCGTTCGTCAGGAATCGGCCTTGGGACATAACATCACTCAGGAGAACACCTTGATGTACAAGATGCCGAAGATGCGTGGGCATGAGTTCGACATCCTCGTCGGCCAGTCGATTGAGAAGACCATCCCCGGCGACAACCTGAAGGTGAGCAACACCATACAGGATGGCAGTCAGGTGCCCACGATGCAACCCGACATGGACCATGCCTGGCTCTCCAATACCGCAGGTGCCGCCACGTCAGTCTTTGAGGGCTATCCCTTCGACGAGTGGGCGCTGGCTTCCTTCTTTGGCCGTGTGAACTATAACTATAAGGACCGTTACATGGCAACGTTCATCATCCGCAGCGATGGTTCGAGCAACTTTGCACGCGGACACCGCTGGGGCACGTTTCCTTCCATCTCTGCCGGATGGGTCATCAGCGACGAGACGTTCATGGAAAAGAGCCGTTCGTGGCTCGACTTCTTGAAGCTCCGTGCCAGCTGGGGACAGAATGGTAACCAGCAGATTGCCAATTTCCAGTATGTATCTCCTGTTGCCTTCGACCTCTCACATGGTTATCAGTTTGGCGACACGCACATCCAGAAGGGCTCGCTGCCCAACACCGGCGCCTATGCCACCAACCTCGCCAATGAGGATGTGACGTGGGAGAAGTCGGAACAGATCGACCTCGGTGTGGACATGGTGATGCTCAACAGCCGTCTGCGCCTGAATGCCGACTACTACATCAAGAAGACGAAGGACTGGCTCGTGCAGGCTCCTGTGCTCTCCACCGCCGGTACCGCTGCACCTTATATCAATGGTGGCGACGTGGAGAACAAGGGCGTCGAGATTGCCGTGACCTGGAACGACCACATCGGCAAGGACTTCACCTATAGCCTTGGCGTCAATGCCGCTTACAATAAGAATAAGGTGACCCGCATCGCTAACACCGAGGGCATCATCCACGGCAACACGGGTGCCATTGATGTCAGCACTGCTGAGTTCTACCGTGCACAGGTAGGCTACCCCATCGGCTACTTCTGGGGCTACAAGACCGCTGGTGTGTTCCAGAACCAGCAGCAGATCAATGACTGGCGCGCTGCCGGCAACGGCTTTGCACAGGCTGACCCGCAACCTGGTGACCTGATCTATGTTGACACCAATAAAGACGGCGTCATCAACGACGAGGACAAGACAATGATTGGCAACCCCCATCCCGACTGGAACCTCGGTCTGAATCTCAGCCTCGGCTACAAGGGCTTCGATTTTTCGGCAACAGCCGCCGGTGCCTTTGGCCAGCAGCTCATTTTCGGCACCCGCCAGAGCACCATCTACGCCTTCGACCGCTGGCATGGCGAGGGCACAAGCAACCGCTTCCCGCGTCTGACCACCAACGCCGCGCTCTCAGAGCACGTCAACGATACTTGGGTGGAGAATGGCGACTATCTCCGCATGCAGAACATCACACTGGGCTACGATTTCAAGCACATCTGGAGAAACAGTCCTTTGCAGCGCATGCGCCTCTATGTGACCGTGCAGAACCTCTTCACCATCACCGGCTATAAGGGTATGGATCCCGAGGTAGGCTTCGGCGGTGCTGACCGCTACGGACAAAACGCTACCTCATGGGTGACCGGTATCGATATGGGTTCCTATCCATCGGCACGCACCTGGATGATTGGCGCAAACCTCACGTTCTAACTATAAAAAGAAGCAACAATGAAAACCAACAATATCCTTAAATATATTGGCGCCGGTGCTATTGCAATGCTGACGCTTGGCTCCTGCAACGACTTCCTCGACACGGAGAGCTACACCAAATCGAATACACAGAATTTCCCCTCATCGATGAGCGATGTCGAGATGCTCGTCACTGCGATGTACTCCAATCTCAACCATCAGGCTGCCCATCCCGAATCGTCGTACCTGTTGACCAATCTCTATGCCAGCGATGATATGTTCGATGGCTCACAGACGGCTGCCACCGATCACCTGATGATCAGCAACGACTCGCAGTTCGACTACGTCTGGGATATCCACTACAAAGGCATTTATGCCGCCAACACCTGCCTTGAAGGCCTCGACCGAATGGAGCAGGCTGGCAAAGTGAAGGACCAGACCAAGTTCAACCAGCAGAAGGGTGAGGCATTCTTTATGCGTGCCTATCAGTACTATGAGCTCGCTGAGCTCTTCGGCGGTGTACCTCTCATCACCAGCACTACGCAGGAGACCAACGCCCCACGTGCTACAGATGATGAGGTGTGGGGGCAGATAGCCTCAGACCTGCAGAATGCTATCCAGCTGATGGCCAACAAGAAATATAATGAATATGTAGAAAGCGGCCATGCTACGAAGTGGGCTGCCGAGGCGCTCATGGCACGCTGCTTCCTCTTCTACACAGGCTTCTATCAGAAGGATGCCATGCCGATGGCTGATGGTGGCTCGGTCACGAAGCAGCAAGTGGTGGACTGGCTGAACGACTGCATCCAGAACTCCGGCCACAGCCTCGTTGGCGACTTCCGCGACCTATGGGCTTACACAAACGACTACACCGTGAACGACTACAAGTATACAGCCGGCAAGACGGGTGTCGACGGCAAGCCTCTCCACTGGGCAGGCAATGGCAACCCCGAAGAGGTCTTCGCCGTGAAGTTCGGTAACTTCGCCGGATATACCTATGAGAACCAGGGCGGATACGCCAATCTCTATCTTGCCTTCTTTGGCATTGCCAGCAAGAGTGACAACGGTGCTACATTCCCCTTCGGCAACACCAACTCACAGGGTACCGTGTCGCCCAGCCTCTGGAACTCCTGGTCCGATACCACTGATGTGCGCCGACGTGCCTCGGTCATCGTGGCGAACGATGAATTCGACATGGCTAATATGGTGAGCGGCGAAGTACGCGGCCAGTGGGAGGAGACCGGCTATTGGAACAAGAAGCTCCAGCCCATCCTCTCGAAGCAGGCTTACGAAAAGAGCGGCTCGTGGGCTAACAGCCTCTTCTGGACTGCTGATCCCAGCTTCACCGGCATGACCGATGCATATATCCAGCCCCGCTGGGCAGCAATGTTCGAGGATCTCTACGTTATCCGCTTTGCCGACGTGCTGCTGATGCAGAGCGAACTCACCGGCGATGCGAAGTATATGAATATGGTTCGCGCCCGCGCTGGTCTGCCCGCCATCGGCTATAGCCTTGAGGCACTGCAGCAGGAGCGCCGCCATGAGCTTGCCTTCGAGGGTCAGCGCTACCAGGACATCCGCCGTTGGCACATTGCCGAGCAGGCACTGTCGGAGCAGAACAACACGCCGATGCAGAATCTCGGTGTGGAGACCGTCATGCGCGATGGCAAGTATGCTGCACGCTATAAGGCCACCAATGGCTTCTGGCCCATCCCGCTGAAACAGATTCAGCTCTCCAACGGCACGCTGACGCAGAATGCCGGTTGGGATACGCCCGATGCACGCTTCACCGTTTGGAATTTCGACAAGTAATCAACCCACTATAATCAGATTATCAATTATGAAACTTCATCATATCATCCTTACCCTGGCTGCCTTTGGAGCATTCACGGCATGTGACCCGCTCACCGAGGACTACACCCTCGATGGCAGCACCATTCCCGCTGACGAGCTGAAACTCAGCGTGACCGCCAAGCAGGTAGATGGCAAAAACAGCAACACCATCGTCATGGAAAATAACTCGCCCATCCTTTCGGAGTGGACCGTCGATGGAAAGAAGCAGCAGAAAGCATACGCTGAGGCAACGGTTAGTTTCACGGGTACACAGACCGTGAAATTCCGTGGCATGAATGCCAATGCGCAGACCTTCACCGAGAAGGAGTTCAACGTGCAGGTAGATACTATCGCCGTCATCCCTGACGACATTGCTACGCGGCTCTGCATCGGACAAACGGGCGCACCGACCTATTTTGGTACAACCGTCGACACTTCCAAGATCTCCGTCAGCGTCAACGAGGGTGTGGTGACCGTAGTCAACCCCAACCCTGTGCTGACCAACTGGGAGATGGCTGGCGTCACTGCCGATAAGAACATCGCACAACTGAAGATGACCAAGCCCGGCACTTTCAACCTCAAGGCTACGTTCACGCTCGCCAATGGCAAGCAGGTAACCGTGGATCTCGGCCCCGTGAAGGTGAAGCCCTTCAACCTGCCGGAGATCGTCATGAACCTCGTCGGCAAGGATGGCAAGAAGACGTGGACATGGGATGACAAGAACTTCTTTGGTTTCGGCGGTTACGCTGCCAGCATGAGCCCAGACTGGTTCTCCTACGATGCAGCGACCATGGAACTTTATGCTGGTTACTTCGGCATGACGGGTGAGTCCACTGGCTCGATGACACTCGATGTAGAGGGCAACTTCTCCGTAGCTCCTACAGGACGCACGGGTACGTTCACTTACGACTTCGACGACAAGGTGCCCAACTGGTCGGTGGGTAAGCTCCACGTGGAGGGCTCCATCCTCTTCGGTATGTGCATCAGCATGACAACCTATCAGCCGTCGTACCTGCCTACCGATTTCTATATCGTAAAGTGTGATGCCGACCATCTCGTGCTCGCAGCGCTCGCCGACGAGGACGCCACGCCGGTTCCTTACGCAGCATGCGTGTTCTGGTGTTTCAAGCCACAGCAGTAATCTAACTTAAGGACAGAAGGACATAGGCTATCAGCCATTTGTCCTTCTGTCAATAGAGAAAGTTACAATGAAAAGATCATCATTCCTTCCTATAGCCTTTCTGGCCTTCCTGGCGAGTTGTTCGCAGAAAGCCATCAATCCCTTCAATAGCAAGTGGTACGCCACGCAGTATGGCTGCCGCACTGAGGTTACCTTCAACGACAACAATACGGTCACCATCCACAGCGAGGCCAATTCGCAGACCATCATGACACTGCCCTACCAGGCGCAGAAAGTGGATGACCACTACAACTTTGACTTCAACATGCCTGGCATGGAAAGCCGGGGCATCGCTCTTCCCGAGGGGAAGAAGCACATGAAGATCTCCGTTGTTTTCGGTCCAGAGCAATATGCCCCACGTCCGGTGAAGTATGAGGACGCTGCCAAGTCAGCAGGTGGCATGATGCTCGACCTCTATCGTGATGCCCGGAAGGTGAAGTCCGTCCTAGACGAGAAGGTCACAGCACCTGCCGCTGCACAGCTTGCCTTTGAGCGCAATAAGCGCTTAGGCAAAGGCTTGAACCTCAACGGATACGTTGATGCCAATCCAGTCGATGGCAACGACGCCCCGATGACGGAGGCCGACTTCAAGGCCATCGCCGACGCCGGTTTCCAGAGTGTCCGCATCCCTACAAAGTGGGTAGCCCATTGCGCCAAACAGGCGCCCTATACCATCGACAAGGATTTCTTCGCGAAGATGGACTGGACCATTGCCCAGTGTTTCAAGAACGGACTTGCCGTCTCCATCGACCAACACTATTATCCATATATCAACATGAGCGAGGATGACCCCGACCTGACGTGGGACGAGAACCTCGACCGCATCAAGTCCTTGTGGGCACAGATCGCTGAACACTATAAAAGCTATCCCGACAGCCTGCTCTTCTTCGACCTGCTCAACGAGCCTAACATGCGCATCGGGGCGGATGGCCTCAACCGTCTCCATGCCGACCTCATCAGCATCATCCGCAAGACCAATCCCAATCGTACCCTCATCGTTGGCACGCCCAATTTAGGTCAGACCTGGACACTTGGCGAACTGAAGTTCCCCGAGGGCGAATGGAACATCATCGTGCAAGGCCACTACTATCTGCCCCACATCTTCACGCACCAGAACCTGAGCTATGTGCCGAGTGCCATGAGCGGCCATCCAGTGGAGTGGAATGGTACCCAACAAGAGAAAGCTCTCATACGTTACGACCTCGACTTCTGTAAGCGATGGAGCGATCAGCAGCAGCGGCCTGTGAACATTGGTGAGTATGGCGCTTGCCAGAATGCTCCACAGCAGAGTCGTGAGCGCTACTTCAAGTTTATGCAGGAGCAATTCCGCAGCCATGGCTTCAGCAGCCACATTTGGGCCTACCGTGGTCTCTTCGGCCTTTATGATTTAGAAGCAAAGCAGTGGAATAACCAGAGCCTGAAGGCTCTGAAATGATTGGTGACAGCCAATGAAGAAGTTAGCTTTTCTCCTGGGCATTTCGATTTTCACAGCATTGCTCTTCCCGAGTAGCATCTATGCGCAGCGCCCTGCCATTCCCCACGATGAAGCCATTGAGCAGCAAATAGCAGAACGAATGAGCAAGATGACACTCGACGAGAAGATTGGACAGATGCTTCAGTTCTCTGTGGACCAGGTCACTCTGGAATACCCACAGGGACAGTCAGGCCCATTCCGCCTAGACGAAGAGAAGTTGAATCGGCTGCTCGGCAAGTACCATATAGGCTCCATTCTGAACATGCTCGGTGGTGAGGCGTCCACGCCAGAGGTGTGGCGCAAGACCATTGCGCAGATCCAGAAGGCCAATAAAAAGTATACCGACATCCCTGTGCTCTATGGTCTCGACCAGGTGCACGGCACCACCTATACCGCTGGCGGGACTCTCTTTCCCCAGCACATCGGTATGACGGCAACATTCAATCCGGCACTGGCCAAGCAGATGGGACAGATCACTGCCTACGAGACCCGCGCCTGTGACGTGAACTGGATCTTCTGTCCCGACCTCGACCTGGGACGTAAGCCAAGCTGGCCACGGTGCTATGAAGGCATGGGCGAGGATCCGCTCCTGGCCGCCGTCATGGGCGAGGCATACCTTGAGGGCCTGCAGGGACAGGATCCCAACCACATCGGGAAGTACAACGTCGGTACCACTCTCAAGCACTACATGGCCTATGGCACGCCCGACAATGGCATCGACCGCACACCAGCCAACGTCAGTCTGCAGGACCTGCGCGAGAAGTATTTCGAGCCCTTCCGCCGTGTCATCAAGCATGGGGCACTGGGAGTGATGACGAACTCTTCCATTCTCAACGGCATGAACGGATGTGCCAACAAGGAGCTTCTGACTAACTGGCTCAAGCGCGATCTGAACTGGGACGGCATGATTATTACCGACTGGGCCGACGCAGAGAATCTCCGGCTGCGCGACCATATAGCAGTTGACAAGAAGGAAGCCATCGAGCTCACGGTGAATGCCGGCGCCGACATGCTCATGGTGACATCCGACACGGCATACTTCTCCCTGCTGAAGCAGCTCGTACTGGAACGAAAGATCTCCATGGAACGGATTGACGATGCTGTCAGTCGCGTGCTGAGGTTGAAGTATCGTTTAGGTCTTTTCTCCCAGAAAGCTGCACGCGCTAAGGATTATCCAGAGTTTGCCTCGGAGGAGCATCAGGCTGTTGCTCGCCGGACTGCTGTAGAGTCCATCGTGTTGCTGAAGAATGATAACGATCTGCTCCCGCTCAAGAAGGGACAGAAGATATTGGTCTGTGGGCCGAATGCCAATACCATGCGCGGTCTGAACGGCGGATGGACCTATACCTGGCAAGGATCGAACAATGAGAAGTTCACCACGGCATATAAGACCATCTTCCAAGCATTGGCAGAGAAGCTGGGGCAGGAGAATGTCCGGCTCGCTGAGGGTGTGAGCTATAATAACAAAGGCAATTGGCAGGATGAATTTGCTGAAGGCATCGACTCCACGGTAGAGGCAGCCCGTAACTGCGACGTCATCGTTGCCTGCATCGGTGAGAACTCCTACTCTGAGACGACGGGCAACATCCTCGATGACAATATCTCCGACAACCAGCGACGTCTGGTAGAAGCCCTGGCGAAGACTGGGAAGCCCATTGTACTTATTCTCAATGAGGGTCGGCCTCGCATCATTCATTCTCTGGTGCCCAAGGCAGGAGCCATCGTCGATGTTATGCTGCCCGGCAACTATGGTGGTGAGGCGCTGGCACTGTTGCTCTCTGGTGAAGAAAACTTCTCCGGCAAGTTGCCTTTCACCTACCCATCATTTGTCAATGCCTTCACAACTTACGACTTCAAGGTTTGTGAGCGCCGTGATGTCATGCCAGGTGTCTACGACTATTGGGCAGACACGAACGTAGAGTGGTGGTTCGGCGACGGAATGAGCTACACCACCTTTGCCTATAGTAACCTGCGTGCCAACCGCACAACCTTTGGCCATGACGACACGCTGACGTTCTCGGTCGATGTGACAAACACTGGCAGAAGAGATGGCAAAGAGGTGGTGATGCTGTTCTCCTCCGACCTTGCCGCCCGCGATGTCATCCCCGACAACCGGCGGCTGCGCGCCTTCGAGAAGGTCAATTTGAAGCCTGGTGAGAAGAAGACCATCACCTTCAAGCTCCATGCCCGTGACCTGGCTTACGTCAACCGATCTGGCCAATGGGTGATGGAGAAGGGCGAGTATAAAATGACCATCGGTGATCAGAGTATCATGATCAACGCTATGCAAGACCATCAATTTGCAAAATAGGTCGTAGGTATCTTAAGTAATCATTGCAATGAAGAAGATTCTGCTCACATTGATAGGCCTTGTCGGCCTTGTGATCACCACTGTAGCTCAGTCATGGGCACCACGTGAGGGGTGGATCAGCATGCCGGGTATTGAGGGCCACGAGTATGGCGTGTACTATTTCCGGAAGGATGTGAAGCTGGCCACTGTGCCCTCGGCAGCTAAGGTCAATGTCTCGGGCGACAATCGCTATAAGCTCTTTGTCAACGGACAGATGGTCTGCCTCGGTCCGGCACGCAGCGACGTGGCTCACTGGAACTACGACGAGGTGGACCTCGCGCCCTATCTCAAGGTGGGGCAGAACGTCATTGTGGCAATGGTATGGAACGAGGGTGCTATGCGACCCGCAGCAAACATGAACTACCGTACGGCATTCATGCTTCAGGCAGCGGAGCCCACAGCTGAGGCCTTCAAAACCGACGGCAGCTGGTGGTGCATTCGCGACAACGGTTATCAGCCTATGGCCGTCAGTGCGCCGGGCTTTTATGCTGCTGGACCAGGCGAGATCGTCGATATGCGCACTACTGTGAAGGATTGGCAGGACGACAATGCTACGCTGAGCGACTGGCAGAAGGCTGTTGTGGTGAGCAAGATCAACCAAGTGGGCATCAGCGAGCCCTATGGTACCTACGATGGATGGCTCGTCCGCAAGAGCGACCTGCCACAACGCTACCTCCGCCTGCAGCGTCTGGCCGAGGTGAGGCGCGCCACTGGCGTGAAGGTTTCGACAAAGTTCCTGGAAGGTAAGGCGCCGCTCACCATTCCTGCCCATAGCAGTGCGGAGCTCATTCTCGACCAGCACGAAGAGACCAATGCCTATCTCTCCCTGGCGTTTTCTGGAGGCAATGATGCCCGCATCAGCATTGGCTATGCGGAGGCGCTCTACGATGTCAACATGAAGAAGGGCAACCGCAACGATATCGAGGGCAAACACTTCGTAGGCCGCACAGACAGCTTGATCTCGAATGGCTCGGCCAACCAGATGTTCACTACGATGGCATGGCGTACCTATCGTTACCTTGTGCTGCGCGTCGCCACCCATGGTGAGGCGCTGACACTCAACGACATCTATGGCACCGCCACGGGCTATCCCTTCAACTATAAGGCATCCATCAGCTGTCCGCAATCAATCATCAACCACCAACTGTCAACCCTCTTCACCATAGGCCTTCGCACGGCTCAGCTCTGCGGTGTGGAGACCTATATGGACTGTCCCTACTATGAGCAGTTGCAATACTTCGGTGATGCCCGAATCCAGGCGCTGGTGACGATGTTCATGTCGGACGACGACGTGATGGTGAAGAATATGTACAACATGGCTGATTGGAGCCGTTCCTACGACGGCGTGACGCAGAGCCGCTATCCCTCCACGCAGCCGCAGTGGATACAGCCATACGCCCTCCACTACATCTATTCGCTGCACGACTATATGATGTATGGTCGCGACATGGACTTTCTCCGCTCAAAGCTCATGAGCACGCGCACCGTGCTCGACTATTTCCATCAGTATCAGCAGGCTGATGGCCGAGTGAAGGATCTGCCGGGATGGAACTTCTCCGACTGGGTGGACGGATGCAGCAACTGGCGCAGCGGCGTGGCACTGCCTGGCAACGATGGCTGCAACAGCGTCATGGACCTGCAACTGCTCTATGCCTACGAGATGGCAGCCGACCTGGAACGACAATTGGGCATGAAAGCATACGCTGATCTCTACGCTGACCGCATTGCGCAGCTCAAGGAGACCATCCAGCGCACTTATTGGCGTGCAGACCGCGGACTCTATTCCGACCGCAGCGACAGCGATGTGTTCTCGCAGCATGCCCAGGCGCTAGCCATCCTCACGGGAATGGTGATAGGCGACAAGGCTACTAAACTTGCCGAGCGGCTGGAGCGCGACACCACGTTGGCGCCGGCATCCATCTATTTCAAGTTTTACACCCATGAGGCGATGACTCGGGCTGGACTTGGCGACCATTACCTTTCGTGGCTCGACATCTGGCGCAAATACATCGACCTCGGACTCACCACATGGGGCGAGACGTCCGACGTGGAAGGCTCGCGCTCCGATTGCCATGCCTGGGGTGCCTCGCCCAACGTGGAGCTCATGCGTACCGTCCTTGGCATCGACAGCGATGCGCCGGCCTTTGCCCATGTGCGCATTGCACCCCATCTGGGCGACATCAAGCAGATCAATGGTTCCATGCCGCATCCCAAGGGCATGATCTCGGTCAGCTATAAACAGCGTGGCGGAAAACTGGAGGCAACCATCAGCCTGCCAGAGGATGTTAGTGGCACGCTCGTGTGGAAGGGTGTCGAGAAACCGTTGCATGGAGGACCCCAGACCGTTACAGTCATGGCTCTTATTTTATAAAAGCCCTATGAAGAAAGCCATTTCCATTCTGATGATGCTTCTTTCGCTGGCAGGTGTCCAGCAGAGCCTGGCTAAGGACAAGCCCCGTGTCATTATCCTTACAGACGGTGAAGTCGACGACCGGTGCTCGATGGTCCACCTATTATTATATGCCAACGACTGCGACATTGCGGCACTCATCGAGTCGAACTCTTGTTTCCAGAAGAGAGGATGGAGCCGTGTCCATTGGTTGCAAAAAGAACTTGACGACTATGCCGCCGTCTTTCCCAATCTTCGCAAGCACGACCCCGCCTATCCATCGCCCGCCTATCTGCGCAGCGTGGTCTTCGTGGGCGATGAGGAACCATCGCATGTAGTTGTGGATAACAATGCCAGCCTGCGTTTCCCCGGCGAGGAACCGCAGATTGACCCGACTACGTGGGCAGAGACGCCGGGCTCACGCCGCATCGTCGACGTGTTGCTCGACGATGACCCACGACCAGTCTACATCCAGGCATGGGGTGGTGGGAACACTGCCGCCAAGGCGTTCCAAGTCATCAAGGACAAGCACCCGATGGATTATGAGCGTGCCATGCGCAAGGTGGTGATGTACAACATCTGGTACCAGGACGGTGCCGGATCGTACATCGAGCGCTTCCATCCGCTTGTAACGATGCTCATCTCTTATCATTTCAGTGGCACGTGGGACTATGGCTCGCAGGCTTACACTACCGACTTCGTTGACAAATATCTCCACAACAATCATGGGCCGCTCTGCGCCGACTATGTCCAGACGAACATCAGCGAGGGCGACTCGCCGTCGTTCCTCTACGCTCTCGCCAACGGTCTCCGTTCATACGAAGATCCGACCTACGGCGGATGGGGTGGTTTGTTCTTCAAGGTCCCAAGCTACGACCGTGTCTACCGTGATGCTGATGCAGGCAGCTACAACATCTGGCGGGAGTTCGTGCTCCGCGATTTTCAGGCACGTGCGCAGTGGTGCATCGCCGACAGCTATGAGAAGGCCAACCATGCACCGATAGTCACCGTCCGTGGCGGCACGGACATCACCGTCCACAGCGGCCAACAGGTGGAGATTGTAGCCGACGTCACCGACCGCGACTCGCTTGACTACGATTACCTCTGGCAGGGCCGCAAGGAGCTCATGCAGCAGATGGGCGTCACGAAGGAGCTGTTCATCCGTAACTTCCAGATGGGATCCTGGCCCCGGTTCAATATCAAGTGGTGGCAGTACCGTGATGCCGGCACTTACGATGGCTTTGTCGAACTGCGCATGACGAAGCGAAACTCCGCCTTCTTCACAGCGCCCACAGTCAGTGTGCCAAAGACCATCCACCTTATCTGTCAGGCCACCGACATCGGCCTACCCAACCTCACGGGCTTCCAGCGTGTCATCGTTACGGTGATGCCCTAATCAGGCACCAGTCGCCACGCTCATTGGCAACAACAGCGCCGAGTCGCCGGTGATTTAGTTTGAGTTGCTCTGGAAACTCTTGGGCGACATGCCGGTGGCGTTCTTGAAGTACTTGCCAAAGGCGCTCTGCGAGGAGAAGTGGAGCTCATCGGCGACCTGCTGCACCGTGTAGCGCTGTGAGCGGAGCATCACCTTTGCCTCGACGATGACGTACTCGCGGATGATGTCAGCGGCATTGCGGCCTGTTGCCTTCAGGATAATCTGTCCGAAGTACTTCGGTGAGAGACATTGCTGCGAGGCATAGAAGTTGATCTCCCGCTGTCGCTTATAGTTAGCCGCCACGTCACGCAGGAAAGCGGAGTGCACCTGCTGCGCCTTGTCCTGATGTTCTGTGCCTTCGTCCAGGCGAGGAGCATCGATGAGGGTGTTGGACACGATATGCAGACATCCTTGTATCGCCCCGTCGCGATGGTTGCCCGAGGGCAGCTGCATCAGTTTCTGGAGCAGGTCGAGGGCATCGCTGCAAAGGTTTTCTTGCTCAGCTGTGGGATAAAAGAGAAAGGGCGGTGCCATCTCCAGACCTTTCACAGTATTTATATACTCCTGCGGCAAGAGATGGTACACGCTTTCCGACAAGATGATGGCTGCCCCACGGGTTGCCAACAGGTTCTCCACATGTTCCAATAGCGTTCCTGGCATTGCCACAAGGATATTGCCGGGACGGATGGTGTAGTCACGCAGATTCAACCGAATCGTCGCTTCACCCTTTTGGCAAAAAAAAGCAAAGAGGAAGCGCGAGCGGATCACCGTGTCGACATATTTGTCCTTCGGGAAACCACTGACATCGAAATCGTCAGGATTGGAAAGCGAACCGTAGATAGCCAGTCCGTCGGGTAGCTCTGCCATGCCTTTCAGGCGAGGGAGCATGGAGAAGATGCCATTAATAATATGTGTGTCGTTTGCCATATAGTTGTCGTTTGCGTTGCAAAGGTAGGAAAAACATCCAATAATTGGAAAATATTTCCCTATATTTTTACCTTATCATTCCTATACTCCAATATTTGGGAAATATGGATTATCTATAGTTGCCAATAAAGCCCGACCTTTGCAAATGGAAATTATCAATCACAAGATCATGAGATATTTGCAAACCATCGCGTTGCTTCTGGCAACGGCAGGCCTGATGAGTTGTGGCTCAGGCGAGAAAAACAAAACGAACGACACCGTGCACAGCGTGGAGGTCATCACACCCATGGAATCGTCCGTCGACGACTCGTGGCAGTTTACGGGTACCGTGAAATCAAATCAGGAGATCAACCTCGGCTTCAAGACGCCGGGGCAGATCATTGCCGTCTACGTGAAGGAAGGCCAGCACATCAGCAAGGGACAGCTGCTGGCCCGCCTCGATGCCAAGGACTATCAGCTTGGCGTGGATGCCGCGCGCATACAGTACAACCAGCTCAAGGACGAGGTGGCACGCCTTAAGAAACTCTATCAGGCAAAAGGCCTATCGGGCAACGACTACGAGAAAGCCGTGGCTGGGCTCGAGCAGGTGGGTGTGAACCTTCAGACCAACAAGAACAAGCTCGGCTACACCCGGCTCTATGCCCCCGTGAGCGGCGTGGTGAAGAGCGTCAACTTCGAGCGCTCGGAGATGGTGAACGCGGGCACGCCCGTCTTCAGCATCCTCAGCCAGGGACAGAAGGAGATAGAAGTGAGCCTGCCACAGAGCGCCTACCTCCAGCGCCGCAACTTCCGTGGCTACCACGCCGTCATCAATGGACGGAGCTATGTCTTAAGTCTGCGCAACATCGTTCCCGATGCCGACAACGTTCAGCTCTTCAAGGCTATCTTCCTCCTCACGGGCGCAGGCAGCGAGGTGAGTGACGGCATGTCGGCAAACGTACTGATCTCTACCGTGAACAGCTGGAACGCCGGCAAACTCTCCCTGCCCGAGCACTGCCTGTTCCAGAAAGGTGGCCAGAGCTATGTGTGGCTCGTCGGCAAGGATGGTCGTGTGCGCAGCCAGCAAGTGAGCATCGTCGAGGTGGGCACCGATGGCAACGCCGTGGTGAGCGGCAGCATACCCATGGACGCCCGCATCGTGAAGGCTGGCGTGGAATATCTGCAAGAGAACGAGAAAGTGACCATTGTGGCTCATCCCACGCAGACCAATATCGGCAATCTAATCTAAGGCATCATGAAGGTTCGTAAAATAACAGAAACGTTTGTAAAGAGCCCCGTACTCTTCTGGAGCTTCATGGCGGCCATCATCGTGGCGGGCATCGTCTCGTTCGTGATGATACCGAAGCTCGAAGACCCAGCCGTGTGTGCCAAGCAGGCACAGGTGGTCATCGTCTATCCCGGTGCCTCCGCCCATCAGGTGGAGCTCAAGGCGGCTCAGGTTGTGGAAGATCAGTTGCGTGCGTTGCCCGATGTGTACGAGATGCGCACGGAGTGCTACAACGGTATGGCGATGATCACCGTGGAGTTCGAGATGACCGTACTCAACAAAGACCTGGAGCAGCACTTCGACCTCCTGCGCCGCAAGACCTCCGAGGCACGCCTGCCGCAGGGCTGCTATGCACCCATAGTCATTGACGACATGATGGACACCTACGGCATCTTCTATGCCCTGAAGTCGGACGGCTACAGCTACCCCGAGATGGACCGCTATGCCAAGCTCCTGCGCCGCAACATCCTCAGTGTGAAGGGTGTGAAGCGTGTCAACATTGTGGGCTATCGTGATCAGGTCATCGACATCACGCTGTCGAAGGAGCAGATCTCGCGCAACGGCCTCATCCCCACGCAGGTGATGATGGCGCTGCAGAACGTGGGCAAGGAATACAATGCCGGCAAGATGCAGGTGGGCACCGACCGCATACAGATGCGCGTGGGCGCCCGCATGGACAATGAAGACGACATCCGCGACATGCAGCTCAAGACCGTCGACGGCAAGACGTTCCGCCTCGGGGATGTAGCCGAGGTGAAGCGCACCTACGCCGACCCGCAGACACGCGGCTTCTTCGTCGACGGCAAGCCTGCCCTCGCCATCTGCGTGGCGATGAACGACAACGTCATCGTGCCCGATGTGGGCAAAGCCGTGGAGGCAAAGGTGGATGAGACCATGAAAGAGGTGCCCGTGGGCCTCACGATGGAGAAGATGTTCTTCCAGCCCGACAAGGTGAACGAGGCGGTGAGCGGCTTCATGATGAACCTGCTGGAGTCGGTCCTCATCGTCATCATCGTACTGATGTTCACCATGGGCTTCCGCAGCGGACTGATCATCGGCACCGGTCTGGTGCTCACCATCGCCATCACCTTCCCCATCCTCCTCGTGGCAGGCAGCACGCTGCAGCGCATCTCCCTCGGTGCGTTCATCATTGCCATGGGCATGCTCGTCGACAATTCCATCGTCATCATGGACGGCATACTCGTCGACAAGCGGCGGGGGCTCGGACCGAAGGAGTATCTCTATGGCATCGGCAACCGCACGGCATGGCCGCTGCTCGGTGCCACCGTCATCGCTGCTGGCACGTTCATCTCTGTCTATCTCTCCCCTGACACCGCTGGCGAATACTGCCGCGACATGTTCCTCGTGCTCTGCATCTCGCTCCTCGCCAGTTGGGTGCTCGCACTCATCCAGGTGCCGGTGTGTGCCAAGATGTGGATGCCAGTGAGGGTGAAGCTGCCGGGCGCCAAGGGCGATGCCTATAACTCGTGGGTACATCGCTTCGTGCGCTCAGCGGTAGGCCAGCTCATCCGCTATAAATATGTCACCCTCGCAGTGGCTGTGGTATGCCTGCTGCTCAGCGTCTTCGGCATGACGAAGGTGAAGAACCTCTTCTTCCCCGACTTCGACTATCGTCAGTTTGTAGTGGAATGTCAGTTCCCCAACCAGACCAGTCCCGACTATGTTCGCGACGCGCTGCTCCAGATGACGAAGGAGATGCAGCAGGACAAGCGCATCCTCCGCGTCGGTGCCAGCCAGGCGGCTGCACCGGCCCACTACTGCCTGGTGCGCCCGATGACGAACGGCAGCGACTCCTATGGCGAGCTGATGGTCGACTGCAAGGACTACGCCACCGTGATGAAGGTAATACCCGAGTGGCGGCGCCGCCTGCGCAAGGAATATCCCAATGCGTATATCCGTTTCCGCAAGTACAACTTCTCCATCTCCACCTCCCACACCGTGCAGGCCGTGTTCTATGGTCCTGACCCTGCCGTGCTGAAGCACCTCTCTGCTCAGGCAGAGGACATCATGCGCAAGAGCAAATACGTAGACCCCTACAGCGTGGAGAACAACTGGAAGCCCATGGACAAGAAGATCACGGCAGAATATGTGCGCGAGTACGGCGTGCGCTCGGGCATAGAGCGCAGCAATGTGGCCGATGCCTTGCAGGCTGCTACCGACGGACTGCCCGTGGGCGTCATCAACGACCAGGACAAGCAGGTGGTGGTGAACCTGAAGGTGCGCAATGCCGATGGCTCACCCATCCGTGACCTGAGAAACATCCCCATGTGGAGCATGGCCAACGTGAATGTAGACCCCAACGACATCTCGGGCATTGCCACAGGTGCCGTCGACACCAAGCAGATGACCGACAAGATGTTCCGCTGCGTGCCCCTGAGCACCGTGGCACCGAACATTGACTTGGACTATGAGAATGGATTCGTCTATCGCGTAAACGGCCAGCGCGCCATCATTGCACAGTGTGACCCCAACACCGAGATCTATGAGGGCACCACGGCAAAGGTGATCGATGACATCAAAGCCGACATCGCGAAGATCAAGCTCCCTGCAGGCTACTCCATGGAGTGGGGCGGCGAGACGAAGGTGCAGAAACAGGCCACCGAGAACATCATCAAGTATGTGCCGCTCACGCTGATGCTCGTGCTCACCATCCTTCTGTTGCTCTTCAGAGACTGGCGACAGGTGATGCTCATCATCCTGATGTTGCCCTTCGTGGTGTGTGGCATCACGCCCACGCTGCTGGCCTTCCGCCAACCGTTCACCTTCATGGCCATCATCGGACTGATCGGTCTGATAGGCATGATGACGAAGAATGCCATCGTGCTTGTAGACGAGGTCAACCGACTGCGCCGTGAGGAGCACCAGGGCGCTTTCCAGGCTGTGGTCAATGCCACCGTGTCGCGTGTGCGCCCGGTCACCATGGCATCGCTCACCACCATCCTGGGTATGGCTCCGCTGCTTGGCGACCCGATGTATGGGTCCATGGCGGTGTGCATCATGTCGGGCCTCACCATGGGCACCATCATCACGCTCTTCCTCCTGCCTACATTATATAGTGTCTTCTTCAAAGTAAAATACGCAAAATGAAACAGTTAGCTTTTATCATATCTTTCCTCACCGCCTGTCTCTCTGCCAACGCCCAGCAGTTGGTGCTCACCCGCCAGCAGTGCCGCGAGCGCGCTCAGAAGCACAACGAGCAGATCAGCATGGACGCCATCGACACTGAGAGGGCGGAGCTCGACCGTAAGATAGCCTGGGTGCACTATCTGCCACAGGTGGACGGTAACGCACTGGGACTTTATACAAAAGACCAGGACATGATGAACATGAAGCTGCAGATGCGCGGCATGTATATGGCAGGGCTCACCGTGCAAGAACCGCTCTACGTGGGTGGGAAGATCACGACCGGCGTGAAGCTTGCCGAGGTGGGCATCGACGTCAGCCGTCAGCAGCAGCGCAAGACACGTATGCAGGTCATCAGCGATGTCGACAAGGCTTACTTCACACTTATCTCCGTGCAACAGAAGATCAAGATGATTGAGGCGTATCGCCGGCAACTGGAGGAGGTGAACCAGCAGATCGACAAGTCGATAGAGGCCGACCTCGCCATCGCCAACGACAAGGTACGCGTGGATGCCAAGCTCTCGGAGATCAACTATCAGCTGCAGAAGGCACGCAATGGCGAGACGCTCTGCCGGCTGTCGCTCTGCGATGTGATGGGCGAACCGCTGGATAGGGAGATTATTCCCGCTGACACCACATTCCATATTGCAGCGCCATCGGCCATGGACGAGAACGTGGCCGACCGTCCGGAGATGGAGATGCTGCGGCTGGGCATCAAGGCAAAAGAGCTGCAGATGAAGATGAGCCGTGCCGACATGCTGCCCACTGTGGCGCTCGCCGGTGGCTATAGCTACTATGGCGGCATCAAACTCAAGGGTGCCATGCAGGCTGCTGATGGCAACGTCTATCCCTTCGAGCAGAAGATGAATGGCGGCATACCGATGGTGGGACTGGTGGTGAAGGTGCCCATCTTCCACTGGGGCATAGAACAGAAAAAGGTGAAGAAGGCGAAGATGGATGTCGACCGTGCCCGACTGGACTATCAGCACGTGGGCCGCCAACTGGGCATCGAGGCGCGGCAGGCGGTGCAGAACGTCACCGATGGCTACAACATGGTGCAGACGGCCGTGAAGGGACAGGCGCAGGCCGATGAAAACCTCCGCGTGATGCGGACGAAATACGACAATGGCCTCGCCACGCTCACCGACCTCCTCGATGCGGAGAGCCAGTGGCAGAGTTCCCATAGCACGCTCATCGAGGCACAGACACAGTACATGATTTACCTGACGGAGTATAAGCGCGTCACGGCCAAGCTTTGAAGATGATATCTCTATTCTTTAGGCAAACGACCAAAGTACGCCTTATAGCATTTGGTGAAGTAAGATGGATTAGCGAAGCCCACCTGATAGGCGACCTCTGAGACGTTGAGCGGTGTGGTCTTGAGGAGCGTCTCAGCCTTCTTCAGTCTCGTGATGCGGAGCAGCTCCACGGGTGTGGAGCCTGTCAGCGCCTTCACCTTACGATAGAGCTGCACGCGGCTCAGACCGATGCCAGTGGCCATAACCTCAACGTTGTAGTCGGAGTTGTCATAACAAAAGCATTTTTATTTTTCATACCATTACGCAAAATCCTCAGAGGTGACGAATTCACCGATGTCGGCAAGTTTCTCCGAGAGAACATTCATTTCCTTGTTCAATTTCTCATTGGTAATCTTGGCGTATATCTGTGTACTGGAGATACACTTGTGCCCCAGTACGCTGCTGACGGACTCGATGGGCATGCCGTTGGAAAGGCATACCACCGTTGCCATCGTATGGCGCGCCATGTGCCAAGTAATGTGTTTGTGGATGCAGCATTTCTTCATGACGGTACGTAGTATCATTTTGCAGGAATTATAGGACGGAACGGGAAAGACGTGTCCGTCTTCGCACAGGCCTTTGTATTTCTTCATGATTTGAAGGGGAATGTCAAGCAGGCGGACATTCGTTTCCACACCGGTCTTTTGCCGATGGGTGTGTATCCATACACTGCCATCGAGCGGGTTGGACACGATATTTTCCTCCCGAAGGTTCTTCAGGTCTATGTAAGCCAATCCCGTGAAAGCGCAGAAGAGGAACAGATCGCGGATGAATATCCGCTTGAAGTTCATCTTCGGGGCGTTGATAAGCTGCCCGAGTTCTTCTTTGGTAAGGAATCCTTTTTCTGTTTCCTCTTTCGGCACACTGCAGTCAGGGAACGGATAACGCATCAGCCAGCCGTTTTCTACCGCCCTGTGCAGCAGCATGCGGACGGGACAGGAATATACCCAGACAGAGTTGCAATGCAGGTGTTTTTCTGCAAGCAGATAAGTCTCAAAATCGGTGATGAATGTTGGTTGAATTTCTTTCAATGCGATGTCACTCACATGATAGCGTGATTGCAGGAAGTCCTTTAAGTGACTGTATACGGCATGGTATTTCGTCAATGTGCTCTTTGCTTTCATGCCGAAGTCGACTTTCTTGGCATAATCTTCCATGAAGTGGTCATAAATCTTTATGAGCGTCTGGCAGCGGTATTCCAAGCCAAGGAAAGCATTCCTGACTTTCTCGGCCGTGGCAAAGCTGTCGCGCTCCATAATTTCCTGATAATGCCTTGTGATACCTGCACGGAGTTTGTCAAGCATCCGGTTGGTCTCCCGTGCCGTTACACTCTTACCAATCGCACGACCACCCTTGACGCCCCAGAGGTTTGAATCAATGGAGAGCTTACAGCTGAACTGTGCCTGTGTTCCGTCCACGGTGATACGCCCCATGATAGGTGCCGTACCGTCTTTCTTTACTTTGTCTTTCTTCAAATAGAAGATGACTGAAAATGTACTTCTCATTGCTTTTGTTCCTTTCGTTTGCAAAATTATTTACTGTGGAGCGGTTGTCCACTAAGCAAATCGAGGGGAACGCGGAATAAGAAACCGACGGATGGAAATTTTCAGTCTAACAGCCTATTTCAGAGCGAATTTCCTTGGTTTTCCACCTGTCTATCATCCCCCTTGCAGGGGTTACGAATAGGAGACGGAACGCTGTCACTGTTTGGCATAAAGACCGTACACGGTTGGCATTACGCTGCTACCAAAAGCCCTTTTAAGTCTTTGATTGATAACGTTATCGCTACATTTTTCCGTTTTTCATATTTTATATGTACTTTTTGATTGTGAAATATCCATATCTATGCCACTATTGATTACTCTTCATCACGTATTAAATCTGTGTATTTACATTCAAGCACCTCTGCTATTTTGAAAATCATTTCAAGTGAGGGTTGAGATGAATTTGTCACCCACTTCGATATTGTAGCGGGGTCTTTTCCCAATGCATCTGCCAGCATTTTGTTTGTATAATTACGCTCTGCAAGCATAACCTTGATTCGATTGAGCTTCTTTGTTGCCATATTCTTATTATTATAGCCGTAAAGTTATGAAAAATATGTCAATCTACAAATAATATTATCCAATTTCATAAAATTTCAGTTGTTTTTTTTGCGAAATTTTCACGAAAGCACTTCCAACATTCCCCTTTATAATGAGTTTACCTTGCTCGTATTATTATTCAGATATAAAAAAGGGGACTTGTGCCCCCCTTCGCTGTCACCCTGTGTGAAGAATAGGACTATAAACTTTGTTCAATATTTGCAACCTTAGATACATAGCTGCCGTCTTCTGCATACCCAATTCTGTTCAGGAAGTCGTAATAGTTGCCGCCTTTGTACTTATACTGCACATAATCCTTATAGGCCTTCACGCTTTCCTCCCATGAGTTGAAGGTGTAGTAGCTGCCATTGCTGGGGCGGCGTAGCCCAAAGAGGTTGTTGTTTTCTAAGCATACTCTGGAGGTGAAATAGCCTGTTTCAAGCAGGGCTTGCGCGGCTACTATCTGTGGGAACTTCACATCATACTGCCGGAGAACGGCCATCAGGTTCTTGATGTTCAACTCTTTGTCGGGCTTTGTCCCGAATCTGACGTATGCCATCTTATCCTGTAGCCGTGTGATGTAACCGTTAAGATAATCCACGAAAATATTGGGATCGACACTCTTCCCACCTTTCCTAATTCTGATATGGAGGTGCGGGCCTGTGCTTTTGCCTGTGTTCCCTGATATTCCCACGATGGTTCCTGCCGAAACGGCATCGCCAGCTCTTACGGTTATCTGGTCAAGATGGCCATAAAGACACTCAAAGATGCCATGTTCCAAAACGACATAGTTGCCATAGCCTCTGTTCCCGAAATGTACCTCCTTGATGATACCGGGCAGCATCGCATAGACTCGTGCATGGTTGCATTGCAGGTCTATGCCGTCATGGAAAGCCGCACATCGCTTTACAGGGTCTTTGCGATATCCGAAAGAAGAATTGATTTTCAGGAAATCGAGCGGCAGGCAGACATTCATGCGCTGGCTGATCAGACTGAAAAGCAGGGAGTCCTTCACATTGACAAACAGTGGTACGTCCTTCTCAATGGTGATTTCCAAGCCACGACCTGTTTGAAAGGTTATGTCTTGTTGCTTTATGCTGATACTGTCCCTCTTTTGCTTTGTAACTGTTTGTTTTACAGGATTTACCATTGTGTGAACCATCTTCGGGCAGAGGGTATAAAACTGCGCCGTTATCTTCATACTGATTGCAGTAGCTATAAAAACCAATAGAAATAATCTGTATCGTCTCATCTTATCATCTTGCTTTTTTGATAATTTTGTTTGGTGAGAAGCCGTAAGACTTCTCCAAGCAAATTTACCGATAAACATTCAACGTATGGAAGATGTGATGACTTTTCAAGCTCAGGGAGATGTCTTAGAAAAACTGTTGCAGTTGGGTATCGACAGGGAAAAACTGGAGTTGATGCCTGATGGTCTGAAAGTTCCGCTGCTTCGTGGAGAGATAACGCCTGTTTTCGTGGCCAATATGGGAACATCAAATGGCAAGGTGATACAGTTACCACTCAAAGCCCAGCTGATGCTTGATGAACGCGAACAGGTAATTCTGATGACCTATCCGCTTCGCAAGGAGATTGCCAACGAACTGAGCCTCAATCAGAATGAACTTCAGCGTGTGCAGTCAGGTGATGTAATCCGCAAGGAGGTGGACGTGGAGGGAGAAAGGAAAGTAAGATTTATCCAGTTGGATAAGGAAACCAACTCGCTCATGCACCGTGACGTGACAAGTGTGCTTATCGAAGCGGAGCTGCAAACACGGGATAAGGTGAAAGACATTGACCTGGGAGCCAACCAGAAGGAGGCTCTTCAAGAGGGAAAGCCCGTAGAACTGTCGCTCGGAGATACCAAGGTAACGGTGGGCGTTGACCTGCGTGAGCCACAGGGCTTCAAGGTGGTCAACGGCGACATGAAGGAATGGGAACGGCTCCAGCAGATGCGCTACGATGATGCCCACGAGGATTTTATGGGTTATGTGATGACCGACGAGAACCGCTGGGAATACCAGAAGGTAGTGGAGCGTCAGACCATGACCAACAACCCCTCTGAGTCTATCGAAAAGAAACGGCGTACTGGCTTGATACGATAACTCCGGACTAAGAACCATTCTTCCAAACAAGGGATTCTTTAATATTCTGCTCCCGGCTTGTCGCTTTGCGTAGCCTCGGTGAGTGCTTTAACATTCTTCTTTGTTGGCGAGTTCTTCTGTTGTAGAACCGTAGCGTTAAAGCACATCACGATAAGCAAGGTGGGTAGAAAGAAAAACAATAATCTTGATTACGATTACATTGTCAGCTCGGTGGCTGGCTATGCCAAGGTTGCTCCTATTGCCCGAAAGGTGAAGGCAGGGGACGGTATGGCCATAGCGAGGGCAGCGGCGATGATGACGGCTGCCGTGAGGAATATCATGCCGGCCGACAAGCAAGCGATATTGGTGCCTATTCCCAACCGCACTGGCAGGGCAGGCTATACCAAGACGCTGGCCGAGAAAATCAGTGAGGCGCTGCATCTGCCTATCATCGACGCATTGGCAAGCAACACCCACGAGCCACTTTATCTGGTGAAGAAAGCCAATGGCTCGCTCGATGAAGTGCCGCTCTACTTCTATCGCATCCGAAGGGTGCCCAGAGACAAGATACCCATTCTCATTGATAATGTACTCGACACCGGGCACACGGCAATGGCTGCCTACGAAGCGATAGGCAGGCAGGACACGCTAATGGCGGTGCTCGGTGATACGCATAAGTTCACACCCAACAAATGGAAGTCGGATATTTACCCTTTAATTGACAACAATATGGCAAGCAAGAAAAAAGAAGAGGTGCAGCAGCAAGCTACCCCGAAGGAAGAACCGAAGGCTCAGACTGAGAAAAAAACTGCAAAGAAAACCGCGAAGCTCCCGAAGTCGAAGACGCTGGCAGAGCTGTACGAGAACATGAAGGAGAAGCATCCTGATGCCGTCCTGCTCTTCAGGACGGGAGATTTCTACACGGCCTTGAACGCTGATGCCTCCAAGGTGGCTGACACATTGGGTGTCAAGGCTACCAAGCCAGCCAAGACTGGAGACGGCTCACTACAAGTTACATTTCCCCATCATGCACTGGACACGAATCTACCCAAACTCATCCGGGCTGGTCTTCGTGTGGCTATCGTGGATAGTCTGGAGAAAAAGCAGAGTGTGGAGAAATCCGTGTCGGAGAAAGCGGAAACGAAAGTACAGGAAAAGAAAGAGGATGTAAAAGCCGTGGAAAAAACAGCTACCGCCAAACAGGAGCATCAGCCGCGTGAGCCGCAGATGGTAACGGTCAATGGCGACAAAGTTTCCCATGCCCATGCCTTTCAGTCCAAGGTGAATCCCGCCGGCTGGTTCTATGTGGCTCAGCTCAACGGCAAGCAGCTCAACCCCATGAAGATGGATGCTGCAGACATCGCAGCTTATCAGAAACGGGAGGCGAAGGTGGAGGACATGATGCAGAAGTATTATCCTACCAAGTTGGCTCCCAAGGTGTCGGTGGAGGAATACAAGGCTGCCAACATTCTTTCCGATGGTAGGGTCATCGACAAGATGACGGTGTATAAGGAGAAAGATGAGCAGCGTGCCGACTATGGTAAGTACAAGCTCTACGCACAGGTGGGCGACCAGCGTATGTCCGTACCAATGACCAAGGCGGACCAGAGTGCTTTCTTCGACCGCGTGACGACACCAGCGGCTTTGGTGGAAAAGAACTTCGGCGAGCGGCTGCATCTGGCATCGGCATACTCGGCTTATCAGCTTCCTGCCAACATCAAGGTGGAGGACATCAGGGTGGCGAAGGACAACATGGACGGCAAATGGAAAATATCTGCTGCCGTGGGTGAGAATGGGCGCACGGACAAGAAGGCAATTTCTTTTGATGACGGCTTTTCGCTCTTCCAAGCCAAGACCGTCACCCGGGAGCAGCTGGCAGCCAAGTATCTCTCGGACGACATCAAGGTGCTGTCGGGACAGAAACAAGCCATCAGCAACGGACTGAAGATGTAGAGCTTGGTAATGGTATAGTGAGTATGAATTACAAAATATAGGCAAAATAAAATCAAAGAAAATGGCATATAGTTTTGAAGAGCTGGTCCAGCTCAAACAGGACAGAAGGATCGGGTGGCTGCAGTTCACGCTCGAAGGCGAGCATGCGGACGGCTTCATGCAGTGGTGCAAGGAACACAACACTCATCCCAGTGAAGATACCGCTGAGTTCTACATGGAGTCGGTGGAACTGAGTATGCAGGACAAGCAAATCTTGGCGGAGGACGACTATGACTACAGCTGGAACTGAAACAAAGACGCTCGGTCAGAAAGCCGTGGACAGGTTCACGGAGATGATGATTGGGCGCATGGAACAGATGAAGTCCGTTGGTTGGCACAAGGGGTGGATTGGCGGTGCCACCGCCCCCGGTGCCATGCCACAGAATGTGTCTGGGCGTGGATATTCGGGAAGCAACTCGTTCTTCCTCCAACTGGACACGGCGCTCCGTGGCTACTCCATGCCCGTGTATCTTACCTTCAAGCAAGCCAATGACTTGGGAGCGCACGTCAAGAAGGGCGAATCGGCTATGCCGGTGCTCTACTGGGATATCATGGCAAGGGACAAGGATGGACGCAAAATCACCAAAGAAGCCTACCGCAAGATGAGCCTTGCGGAACGGATGCAGGTGCAGACGATTCCTTTCCTGAAGGCATACAACGTGTTCAATATCGACCAGACGAATCTGACGGAAGTGAAGCCTGACAAGGTGGAAGCCCTCAAAAAGCTGTTTGCCCCGCTGGAGTTGCGTGATGCCGAGGGGATGTTTACTAGCAAGGCCCTCGACCGTATGTTTGAGAAGCAGGAGTGGATTTGTCCCATCCAATACGACAAGCAGGTACCCGGTGCATACTTCTCGCCATCCAAGGACATCATCGTCATTCCGAGGAAGGAGCAGTTCAACATCGGCAAGACATCAGAGGAAATATATAAGGACGGTATGGAGTATTACTCCACTGCCTTGCACGAGATGGCTCACTCCACGGGGACTGAATCCCGACTGAACAGGGGTAGCCATGAGAAGTTCGGCGACGCAAAGTATGCCAAGGAGGAACTGGTGGCTGAGCTGACGGCGGCGATGGTTGGCAACTCGATGGGCTTTGACAAGCGCATACTGGACAACAACGCGGCCTACCTCGATGGTTGGATCTCCACACTGAAAGAGAATCCGAAGTTCATCGTGTCAGTGATTGCCGATGTCAACAAGGCTGCCAACATGGTACTGGAAGAGGTGGACAGGCAGAAGATAGCATTGGGTGAAGAGCCTTTGCTCGACAAGAACAGGAACCTTTCTGCTGACGCTCCCAAGGACAAGATTGTCTTTGAGAATGCCTCGATCATCAAGCAGAACGACGGGGATTATGCGGTGCGTGCCTCCTATCTAGGGCAGGACTTGGGATTCAAACCGATTGACCGAAATGTGGGCATCCTCTATTTTTCTCTCTCGGAGGAAGCGGAGAAGGCCCGTCTGCTCTCCCATACGCTGGAAAAAAGCTATGGCGATATAATCCTCTCACAAGGACAGCGACGCTCGCATGGTATGAAAATCTAACCTCTTTATACTTGTAGATAGTTATGAAACAGACCGTAAACTTCAAAGACCTGAAAGCCAAGGTCGGCGTGGATGACATTGCCTATTACCTAGGGTATCGCCTCGACCGCTCGGCGGGTGTGGGCAGATATATCGAAATGGTGCTGCCTGATACCACCGGACATAAGGACAAACTCATCATCAAGAACCCGAAGGAGAAGGCGGCACAGACCTATTTCCGTCGTAACGGGGCGAAGGGCGGCGATGTGGTGTCGCTGATTCGTGAGAATCTTAACAGCTTCCACGAGTCCGGCAGGAACGAGTGGGAAATCATCGGTAAGGTGATGGCCCGCTTTGCCAACGAGCCGATTCCCGACTATGGGGATAGCCTGTATCTTGCGAAAGCCGGATATAGCGACAACCGTGTGTTCGATCCGAAACGCTACGAGACGAAGGAGATAGGCAGTGATTTGTCGGAGGTAATGGCTTTCTTTGCCCAGCGTGGCATCAACGAGGAGACGGTGGCTGTCTTCGCTCCGTTCATCAAGCAGATAAGGGACAGCTGCCACACCACCTACAAACAGTTCAACATCGGCTTCCCTTATACGGAGGCTGGTAAGGACAAGGTGGTGGGCTATGAGATACGAGGCTTCGGTTCATTCAAGAGTAAGGCTACCGGTACCAACTCGACGACGGGCGCATGGATAGCTGATCTCTCACAAGGTGGAGAGCCTGCTGACATCCGAAATGTGTATTTCGCAGAGAGTGCCTACGACATCATGGCGTTCTATCAGCTGAATCACCTTCGGTTAGATGCTGCACATTCGGTGTTCGTGTCGCTGGGCGGTACATTCTCTGACGGACAAGTCAAAGGCATCATGTCGCATTACCCTGAAGCCAAGGCGATGGACTGTTTCGACAATGACCTTGCTGGACGCATCTATGGCATCCGCATGGCTGCCCTGTTGGAGGGTATTCGCATGAATATACATAAGGAAGATAGCGAGATAAAAATTACCATTGGTGATAAGAACTTTAACATTCCTAACGACCAGTTGTCGATCCGTGAGCTTCGCAAGCATGTCCACATCCGCTATAACGTAGGTGAATGGAAGGCTGCCGAGAACTACAAGGACTGGAACGACCAGTTGATGGGTAAGCAGTTGGAAGTTGTGCCCATAGAGAATAAGTTTGCAAGGGACCGCAATCTGGCTGACCGCCGAGAGAAAGGAGTGTGCTTATGAAACGAATTTTCATCATATCGTTGTTTGGCGGTTTGACTTTCTGTCCTCTGATGGCGCAGCAGACGGACCCGATGCTGACGGGTGCCGTGGTAGCGCAGAGCGAGATGCTGAAAAAGATTTTCAAGGACCGCGAGAAGACACAGAAGAAAATCATTGCAGCGGAAACAGCGGTCACTGTGGCCATGGACAGGATGCACAAGGTGGAAGATAAGATGCTGGAGTATCTTTCCAATGCCCAGGGTGCCATGCAGAACCTTTATCAGATCAAGCGGGCGGCAGAGTTGACGACGGTGGAGATTCCACGAAACATGAGCCTGTTGCGCCAGTCACTGCCCGGTCATCTGAAAGGTACGGCCATTGCACTGTTGGTTTCTGACGAGCTGACGGATGCTGCTACGCAGATGGCTTCGCTCTATCCGTTCATGCAACAGCTGGTGACAAGCGGCACTTACAATGTGAGTGGCTATGATGCCACGGGCAAGCCCATCAATGAGAAGCATAAGGTAAACCTCCTCTCTTCGGCGGAACGGTATTATATTGCCAATGAGGTGGTAACGAAACTGGAGACCATCAATACTGACCTTTGGTTGCTGGCATGGCAGGTAAGGACGTACTCGTGGAATGACCTTTGGTTCGGGCTTGATCCAGAAGGCTGGGCCACGGTGATGTCGGGGAAGGCGATTGTGGATGGACTGGTCTATGAGTGGAAATATATCTGACAGGCCTGAATATGGGCAATTTTCTGTACTTTTGCACTCGCTACACTTTGTTATTTCGAGGAGGAGCGGTGCAAACGGAGGGTTGCCAAAGATAGAGTAACATATAACGTAAAGAAATAACAAAATGAGTGATACTGACAATTTACTGACCTGCCCCGTGTGTGGCAGGGGCACAATGGTACATAACGAACAGGAGTGGAAGTGCAGTGAGCAGTCCTGCGGGTTCATCGTCCCTAATCGTGTGTTTAATATCGAGATAACGGAGGAACTGGTTGCACAGCTCGTCAAGCATGATCATACCGGTATACTCTCGCTGCAGAACAGGGACGGCCAGCATTTCAAGGCGGCAATCGTAATTCGCAACGGGAAGGTGGAGGTCTCGTGCGGTGTGCATTATATCAACGGTGTGTGTCCTATATGCGGGGGCAAAATGCGTAAGACCTCGAAGGGCTACCGATGCGAGAACTCCATTGGCGAGCATCCTTCGTGCGACTTTATGATTCCGGGTATTATCTGCAACCGTAGGATTACGGAGCAGGATGCCGTGGCGTTTTTGAATGGCAAGCATATTGCTTTGGAGGGCTTTGCCTCGAATGAATGGAAGATGTTTGCCTCGTCGTTGTCGATAGCCGAGGGCAAGGTGAAGCTGGAATCGCGCATCACGAAGTGTCCGCATTGCGGGGGCGACCTGCATGTAGGGCTGAAGGCATACAACTGTGCCAATTACCGCAATGCCGAGCATCCCTGCAAGTTCTCCATCTGGCGTAACATCAGCGGTCATACCGTGTCGGTGGAGGAAGTGAAACAGATTTGTGAGCAGGGCGTAACCAGAGACAGCATAGAGTTTTACAAGGAAGACGGGACGGTGTACTACAAGCGTCTGCAACTAACTCCTGAAAAGGACAGGATTATCATGATTTAAGATGAAGCACATCACAAGACAATTCTGTCTGCTGCTCGGCATTGCTGTGCTCATGGCATCGTGTTCGGACAAGAAGAAAGAACTGCAACAACTGGCGGAGGAGAACCTTCGTCTGTCGGTAGAATACCCCAAGCAACTGGACATTGTGGCAATTTCCGAACCGGATTCGGCATTTGGCTTCAGCTACTTCTCTCAAAAAGAGAAGGCGGGCATCGTCCGTATCATGAAGTCAGTTACGGACAGTATTATGAAGCGTACTGATAATATGCAGTCGCTGGACATCAACGATTTCTATGTGATGGATCTCGCTGAAAGGCAGATGCGTGCCAACTCGGACATTCGGCAGATGCTAAGCTTGGCTACCGGCAAGAAGGAATGGACGGGCTGGAAGGTAAAGATCGACTATCGGGCGGTAACACATCATGGCATGAAATACAATGCTGAACGGTGGTTCTTCATCAGTAGGGACGGTAAGGCGGTGGTGAGGACATTTGAGCTACCGCTGCCATAATGATATTGTATGGTTGGTTGAATTGGATTAACACTCTTTTGTTTAGGTGGAGGTTGTCGTGAGACAGTCTCCATTTTTTGTCTATCATTTCCATGTTTGCAGTTGCCTCCTTGCTGCAAGTACTCATTTTCTTTGCAAAGTTACGGCATAGGAAAGAACGGCAAGCACCGCTATGGCTCTGCGCAGAAAAATAGACGGCAGCCTTCCCAGCAATCATAGATTGGGGTATTCCGTCAATTTTTCGTGCATTGCTTGCCTTATCTTCCCCCTCTTATGCCGTCCTGTTTTGCTCGAAAATTAAGTACCTGCAAGAAGTCTGAAGACTTCACAAAAGGGAAAAGATTAAGATTTATAACCTCTAAAATGATAAGTTATGCACGCATGGATTTTTCAATTATCGGAAGAACGCATCGAGGGCTATCTCTATGAAGATACCTTGTTGCAGGGTGATGGCAGCGACTACGACTATTGTGCCGCCATATCAGAGGAAGAACGGAAGAGAGCCGTTTATTCGCTCATGGCTCATATTCTGCCATTGGGCATGTTTCGCCTCAAAGATGAAACGGCCTTGGTGTATCAAGGCGGTTTTGAGCAGTGGAAACGTGAGTGGGTGGAGCGTATTCAGGCGAAGGCGGCAAAGGTAAACACGGAAAACGTGATGAACTTTTGCGGTGAGGTGTACCAGTTGGAAACCGAGTTGCAAAATCCACTGGGTACCGATGCCCACTTCTACCTTTGCAACGACGACTATCAAACCTTTGCAGAGAAGTCGGCAGAGTTGATGCGAATGGTGGAGCACCTGACGGAGGGCGACGAACTTTACATTGGTGGTATCATTGATTTTCATTTCTAAAAGTATGGATAATATCAGTATTTTTTCGATAGAGGGCGTTGATGCAAGGGAGATTTGCAATGCGCAGTTGGGCGATGCCCTGTTTGCACCCTGTAGTGTGTGCGACAAGTGGAATGGCAACTTCCCATCAGTGGACAATCTGTTTTACGGATATGTGGAAGATGACATCTTCTACAACTATTCGGATGACGAGTTTGAGACCCACGTCAATGCAATGTTTGATTAAGTAGAACCAGGAGTATGCCGAGTTTCGGCATACTCCACAAAAGAAAATGCGATGAAGAAGATTTATAGTGTACCGGCTCGATACATCTTCGAGGGTACTTTCAAGGTGGAAGCTGAAAACAGCGAGGAAGCTAAAGAAAAAATTCTGAAACACTGTGGCATGGTCATGGGCAGTGGCATACAGACCACTCTGCCAGACCATGAGATTGATTGGGTATTCTACAACCACCCTTGTAAGCAAGTGGGCAGAATAAGTAGGGAGAAATAATGCACAAGGTTGGGCATATCTGACAAGGTATGCCCAGCTTGAAAATCGGGCAGCGGTCACAGTCCGCTGCCTGTTTGGGAGAAAGATGTCCAGCTGAATAATGCTTTGTTGAAGTGAAAGTCTTGTTTTTACGTCAAAAACAAGACAAATGTATTAAATAGCTTTATTTTCCCTGAAAGCCGTGTTTCGCTATCACGTCATAAATGAGTGTGATGGCTCCACACCGCTTTCATCGCCCCATCGGGACACGGAGCGACAAGGGAGAGAGGTTGGGACGTTTTGTGCTGAATGGAGTGTATTGGCATGGTACAGAAAGGATAGGCTACCGCTGTTACGCAGGTGATGAACTTTTGCCCATAACCACTTTACTACTCCACATATCTTACTTTCTGCTCCGTGCCTATACACACCATATCTCACATTTTTTCAGTGTAACGTCAGTGTTTCTCCAGTGTAACCCAATTCTTGCGTTGCACTGGGGTTACACCGACTATCTTTGCAGGTTTTACCTATATTGCAGAAGGCTTTTCCCTGAAAGCCGTATCTCCATTCATTGCGCATAGAGCAGCAATCATTACGATACCGCTTTCATCATTCTTTAGGGACAAAGAATGACAAGGGAGAGAGGTTAGGTCATTCCGTGCGCAGCAAGGCCAGTAATGAGCTGAAGAAGCCACATTGCATTTCAGACTTGAAGCAAGAAGCCCAAGCACCATTGCATGCAGTTCTTCCATTCCATTTTCGGCCCTCTTTAACTCTTCACCTGCCTTAGCGCACTTTATATTTTGAGAAACAAACCTTCTTCGGTGATCATCCATTTTCTTCGCGAAGTTCGCTATTGGCACATTCCGGTCAAGTACCAGTGCCTTATTTTTCAGGTTTTTTATTGGCTTCTTTAATCTGATCATGGTATGCTAATAAAAACTTGAAAAATTCCTTGCCCTTGAATGTGTTGCCCAATAGCAACTGATTTGCTCGAAAATAGTTTTCCCCGAAGAAGTCATTAGACTTCACAAGAGGGAAATGAATCGAAATGCTTTGCAAACGAGCGCAATAAAAGTTCACTTTTTAATTGCCGAGTGCAGCTAAGTATTATACAAAAGGTAACGGGGTAGCTCACCACTGCTCCACAAAAAGCATTTTATATGACTAATCGACTGATGACGGCAGAACTCGCCGAACAGCTGAAGGACTTCCCCCTTTATTCTCAGGACGGGAAGCAAAAGGACGCCACTTGCGTCTGTGTTTTCGAGATTGGACTCATCCGCTGGTATGTACTGGAGGGGCAGCCAGAAGGCGACGACTTCACCTTGTTCAGTATCGTCGTAGGAATGGCAGAAACGGAGTATGGTTACGCCTCTGTTAAGGAGATGGAAGGTATCACTGTAGATGGCTCCCAGTATGGATTGGGCATGTTGAATATAAAACAAGTACCAGACTTCAAGCCCTGCCCACTTGCCAAGATACCGGACAAGCGGCTACAGGACTTCCTGTCAAGGCTTTACGACGAACAGTAATGAAAAGACTTTGCAAGCAAGAGTAAAAAGAAGCTCGCTCCAACTTTGCCGACTGCAGCTAAACATTATGAAAAGGCGGAGCTTCCGCCTTTTTTTATTTTTTTGTAGGGCACATATATTTCTGTTGTCTTTTCTGTCTTATTTGTCTATTTGATATAATTCATTGATAATCAGAAATATAGTATTCTTTATTGTTAGACAAAACTTATATTATATGACTAAAACAGAAAAAATCTCCACTTCGTTCCTTTTCTAAGACAAGCTATGACAAGCCAAGACAATGCTGGTAATATATAACTCTCTGATACTCACCAATAAGACATATAAGACAATTAAGACAAGGAACACGGGGTATTCCTTTATGCAAAATACAAAGCAAAAAAATACCATGTGGGTACTATATGGTTACCACATGGTATCAAGATGCGGAAGAACTCTGCATCGAACTAATTGACATGAGATATATAAAGACTTTTCGTTATACGAAGCCAAAGCACTTGAAATCTCCATCTAAAATGAATCTTCCTTTTCCTCTTTCATCTGTCCGGATTGCATCTCTAAATTTATATCGAATGATTGAACCAGCTTGTCATAATCGAAGCAATAAGAACGTTGCTGGACAGACATCTTGGTGGGCATCCCTTTTGCGTCTTTATGCTCGAAATCGAGTACCTGATTGCCCTTCTTGACGACGTGGTAGGTCATGCGCTGCTCGCCCAGGTACTCCTTGCTGTTCTCCAAATAGTAGCGAAGCGACTCTTCGGGCAGAGAGGTCTCACCGTTGCGGTGGGCATTGAGCTTGTAGAGCATGAAGATACGAGTCTTCTGAAGATAGAGTATCTTGCGAGGCTCGGCCCATTCCGTTTCACTAATGGTGCTGGAGTGGAATCGGCTGACGGCTCTAATCCTGAAATCAGCATCTTCGTAAATTTCGCCCTCGCTATTGAGGAACTGCACCATACGCCAGAAACTGCCTAACTCGTCATTAGTCTTGCACTCCATATTCTGGTGGATGATGCCATCTACCGTGATATTCAGTATCTCTGAATATGAAAGGGGGAGATCCAACTTGCCTTCCAAACATCGGAAGGCTGTAAGTGGAATCACCCAGTTTTGCACAATTCGGTCAATGACATTCCTGCTGCCCAATCGTTTGTTTACATCATTCAATATCAAATGATACTGATCATAAAAAACTTTACCAAACTGATCCCGATGGGCTAACAGTTGCAAGGTAAGATGCGTCAATCCTTTGGAACGCATCATGAGTAACCTTTGGTAATTTTTCTTTTCGTCATCCGTAAACTCTGACTTGGGAAACGAGAGGAAGATGAGTCGGCTGAAGAGGGCGATGTCGGCCGTGGGCATCTCCTGCCCGGAGATAATCACGCCTGCATCTACGGCGGTGGTCTCCTTCTTCTTGTCGGTGCCCATGTTCATTCGGGTGCGCCCCGTGCCGTCCCAAAGGCCTTTGATAAACTCAATCTTAGCGGTGTCGATACCGTTCTTGTATTCGTCGATGTGTACCAGGGCATTGGCGGCGGCAGCCACGGTGTCGTTGAGGGCCGGAATGGTGGAGTTCTGGATGTTAGGCGGTATGTTGTCGATCACGAAGAATGACATCAGCGTGTGGCCCAGTTCACTCTTACCAGAACCTTTCGGACCGAACAGGTCGAGGATGGGGAAAGAGCGGGTTGTGAGAGTGATGATGTCACGGAAGAGTGTGGCGAGATAGAAGCAAAAGCCTATCTTGCCATTGTCGCCAAAGACGAGAAAGAGCTGACGGGTGAAGTCCTGGAGACTGATCATGGAGAAATTGAAATGCACAAACTGACGCTCGAAGCGGAAATAGTCGGTGTTCTCCTTATAAATCTGGGAGAAAGCTGGCAGGTAGTAGTTGCCCTTTTCGCCCAGATGTACGATGCCGTATTCATTAACTTCGCTGAACTTCCCTCCATAATAGATGCCGTTGCCAAAGGTATAAAAGCCTTTCTTGTTCCAGCCAAGCTGCTTGATCTGGGCTGCCGTCTCGGTCTTTTCATAGAGGAAACTCTTCAGTTTGATGAGTTCCTTCTCACCGGCCTTCCAGATGAAGTTGCCGAGCGATTCAAGCTTCTGACGGAACTTCTGGAGTGAGATAAGGTCTTCCTGCTCCATCTCCACAATCTCCTTCGTGCCCAACTCGTTAGTAAGCAGGTAGAGTCGCTTGGCCATGAGTGGGTCCTTGATGTGGAAGAGGGGTGTCAGTGTAAAATTGCTCCATTCCAGCACGCCGCCCTTCTCGGTGGTGGAGAAGTATTTGCCGTGGTCTATCCAGAAACCATAACGGCGGTTCAGGTCAACCTCTTCCTCCTTCGGGCTGCCGCGCCTTATCTTTTCGTTCTCGATTGCCTTCTGCCAGAAGAGCTTGCCCCGATGGTACTTGCTGAGGGAATCAATGTACATCGTAAGTTTGGTGTCGTCGTCGATAAATGACAGCAGATAGGCTACCTGCTTCACGGCATCGCTCTTCTCTTCAGTGTTGCCACAAGTTTCAAACAGCTTGGCAGCCAGCCACAATACGAAATCTACTTCCAGTACGTCCCTGAAGATGCTGATATGGGTGAAATAAGTATCAGGATCTTCTTTCTTGCCATCCTCGGTGGTAGGTATTTCCTTGACCGATACGACAAGGTGTTGCTCGGTGGCTAACTTGCCGGCTTTCATAACGGCTTCAACGCCCGTTCCGAACACGGCACCGTCCTTGGGTGGGTCGTTATCGGGAATGAAACATACCTTTGGGGCTGCCCGATGGATGAGCTGGAACTGTTCGGCTGTCCATGCCGAACCGAGGTCGGCCACGGCGTTCTGCACACCGATGGAGTGCAGGCGCATACAGTCGGGTGCGCCCTCCACGAGATACATCTGTCCTGTCTTTCCTGCTGCCCTCCACGCCACGTCTAAACCAAAGACCGTGTTGCGCTTACTGTAGATGAGGGATTCCTTGCTGTTGAGGTATTTGGGCTGGCTGTCGTCCATCACCCTTGCCGTGAAGCCGATGATGTGCTGGTAGCGGTCCTTGATGGGGATGACAATACGGTTCTGGAAGAAGTCGTAGCCCTGTGGGTTTATAAGCCCCAGCTCCTGAAGGAACTCCTTTTGCAGGGGCAGGTGAGCGAGAGTTTTGCCGTCGATGGGCGCAAATCCCATATCTATTTCGTCACAGTATTTCTTTCCCCATCGGTGGTAGGCATAGTCCTGGGCTGGTTTGTAGCGTAGGAACACCTCACGGTAATGCTTATGCACAGCAGTGTTGACAATCAGCAGTGACTCGTGTTTCAGTCGGTTCTGCTTCTCATCGATGGTTTCCTCGCGTTCCTCCACCTCAATGCCGTACTTCCTGCCCAGCCACTTCACAGCCTCAGGGTAGGCCATGTTCTCATGCTCCATCAGGAAGGTAATCGCATTGCCTCCCTTATGACAGCCGAAACAGTAGAACATATTCCGATTGGGCGTAACCGTGAAGGACGCTGTCTTCTCTTGATGGAAAGGGCACAGCGCACGATAGATAGTGCCACGCTTCTGAAGCGGCAGGAACTCAGCCACAACATCTTCTATATGCACTGCATCAAGTATTTTTTCTATAATAGTCTTGGGTATCATTTCATCCTCTAATAAAGTTTGGTAACACAAAAATGCCTTGACCGACTGGCTTCGCAGCTGGTCGGTCAAGGGCTTCTACTTAGTCACTTGTTATTTAGAGGAATGCTAAGTTTCACGTAGTCCTGCCACCAGTTCTGATTTCAGAATATACCAGCAGCGTCCCATCTTGTGGGCTGGGATAAGTCCATTCTCTATTCGGCGACGAATAGTACACTCCTTACGCTGCAGCATTTTTGCAATGTCGGGCACTGTATAAACTGTATCCGTAGCATCAACAATCCCATTGGCTGTGAGCATTGCCTTAATCGTGCTCTGAGCCGTTTTCCCATCTGTCTCTTCCAAAGAAACTCTTTGGGAATTTGTTCTTCCATTTTTTTGCATTTCTATCTCCATTTAGTTCTTTCACACGTTCCTCTCTTGAAACCACATAGATTCCGATTCTTTCAGCCTCCACATTATAAGTTACATGGATAAACTTTCCTGTTCTACGACCTTGAAAACGATTATACTTACTAATAACGTTTCTCACACTGTGCTCATCCTCAAATGACACATTGGCGACCTTTATGTCACCAATCTTGGACTTCTGCACCCACTCTGTAGGATGAATGAGCCTTTCTACTTTAATTTTAACCATATTATTGAATATTGATTAAGACCAGTACACCGTGCACTGGCTTCTTAAAGTAAAAAGCTTGAGGTTCCTCAAAGACATCGTTTTGTTCTGCAAGAAATCGTTATTCTCCATCGTCTAATACTATTTGATCAATCACTTAAAGTGGTTTCACGATTTATTGCTACAAAAATATAGACAAAAAAGATGATATAAGAGCATGAATTCCGCAAACACTGCCAACCAACCAACTATTTAACGTTTGAGAATGGGATTCTACAGGATAAAATGGGTATTTGAGGGATATAATATAGTAAATAGTGCATACACCTACTTGCTATAGGAACATATCAGTACTGTTTATATGTTTGGTATGTGGAATATATTGTATTTGAGTTATAATTCTTCTATTTAGAAAGCTTTTCCCAGGCTTAATAGATAATATACAAAGAATTATGTCCAACCTATATGAGTGTCCCACACCTGTGAGTGGGTATGGAGAGATTGACATGCCAAACGTATTAGATACGGTGTATAAAGATAATTATCACTTGGTGGCAATCATCAATGGGCATCGTCGCTGATTTGTCATCAGAAAAGGCACCGAAAACGGGCAGATGATTAGCAAGATAGGGAGTAGCCGTATCACGGAAGAGGTCATTAAGAATATGACAGATATGGTATTTAAGGATTATAGATCATTATATTTCTCCATCAATGGGGATCCCTTTGCTACCCAGCAGAGAAATCCCCATTCTAATTTATTGTAGATTATACACTACAAAAAACGAGAGCTATGTTGTTCCAACATTCCCTATACTTCAGGCAATTCGCCCTGCTTCAAAGTTATTTTCGTGGTATGTCCTTTTTCAAGTTTGCACCGTCCGTTATACATCAGATCTTCTTCGGTATATTTCATACCGGGACTGGCAAAGTAGATTTTTAGGTCATAGTCGCCAGCAGACAGGCGGCTCATCTTGAAGCTCACGTCATAGTTGCAGATGCAGTCGGCAAGGGCTTCCAGCTTGTCATGATATACTACAAGCATAATCTTGTTGTCGTCATTGGCAATCTGGACGTGGATCTTACGCACGGCGCAATTTCCCTTGACATCTTCCAAGACACCCTTAACGATGCCGTCTCCCTCTAACTGTAATGACAGAGAGGCTGGCTTAACGATGTTTGTCTCATAAATATCCGGCTGAGTGTCCGTTTCTGAAAGATTCAATTTACAGGCACTATTTACCACATCATAAACTTTCATTGCGTCAAGGGCTATATGCTCCGACGAACATGCTGATAGTCCTAAAAGACATACCAGGCTGAAAAACAAATGCTTTTTCATCGTTTTTATCGGTTTAATCGTTTTACACCATATATCATTCTATTTTCATACCATTTTTCGATGATGATGCCTTTTCTATTTGTAGAGTATTTTGTTCCGTCCAAGGCATAACGCCCTATCAGTTCTGAGGTAGATTTGGAGACTTTCTGTTTTATGCCCGTTGAGGAAAGCAGGGGCACATAACCACTTTCCTCCACAACGTTCTGTCCGTAAGAGCTCGTCAAATATTCAAATAACTTATAAGCCTTTGAATCCTTGTCTATGTCCGCTCTTACGGATGCACAAATCTCTGATACATACGGATAGCTTCCATCATTGATCGTTACCTTGCTTGGTGCAATCCCTTCTACTGCAATAACTTTCGCATAATCCTGGTCACGGGTCATAATATTATAATAATAGAATGGAGTGTAAGCGATGCCATTAACATCGTATCGCACTTCATGAAAAGGTCCTGCCATAGTTTCTGTGATCATTTCAGGCCAGGCAATCATCTTTAGGCCCTTCATCACCATAGTTTCCATCTTTTCCTGACTTCCAGAATTGGCATTTCGAATGTATGGATTGATGGTACCTTCATTGCCCCCAACCTCTGTCCAGTTCCGTTTAGTCCCCGTATATATATCCTGAATATTCTGGATAGTTAATGAATTGACAGGATTAGACTTGTTAACGATAAACACAAAACCATCTTTACCTATTGGACGAGTTATCAGATTCACCCCCTTATCATCTGCATATTCCTGTTCCGTTCTTGAGATGTCCCGAGAAGCAATGATAAGTTCCACCTTGCCATCAATTAAATTTGTATAAGAACCATGCGTCGTGCTGCAGTTGAGTTTGCTTTCCAGTTCCTCACGCTGCGATTGGGTAAGGGAAGCCTTATCCCAATCAATAGAAACATACCACACCTGAGTAACGGCCTCATTTTTATACCATTTGTATGGCAATCCCAAAACCTTAGATGCAAGAATAACGCTGAGTGGCTGTGTCGAGGTGGAACAATCTATCGAAGGAAAATCTCGAAAAGACATCTTCAAATCATCACATATATCTGGCTCTTCATGGCCATTACATGCTACTGGTACGAGCGAAGTCAATACCAACAGAAACAAAACTTTTATTTGTTTCAGAACACTTTCAAATGTAATCATCTTACCCATAACTATAAATTTAAGTTGTAATTTTGGTCTGTAACTTTGCCAAATATAGTCAATTTCTTATGTTTTTGCAAGTTATCAGCTTAAATCACTATCATATCTTCAATTCCTTTTATCAGTTCGTATGTGCTGCGTACGCTTTCAAGCCCGAAATCTCCCATATTCTCCTGCCGTTCTTCCACAATATTTGCAAAAGTTTCTATCTCGGAAAAGAAGCCCTGAGAATATATTTGATTGTTTACAATGGTGGGAACAAATCCGTTTCTTCCATAGAGTCTGAGATTTATAATGTTCCTATGCACCACTTTCTCTAAAGGTAGTCCCAATAAAGCTCCATTTTTTGGAGTAAAATCCAGTTGTTCCATCCTATCCAATTCATAAACACCCTTATTGGTATTGATATTCAGCGTTTCTCTTGCATCATTCCAAGAATAAGCAGTAGATAGTTCCAGCATACCTAAAACGCTTTTATGCTGTAAGGTAAGTAGCAAGGTGTTTCCCCCATCAGAGGCCTTGATCATATTCGCTGACACAATTTCTGCTTTGCCGAAAAGAAACAAGACATAATCTATAGGGTGAATGAACAAGTCGGTCATCGCATCTCCCTCCGGGTACAGCCCCGTAAGATAGCAGTAGTGATAGTGTAGCACATGTTCTTTTTTTAACCGCTTCTGTAATATTTGTGTTGCAGGTGCAAATCGGCGTTGCAATCCAACGACGAGAGAAACACCACCATAGAGCCTTGTGGAATCGATGAGCGAGTTTAATTCGTCATTATTTCTGCATGGAGGCTTTTCTATGAATAAAGCCTTTCCAGATTTGATAACTTCTTTTGCTATTCCATAATGTGCGCGGGGACTTGCCGCCACAAACACACCGTCAACAGCTTCGTCATCCAATATCTGTTGTAGGGAGTTTGTACCTTCCACTCCTCTGTATTTTTTTGTAATTAACGCAGCTTTCTTCTCCGAAGTGCAACATATATATTTTAGAGGTATTTGTAGATGCTGAATAACAGGTAGTAAGTTGCTCATACAATGGTTGCCAATTCCTACCAATGCGTATTGGTGGTTATAGACTTTTTCCAAAGTTTTCATGCTTCGGATATTCCTGTATCTGCCTATTACTTTGTTCAAATAATCCATATTGCTTATGATGAAATATTCTTGAAGTGATTTGTGTATGTTATATGTCTGTTATCAGTCCACTGATATTTACCGTAGAAAAACTCTATTATACGCTTGGGCAATACACGTTCAAGACTTCTCAAAAGAATAATGTCGTACTTCCTATGATAGTTGATCCAGCACTGATTGCATTCACGTGAATATCTACATTGTGTTCGACAGGCTGCAGGTGAGTTAAAAATCTCATCGAGCGTATTTTTATGAATATTGCCCAAAATGACATCGAGATTTTGGCACAGAGGAACGTCGCCATTAGAATGGATGACTAATTCGCTGAAAATACTGTGGCATCTAAGCTGTAGCCGCCCATTCTTCCATTCATCATAGAGTGCCACAAAATCGTAGTTTTCTTCTGTTTGATGGATGTCAAGAGGGATCTGACCGATATAGTCTTTATCGTTTGCATCAATTAGTTCTTTGCTTGTATCGAAAAAAGACATAGTGCCGTAAATTCCAATGCGGACATCAATTCCATATTGTTTGGAAATTTTGATAACGTGCTCCATATCATTGAACGTGTTCCACGGCGATAAGCAAAACATCAGCGAGATCGGAACAAGTTGTTTGCATTCTTCAATAACCCTTATCACTTTGTCATACCCATCCCTTCCGCGCATATAAAGGTAGGTATTCCTGTCGCCATCAAGTGATATATATAGATGCTTGGGGCGATGTCTCTTAACTGCTGCAATCAACTTGTTGTGGGCGAGACAATTTGACAATAGGGTGTAATTGGGATGATTCTTATCAAACCATCCCAATATCTCGTCGTATTCTGGATGAAGGATAAACTCCCCGCCCTCCAATCCCACAACTGTATGTCGGGTTACACATCTGCTACTCATCATTCTCTTTATATCTTCTAAAGAAAGATGTTCCTCTGGCTTTTTCCAAATGGAGCAGTGCGTGCATCGTGACTGACAACTTGTTGTGGAATAAATCATCAATGACGTCAATTTTTTACGGCGACATCTCATCATGTTGTTTGCAAACACCAATCCACTGCGGACATAGTCATAAATACTGTACATTACCGTTTTTATCTATTGTGTCTTTATATGTAAAGAGCTGTAACAGACAAAAAGGCTGCAAGTATTATATTACTTTTTCTCGTTTTTTTACCACGTTAGACGTAGACCGAAAGGCACGGTTAGCGTGAATGGATGCTCCGTGCGGTAAGTCTCCAGTCCGCTACCATTACGGAAATAGTAGAACATATTAGGTTCCACATATATGCTGAATGGCTTGAACAAGCGATACTGCACGCCTACACCCATGTTGACAGACCATTGATAGCGTGGTCTTATTGTTCCTTTCAGTGTGTAAGACGAGTCGGCGATAATGATGTATTGCTTGTTGAGCGAGCTACGTATAGGCATCTCAAATGTTACACCACCTGTGGTATAAGCATTGAAACGTCCCTTGCTCCAAATACGATACGTCAAACGCAGCGGTATGCCGATATAGTCTATCTTCTGCACCTTGTTGAGTGTGGCACCATGGAAATCACTTTCAAATTCCGACTTCAGATGTGTATAGGTGATGCCGGTGCCAAAGATCCAGTGTGGGCTAAGCTGCTTGTTGAGTGACAGGCTGAAGGTTAGCGGACGGTGATGGGTAGCCTTCTCGCCCAGCCCTTCGCCACTGTCCCCATCTGTCATGTTATTCCACGCAATCAGTTTCATCTTTGCCCTCTCCACAGAGTCCATCAGGGCACTGTTTCGTGTCATATAGTCCATATACTCGTTCCATGTATGGAGCTTAGCTGCTGCTCCTCCATTGGCATAGTCTATCACGGACAGATAGTTCATGTCTGACAATGCGTTTCCTCCAGTATTAGAAGAAAATCCAAAGTTAAATGTCCATGGATATTTCTTCTTAGATTTGTTGGCAAAAGGCTCTACCTGTGCTATGAGCGGAGCGGGAGTAATCTGTGGAATATGGAATAACGTATCATCCCAAGTCCCATCTTCAGGTGCCAGAACCTTCAAAACAGAATCTGGCAGATAAGCCGTCATCGTGGCAGTAGCCTGAGTGCTATCTGCAGTCTGCATACTATCTGTCATGGCGACAAGATGTGACTTGTGCTCTATCTCTTCACCATTTGAGTTCATGGGCAAAACCTCTATGTACTCGTCCTTGCTAATATGATTTTCCTTAGCATCAGTCTTACCCTTTTCCCTGCGAACCTTAACTGCTTGTGATTTGTCCTCTGCAATATTTTCTGTTTTCCTATACCTAAGCAGATACAGGCATATAGGCAAGAACATAGGCAGTAACAGAAGTACCCAATACTTGTACAGCATCTTCTGTAATTGTGTCTTCGCGCGGAAAAGTTGTGAAGACGAACTATGTGGAGCTATGTGGAGCATCTGCCCGATTTCTATATGAGAATAGCCGTCTAATACAGATAATTTGAATACTTCCTTGCTTTTTTCCGGAAGTTTTTCGATAGCATCAAACAAGATCTGTAAATCCACCTCTTTTTGCTCCTCTGTGCAATCGGAACAAAGATGCTCTGTAATACCCTCTAATGGTATCTCCTTTTTACCAATACTTCGCAGGTATCTAAAGCATAGATTTCTTGCAATGGTTATCATCCATCCCTCGATCTTCGACGTGTCTTTCAAGTCTTTGATGGATGTGAAAATAATGATGAAAGCGTCGTGGAGAACATCCTCCGCAGCACTTTCATCTTTTATATAATGTTGGCATACGCTCAATAGCTTTCCAGCGTATTGCCTATATAGTTGTTCGAGAGCTTTTCTATCCCCTCGCTTGCAATCCTCTATCTGTATCATTTATGGACATTATAAATCCCATATTTTATAAAAGAGTCTACAAATGTAAAAAGACTGCATTGCATTTTCACTTTTTACTTTCTTTAACAGTTGGAGCCTGTCCAATGGCATCCCATAAGTACCACCAGGTAGCCTCCACCTAATTCCACCTTCATTGAACCAAATAATCTTGCTTCGGTACTATGCGTTTTCTCGAAATTTATCCTCTAACAATAGAATTCTTTCCCGCAGTTGGTCAAAAGTCAATGGATTCTCGTTATAAATGAATGACTCTATCATTGCTTTGTAATCATCTCGGAACAAATTTTCTATCTCTCCAGTAGGCCAGATCTTAATATTCTCTCGCTTATCAGAGTCATAATCCACAGAACTGATATGATAGAATTTCTTGCGATGCTCTATGATACTTTTATAAAGTTCTGAGTCGTTGATAGCTGTTTCTGAATAGGTGTCCATCAATCTCTCCAAGTCATAAAGGTGACGGCTCATTCTTTCGCTTCTGGGCGACTTCTTCTGATATTCTTCATTGAGCAATAATGCCTTTTCCAAAAAAGTTCGGATAGGCAGTACCGTAGGAATTAAGCATTGGGTAGCATCATCCACTTCGTTAAAAGTATCATAAATCAGTGAAGTTAATGCTCGGTTTTCAAAAGGTTCATCCATAGACATACAGCTGATTTCGATTTTGACCTTTGGCTGAATGTATTCATTTGTTTCATCTAAGATGCTGGGATAGACAACATTCAACACTACTGGGTCACGGTCTGTATCAATAGGTACCTCAACACCGTCTTGCATGACAGTCTTGACATTTTCGACGTAGTAATCTTTAGCTCCCAATTTTGCAAGTTGCTCATTTAACTCAGGGGAAAGTCGCTCGAAAATAAACTCCCTCGATGCCTTCCGCAAGCTTTTCAGTTGATTATTATTCTCGCACTTGGCAAAAGGATATAGCTTCTGTTTTTCTTCCGTTTCAGTAAACCAACTTCTGCTTAGAGATATGTCTATATCCTCACTGAACCTTCTTAAATCAATGTTCTCCCATTTACCTTTAGAAAGACTTGTTCCGCCTTTGAAAAGCAGGAACTCCGAAAATGACGTAGAGAAAAGTGCTTTGAGGGTAATCGTTACCCACCAGTCCTTCTCTATAGCCAAGTCCTCTATATTTGTTCTCAGTGCTGTATTCTGTACGATTGCGATACGCTCTTCGATGGTCTTATCTTGCCAAATGCTCATACTTTTCTATTATTGGTTTTATATACTTGCGAACCCAGACTGGCGCTGTAGCCAAATCCGTTTTTATCTGTTGCTTTTCGGTTGAGTCAGAGATTAACTTCTCAATTCTATTTGTATCAGCAGAGGTTATGTTTGATTGCCCCTTTGCTTTGAGTGCTAAAACAAGTAATGGCATTAACTTGCTATGATACGAATATGAACTGGGAGATCTGTGCTTCAGTCTTATTTTCTTGTTCCCTATAGTTATAGTCCTCGGTGATCCTGTTGTTAAATAGATAGCCTTCATCGGAACCTGTGTTGACAAACCAAGGGCGTTCAAAGCATATTCTCCTGTTGGTAGAATCTCCGCATTTTCATGTTCTGCGATCAGTTTTACAATCTTCTCTGCCGAAGGATATACATTGCCATAGTTAGTTACTATCGGCTTATAGTATATGCCTTTTGCGAGGCGTTCAAGGACACCAAAACCTTTCATCGTCGATAATAACTTACTGACATATTCATTATCAAACTCAGCAAAGTCATTGACAAAGAAAACCGTTCCTGGTTCAGCCTCGTCTATCCGATGTTTTATCTGTTCTTGAATGGTCATATTAACATATTTTAGTCGGTAACTTTTGCAAAGTTATGGAAATTATCTGTCTTTTGCAACAATACCCCCTACTTTTTTGACTGTTTGGAGGTAAATTAAATGTTGTGCGTTAACATATTTTAGTCGGTAACTTTTGCAAAGTTATGGAAAGCAATTCGCAATGAAAGAGGAATTAAAATTTCACAAGATATAGTACTGCCAACATCTAATGAGAGGTATTGGGAATACTCGATACTCGTTAGTTAAAGGAACTAAAATGAGATTTGGAACTTTCATGGATATTGGTTATCTTTGTATTGTTATTTAGAGGATTTTAGTTGTGCCGATTGATTCTCTTACAAAGGATCTTCATTCAGACTATTCTCCCAACGATGATCTTTGATTTATTTACGGCAGATTTCTTCTTCGTGTGCTATATGACCAAATGGCATTGCGGGTCAAAAATGTGTTACCAATAGGGCTTTTGTGTTACCAATGTGTTACCACTTGACTATTTCTGTGTTACCACCGCCCATCAAAAAGTAGTGTATCATGATGGATATTAACATGTTACGCCATCACTCCCTACTGAGTTTTTGACCCCAGAATGTGTTACCGCCGACCCCATGCGGATCACAGAGTATTAAAAAGAGGATTTCAGCAATGAAGTCCTCTTTTCCGTTTATACACAGCCACTTGTTAGCTAAATGGCTCATTTAGTGGGAGTTATGATAAATATTGAACCTGCGGCTAACGGGACATGACGGGAACAAAAAAAGGTTCATCCGACATTTCGAGTGATACGGCAGTCATGCAGTGCATAGAGTCGTAGAGTAAAGTATCTCTCATCCCTAAATCCATACGCATTTCGTTTCATTACTTTAATCTTGTTATTAATGCCTTCAACTTTTCCCGTTGATAGATGGCAGTCGTACCAGGCGGGGATGCTTTTCTTACAGGCTCTCATGGCAACAACCATTTTCTGTAGTTGGGCTATCTTGCTTTGTTCAGCCTGCCTTATCCAGTCATCAAGTACTTCTTCCGCCATAGCTTTCATGGATTGTGACCATATCTGACGGAGTTGTTCCTTAAGATAGTATGCTTTTGACAATGGCTCGTTCATAGCTAAAGCATTCTCAAGCCTTGTCCTGTGCTGTTTATCAAAGATGTCGGCTGTACATTCCAAATCGAAGTGCAGCAAACAGCCACGTTTTTCATGGTCTCTAATCTATGAAAAACACCGCGGGTTTGCCCCGCGGCCGGGGCGCGTAGCCCCGAAGAGCGATACCGGCAATACAAAAAAGCCCCCCCTTTTGTGGGACTCCCTAAGATTAATTATCTTTGTATTATAATGTATAAACAATTAACCTCGGAGCAAAGGTCGCAAATTTTTGCCTTACTCCAAAGAAAAAGTCCAAGAAAAGAGATTGCCCATATTGTGGGCATCAGTCAATCCACGCTTTCCCGTGAATTAAAACGCAACAGCAGTCCATCGGGCAAGTATGTCTGGTTCAAGGTACATGACAAGGCCATGGAACGTAGAAAGCGTTCCTAAACATTCAAGATAGAAGTGCAATTTCTTACTATCACCTATTAAGAAATTGCACTTCTATCTTGAATGTTTAATGTTTGAACTCGTCTAACTTTTCATTCACCATATTATTATTGTGGTTGTCTATTTTGCTTTGCACATTGCTAATGACAGCAAGTTGCCGGCTATTGTCCCACTGCTTGGGCATCAGCCATAAAACAATAAAAGGCTTATCTCACGACAAGCCTATTACATATTATACAAAAACATTATGACTTATTGAGGTAAGTTATAAGTATTTGATATTCAGTAATTTACGCTTTATCTGTCGCTACTATCTGCTATTAAACGCCCCTTACTATTACTGATTGCAAAGATAGTATTTTTCTTGGTATATCAAGCATATTTTAATAGAATAATAGGGGGTATGGGGTAAAATTTTATTGGATTCCCAGTTTAAACCCCACGCCCCCGACTTTTCCACGGAAGGTAAATTTTCAAATATCAAAAACCCCAGTTAAACACTACTTTTAATGGTATAACCTTGCCATCGTACCATTTCATAAACTCACCGGCATCTACTATGTATGCTTTATCCCCCACTATACGGCCATTTTTTATATAAGTTTTGTCATACGCTCTCTTGCCCTTGCATTTCCTTAATGTGTTTACAAACTACCTTCGCTTGGCTATCAGCATAACAAACCTCCCTTTGTAGTAAAAGGTATGGGAGTATAACGTATTCAAATTATCGTTGTTAATGCCGGTCTTTCGGCTGTTGGTATAATTCCAATACTCAAAATATAAGTTGCCGGTCTTTTCTGCCATTAGGTCTAACTTACATTCCAAATAATAAACTCTATTATCTTTGGTTATCTCTATGTCATAGTTGGGGTTTTTGTCATTAAGTACACGACACTATAACCCCACCTTTGACAAATTACCGCTTACAAGTAGTTCGTTTATAAGTCCTTGTGTATTCTTGTTGCCAGTAAGTTGTAATATATGTTTTATTGTCATAGTATTTCTATCCTCCTTTGTGTTTCTCTTACTATCATTTTAAAGTCATTGGCAAGGTCAGTTGTCTTCGCCTTTCTACTTATCCCATATTTGGCATACAACTTGGTTAGCTTATCCTTTGCGTCTTTTCTGGTGTATATACCTTTGGGAAATGTGTTTATCACTTCATAGGTAAGCCGTTTCCAATCATCGTTAAAAACCTTGACCATTTTCTTTGCATAAGTGGAATTGCCGGTAAATTCCTTGTATTGCAGATAGTAGGCATCTATCAGCCGGTAGTTCTCGGTTGCCCTCTCATCATCTGTAAATACTACATCCTCACCATTAACAAGCCTTTTGTATTTATCCAGTAGAGCACCGTAACTATACCGGCTTACTGCTTTCGGGGCTGCTACATCTATCGGCTTTACATCAAAAGCACCTATTACATCAAAGCCCCTTGTAAATTGTCTCCTTGTTTCCAGTATGAAGTACTTGTCCGCATTAAAGGCATTGTCATTTATCGTAAAACCATCATTACCACTATTAGGTAATGTGTAGCTTGTAAATGTCTTGCTTTCTAAGAAACGCGTAGCCGTACTTAAATATCTATCGTCTTTATTGTCTCTCAAATCATCTAACAGACTGCAATTATCTACTATCTGCTTTCTCGTATCATCTATGATTTTTATTAGTTCACTTTCCGACTTATTAAAAGCATTTTGATTGTATATGTATATAAACCGGTTATAGTTCGGGTTGTGCTTGTTCCTCTGTCTGCTTGTCGCTTGCTTTAAGTCGGTAAGTAAGTTTATCATCTGGCAATCTTTTGATGTGTTGCTAACCACTATGTTTATTGCCGTATCATCCAATAGGTCTATACCTTCAAAACCACTGCTTGTTATAAAGGTGTATTTAGGTAATTTAGTAGGCTCACTTATTCTATTATATCCCCTTATCTTGTAATCATTCCTTGTAGTGTCACCGCAAAGTATTGCTACATCCTCCTTACTAAGGCTACAGTCTTTTATTATCTTGGTTATGTTTTCAACACTATTTATAAAGATGATGCACTTACTTATTTGTCTGTCACCCACGACTACACTACCGTTGCTTTCTATTGGCCTTATTATCTCGTCTTTAAGTGCCGAAAACGGATAAGTCCTTTTCATAGTTATAGGCACTATCTTTATAGTGTTGGTAAATACAAACTTGTATTGCGGTATCTCACTTATCCATTTTGGCATATATGTTAATGGTATAGGTGTTGCACTTATGAATGAAACCTTATCCTTATATCTCTCACATACATTAAACAGATAGGTTATAACATCTATATCCTTTACCTTTGTAGTTATCTTTAATTTGGTGGCCTTTAGTAACTGGTCGCTTTCATCTATTATCAGTTTGCACCTTTCAAACAATGCCTCCAGTCTATATAAACTATCATAAGTGACCATTATCTTTAATGGCATTTTAAGGGCCGTTTGCTGTCCTACGTACTTATCTATATCCTTATTAGTGACACCGCATTTAACGCCCAGTATCAAGCCCCCATATCTGTCATTTGGGTATTGGGCCACCTTGTTGTCTACCAGTGCTACCGTTGGTACTGCCACTATCGTATCTATATCATTTTCTAAGGCAATGGAAGTTAGGCCACAACCACATACCGTTTTATCTATATATCCGTTTGGTATCTCCTTAAAATCTTTCTTTTGGTTTACATATTCAGTATTAAATATTATTTCGTTTATCATCAGTAGATAAAATATTACGTTATCATCATCTTATCTGTCATTTTATATGGTACATCTAAAATATTAACTTTATGTATGCTCGAAGTCCGGAATAGGGGTGATGTGTTTTATTTCATATATGCACCCGATTTTACAAAAAGCTGCACTTAATAGGTAAATAAACAAGATGTAATCATAAGGGTTATATATCTATGGCCACCGTAGCCGGCTTGTAAAATATAACCTATGATTACACCTTTACTTATTCTTTTATTTTATAGGGCCATTTATTGTTGCATACTCAATAGCCGGCATATCTACAATGCCTTTCACAATTAGTTCGGCCAGCATCCTTCTTTCAAAGTATGTAAATTCCCCATCTTTTATTTTCCTATCTACCATCCTACTATCTAACTTACATCGCCTTTCTATATCTTGCTTGTCTCTGTATATCCTTTTATTGTTATCGTAGTACATTTAAAATATCTATTTAAAGTAGTTTGTATTTATATTATAGTCATTATCTATAAGTGTTTGCACATCTAAACCACATATACCCAAGTCTTTCATTATCTTGGCCATCTAATTTACTTTGTCCAATGCCTTATCTTGCTTGCTGGTCTCCGTATAGTCTGTATAGAATCTATAAACCTTGTCTTTATCTACATACAATACACCATTATTACTATTAACGCAATCTTTTATTATCTCTACCGGTATAAACCTTAGCTATGAATATAGTTTGCTTATTCTGTCTCTACTACTTTTAGTCCGGCCATCTGCCATTTGCTTATACATATCGTACTTGCTTGTTACATCAAACTGCTTCACCTTGTCAAAGTCTAAATAGTAGTCATTGCATATTCTTTTAAGTTCATCTAAGTATATACTATTCATATACCCTTTATGGTCATATTGTATTTGTAAAATTTCATCTACCGTTATTTCCTTGTCAGCCAATATGCCGTTTAATTGGTTGATACATCTTTCTGCTTGTTCGTTGTTATATTTGATAGCTTTCATTGTATTAAATAATTTATGTTAGTAGCTATATCTATTAGTTGTTATCATTCCCAGTAATACCAGTTAACACCATCATTAGAATAAAGGTTTACCCCTTGTCATTCCACCGGCACTGAAATCAAAACCGTTGTCATTATTGTTAAAGTCGTTACGGCTTAGCCAATGTCCGGTGTATTTGCGCCAACCGCCTTGCAATAAGTTTTTATCTGTATCTACCTTTACTATCTCTATTATCGGTTTAATGTCAATAGTGTCCAAAATAAAATTCAGTAAAAGCAAAAAAGAGAGTTGAATTAAGATAGATTTCCCTATCTTAGCGTGATTTTACGCAAATTTATTTTGGACACTATTGGTTTAATGTAGGTCTTTTTCACTAATATATAATGATGTGAACTTGTTGTCTCTTATCTCCCTTTTAACTTTAGTAAAGCCGTTGAGCTTCGCCCATATCCCGACCGTTACCTTATTCATCTTAATGCCGGCATTACCGGCTAATTTGCAAATGTCTTCGTAGGTGTAATATTTCATTGTCCGTTCTTAGTAGTTTAGCTAATATCTCATCTGAAAGTGCTTTTATGTCCATCTTAAACAAGGCAATCTATCTTAAACTTGTAGTACAAAGATAATCAAATTTTATGACATTGCCAAACTTAAATACACCTATTTTAAATTTTTGTACTGACAAACTGGTGTGACACCGTGGCACTCTTCTGGTAGACCCTTCGGCCCAAAACAGACACACCTATGGGGCACAGAACGAAGCGTATAAAATGAGTTGAGCGTAAAAACGGCTTATTGCTTTATGTTTCAAAGAGTTATGCGTATTGATAGAATATGAGTCTGTAAAACGAAACGTTTACATTGCTTTAATTTCGGTTTACATTTGAGGCTTGATGAGGCTTATTAAGTTGGCGAAAGACTCACATTGGTTTACAGAAGGCTTACATAGAACAGTGAGGAGAATAAAGAGGGCAGTAAATCTGCTCTTTTTTATTGCGGTCTTAGAAAAAATAAAGTGCTATTTTATTCTATATAATTATTATTTGGTATATTTGCAGCGTAAAATAATAGATTATGGCAAAGGTTATACACGTACATTTGATACACGGATTAAAGGATACGAAGCGGAAAGACTGGTATTTCAGCAGTATTTCTGCCGTTTATACAGTATTTACGCCTGAACAGGTGGGTGCTACACGTAATTATTTGCTCCATGCATGGCTTTCTGGAAATGGAACTATCATAACGAAACAGGCTATAATAAAGCAATCTACGCTTATTTCTGGCGGTTCTGGAGCAACGTATAAAAACTGAGGAAAAAGGGGCTTAGAACGGCATTAAAACACCGTTTGAGAGGGTGGTAAAATCAGAGTGGTTTTATCACTCTTTTTTCGTGCTTTTGGAGGGCAATTTTATGGACTGTTATTAGTGGTGGTATTAAAAAGTGGTATTAGTTTTTGCAACAACTGGTATTAGTAAAATAGGCTTTGAAGGGGTACGATACCAAGAGGGAAAGATACTGCTTTTTTGGAGATATGCACGTTTTTAATGCCGATAGCCCCCCCCTAAATGCCACCTGCTTTTGAAACTCCACCTTATTAAATAACGCTATATCAAGCACTTTTCCCTTTTTCGGGGGATAAAAAGGGGGGAGAATAGAGAAAGGGGGGAAGAAAGGGATGGGACTAGAGGGTTATAGTGTATCTTCTCGTTATTCTTTCTCGTGCCAACGTCCTCCCTTGATAACTCTAAAGAGGTCTATCCGACGTTCGCAGTGGTTGAAGATTTGGCATTGGCGGCAAGCCTTTCTTTTTCAATAGCCAGTTGACGGACTTGCTCTTTAAGCTGTCCGATTTCCTCTGCTTGCTCTCTTATCGTGGTATCTTTCTCATGGAGTAGTTTCAGAAAAGGCGCAATAGAAGCATTTTGGTCTTCAAGTTTCTTTTTTTGCTCATCTGAGGATACTTTCTTAATCCACTTCTCATCATCTACACAATAGTCCGGGAGTTCAGAGACTCGGAAAATATTATTTCCTCGGCTCATCAATATCCAATCTGGGGAGATATTGTAAAAGTCACACATTATTGCAACCATATCAATACCTACCTTCATTCTTCCATTCAGAATTTCTGAAAACTTCGAAGGTTTTACACCCAAAGATTCTGCCAACGCTGTTTTATTTGGCATTAAATTATTGGATAATATCGCATTAACAGCCCAATGAAACCTTGTGTTAATCTCATCTTTGGATAGTATTCTTTCCCATATTTCCATAATCTCTGAAATTTATTTTATAATTTCTGGATAAAAGTTTGGTATATTACAGAATTTCTGTATCTTTGTAGCGTGTTCCAATGGAACGTGCGACCAAAAATACAAAAAATAGCCGAGATTAGCAAATATTAAGTCTTAAAAGTAAGTGAGATTATGGCACGTAAGATTCAAACGACAATGGACGTGAAAAGGACGCTTATGAAAGCGTTCGGAGTAACAGAACGTATGGTTAACAAGGCACTGAGCTTTGACAGCGACAGTGAGCTTGCTCATAAAATCCGCCATACGGCCAGAATGAAAGGTGGTTGGATAGAGGCTTCTGTACCTGAGGAGGAAATCTTCTATGATGTTACCGAAAACGGAATGAGGCTGATGCGCCAGTATTTTAGCAATGGTGCCGTCTTGGAAGCCAACATGACAACTGGCACGGGGATCATCTTGTTCAAGGGTTCCCCAAAAAAGGATTACAGCAAGGTTTATCTGAGCGAGATTCCTTCTATGCAGGAATACGCAAAGGCTTTATAAGGAGGCGATATGGAGTATTACGACAATAGACTTTGCATATCATACGGTGAACTTGTAGATGGTGGCATTATGACTGCCTCGAACTACAAAACACTTACCTACCGAAAGAAAATGGATGTCATGCGCCGTGGCGGTGGTGTGAGAGGCAATTGCGCTCTGATTGCCATAGACAGTTTGCCAATTAAATACCGTATAAAAGTTTACAAGGCTTATCCTCATGGTGAGGGTGTACTTGTGAAAGAGTGGATAATATCTAACTATCATATTGACCGACTTGCCGTTTCTTTTTTCTATGACCGCAATAAGACCGGTTTTGATATGTCGGACAAAAAGAAATGGGAGTACATTGTTAATGCCTCGGTGCTAAACTGTTGCATCAAGCTCTATGAGCGCGCACGAGACTGCCAGCGTCTGTTCGGTGGCAGATACAACTGGAGTATGATGGCGAAGACCATCGAAATCCTGCGTGAGGAACTAGGACACACGCTCCCTGCCAGTACGCTGCGATTCAGGAAGAAGGTAAACGACTACAAGCGCAATGGTTACAGCTGCCTTATCAGCGGTAAGTTCGGAAACCAAAGTGCAAGGAAAGCGAACATTTAATTTTAGATGATGGAGTATTACGGTAATAAACTTTGTATATCCTACCACGAGCTTGTGGACAGCGGTATTATGACTAATTCCAACTATTGTTATAAGGCTTGGAAAGGTCAGATTGATGTTGTTCGTCGTGGTGGAGGCGCAAATGGCTGTTGTGCTCTGATTGCCATAGACAGTTTGCCGAGTAAGTACAAGGAGGCTGTTGAGAAAAAGTACCCCGGTGGCGACGAGGTGCGCATCAAGACTTGGGTACTGTCCAATTATGAGATGGACCAAGCTGCCGTTGCATTTTTCCATGACCGCAGCAAGACTGGTATCGACCTTGACGAGAAAAAGAAACGTGAGTACATCATCAATGCCTCGGTGCTGAACTGCTGTATCAAGCTCTATGAACGGGCACGGGACAGCCAACGCCTGTTCGGTGGCAAGTATAACTGGGACATGATGGCGAAGACCATAGAAACCTTGCGCGAGGAACTGGGACACACGCTCCCTGCCAGTACGCTGCGCTTCAGGAAGAAGGTAAACGACTACAAGCGCAACGGCTATGGCTGTCTTATCAGCGGCAAGTTCGGCAACCAGAGCGCAAGGAAAGTGGATTACAAGACCAAACAGCTGGTCCGTGGCTTGGCTGTCTTGCCCAACAAGCCCTACAACAGCAACGTACATGAGATGTATATCAGCTTTGTCTGCGGCGAGCTTGATGTTTACGATCCAAAGACCGGAGAACTGTTCAACCCTGATGACTTCACGAATAAGAACGGAGAGCCGAAGTATCTCAGCGAAAGCACCATCAACAACATACTGAACGAGCCGGCAACCAAGATGCTGATAGAAAAATCACTGTCGAGCTGGAGCACCTTCATGCACGAGCAAATGCCTTATATGCACAGACACAGCGGACACTTCTCACTGAGCCAGATCACGATGGACGACGTGGACCTGACACGAAAGCTGAAGGACACGAAGCAACGTGTACATGCTTACTATGCCTACGATGTGGTGAGCCAGTGCGTGATAGGCGCAAGCTATGCGAGGAAGAAGGACGAGCGACTCGTAGTGGATTGCTTCCGTGATATGTTCCGGCTGATAGCCAGTAACGGCTGGGGCATTCCTGCCGGTATCGAAGTGGAGAACCACCTGATGAGTCAGTACAAGGAGGGCTTCCTGAAAGCCGAGACGGTGTTCAAGTTCGTGCGTTTCTGCGCCCCTCTGAACTCACAGGAGAAATATGCCGAGCCTCTGAACGGTGCGAAGAAGCGCAGCGTGATACACAAGAACCACGAGGGTATCGGCCGTTTCTATGCCAAAGACCGCCATTACCGGACAGAAGCCAAGAAAGTGTTCGACGAGCTTAACGATACCTACGAGGACAAGGAATATTTCACTTGGGAGCAGCTGGTTGCCGATGACCGCAAGGACAATGAAGAGTGGAACAACATGCTGCACCCCAACCAGAAGATGTATCCGGGAATGACGCGCTGGCAGGTGCTGGAGGCAAACATCAACCCGAACCTGCTGCCATACGACGCGAGAACGCTTGCCTATCATATCGGTGAAAGAGTGGAAACGAGTATTCGCAGAAATTCGACCGTAAGGGTGGCACACGAAGACTGGTGGCTGAGCAGCACGAGCGTACTGGAACGACTGGAACCGAACAATTATAAGGTAACAGCCTGTTATCTTCCCGATGATGAAGGCGCTCCACAGGAGGTGTTTATTTATCAGAAAGGCAAATATATCGACACCGTGGAGAAAGTGAATACTTACAGCCGTGTTATGGCCGAACAGACGGAAGAAGACCAAGCTGCATTCGTGGAACAGCAGAAAAAGATAGCGAAGTTCAACAAATATGTTGAGGACAACGCCATCGACAGACTGGGCGTGATGAAGAGCCTCACCCACGGCCCCTCTCGCAAGGAGAGGGGAGCTGCCGAAGAGGACACGGAGGCACTGGAGCTGAAACCACAGAAAGAGCCGGAGCGCAGAGCACTTGTACCGATGGACGCGGCGAGCCACGCTGTAGCCGACATTTAGAAACAGCCCGATGGTGTAAGGCGGCACACCCTGTTGACAGGAGACGGATTGATGAAGTCACTTGAGGGGAGGTTGCAAGGTTCGAATCCTTGACGGGCACAATAAGAATAACGATTAAATGCCATTAGAATATGATTACAACAGGCAACAAACAGCGGATACTGGAGGCGATAGCAGCCAACCGCAAGAACTATCCGAGCGACGCGAAGCATGCGTCTGCGCTGGGCATCTCAGCCAGCGTCTACACTGGGCTGAAGAAAGGCCAGACGGAAAAGGTGCTGAGCGATGCCAACTGGGTGAACATCGCCCGGAGGCTGGACGTGAACCTCCGAGAGACGATAGATTGGAAAGGGGCACAGACAGAAACCTTCAGGTATATCAGCTTGCAGATGGAGGCGTGTCAGGAACGCAGCCTTAGTGTGATACTTTGCGACCTGCCCAACATCGGCAAGACCTATACGGCACGCTGGTATGTACACGAACACCGTAACGCTGTGTACGTCGATTGCTCACAAGTGAAGACGAAGCGTGAGCTGGTCAAGAAGATAGCACAGGAGTTTGGTGTCGGCATCAGCGGCAAGTATCAGGACACCTACGAGGATCTCGTGTATTACCTGCGCTCGATGGAGCGTCCGTTGGTAGTGCTGGACGAAGCTGGGGACTTGCAGTACGAGGCTTTCCTTGAACTGAAGGCATTGTGGAACGCAACGGAAATGTGCTGTGGCTGGTATATGATGGGAGCAGACGGACTACGTGCCAAAATTAACAGAATGGTGGAACATCAGAAAGTGGGCTATGCCGAGATATTCTCACGCTATGGCGGTAAGTACAGCCGTGTAACGCCTGACCAAGAAGATGACCGTAGGGAGTTCCTGCTGGAGCAAGCTCGTGCCGTGGCAAGCGTAAATGCCCCGAAAGGCACGGATATTGGTCAGATAGTACGCAAGAGCGGTGGCGGGCTGAGACGCATATATACCGAAATTGAGAAACTGAAGAAAGGAGCATGATATGAAACGTGTAAGCATCGTAATGAAGTACACAGGGTATGTTCCCGAGGATACCCATCTTGGAGAATTGAGAGAATACGCAGAAGGTCAGATTAACGATTTCTTCAGATACTATGATGAAAATAATGATGAGGAATATGATTTTGACCGCAATGATGTGGAGATTACAGATAAGGGACTAACTATTTTACTTGGATAATATGACAAAAATAGAAATGGAAGCAATGGAAGCCGTTATCGGTATCCGAAAAGAAATGGCAAAGGCTAATGAGATAGACTGGGAACAGCGCAGGTATGAGATAGCTAAAGACCTTTATGTTCAAACCTGTCAACAGACAAAATTAGAGGGTGATAATACTGCTGCAGATGTATTCCGAAGTGTGGCATGGTTATCTCGTGTGGCTGCCGATTACTTAATAGAGGTTCTGAAAAAATAACTATGGTCAAACGCGCATACAGTCCGAAAGAGATTGCAGCCAAAAAATGGGTGACATTGCCTTGGGGTGAGCAGTGGAGTGAGCCGTTCGGCTTCCCTGCCGAGAATGCCTCTTGGTTCATCAGTGGGGCAAGTGCGCAGGGCAAAAGCTCGTTTGTTATGCAGTTGGGCAAGGAACTGTGCAAGTATGGTCCTGTTCTCTATATGAGCTATGAGGAACGTGTAAACCAGAGTTTTCAGCGCCGAATGGACTATTTGGGAATGAACGAGGTACAAGGACGTTTTCGAGTTGTAACCGATGATTCGATAGAGGAACTTGCCGAGCGTCTTTCCAAGCCCAAATCCCCGAAATTCATTATCGTGGACTCTTATCAAGTGGCATACGACGATTTCGGATGGACTTATCCTGCTGCTGTTGCCTTGATGCGCCGTTTCAATCGCAAGTGCTTCATCTTCATCAGTCAGGAAGACAAAAGTGAGCCAACAGGCAAACCGGCACGACGGCTAAGGTATATCTGCGATATGAAGGTTCGTGTGATGGGTTACAAAGCCTACTGCTTGGGCAGGTCAATCGGTGAAGCCGGAAACCATTATGTAGTCTGGAAAGAAGGTATATTGAAAACAAGTAACAATCTGTGATATGGACGAGAAAGAAAAATGCTGCATCTGCGGCAAAGAGATAGAGGGGATGGGTAATAATCCCTATCCTGTGAGAACGGAAGGACGGTGCTGCCGATATTGCAACTATACCGTGGTACTGCCCGAAAGAATAAGACTATCAAAACAAGATCGCTATGAGCAAGGAAAGACGGATGATTGAAATCACTCCGGGACGTATGAGTCCGGGCGGGCGTATGACAGACCATATCGAGAGCCGTGGACACAGTTGTCCTTACTGTCAAGGGAACGGCTACCATTGGCTGGAAGATGAGTGGCAGGAACGCTACAAGCAAGAGTGCCCGATATGCAATGGCAGCGGCAGGCTCGACGCATTGATAACCGTTGAGTGGAAAGCATCGGACAATGTATAATCTTTAATCAATATGACAATGAGCAATTTTTTAGACGAAATCAAGAAGCGCATTCAAGTGTGGCACGAGCAGCGTGCTCAGCGTATCGAAGCGGAGCGTCAGGCACTACTCGACGCGGAGGCGCGTGAAGCCGTGCAGGTAATGGAATTCAACGGCAGGCTGTACATCTGTGTACACGGCAAACCACTGTTTGACATCGACATCTTCAAGGACAGCGTGGCCGAGGTCGTAGCCAATGGCCGTAGGGCTTATAAAGACTGGAAGGAGGAGAAACTATGGGAAAAGTAAATATTGGACCACGATATTATCGTGTTACTGCCATCATTAAACCGGAAGGATTTAATAAGATATTATTGGAGGGACTTTTTGTTTATGGAAAAGAGGCATATACTCTTTCGGAAATCAAAAAGAAATGCTGGGATTTCCTCAAACCTCAGATAAACTTCGAAAAGTATGGTATTGACCCAGAACAGGTAAGAAAGGATATTAAACTTACATCGCTGCCGTGTGATTTCTTGCTCAATGCGGACCAAAAATAGGAATTATGGAAGAAGGTTTTAATTACGCACGGTTTTATACCCTGCTGAAGAAATTGCCTGGAGCGGACAAGGAGACGCTGGTGTATTGTTCCACCATCGGGAGGACAACAAGCCTGCGCGAGATGACTTCAAAGGAGTATGACGAGATGTGCGCCTCGATGGAGGAGCAGATAGGCTGGAAGGCGCAAGTGAAGAAGAAACGCAGCCTTTGCCTGAAGCTGATGCAACAGGCTGGTATTGACACGACTGATTGGCAGCGCATCAACGAGTTCTGTAGGCACCCGAGGATTGCAGGGAAAGCATTCGCCCAGCTGAGCCTGGCAGATTTGGACTCCTTGCAGACGAAGCTGCGCAGCATTATGCGCAAAGGTGGTCTGAAACCGAAGCCAGTACGAGATGAACACAGGAATACGACCTCGTTTGTCTATATTCCGATGAGAAATATAGCTGAAAGTTAGTTTTTATTGATAATCAAAATAGTAGGAAATGGAAATAAGTATTGAAAGAGCCTTTAGTAATTTAGGCAGAACGAAAAAGTCAGAGTTCATATCAGAGCATATCGAACTTGCGTCAAGTAGGGCTATTGCCGAGTATGTCAAAGGATACCTGTTTGATGTGCTTACAGATGTAAACGATGACGAGTATATAGCAACGTACCTGATAGCAAAAGGATATACAGTAACCAAATAAAAGAATATAGTTATGAGAACAAAAACAAGCGATTGGTTTGAAGTCAAGATGCGCCATGACAAAGTGCATGAGGACGGGTATGAAAAGAAGGTGACCGAGAGTTATGTGGTTGAAGCTCTTTCATTCGGAGAGGCAGAAAAGACGGCTATGGAATTCCTGGGCAGCTATGTGTCCGGAGAAATTCAAGTTGTAAACATCAACCCGATGAAGTTTCGAGAAGTGTTCTTCAACGAACAGGAGTTGTGCGACCGTTACTACAAGGCCATACTCCAGTTTATCACCATCGACGAGAAAACGGAAAGAGAAAAGCACACGCAGGTTTACTATCTGGTACAGGCTTCTTCTTTCGACAACTGCAAGGACACTATCCGAACGATTATGGACGGCACCATGATAGACTATCAGATTGCTTCCGTATCAGAAACCAAGGTTATTGATGTGATAGAACACGAGTTATAAACCCTATAAAAAGAAGAGACAATGGCAACAAGAAAAAAGAAAGTAATCATCACAGGCGTGAGCAGAGAAGCCGCCGATGAAGCGTTTGCAACCTACGCTAAAAGCGATGCACAGGTACAGAAAATCAATGCGGACATCGAGCTGCAGTGTGCCAAGATCCGTGAGAAGTATGCTGACAAGCTGGCGACTCTCACTGAGGAGAAAGACAAGGCTTTCGACACCCTGCAGGCATTCGCCACGGAGAACCAGGCGGAGTTGTTCTCCAAAAAGAAAAGTCTCGACATGGCTCATGGTACCATCGGTTTCCGCACCGGGACACCGAAGCTGAAAACACTGAAAGGCTTTACTTGGGCGAGTGCGCTGAACCTTGTAAAGAGTTTCCTGCCAAGCTATATCCGCCAGACAGAGGAGATTGCCAAGGACAAATTGCTTGCAGACCGAGAGGTGGAAGTTCAGCTTGGCGGTGGTGATCCAAACAACCGTGGCTACCGCCCTCTTCGTGAGCAGATGGTTGAATGTGGCATTCAAGTCGTGCAGGACGAGGCATTCTATGTAGAACCCAAGAAAGAAGATACCAGCGTATGATCAGGGAAGTATCGAAACCGCCCAAAGTAGCCCTTTGCCGTGAATGCCACGGCACGGGCTTCCAGAAGGCAAGCATAGACGGGACACAGACACGCGTCCGGTGTCCCCAGTGTGAGGGAAGCGGCAGGGTGCTGGTGAGTTGCAAGATGAGCCTCGACATCCGCCCGTACAGAAACAGTCAACAACCCTAACAAATCCCACAGCGGTGAACAAAAGGAAAGGAAAGAGTTATGCCAAACGCGTTGCCGACATCAACCATATATATGACACTTACGTAAAGACCGGCCTTCCGAACCGTGAGATATGGAAGCGTTATGTCTACCCCAAGTACGGCATCAGCGAGCGCACCTTCTACAATCTGCTGAAGGCATCGGGCAGTCCCGGAATCGAGGACAGCTCGGAGCTTTCAGCAGAGGGCTTTTTGTTCCCTGAGCTGTTTATAGAAGATGAAACCAGAGACCCGTCGTATTTTAGGAAGAATCCTTAATGACATCCGCGTGGAGATGACGGACGAGTTCGACCGGAACTTCGAACGTCAGTCCTTCTTCGGCGAAGCGTGGCAGCGTCGCAAGAGCCCCATGCGCCCGGGCGGCCATATACTGGTCGATACCGGACGGCTCCGCAGAAGCATACAGAGCCGGACAACGGAGAACAGCATAACCTTCTTCACCGAAGAACCCCACGCAGCCATTCACAATGAGGGCGGCGAGATTGTGGTGACAACGAAGATGAAACGGTACTTCTGGCACAAATACTACGAGGCGACCGGCTCGTTCGGCAGGAAGAAGGACGGCAGCCGCAGGAATGACAAGCGCACGGTGCAGCTTTCCGAGGAAGCCGAGTTCTGGAAGTTCATGGCCCTGAAGAAAGCCGGTACGACCATCAAGATCCCGCGCCGCCGTTTCCTGGGCACCAGTCCGGAAGTGGAGAAAGCCGTCCGGGAAATCATCGAGGAGAATATCACCGAGTATATCAACTTTGAATTTGAAATCAACGAGAAATGAGAAAGGAACTGTACAAGATGCTCTGCGATAAGCTGAAGACAGTAAGCGGCGGAGCCATCAAGCATATCGACCTGTGGAACCACAACGTCGAGTTCATTGAGCAGGAGGAGCAGTGGGAACGCCCTGCTGTGTTCGTGGAGTTCGCCCCCATCCAATGGCAGGCTGTTCAGAACGGTGTGGAATACCGTGCCGAGCCGATAGTGAACCTGCATGTGGTGACGGACTGGACGGGCAGCGTCAGTGCGGGCAGCGAGTTCCAGGAAGAAAGCCTGAAGGTATTCGACCTGCTGGAGGAAATCCACAAGGCACTGACCTGCATGGAGGGCGAAACTTTCATGGAATTTGACCTGGTGGAAAGCCGGACAAACCACAACCATGAGGAAATTGTCGAGAACATAGAAAGCTACCAATGTGTAGCCATCAAGAGCCTCTGAACGAAAAAAACAAGGCAAAAAACAAAAAATCCGCTGCTTTTGTTGGAAGTAACGGATTTTTATTGTATATTTGCAGTACGTAGAGATACGTAGGGACAGGGTCGAAGTAATGACCGTGTACCGCCCCAAGGTCGCTTTTCAGCGGCCTTATTTTTTATATCTTCAGCTCCTTTAATACCATTTCATCTACTATATAGAAGAAAATTCTACCTTTACACTTTCGTCGTGCCTCTGTCAGAGCGGCATAGTATTTCGCATCATGTGTGGGTATCTCGAATACGACCGCCTCGCCTCCTTGCTTTGTGAGTGCCTTCTTGGCGTATTTGACAATGTTGCCTGCCCCACCGGTTACGCATTTCAGGTCGGCCTTTATGCTGTCAAACAGGATATCGTAGGTTTGTCCTGCCGGCCTATTCACGCCCTGGAGATATTCGACATCGTGCCCATTGTCGGCAAGCACCTTGCACATTCTCATTTCTTTATTGAACTTGTTCCTTTCGGCATTGCTGGCCGTAGCTTCCGCAATGCGTTCCAATTGCGTAGCCACAAGTCCGATGTCCTTTGGTGATACATAGGTTCTTTCCCATGCCTTCTCATCATATTTCAGGATACGCTCTGCAGCCCCTATGTTCTCGTGTTTTTGAGCCCTTATAAGCCGGCAGGCAGCGCAAAGTTCATTGTCAGGAATGAAAGCAAGTTTGATTTTCCCTTTGGCAATATCGCAGTCCCTGCAGCGGCGTATGGTGTAGGGGTTGTAGTCGGGTACGGACTTCTGCTCCAGTCCAGCATTGAAACGGAATATCCCCTTTGTGTCCTTGCCCGTTGCCTCTTCTCCGAGAGCCATCGCTTCGTCGTGTGGTGTGACGGAATATTTCGACTTGCGCACCTGTACAACCGTGCAGCGGCAGTTCCATCCGTTCGGCGGGTAATATTCTTCCCAGAACGGGTCAGTGATGGGCAGCGTTACACGGTCAAGAGCGGCATGTTCAGGGCGTACCTTATCGTCTCCTGCAGTACGGTACTGGAGGTTGTACCGGTCGCCGTCCTGCATAAAGCCCTCCCACTTGGCAGCCATCTGTGCGGAGGCCTGCACAAAATTATACTCCGCACGGAGATAGTTCCGGTTGTATGTACTGTCAATGCTTTGAACGTCATTCAAGAACTGTTCGAATGACTTTCGATTGCCGTTCTCATCAAGTAGCGACGGGAAAGCCTCGTTCAACTCGTGGAAGGTCTTCATGCCGGAGAAAATGTAGTCAGACCGCTGCAGCCGCTTTCGCATCGTATCGGACATCGCCACTTTCTCAAAGGAAGAGTCCAATGCAGCGGCATGTGCCTCAATGAAGTTCCGTATTTTAGGTGTCTCCAGAATCTCAATGCGGAACTGTGCCCCTTCGACTTTATAGAGCGTCTGCATCATTCCCTCAAAGAGCGTGGAGAGTTCTTTCCTTATATCCTCTTCACGGCTGAAAGTGGCTTGCAGTGCGGACTTGTCCAGCAGACGGGCATAGCGTTCGTGCAGCCCCTCGTAGTCAGAGGGGCTCAGTCGAAAAAAGGGCGTTTATTTTGTTCCTGTCGCTTCTTTTTGTCCGGCTTGGGTGTTTTATCGCCCTTGGGCTCTTCACCACCACCGTCGGGGGGTGTGGGCCCAAGAACGGGAACCTGCTGCCTGCGCTCGCCTACGGGCATGTTGTATTTCTCCTCGAAGTAGGACGGGTCCACCTCGTAATTGTTCAGCACGAGCTGCTCGTAAGCCACCTGCTGCTCCGGCGTATAGTCCACGCTGTAGTCCCAGTCGAAGTGAATGCCCTGCAAAGGGAAGCCGTGCCGTATCATACGCGGAATGAGTTGGTTGTTCACCATGTCGCGCAGCGTGTCGCTGTCAGCCTCCACCAGGTTCTGGAAGACTTCAAGGTGAGTCTCCGACTGGGAGAGCGAGGAGCCGTCCTCAATGGTCATTGTCTGCCCGATGATGAGTTTGGAGAGTTCGGAGTTCGCACGGTCAATGCGACGGTCATAGACATTGAAGGCATCGCCCTTGCTGGACTCCACGACCTCAATTTCTGTTCCCTGCTGGAAGACGCCCCAGCCCTCGGTACCCATTTCGGCCATCATCTTCTCCATCTTGGAGAGTTCCTTTTCGTCGCGCGTGGTGGTGCGGGCTATGCGCATGGGCATTCCGAATATCTCAGCGAAAGTGTCCCAGAACGCCAGTGCATTCTTCTTGGGAATGGTCTGCGTGGCCGCCTTCAGGTAGAGCCCGAGGCTGTCCGACTGTCCCACCTCGATGAGCCAGTCGGCAAACGGAGGGCGATGGTAGTCAATGCCCGACTTCCAGTCATCGCCCAGTTGGGCTACCACCCTGCCATATTCCGGAATGACATGCTTGCGCGGGATAAGTTTCACCCCGTCGTAGCAGAGACGGTCGCTGGTGTCGGTTGTCAGCTCTCCAAGCTCAATGAGCGAATGTCCCCAGTAGTTGGCATCGAGTGCGAACTTCATGAGTTGCTTGAACCATGCCGTGTTGAAATAGTCCGCGGCCTCCTCGTCCTCATCGCCTTTCTCGTTGACCAGTTTGAACGAGCGCGACAGGACAAACCCCTCGCGCTGCTGGATACACCCGGAAAGGTGCAGGTCAACTTCCACATCGCGGTATATGTCATAGAGCCGCTGGCGGTTCGGATTATCGACGTTGATGGCCATCTGCCACGCTATGCGCCAATCGCCTATGTCCTTACGCGTGAGCGAATCGGTCGTGCGCTGCAGTTCCATCACCGTCTTGTGGAACCGCTTTGCGTCGTTCCTTGCCAGCTGGAGCGTGCCGAAAGGCGTGCGCACCAGCATCTTGTTGTTTGTATTCCTGTTTCTTGCCATAGTAGTCACCAGTTATATCTTTGCTTCTTTTGGCTTCCGTACTTCATCGGAAGGCCGATGGTGTCGCCGTTCTCATCGATTGCGAGTGGCAGGTCCGGCACAATCTTCCCGGCCTGTACCCCCTCCAGCCACTTGATGGCCCGCTCATAGCGTTCCTTGCGTATCTCCATTCCCATCTTCTGCGGTGTGGACGCAGCCATGTGGTAGATGGCGATGTCGCAGACGTACATCACCACGAGCCTGTTGCGGTCGCTTCCTGAAGCGCTGAACACAGCAGCTGTATCATACTTCGGGCGGAGATAGCCGGCTATCTCCTCGACGGCCTCCGTTTCGGCGTTGACCCGGTTCTCCTCGCTGACCTGAGACACCACTTTAAGTGCCTGCTCGCCAATGACCACCCTATAGTCTTCATCTGTGATAAACATAAGCCTACATCGTTATATATAATGCCTTACTCTCAATATCCCCGACGGTTGTTCCCTTTTGGAAAATGCCGCCAGCCACAAACTTTCTCACCTCCTGTTTGGAGAGAACCTCGAGCTTCTTGTTGATGACAAGCACCATGTACTTGCGGTGCGTGATATGGTGAAAGCGGTCTGCCTTCCTGACGGCACGCTTGAAGCGGAAGCCGAAGATAATGTCTTTTATAAGCCGTATCATGTTATTTACCATTGGTTTTTGGAGGTCGGGCGTTTGCCGAACCTCGGTGAATAAATCTGTTGCCTTGTATTCTTCTGAAGGATATAGATGGCCCCCTCGTCTGCGTCGGGCGCATCGTCGTTGCCAGCCATACCTTTCTCGAAGGCGAGCGTCTGTTCGACACCAGCCTGCATGTCCGGGTCTTCCTTCTGCGAGATGTCGTAGTAGACAAAGCCCCGTTCCCAGAGCGGACTGATGGCCTCGACGCGCTGGAACTTGTCCGGCTTTTTGCGTGTATCGCCGGTAATGGGCAATTGATAGCCTCGGAGCTCTCCTTCCGTGGTGAACTCATCGAGGAGAATATCCTGCATGAAGCTTGCTTCGATGGCAAAGCGTATGGCAATGCCGATTTCCTGGCTCCATTCGTAGAGGTCGTAACACCAGCGGACGAGTTCGGCAACAGAGGCCTTGCGCACGAAAGCGCGCAGGTGCCAAAGATAGGTTTTGTGTTTACCCCAGAGCTTGGCGGCCTTGGTGTCGTTGGTCTTCTTGCTTTTCCACGACGGGTCGATATAGAGGACAAATTCGGAGAAGTCTTTCCATGCCGGTCGTTTTGCCCAACGTATCCATTCCTGCCGGAAGACAGTTCCCTCGACGATGGGATTGTGCATCATCTCCTTGTTCCAGGCACGATAGCCTACAAAGTCGGCATATTCGCGGGCTTCCTCCTTGGTCCATTTCTCACGCCATACGGGATTGCCCTCGCTGTCCACAGCATATATGGTTGAGACATGCACGCCCTTTGTCTTGCAGATGTTGGCCAAGACTGAGGTCTTCGAGATAAGGTTACCGACCATAATGAAGCGTCCACGCCCCACATCGAGGGCACCGAAAAGGGCTTCCTTCACCCAATCGGTGAGTTCGCGCACACGGCGTTCGTTACGGCAGAGTTCATCGTCATCAAGGTCGTCAATGACGATATAGTCCGGTCGTGCCTCACGCTTGCGGAGGCCACGCGGCGACTGTCCACGACCACACGCAAGGAAATATACCCCCTCCTTGGTGGTGAATTCCCCCTCCGTCCAGTTGCCCATAGACATCTGTTTTCCGAAGTCGGCGATGATTCGTTTGTTATACTGGAGCTCCGCCTGAATGTCACCGAGGAGCCGGTTTGCGCTGTCCTCTGACTTGCCGACGAGCACCATGAAGTTGATGAGCCTCTTGGGCTGGAACATGAGCCACAGCGGAGTGAAGATGTCCATGTGCGTAGACTTGGCATGCCCGCGAGGCCACTTGAAGACAGCTTTCAGGTTCGGAGTGTTCTTTACCTTATTAGCTGCGGCGTTGTGGAACGGTGCATTGTGGATAGTACGGATAACCTCACCCGTAACCTTGTCGCGCAGCTGCAGGAAATGAGGGAAATAGTATTCGCAGAATGCGGCATAGTCCTTCTGCAGCCTGCGAATGCGCTGCTCTTTCTGCACGGAACTCTCGCGGACAAGGCTTTTCGTGTCCGTAATGCTCTGTATCTGCCGGCAGTGTTCCTGCCACTCCTGCTGTATCTTCTTGAGCTCCGATATTGTTGCCATAGCGTGATACTATAATGTGGACGGGTTTTGCATGCGCTCCATGAGGAACTTGTTCTGGTACTTGTTGATGGCCTTGATAAGCTCCGGCGTAATCTCCGGGTCGTAGGACGCCTGGTCCTGAATCCAGCGGTTAAAAGCCATGAACACCTCTATGGCATCGATGACGTTTGCCTTCTTGTCGAGCTTCTCTATCGTTGCCGAAAGTTTTGAGAGCTTGTCGGCCAGCGAGCCGATGAGCGTCGGGTCCTCTGACTTGTTCACACTCTCTATCAAACCGTCGATGGTAAGCAGGAGCTTGTTCACCAGTTCCGGGCGTGATATGTTCTTTGCGGCGCGCGCCTCCTTCCATCCTTCAGAGGTGCACCATTTGGAAACGGTAACGCGCGACACACCCAGCTGGTCGGCTATCTCCGTCTGCTCCATTCCGGAGAGGTACAACGACCTCCCGATGGTCTTTTTCTGTTCAATTTCTGCCTTTGTCATAAAAACGTTTTTATGGATTGTATTAAAAACTACTGCAAAGATGCCCTTTTTCAGGCAGGCAGGAAAAGAAGTGTGCAATGCTTTCACAGATGTGTGCAACCGTTTCACACTTTCTTTGAAGGCTGTCTTAAATACCGCAACTTTGCATCAAAAAGCGATGGTATGAGCAAGACAAGACGAGTAAGAATCAGCAACGAGAGCCTGAACAGCTATGGTACGCGTGTCCTGACAGCCGGTATGAATGTCGAACAGTACAACCGCAACCCCGTATTGCTGTACATGCACGAGCGCGGTCAGGTCATCGGTCTGGTGAAAGACCTGAAGGTCGAAGGAGAGGAAGTTACCGGCGAACTGGTGTTCGACGAGGCGACCGAGCTGAGCCGACGTTGCAAGAAGCAGTGGGAGTTCGGCTCGTTGAAAATGGTGAGCGTGGGCATTGACATCTTGGAGTTGAGCGAGTCCCAAGAACACCTGGTACAGGGGCAAAGCAGCCCGACGATTACAAAGAGCAAGCTCTTCGAAGTATCGCTGGTGGACATCGGAGCGAATGACGATGCCATCGTGCTGCAGAAAGACGGGCAGCGCATAGAGTTAGGCAAGGATGGCGGCACTGTACTGCCGCTGCTGCATAGTAACAACAATCAAAAATCAAAAGAAATGGACCAAGAGAAATTAGCCCTTGAGTTAGGTCTTCCCAAAGATGCCGACGAAGCTGCCATCAGTGCAGAATTGGCAAAGCTGAAGACCAAGGGTGCGGAGGCGGACAGTCTCCGCACGGAATGCGACACGCTGCGTGCCGCACGTATTGAAACCCTCGTGAACACCGCCGTGGCCGAGAAGAAAATCGGTGAGGACAAGAAACAGCAGTTTTTGGAACTGGGAAAGAAGCTCGGTGCCGAAGACCTGAAGGCAACCTTTGATGCCATGTCGCCACAGGTGAAGCTGAGTTCCATCGTAGGCAATCAGGGCGGAGCCCCGTCTGGAGGAAATGCCGAATACAAAAAGCTGAGCGAGGTTCCTACAGAGGAGTTGGAGAAGCTCCGTGAAGAGAGCCCCGCACAGTACAAGAAGCTGTACAAGGCTGAATACGGTATTGAATGCGAGATTTAACATGTATAACAACAAAAATCAGAAAGCAATGACAAAAATGATTGCAATGTTTATGGCGGTTCTCATGAACTGCCTGGTAGGCGGCACCCTTGCCGTCGCTGCCGGTCTGTCTCCCATGACGGGTGCCGTCGGCATGAACGTGCTTGCTGCCATCATCGGACAGGCGGCTCCCGCCGGCAGTCTCCGTGCGGGCGTCTATACCGAGATATGGACTGGTGAACTGGTGAAATACCTGCGCCGTGGTCTGGAGGCGACTTTCCTTGACGGCATTCCGGACAGTTCGAGTATCGTGAACAACGATGTCATCCACCTTGTAGAGGTCGGTGTTGATCCCGATGTATTGATCAACAACACGACCTATCCTATTCCCCTTCAGGCTTTGGAGGACAAGGACATCGCCATCAAGCTGGACAAGTTCCAGACGAAGGTAACACCCATTACCGATGACGAACTCTACGCATTGAGCTATGACAAGATGGCACGTGTGAAGGAAAGCCACGGCAATGCGATCAGCGACTCGAAGTTTGCCAAGGCTGCCCACGCCTTGTGTGCAAAAGAAGACACTGCCACCACGCCCGTACTGAAGACTACGGGCAAGCGCGATCCGGTAACTGGACGCCTGAAGATGACGCCGACCGATTTGCTGAACCTGAAGCGTGCGCTGGACAAGCTGAAAGTTCCAGCCCAGGGGCGTCGCCTCGTGCTTTGCAGCGACCATGCCAACGACCTGCTGGAAGTATCGCAGGTGTTCAAGGAGCAGTACAACATCAACCGCAATGACGGCACGGTAGGCAGGCTGTACGGCTTTGACATCTACGAGTTCGCGAACAATCCGCTGTACACCACTGCCGGCAAGAAAAAAGAAGTCGGTGCCAGTGCGGCGACCGGTGAGTTCCAGTGCTCCTTCGCCTTCTATGTATCTCGTGTCTTCAAGGCCACGGGTTCCACGAAGATGTACTACAGCGAGGCATCGACCGACCCGCAGAACCAGCGTTCGCTCATCAACTTCCGTCACTACTTCATCTGTATGCCGAAAAAGACAGATGCCGGTGCAGTGATGATGAGCGGCTACAAGGACCCCAGCCTTCCTGAGGGATAGTAAAATCATAAAACAGATACAAGCGTATGAAACTGAAAGTAACAAGCACGTTCCGCGACAGGGACGATCATGTAACAGTGTATGACCCGGATACCATTCTGGAGGTGAAAGACAAAGACCGCGCCCAGTCGCTCATAGAACGTGGCCTGTGCAAGGAGTTCAAGGGCAAGACAGCCCCTGCATATATTCTCGGCACAGAGGAAGATGGCGGGCAGCCGGACGAAGGCGAGGGAGGTACGGACGAAAGTCCGGATACCGGCGCAGCTGGTCAGGAACAGAACCCTAACCCCAATTCTGAAGGCGATGAGTAAGCCGATAAAGTATCTTGTAATCCACTGCACCGCCACGCCGGAAGGCCGTGAGGTAAGCTCCGCGGAGATACGCCACTGGCACACCGACCCGGTAAGCAAGGGTGGGCGTGGCTGGAAGCAGGTGGGTTACACGGATATGGTGCACCTCGACGGTCGTGTGGAACGGCTGGTGGACAACAACGAAGACACCAACGTTGACCCCTGGGAGGTTACCAACGGTGCCGCAGGCTTCAACAGCATAAGCCGGCACATCGTATATGTAGGCGGCTGCGACAAGGCCATGAAGCCGAAGGATACGCGGACGGCAGCGCAGCGCGAGTCCCTGAAACGCTATGTGCAGGACTTCCACCACCGCTTCCCCCAGATACGCATCGTGGGACACCATGAGCTGAACCCGGGCAAGGCCTGTCCTTCCTTTGACGTGCAGAAGTGGTTGCGCGAGATAGGAATCAGGCAGTAAGCCCATAATATATAAAAGGTATGGAACTCAGTGAAATTATCAATCTGGTGCTGGGTGGCGGCCTGGTGGCTACGATAGCAGCCATCATCACATTGAAATCGACCGTGAGGAAAGCGAAAGCGGAAGCAGAGAAAGCGGAAGTCGAAGCCGAGACAGTCCGGATTGATAACACTGAGAAAGCCACCCGGGTACTTATCGAGAATATTGTAAACCCATTAAAGGAAGAACTCAATGAGACACGAAAAGACCTCAACGCGACCAAGCGCGAGATGGCACGGCTCCGCAAGGCCATCGACGATGCTAACAGCTGCCGTTATAGCGATGACTGCCCTGTGCTTCACCGCATGCGCATCGAGCAGAAAAAGCGTGAACCGGGAGACAGCCACGAGCCAAGAGGCGAACCGCCTCGACGTGGACAGCACGGTGAGCGTCGTAGAAACCTGGCGAACGCCCGTGAAAGTCCCGATGTCGGCGGTGAGCCTGACGCTCAGCATGGACAGTCTGCGGCGGCTGCCGGCAGGGGCGGGCTACACGGCCCGAAAAGGACAGGCGAATGTGAAGGTAACGCGGAGGGCACCGACGGAGAAGGAACCGGAGCTGCTGGTGATTGAAGCCGGCTGCGACAGTCTGGAACTGGTGTGTGCCGGATACTCCAAGACCATCAGCACCCTGAAACGCCAGCTGAAGGAGGCAAACAGGTCCAACAAAGAGCTTAGGGAAGAGACAAAGGATAGTTCCGGAAACACCTTCCTCATGAGGCTCAAGTATTTTTGTGCCGGGCTTCTGTCCGGGATAATCGGAATAGTATTCACTTTTATAAAACTTAGAAAATGAGCAAGAACAAGAAATTCATCTACGGCATCGCAGCCGTGAAGAAAGGAACCACGCTGATAGGTTACATCGAAAAAGGCAGCTGGGACTGGGGCGGCGCTAAGCCGGAGAGTGTGGACGTGGAAGCCGAACAGGTTCCCGATGCGCCTGTGCTGACCCTGCTCCAAAAGAACGGACAGGTCAGTCCGACTTTCAACCTTATCCAGTTGGATTACGAGAACCTGAAGAACATTCTCGGCGGTGAGCTGGTGAAGACTGGTGGCAGCGGAAATGAGAAAGTTACAGGCTGGAAGGCTCCTTCCTCCCTTGTGGAATTGAGGGACAAGTGGACCATCGACTTCGTGAGCGGTCAGACGATGACCATTCCCAACGGAACCATCCTGGCCAATCTCGGCGGCAAACTGACGCTGACCGAAGTTTCGAAGGTAGAATGCCAGCTGAAGGTGAACAAGCCCGAGGATGGCGGTGCTCCTTACGAAATCAATGACACTCCGGGTGAAGGCTGATGGACGAGCAAGTAATCAGGAAAATCCAGAGAGAGGGAGCGGAAGCCTTGCTTGATGCGGGCGTTTCCCTCCCTCTCAAGGATTTAAGGATACCTTTCAGGAAAGAGCCGCTGCGATTCCGGCTGACGATGAAGCGTCCGACGCTGGCCCGACAGATAAAGATTGCGCATGCCTACCTGTCTATGGACACGACGGCGGCCGAACTGGAAGCGATGGACCATAAGGAACAGATGCAGTTCCTTGCCCGGCATGGCAAGACCTTGAGCCGTATCATCGCCCTGACGATGGAACGCTGGTGGCTGCCGGTATGGCTGCTGTCATGGCTCGTGCTGCACTCGATGAAGTGGGAGTACCAGAAGGCAGCCTTCAGCCAATTCGTATTGCTGATGGGCACGCAGTCTTTTATACCTATTATCAGATCAGCAGAGATGACGAATCCGATGAAGCTGAGACTGAGCCAAGGAAAGAGGGGGAGTTAAAGAGCCGTTGGGAAGGCTCCCATAGCCCCTTTGGGTTTATATGGCAGATAGCGAGTGCCACAGGATGGAGCGTGGACTATATCCTGAACGGCGTGAACTTCCAGACACTAATCATGATGCTGAGCGACGCTCCCCGCTATGTAGATGGCAAGCAAGCCAACGGTAGCACACAAAGCCCTGAAGGTGAAGCCAGCGATATAGTGGCGTTTTTTCAAAGCAACTTAAAACAATAGCGAATGAAACCGGTAGAGATAGAGTTTTTGATGCGGGACAACTTGACGGCTGGACTTGACAAGAGCAAGTTGAGCGTCGAGCAGCTGCTGGGCGCAGCCCGCCGTGCCTCCCTGGTCATCAATACCAAGATTGATGACCAGCGCAAGGTCATTGACGGCGTGAACTCCGACCTGGACAAGATGCAGCGCAAGCTTCAGACCATGAAGCCGGGAACCGGTCAGCAGGAGCTGCTCGCAGAAATCAGTGCATGCAAGAAAGTCCTTGCCGAGGAAACAGGCGCACTGCAGCAACTGGAGAAGGAACACCAGCAGGCCAAACAGGGTGTCGCCCAGCTGGAGCAGGAATACCGCAAGATAACCATTTCTGAGGAACAGGCGGCTGCGGCTAACAAGAGCCTTACCGATAAGATAACGGAGCAGAAAGCCGTCGTGAAGCAGGTGGAGGCAGACGTGCGCGCCTTGCAGAAGGCTTACGAGAAAGCCGCTCCCGGCAATGCACAATCCGCGGCTCTAGCTGAACTGAACGCTGCCAAGAAAGCCCTTGAGGAAGACAAGGCCATCCTTGCCGAGCTGACCGCAGAGCAGGAAAAGAACAAGGGAAGCAACAAACGCCTGTCGCGCCAGCTGCGCGAACTGCAGAACGACATGGCGCGCATGCGCCTGAACGGTGAGCAGAACACCGAGGAGTACCGGCAGATGGCCGAAAAGGCTGCGCAGCTCTCGGACACGCTGGGAGACCTGCGTGCCCAGACCAGTATCCTCGCCAATGACGATGCGAACCTTCAGGGCTTCATCTCCGGCGTGAACGGTCTGTCGGGCGCATTCACCACCGCCACGGGCGTGATGTCCCTTTTCGCTTCCGAGAATGAAAACCTGATGAAGGTGCAGGCACGGGTACAGAGCGTCATGGCCATCACGATGGGGCTGCAGCAGCTGTTCAATGCCCTGAACAAGGACAGCGCATTCCGGCTGGTAACCGTCACGAAGGTCAAGAACCTGCTGACGGCTGCCAACTACCGCCTTGCCACCTCACTGGGTATTTCCAATGCCGCGGCAACGGCACTCATGGCCACGCTGACACTCGGCCTGTCCGTTGTCATTACAGGACTCATCGTAGCGTGGAACAAGTACTCCGATGCACAGGAAGAAGCGGAAAGGAAGGCGCAGGAACGTGTAGAGATTGAATCACAGGGACGGGCAGAGATGATCAAGACCCGCTTTGAGATAGACACCACCCGGGAGAGCCTGAAGAACTTCACCGGATCCAAGGAAGAGGAGAAGAAGAAGTGCGAGGAGATGAACCGCAAGTACGGCGAGGCTTTCGGCTATTATGACACCGTGGCGCAGTGGTACGATGTGCTGACGCAGAAAGCCGAGCAGTACATACAGATGCTTTTCCTCCAGGCCAAGGCGCAGGCGTTGGTAAACAAGGCCACAGAAGTGGATGCCAAGCTGAACGAGACAAAGGTAAAGGATGCAGGAGATTTTACTGGCGGCATCTGGGGGTGGTTTAAAGACCAGCTTGTAAGAGTCGGATCAGCCCAGATGAACAGTCAGCCAGGCGTACCGTATCAGGACGCTGAAGCCATTATCAGGAAAAGACGCGAGGGCGTGAAAGCCGATGAGGAAAGCCGACTGAAAAAAGAAAGGGACGAACTGTTGGCAGAAGCCTCGAAGATGGTACAACAGGCTGCCTCCATTGGCAAGAGTGCAAATATCGGTGGTCATGCTGCACCGGGCAAGCCTAAAAAAGAAAAGACGAAAAAAGACACCAAGAAAGAGGAAGAACGCATGGCTTCCGAGTTGCTCGCCCTCCAGCAGAAGAACCGCCAGGCAGAGATAGACCTGCTCAAGGAAGGCTCGGAAAAGAAACGCCGACAAATCCAGGAAAACTACAAGAAGGAAATGGAGGAACTCGCCGCCCAGGAAAAGAAATGGCGCGATGCACAAAAGGGGCATCTCTCCGGGGAACAGACCGAAGAACTTGCCTCAGCCCGTGCCCTTGCCTCCATGAAGAAAAAGGACGGCGAGAAAGAGATTGCCAGGGAAGAGGCGAAGAAGCAGCTGGAACAGCGCAGGGAGGAGATTCAGGCGATGAGCGAATACCTGAGGGAATACGGTTCGTTCCAGCAGAAGAAGCTGGCCATCGCCAAGGAGACAGCGCAGAAGATAGCCGAGGTGGACGCTTCCGAAGTGAGCGACAGTACGAAGAAGTGGAAGAAAGCCCGACTCCGCAAGGAACAGCAGCAACGCGAGGCCGGCATGTCGTTCGAGGAAATCAGCCGTGGAATCGACTGGAACGCGCTCTTCAGCGGCGTGGGCAACCTGACCAAGGAGATGATGACGCCGATGATGGAGCAGCTGCGTGCATACGTCGAGACGGACGACTACAGGAACGCCGATGCGGAGACCCAGCAGAAGGTGACGGACCTGATACAGGAGATGCGCCGGTATGTCGGTACAGACCAGAGCGTGACATGGCAGAAACTGGACGAGGCCATCAAGCAGTTCACGGACAGCGTGGCCGCCTACGACCGTGCCGTGAAGGCTGAGGAAGCCGCCGTGAAGACAAGGGACGAAGGGAAGAAGAAACTCGCTTCAGGAGAGATTACGGAAGAGCAGTACAGGGAACTGGAGACCAAGGCGCAGGAACTGGGCGATGCCACCGCCAAGGCACATGAGAGCATGGAGGACTTCGGTGCGGCCCTGAACCGGACCTCCGACGAGGTGGCCAACTTCACAAGCGGACTCACGACAGCACTGAGTAATGCCAAGGCCTGGCAGGGCTTGGAGGGCTTCGGCGGCATTCAGCAGTCCGTGGGGCAGATAGACCAGCTGAAAGGTACGCTGGATTCCATACTTCCGCAGATGGGGGAAGGCATGGCGAAGACGATAGGCACCACGCTGTCGGGAACGATGGGCAGTGCGCTGGGGAGTATCGGCGGAAGCCTGTCGGGCGTATTGTCAAGCGGGCTTGGCGGTATCATCGGTATCGTGGCCCAGATCCCCAAGCTGATACTCGACCTGGTGCACGGTATCAAGAACTTCGTTACAGGCATCCTTGATGCCATTACGGAAATCATCTCCCTCAGATGGATTGATGACCTTGTTGTGAGCATACTGGATGCCATCGGCAATCTGATAGACGCCATTTTCGACCTGCCGGAGAATTTGTTCAAGGTATTGGAAAGCATTATTGTGAACGGCATAGGCGGTCTGCTTGACACCGTACTGGGGCGTATCGGCAATATCCTGTCCTTCGGGGCCTTGAGTTCCAAGGGACCGAGCGACTGGTTCACCAATTCCAACGAGAAGGAAGTCGCGGAGGCCATCGACCGGCTGACCAAGCGGAACGAGCTGCTCGAGCAGGCCATCGAAGACCTGACCGATGAGATGAAGACTGCCCGGGGAGCCGTCGCCATCCGCATATCTGATGATGCGGAGAAGCTGCAGCGTGAGACAATCGACAACTACAAGGGCATTGCCCAGGCGCAGGCGGGTTATCATTCCGCGCACCACAGTTTCAACTACTACTGGCGCGGTTACAGCCAGGAACAAATAGACCGCCTGAGTGCACAGATGGGCAGGAAGTGGAACGGGGACATTTGGAACCTCAGCCCGGAGGAGATGAAGATGCTGCGCTCCAATGTGGACATGTGGAAGATGCTGCAGGATACCGGCAAGGGCGGCTACGGCGGCCGGGTGGCCGAGGAGCTGGACAAGTATATCGAGCAGGCCGGCAAGCTGAAGGAGATTACGGACGCCCTCTATGAGAACCTGACCACCACGACCAAGGACAATGTCTTTGACAGCTTCTTAAATTCCCTCTATGGACTTGCCAACGGCTCAGAGAAAGTCTTCGATGAAATAGCCGAGAATTGGCAGGAGATGGTTAACAAGATGGCAGTGAACAACCTCGTCGGCGCGAAATTTCAGAAGAATCTGGAAACATGGTACGAAAACCTTGCCAAGCTCAACAAGGCGAGGACAAGCGGTGAGATAACCGATGCCGAGTACCGGAAACGGCTTGACGCTTTGAAGCAGGAGTACGAGGACTATGTGAAGAGTGCCAGGAACGACATCGAGCAGCTGAGGAACGAAGGTATCATCAAGGAGACTGACAAGACCGGAGGCACGGCACAGTCCGGCAGGAGCGGTGCCTTCATGACAATGAGCCAGGACCAGGGAACAAAGCTGGAGGGACTGTTCGTCAGCGGTCAGATGCACTGGGCAAGCATCGATGACCGCGTGGAGGACATAACCGTCAGGATGAGTGACGCCCAGGGACACCTGAAGAAAATCGAGGACAATACGGGCAGCAGTGCCCAATCTCTGAAAGATATAAAGGAAGAAATGAAAAAAATAACTCGCGATGGCGTAAAAGTGAAATAGTATGGATAAGATATTAGGCGGGCTTGTACTGATCAACGGCACGGATATCTGGAAGGAGTACGGCGTGTTCCTCACCGAGGAGAAGAAAGGCGGCAGGGAAAACCTGAACGCCATTCTGACACCGAGTAAGGCAAAGGAACATGTGGGCGTAGACATACGGGAGCATGACGGAAAGAAATACTCCCGGACACTGTTGCCCGCCAATGCCGAGCGCGATGTGACGCTTCATTTCGCCCAGTATGCCCAGACACGGGAGCAGTGGCTGGCCAGCTACATGGCCTTTATCCGCTTCCTGAAAACAGGCAAGGACGGCTGGCTGACGATAACCTTTACGGAACTGAACCTTACGCTCAGGGTCTTCTATTTGGACTGCAGTTCATACAGGTCGCTGACCTACCTGTGGAAGGAGGGCGTACAGGCCAGCCGCTACAAGGTCAAGTTCCGTGAACCTGAACCGATAATATAACATCATTCAAACACCATTCAAACGATATAAAAATGATTCTGACGCTATATGACAGCTACGGCAATGTAAAGGGGCGCATAGAGCCCGATGGCAGCAGCACGCAGGAAAAGGAGATACAGGGGGATAACCTGCTGAATCTCTCCTTCACGCTGTACGAGTTCATTCCCGTCGATGTGAACGACTACATCGACTATGGCGGCGAGCGTTACCGGGCGGTGGAGAAGTATGTACCCGCAGAGAAGAGTACCGTCGAGTGGGAATACAGCCTCCGCCTGTACGGGATTGAGAGCCTTATCAAGCGTTTCCTCATCCTGAACAATACCGATGGCGGAAACGAGGCCGTGTTCACGCTGACTGCCCGTCCCATAGACCATGTGCGTCTGATCGTGAAGAACATCAATGACGGCATGGACGGCACGACCAACTTCAAGGCCGGCACCGTGGAGGGCACAGACAACGTGACCATCGACTATACCGGCAAGTACTGCAATGACGGGCTGAAGGAGTTGGCGGAAGCCGTAGGCGTGGAATGGTGGATAGAGGGAGAGACTGTAAACCTGTGTCGCTGCGAGCACGGTGAGGAAATCACGCTCGGGTATGACAAGGGACTGACGGCCCTTGACCGCGACAAGGCCGACAATGCGAAGTTCTATACACGCCTGTTCCCCATAGGCAGCTCGCGCAACATTGATGCGGCGAAATACGGACACAGCCGGCTGATGCTGCCCGACGGCGTGAAGTATGTGGACATAAACGTGGAGCGGTACGGTATCATCCACCACTATGAGCAGAAAGCCTTTGCGGACATCTATCCCCGGCGTGTCGGTGTCGTGGCCGGCGTGCGCTCGAAAGAGGTCAAGGACAAGGACGGCAAGCCCTTTACGATTTACTACTTCAGAGACAACGACCTGAACTTCGACCCCAACGACTATGAGATTGGGGGACTGGTGAAACATGTGTCCTTTCAGGAGGGCAGCGAGCTTGCAGGGTTGGGCACCGATAATGACCATTACTTCGAGGTGAACTATGACAGCAAGACGCAGGAGTTTGAAATCATCACGATATGGCCTTACAACGACGATACGCAGCTGCCCGGCGGCACGCTGGTGCCGAAACCCGGGGATAAGTATATCCTGTGGAACATCCGCATGCCGGACGAGTACTACGGGCTGGCGGAGAAAGAATTCCGTACCGCGGTTGACGAGTATAACAGGAAGCACGCCCTGGATGTGAGCCGGTACAAGGCGCCGACGGATCATGTCTGGATCGAGGAGACCGGCACGGAACTCTTCATCGGGCGGCGCATACGGCTGGAGAGCAGCGAGTATTTCCCCGGGAAAGGCTACCGGTCGAGCCGTATTACGAAAATCATCCGGAAGGTCAATGAGCCGGGGCAGATGGACTTGGAAATCAGTGACGCCCTCTCAACGGGTACGATGGCCAGGGTGGACAGTGCCATTGCGGACGCGAAGAACTATGCCGGAGGGCTTGTCGGCGGTATCAATGTCCCCGACATTATCCGCAGCTGGGACACCACCCGGCCGACAGATACCAACCTGTACAGTGCCAGGCGGACGCACAAGGAGTTCCTGAACAAGAACAGCCAGGACCGCGCCAAGAAGAAAATCATCTTTGACGAGGGATTGGACCTTGGGGACTTCGAATCCGGAACCCAGGGCGGCCGCCTTGACGGCAAGGGTAATGCGGAGCTGTTGACACTGGTGGTGCGCGAGCTGCTGCGCAGTGCCAGGTTCATGGACGGTATGGCCGGTGAGGGCTGGCAGATGTGGATAGACAAGGACGGGTTGGCGAACCTGACGCTCGACAAGCTGACCGTGCGTCAGATAATGGTTGTCCTTGAAATGCTGATAGAACGCGTGCGCAGCGTAGGCGGACAGTTGGTGGTGAGTGCCGCCAACGGCAAGATAAAGAGCGTGGAGAAGACGGACGGCTACTGGCGTATCACCTTCGAACAGGAGAATACCTTCGAGGCTCACGACCTGATGCGCTGTGCGACCTTTACCGGAGGGCGGCTGAAAAGCTACTGGGTGGAAGTGGCTGCCGTGGAAGGAAACTCCGTACTGGTGGAGGAAAGCGAGTTCGACGCTTCCTTGCCGGAGGCTGCCGACGAGTGCGTGCAGATGGGCAACACCGAGAACGCGCTGCGCCAAAACCTGATACTCATATCGGCGACCGAGGACGGCCAGCCGAGGGTGGATGTGATGGACGGCGTGAAGGGAAAGAGTTTTGCGGGCAGCCTGCGTGCAAGACTGGGCAATCTGGACGGTATCAAGGATGACAGGTTTCCGTCAGACAACCAGCCCCACGGCAACGGACTGTACAGCGACAATGCCTATCTGCGCGGAACCTTCCTGCTTGTTACGGGTGAGGACATCAAGACCAAGTTCGAGATAACCGAAGGTAAGATAGAGAGCAGCGTGAGCGCGCTGCGTCAGGACTTTGCCACCGACAAGGGCTATCTGAATAATCCGAGCTTTGACGAGGGACTGTCCAAGTGGCTCACGGAAAACGAGACGGTGTTCTGGCTGGTGGGCAACAAATGGATATGGGCCAACGACAAGGTGCTCACGAAGAAAGGCGACGGGGCGAGCGTTATGAAAGATGACGGGCGTGTCGTGGTGCGCATCAGGAACAAGTACATCACACAGAAGAACGCGAGCCTGAAGAGCGTGCCCCCGATGAGTACGAATGCCGACGGCAAGAAGGAAGCCCTGCCCGTATATCTGAGTTTCTTTTACCGCTGCGCAAGCGAGGGCACGTTGAAAGTACGGTTTGAGAATGTCGATAAGACAGGCTTTGAGAACTTCAACTCGCTGAAGGTAGAGGAAGAACTTGCACCTACCAACGGCTACAAGCAGTACACCTGCAACGGGCTTTGGAACGGCACGGGAGATTTCAAGCTGAGCTTTACTGGGGACATCTACCTTTATATGCTCATCTTGAGCACGGACAAGATAGAGAGCCTGACCTACAAGTACAGGACACTGTTCGAGCAAAGCGAGAAACTCGTAAAAATCGCAGCACAGAACTTCGATAAGGACGGTCGTGTGCTTGCCGAGAGTGGCATCATGGTAAAGGCTGAAGGTAGCGGTGTCTATGCACAAGGACCCGACGGGAAACTGGCACTCATCGGTGTAGCGGTGGAAGAGACCAATGCCGAAGGACACACGAGGACCGTCATCAAGCTGCTTGCCGACAATATCAAGTTTGAAGGACTGGTAACGGCAAACAGGAATTTCAGGATACTCCCCGACGGCAGTATTGAGGCAAAGAACGGAAAGTTCTCTGGAAAAATCGACTTGTATGACAGGGATGATGGCCTGACGGTATTCGATGAAGATGGCATTGCCCGTGTGAACATACAGTCAGATCCTATCGGTGATATTGCGCAGATGGCAAATGACACCTTTGCGTATATCCAGGCAAATTCAACGACATCAACAAGGTCATTCAATAATACAGCAACAACACCTTCAATCGGTACACTGACACCAAAAAGGACCATTGAAATTGATAACATAAATATATGGACTTATGCCAGCGGGGAGACCCCAGAGTATCCAACAAGAGATTCGGCATCATTAAAAATTGAGATTTTGAATGGGTCTGCAATCGTTGCGACCAAGAGTGTGGCAATTAGGAGACAAGGCAGTTATGGAAATTACCAAGCATTAACAGGATGCAAACATACGGTAAGAAAAGGAGGTGAATATAATGTTAGATATTCCATAACAGGAATATCAAGCACGCCTTCTGGTTCTCCGGTTTATTTGTCAGTAAACGCAAGAATACAGACAAGTGATGTGGTGCAGACTTTGATAGGGGCGAATGGCTTTTATTCTCATCCTGGAGCAAACAAATTGTTGTGGCTCGATGAAAAAGAGTTGCTATTCAGATTTGGCTTCGGTGGCTTGAGGTTGTCCATGCCATCTTCCCAATCATTTGCGGCGAAACTTGACACAATAGCCGGTGTCTCTGGTTCGCAGCCTGACTACAAGCCTGTATGGTTTCCATTCCACAATATCACACCAATGTTTTCTCCGACATTCGGTGCGATTGAAACCATTGTCAATACTGGCGAAACAGGAAAAAATGTATATAAGATAGACCCTTTCAGCGATTATGGAATATGTTATGTAGATAATCCCGCAATGGATGAAAATTTCAAGGTACAAGACTCATGGATATTGTTACCATCGAGTATGCAGGTATATAAGGGCAATAATATAGGGTTGCCCAAGGGATATACTATGACCATTATCAACGGCACAAAGGGTAATGTCTATGTAACAGGAAATGTTTCAGCATACCATGCATGTAAGATAATTGACGCGAACAGAAACGAGAACTATGTTTGTTCTTTGAATGGAATGCAAAGCCGGGACACCTATATCTATGTTGGATCTTATGCAGACGGTTCATACCTTGGAAACGTGGACTTTTGGATAGCCATGCATGACACACAATAACAACTATCAGTATAATCATCAAAAATCATAGCAACTATGACGGAACAGGAAAAACAGGAACTGAAGCAGGACATCCTCTCGCAGATAAAGAGCGAGAGCCAGAGCGTGAACGAGCTGGAGAAGGTGTCAACTCTCGACGGTGTGAAGACCTTGCCGGCAATGCGCGGCGAGGAACTGGTAACAGCCCCGGTGAGCCTGCTGGCCAAGCCTGCCACGGACGCAGCGGCACAGGCTTTGGCCGCCAAGAACGCGGCAGAAACGGCGGCAGCGAATGCCGAGGCGGCAGGCTCCAACGCAGGTAAAAAGGCACAGGAGGCACAGACGGCCGCGCAGGCCGCAGGAAAAGCCGTGGAGGAACTTACGGAGGTCAAGGACTCTGCACAACGTGTCATCGACCAGTATGAAAGCGTGGCCGTCAAGGCCCGTGATGGGGCAACGGCACGCTTTGACGGTATCCTGGAGAATGCCTCCGTGGATCAAGTAAGCGTATCGGAAGTGTCGGGCGTGTACTATATCTCCGCAAAGAAGATATTCGCAGGAAAGCGTGCAGGAAAGTACGTAAGCAACTGGTCCGGGTCAGACCTCTATCTCAATGAGAACCGGACAGAAATTCGCAAGGACAAGCTCTACCTGCTGGGCTCGGTGCTATATGCCTGGAACGAGGCGGACGGAACGCTTGCCGAAGCCAGCGGCACGGGTGGCGGCAACACCATCAATGTGAGCGAGAAATACCCGCTGGCAGAGGGTTACTACACTTTGGCTACGGCTATCAAGACTGTTGAGGACAAGCGGCGCGCCAAGGGCCGCTGCATCACCTTTGAAGAGTCGCAGGGCAAGTACGTGACCAAACAGTTCACCGGAACCAACCTGACGACCTGGGAGAGCGAGAGCAGCTGGGACGACTTCGGCGGTGGCGGAACAGTGAAGAGCGTAACGCTGAACGGGCAAAAGGCCACTCCCGACAGCCAGGGCAACATCAGCCTCACGGTCAACGAGACCGAGGTGGACGAGACGCTCGATGCCGGCAGCACGAACCCCGTGCAGAACCGTGCCGTTACCGGCAAACTCGGCGAGATAGAGGCCGGTACTCTCTTTGACAGCGACGTGACCGAGGAAGACGGGAAACAGACCGTAACGCTGAAGAACAAGAGCGGCGCGGCCATCACGCAGTTCACGCTGGCCGCTGGTGGAGGCGGTGGTGGGGAAACGTCTTCCGCCAAGATTGTGCTGGGCGCCGGCGTGGACCACAGCGTCATCAAGGAAGGCGGCAACTGCGTGCTGACCTACAGCTACGACCACCAGTATGTGGGCGGCGAGGATGCGGGGCAGACCACCGGACAGAAAGCCACCGTCGAGATACGCGTCCTGCGCGGCTCCATCCTTGTGTACGGACAGACCATTGAGAATGTGAGCCGGGGTACCTATACCCTGGATATAAGCAGATACCTGCAGGTGGGTATGACCGACATCTACGTGAAAGCCACGACGGCAGATCCCGGCACGGGAAAGCCGCAGGCGAAACAGGCCTATGTGAACGTGAAGGCGGTGAGCCTGACGCTGGGGAGCGACTACGCCCTCTCGGACGGAACAGCCGGAGGCGGATATGATACAGGCGACAGTGCAGTGATACCCTATACTGTGCAGGGAACAGGCACGAAGACCGTATTCCTCTACGTGGACGGCAAGCAGCATGAGAACCGCGCGGTAACGCGCAGCGGTACCACCAACGGCAGCTTCTCCATTCCGATGCGCCCTCTGGCGGTAGGCCGCCATACGGTGCAGCTGGTGGCGGAGATGGAAGCCGGGGGCGGGCTGACGCTGCGCAGCGAGAGTATCTACATGGATATTTTCAAGGCTGGGAGCAGCCGGCCGCTGATCGGCACGAAACATGTCTTCCGGGACGGACGCATCCTTACTGACAACCACCTGACCCCGCTGCTGAAGACCGGGCAGTACGAGCAGCTCTCTTTCGAGTATGCCGTCTATGATGCAGGCGGCACACCTGCCGGCATGACCGTTTTTATGAACGGTACTCCCACACAGAACGTGAGCGTTCCGAGGACGGTGCAGACCTACACCAACCGCTTCACGGCACAGGGCACACAGAAAATGAGGCTCGTATGCGGTGCGACGGAATATCCCCTTGACATCGAGGTGGAGAAGAGTGGTATCGACATCGGCGAAGCGACGCTTGGGCTGAAGCTGAAGCTCAGCGCGGCGGGACGCAGCAACGGCGAGGCAGATCCGGCACACTGGGAATACGGCAGCGTGAAGACGGCATTCGACGGCGTGGATTGGAACACGAGCGGCTGGACGGGTGATGCGCTGAAGCTGCTCAATGGCGCGAAGGCAGAAATTGCCTTTATGCCGTTCACCTCCGATGCGGCCACCGCAGGCTGCACGGTGGAGGTGGAAATGAAAGTGTCCAACATCACGGACAAGGACGCGGGCGTGGTGTCGTGCATGAGCGGCACGAAAGGCTTCCGGATAACGGCCGACAAGGCGATGATGTACACGGGCTCCACCAAGGAAGTAGCCGACGAGGACGGCGGGAAGACCACCCAGCAGGTCGGCGTGGGCAGACAGTACGGCTCGGACATGTGGGTGAAGATAGCCTTTGTCATCGGCAAACGCTCCGAGGGCAGGCTGATGGAACTGTATGTGAACGGCACGCGGAGCGCGGCGGACATCTACGGCGAGAGCGACAACTTCATGCAGGACAGCCCGGAGGGTATCACCATTGACAGTACCGGTGCGGACGTGGAGGTACGCACCGTCAGGGTCTATGACCGCGCGCTGACCGACGATGAGGAGATGGACAACCATATCATAGACCGCCGGACACTGGACGAGATGGCCGCACTCTTTGAGGAGAATGACGTGCTGGGCGATGACGGCCGGAGCATCGACTTCGAGAAACTGCGCAAAAAGGGCAAGGGCATCATGCTGGTGGTGCGCAAGGGAGGACTGGACCCGGTGAACGCCGAGAACAACAAGAAGGCGGACTTCCTCTCCGACGTGCACCTGTGGCTGCCCGACGGTCGGTATGTCTGCCTGAAGAATGTCTATGTCCGCATTCAGGGCACGAGTTCGACGAAGTACCCGACGAAGAACTACCGCATCTACTGTGCCAAGGGCGAGACCCCGGAGATGTATGTGGACGGCGTGAAGCAGGAGGAGCTGAAGGTAGCCCTGCGGCCCGGACAGAAGAAAGTAAAGGTGCTGTGCGCCAAGGCGGACTACTCTGACAGTTCGATGGTGCAGAACACCGGCGGTGCGAAGCTGTGGAACGACATGATGAAGGCATTGGGCTTCCTCACGCCGGCGCAGCAGGTGGACAGCAGCGTGCGCACGGCCATCGACGGCTTCCCCATCGACGTGTTCTCCGCGGAGAGCATGGAAGACACGCCAGCCTATTACGGACAGTACAACCTCAACCATGACAAGAGCGACTGGCAGGAGATTATCGGTCTGAAGGGCGTGGCGGGTCTTGATACCTCGAAGTCGGTCGCCTTCGAGTTTCTGAACAACACGCAGCCCCTGTGCCTGTTCCAGGGCAAGGCAGACCTTAACGCGCAGGCCGCGGCGGAGTTCGACAACGCGCTGGAGTTCAACCATCCGGCGGACACGACATGGGCGACTGCAACGGAAGAACAGAAGACAGCCTTCAGACGGCTGTGGGGCTGGATAAGGGACTGCGTGCCGTCCGGTGCGACACCGGATGACATCAGTACTTTCGTCTCGCAGAAGTTCAAGAGCGAACTGAACGGGTACATCAACAAAGATTTCCTGCTGTGCTGGTGGCTCTTCACGGACTTCTTCGCCAATGTGGACCAGCTGGTAAAGAACATGATATGGGCGACATGGGACCTGCTGGTGTGGTATATCCTCTACTACGACGGCGACACGCAGCTGGGCGACCGCAACGACTCCATGCTGGCATACCTCTATGACGTGATGCGTGAGACCTGGGATGCGGAGAAGTCGAAGTATGCCTTCGAGGGACACGACTCCTGGCTGTGGTGCCTGGTACTGGCCAACCTGAAGGACGATATAGTCAGGATGGCGGGAAAGATGCGAACCTACCTGACGGAGGAGCGTGCGGGTGAGGTGTTCGACAGGGAGCAGCAGGGCAACTGGTGCGGCCGTGCCTACAACAAGAGCGGCGCGCTGAAGTACATCAAGCCGCAGACGGAAGGTGTGATCGTGAAAGGACAGCTGATGAAGTACCCCTACATCTATGCGCTCAAGGGCGACAAGCAGGCGTTCCGGCACTGGTTCATCAAGAATCGTTTTTCACTTCTTGACGCAAAGTATGAGACGGGCAACTTTCTCTCGGACAACATCGACATGTACATGAGCCGCAAGGCTGACGCCCCGGCCAACACCATAACGGTGACGGCCGGCGACCTGTACTACTTCGGTTACGGCACGAACAACGCCCCGCACCTGCAGGCGAGCCGTCGTGCGGAGAAAGGCGGGAAGGTGACGCTGACCTTCACGAACGCCTTCACAGTGAACGACCCTATCCGCATCTACGGCGCGAGCCGCATCGCGGAGCTGGACATGCGCGGAGCCGCGGACAACCTGACGGGCGACGTGAACCTGAACAAGTGCAAGGCTCTCAGGAAACTCAACCTGCAGACGGCCGGCAGCGGCTCGACGGGCTGGTGCATGGTGCTTGACCAGTGCCGCCAGCTGACGGACATCAACCTCTATGGACAAACCGGTGCCAGAACGGGTACGCTGTCAAGCCAGGAACTGGACTTCACGCCGCAGACAAGACTGAAGACGCTGGACGCACGGGGCGTGGAGGTACAGGCCGTGTTGCTTGCACCAGGCGCACCGGCACAGACGCTCAAGCTGGGCGGCAATATACAGACACTCCGGCTGGAGTATCTGCCGGAACTGAAGGACAGCGGGCTGACGCTGCAGAACTGGCGCACGGTGAAGACGCTGCGTTTTGGCGGATGTCCGAACCTGGATTGGCAAACCATCATCGGCAGGTGTATAAATGTGGAGCGCGTGCGCATCGAGGGCGTAGACCTGGAGGACGACGGCACGCTGCTCAGCAAGTACAAGGCACTCAATGGCGTGGACGCGGAAGGCAATGCCGTGGACTACTGCGCCCTGGTGGGCACGGTGCGGCTGACCAAGTACATGGACGACGAGACCTACGCCGAGTACCAGACCCATTTCCCGGAGCTGAACATCAGGCAGCCGGACTACACGATGATAGAGTTCGACGATACGGTGGCCGACGATGCCAACGTGACGAACCTTGACAACGACACGGGCTACAGAAACGGAACGGCCTACGTACCCAGCGGCCATGTTACGGCCATTTTGAAACAGCGGCACAGGGTACTGGCGAAGGTCACCAAAAAAGCCACCACGCGCCATGTGAACATGGCGGGGCAGGAGGTAATGGTGAACAACCTTGACGGCGAAATGACCTACTACCCCCTCGATGATGCCAACAGCTACAAGTATGCCGACGGTACGGAAGCGAAGCTGGACGGCACGGAGGGCGACTGGATGATGTACGAGCCGTTCTTCTGGTCGAAGGGCATCAACGACTACCTGAAAGGAAAGCACTACAGCTGCTACAGCAGCAACGACGCGGCACACAAGCCGGACGGTCCCAAGGCAACCGTACTGACGCTGGAGGACATCAGAAGGACGCAGGGCGGCGTATTGCCGGGCAAGAAAGTCATGAGCGGCAAGGAGACGCTGCAGAACTCCTACACGAACGATACGGCCTACAGCGTGTGCAAGGTGAGCGTGGAGGGATTCAAGCGTGTCCGTTTCCCAAGTGTCCCCGGCACGAACCTTATCGGCTCGGTTTTCGTGGACGGTGCAGGAAAGGTCATCAGCTCTGTCGTGGTTCCGACCATCGGCAACAAGTTCGAGGCAGGCATGTACCTCATTGCCGACATTCCCGATAAAGCCGTGAACCTGCACTTCACCATCCTGAACACGGCGGAGTTCGACTGCGTGGTGCTGAGCAATAGCACACGGATAGAGGACATGGAGCCGGAATGGGTGCCCAATGACGAGCACCTGTGCGCCGTAGTGGGCTCGACGGTGATAGGCTCGAAGCTGCGTGCCGCGATAACGGGCGGCAGCACGACGGCGAGCATGACATGGACGGACTTCCACTACTACAGCGTGCAGCGCGGTATGCAGCAGATAGATGCGCTGATGCATTCGCGTATCGCCAATCTGTTCTACGCCCGATACGGACGCAGAAACGCACAGGAACAGTGTGGTGCGGGGATGCACTCTAATACCCGTACTACAGGCGAAACGGCATCAAGGGGTATGACGGACACGATAGGCTATGAAGCAGCGAAGAGCATAAACGGCAACGTAACGAACAGTTTCTTGGACAATACTGTCCATCAGTTTGCTTGGTACAGGAATGCCGACGAGTACGGCGGTGCCGCAGTTACTCAGGTGAACAATATTTGCTGTATGGGCTACGAAGACATCTACGGACACAAATATGATATGCTTGATAACGTGGATATGCCAAATGACAGTAACAACTGTTTCAAATGGCGCATTTGGATGCCTGACGGCAGTATTCGTATGGTCAAGAGCTGCAGCAATAGCGACTGGTGGATAACAGCCGTGGTACATGGCAGATACATGGATGTTATACCAGTCGGTAATGTAAATGGTTCATCATCGACTTATTACTCTGACGAATATTGGACAAGCAAAGCACAGTCCCGTGTGGTCTATCGCGGCTGTGACTACGCGTATGCGTCTGGTGGCGTTGCGTGCTCGTATCCGTTTTCCGATGCTTCGTACTCGGCAGAGAGTGTCGGTTCGCGTCTGGCCTTCCGGGGCAAAATCGTGAGGGCGAAGAGCGTGGCGGCATACAAGGCGCTTGAAGGGATTGTGTAAAACGTTTATATGAAGAATGGAAATATGGATATGACAAAGGTACAGGGGGCCGCGGACGTACGGCTCCTTGAATGCACCAACCCGGTGAAGGGGCTGTGGCGCGTGCGCTGGGACATGCAGCCCGGAGAGAACGGTTCGGCCGCGTATATGGAGGCGGAGTTCGGCCACCGGCCCACTGCCGGGGAGATAAGGCATCTGATCATCGGGTGGTACAACGCGCAGGTGGACGCTGCCATCCTCTCGGGCTTCACCTACGAAGGCATGCCCGTGTGGCTGTCCTCCGAAAACCAGTTCAACTACAAGAGCGCCTACGACCTCGCCGTGCAGACCAACGGGGCCACGCTGCCCCTGACCTTCAAGTTCGGCACGGAGGAGAAGCCGCAGTACCGCAGGTTCGACACCATCGCAGAACTGACCGACTTCTACACCAAGGCCATGGCCTACATTCAGGCCACGCTGGCCGACGGGTGGAAGAGGAAAGACGCCGTCGACTGGAATGTTTACGGGAAGGAGGCAGACCATGAGTAAGGGTTGTGGTTGTCAGAGTGGAATATTCCGCTGGTTCACTCCGCCATATTCTAAGCTGTTCTATGCGGCGTGCTGCATACACGACGATGACTACGACCGTGGAGGCAGCGAATGCGACCGCAAGGCAGCAGATGTCCGGCTGTTCGTGAATTGTTTCAGAAAGATAGGTAAATGCAGCTTCGCACCAGCAAAGGCTCTGTGGGTAGCCTGCATAGCACTATGCTACTATTGGAGCGTCCGTCTGCTTGGCGGAAACTATTTCAAGTATAGTGGATAGTTGAGAGAGTCCCCTCGGGGGTAGGGCGTTAAAAAGCCCCCGGCCTGTTAAAATAGTCGTCTCACTTACTATTTAACCAAAAACGCCGCAAGGACGCGACCGGGGGCAATATGCCATTCCGACCGTCCTTGCGGTTTTTAATTTTGGCTGCGCTATGCGCAATAATAAGTGAGACAATGCAAAGATACAAAATTTTGTGATAATGAAGATAATAGAGGTCTTGAAATTTAACAGGGAGCTGATAAAAAGGCTCAAAATAGCAGGAATACGCTTAGAAGATGAGGAGTTTGTGGACTTATATACAGATTATACCATGTTGCTGGAACACGGCGAGAAAGTGTCGTATATCGTGGCCCGGCTGTCGGATAAGTATGCAGTGAGTGAGCGCAAGGTGTATATGCTTATCAAACGGTTTCAAAGCGACTGCAAACCACTTGCAGTATGATTTGGTGTAAATGTTCTTCTGGCTCACCGAATATGGCGACCTTTGCCGTACAAAATAAGTGCGACAATGAGAAAACAATACCTTTCGGCACCGCTTCCTTTTCAGGGACAGAAGCGGATGTTTGCCAAGGAGTACATCAAGGTACTCCGGCAGTTCCCTGACAATACGACCTTCGTGGACCTGTTCGGTGGCAGTGGATTGTTGTCACATATCGCCAAGTGCCAAAAACCGGACTCCACCGTAGTATATAATGATTTCGACGGTTACAGGCTTCGGCTGGAGCATATTCCGCAGACGAATGAACTGTTGGCGGAACTGAGGAAAATCGTGGACGTACCACGGCACAAGCCAATATTGGGAGAGGCGCGGGAACGCGTACTGTCCTGCATACTCAGGCATGAGCGTACCCACGGATATGTCGATTATATAACGCTGTCCTCGTCGATAATGTTCTCAATGAAGTATGCTACCGAGTTCTCCGACTTTGAGAAAGAGACCCTGTACAACAACATCAAGGCTGCCGACTATCCGTCTTGCAGCGACTATCTCAACGGACTGACCATTACCTCCTGTGATTATAAGGAGGTATTTGAGCGATACAAGGATGTGCCGGGTGTGGTTTTCCTCGTCGATCCCCCATACCTAAGTACGGATAGCAAGACCTACAAGATGTACTGGAAGCTGTCTGATTACCTTGACGTGTTGACCGTTCTCTCCGGACATCGGTTCATTTACTTCACCTCGAACAAGTCTTCCATAGTGGAGCTTTGTGAATGGATAGGCAAGAACAAGATCATCGGCAACCCCTTTGAAAACTGCCATCGCCGGGAGTTCAATGCCCACATGAATTACAATGCGTCCTATACGGACATCATGCTCTATACGGACGTTGCTTGAATTACATTCTAATACCGTTTGAACGATGAACAAATACTATCAGATACTGGGCAAAGTACTGGAGCAGGGAAAGCGCCAAACCAACAAGAAGGGGAACATCCACTACCTGCTAAACGAGCGGCTGTCCTTGACGCCTGCCGACCTGCTTGACATCTTTGAGAGCCACGGCATAGCGAGAAAGAAACTGAAAAATGAGCTACAGCTGTTTATGCAGGGTGAACGACAGGTAGAAAAGTACCGCGAGGTGGGCATCAACTGGTGGGACTATTGCGGTAGTGTGCTGGTGAATAGTTATCCGACCTATTTTGAGAAACTGCCGCCATTGATAGCGAGAATAAATCGCGAGAAACGCAACTCAAAGAACTATGTGCTGTTCCTCGGCGAGACAGGCGCGGAGAGCAACCAGGCACCATGCCTGAGCCTGGTGCAGTTCCAGATAGACGAGGGGGAATTGGTGCTGTCAGCTTACCAGCGAAGCAGTGACGCGAACCTTGGACTGCCAGCAGATATATACCACCTCTATCTCATGGCACGGCAGATAGACTTGCCGCTGAAGAACATAATGCTGAACCTCGGCAATGTACATATATACGAGAATAATTTGGAGCGCACAAGGTTGCTGCTTGACGGTGATGAGAGCGTGAAGTTCGACTTGAATGTCTGAGATGTAATAAATAAGAAACTCAAAACGCCCCAGAGAAATCTGAGGCGTTTTACATTGTGGAGGGGGAACCTGAAAAAAGAACATTTCGTTTTACAAGGCAGAACGCTTCGTTTTATTTTTTCGGAACGCTTCGTTTTACGGATTATACACCGCAAATATTTTTTGGACAATGTGGGCGAAAGTAAAAGCCTTTTCCCACTAATTTGTGGTTAGTCATAAAAACCGGTAGCCCCTAATGCTTCTTTCCGTTCCGACAGCTAAACTATCCCACTAAATTTCTACTGACGTCACTTTCATTCTGAAGACTACAAGTAAGCCCCACCCACAATTAAGTAGGTAGGGCTAAATTAAAATCTTCAAATCATTAAGGTTAGAAACTGTCTAATTTGATAAGTCTCTACCATTCAGTAATGCCAGCTTGGCAAAACTATCTTTAAACAATATCAGTCTTTTATTTAAGACTTTCTAATAAAGTCTCCCTCATTTCTGGGTTTAGACTTTTTAGGTAACTGGCTATTTCCTCCTTGTGTGCCAGTGCTTTTTCTTGTTCTGCCAACTTCATCAGTTCTTTTAGGTTGGCTACATACCTTTCGTACTTCTCTACGTACTCGGTAGCTTTTTTAATTAAGGTGTCGGGAGTGTCCGTCTCGGAAAACCATCTACCAAACATTTCGTAACTGGTAGAACGACCCATTGTCAACACCTCTTTTAAACTCTCATAGTGGGCTTCTACGCCCTTTTCATTTTTGATTTTCATTGGAAAACATAATAATTATTATTTAAGGGTTCATCTATGAGACTTATTGCCTCTGTGGTATAGAATGGCAAAAGGCGTGCCAAAACCTTTCCACTGCCAAATGTCAACCTTTCCACTGCCAAAAATGTCTATCTATATAAAACCAAGTACCGGTAATGTTTATTTACAACACAAAGCCGGTTTTACACCTTTTATTAAGTCTCTCATTAAGGGCCTTTTCAACATCTTTAATATCCGGCATTTCTTTGTTATCCGGCATTTCTTTGTTAGCAAGCAAATCTTCTGCTTTCTTATACTGCCGGGGCATAAATAGTCTGTCCACATCATCCGTCTTGTCTATGATGCCGTAATACTTTAGTTTGTATTGGTACACTGCATAAAGCTGCTTGTCCTTTAACAGATATGCAAGATAAAATACCAACCTATCTAATTCCTTTGCCTTACTGCCATCTATTTCCTTATACGATGATAATGTAGAACTATCCTTTATAATAGTGGCCACTTTTTCTGTCTGTGGAAGTTGCCTAACATCTACACCGGCCTTAATTAGTCTTTCTATATCCAACAAATCATCATAAGCAAATAGAGATTGTAAAGCTGCCGGTTTATCATCCGACTTGTCCAATTCATCATCTAATATTGCTACCTTATTTTCACTGGTTAAATGTGTGTAGATACGCTTTATCATTGCATCATCTGTATGCCCGGTAAGGTAGCACAATTTATCGGCACTCATACCTTTTATATCATCTTGGTAATAAACGTATGTCTTGCGTCGTGGCTTACTATAATTTCATAGACCTTGTTTTTATGCTCTATATCGTGTGCATCCCTATATGTAATGATTCTATCAATACTGCATAACTTGCACACTTTCTTAATAGCCAAGTTATAATAACTATTGGCTGCATCAAGTCTATTCACATCAATATCAAAACCGCCTTTGTACTTTTCCAAAAAGCCGGTAATATAATTATCTTTACGGATAAAACTTTCTATCTTCTTTTGGCTTTTAATGGTGCTTATCTTATAATAGGTGGCACTTCCAGTAGTCATAATTTCATATTGCCCAGTAAGGAACTGCATTAAGTCCGACACCCTTTGCCCACACCGGCACTGCAATACAAATATATCCCTATACTGCTTCAGTATCTTACCGTTCTTGTGTGTACGGTATTTATTGTTTACTTTACCGTCTTTACTTTTAGGTGCTACATCTTCAAAGCT
>ENA-OWYX01000004-OWYX01000004.1-human-gut-metagenome-genome-assembly--contig:-NODE-4-length-179602-cov-12.9533_pt1 | contig 179602 bp, 157 predicted proteins | sample MGYA00249758_ERZ652102 | MGnify/ENA primary metagenome ERZ652102 (study PRJEB26925, sample SAMN05827107) | human gut metagenome | biome: ENVO:2100002; feature: ENVO:00000062; material: ENVO:00002003... | reverse complement strand
TGCAGTCTCGTGGGCTCGGAGATGTGTATAAGAGACAGGAGTACGACCTTGTGCTGTTCTGCTACGAGTGCGGCGGCGCGCCCCTGCGCGACCTGCTGGCCGCAGCAAAGCCCGCCGATGGTGAAAAGCTGAAAATCGCCATCGTGACCGGAGCCGAGGGCGGCTTTGCCGCCGAGGAAGCCGAGATGGCCGCAAAGGCCGGTGCCAGAACGGTGGGCCTTGGCCCCCGCATCCTGCGGTGCGAGACCGCCCCGCTGGCCGTGCTTGCTTCGGTAATGACCCTGACGGGGAATCTGGAATAATGCTTTGTGCTGCCCGGCAGCGCCTGCGGGCCTTCCGGACAGCAACAAGGGGCCGCTCCCGGAAAGGAGCGGCCCCTTGTTTTTTTATTGTTCCGCTGTGCAGACGCAGGGCAGATCAGTCAATGAGACCCTTGTCCTTTGCATCCTGCCAGGTAAGGCAGACGCGCAGCTTGCTGACCGGGAAGCACGGATGGAACTTGTTGTTGTCCTCGTCGAACTTCATCAGCTCCTGCTCCACCATCCAGTGTGCAGCCTTCTGGGCATCGGTATCGTCGGCGTCAATGTCCGCATACAGGTCCTCATCGGTCATGTTCTGCGGCTCCGGCTTGCCTGCACGCTCCCAGACCAGCTCTGCCAGCTCGATGCGGTCAGACGGCAGGGGGAGGCCCTGCATGTTCATCAGACGGTAGATGCCGGTGCCGGTCTCATAGGCACCCAGGATTACAGCGCCGCCGATGATGACACCGGGCAGGACGGGGTCCACAGGGTCTACCGGGTCCACAGGATCCACAGGGTCTACCGGGTCTACCGGGTCCACGGGGTCCACGGCTTCGTACACGGCTCTGACCGTCACGTTGCCTTTGGGCATTTCAAAGTTCGCCGTGGTATGGTCCTCCTCATTGGGGAAGCTCAGCAGGTCATTCATTTCATTCTGTACAACGCCGTTCAAGATCACGATCCCGGTCCAGCCTGCGAACTTCTGTCCCACGGGGGCTGGGTCTGCGGTCAGGGTGACCGGGGTGCCCACCGGCACCTGCGTGACCTTATCCAGCACGGTCGTGCCGTCCACAGTCGCTTTGGCACTCTCGGCATCCACCGTGTAGCCGGTGCGCGGGATCAGGTAGCGGTAGTTGTTGACCGCATCGTAGGCCACAAAATAGGTCTTGCCCTCTGCATCCTTATCGTTGCTGACAAGGTCCAGCTTTTCCTGCCCGGTCGCATCCGCCGTGGTGATCTGGCGCGGGGTGACAATGGGGCTATCTGCCACCTTTACGGTCGCAGTGTCGGTAAAGGTATCTTCGATGGTAATGTATTGTCCTGCTTCCAGATAAACATCGTTCTCGTTATCCTTGAAAGCCGCATCTTTTAGGGTGACCCTTAATGCATTCTCTTTATTCCAGATGCCATACTGTGCATTTTCAATCGTAGCACTATCGATGTCGGTAATAGCATTCGCCTCCGTTCGTACACCCGACCTTGGAAGCTCGGTTTGATTTCCGGCAACACGAATTTCTGTTTTACCCTTGGTTTCATCAATCGTCATTTTGCCACGATTACAAATCACCGTTCCCATACCCTCAAAAGTACCACCACGAATGTTTGTAGTACTATTTGCTGTTGTATTTATGCACAAGGAGGTGCTTTTGGAAGTGTAGCAGCCTCCGTTGATATCGGCTGTGCCAACGTTCCATACAGGACAACCGTTTTCATTGCTTACTTCTACATCATCGTTCAATTCGATTCTTGAAGTACTAATACGATTGTACACTGCCGGAGCCGAGCTCTTGCTTTCATATTTTCCACCGTAAACATATGCCGTTCCCCAGTTGTTAAGCGCATTATCATATTCAGAGAACGATGTTACATCGTGCAGATATACCGTCCCATAAAAATTGAATAGAGTTTCAATTCCGCTGGACTTATATATACCGCCGTTCATAGTTACTGTTGCTTTCGCTCCCGTGCTCACATCCACACGGATGCACCTTCCGCTGGTAACAGAGAACTCATTGTTCTGCAGATTATTGATTGTGACCGTGCCATTGCGGATTAGCAGTGCATTGTCGGTACGTCCGAGGTTAGAATTTACTACCGGCCCAGTAATATTGATGACCACATTTCCATCCGGCACGTTTATGGTAACCGTCTTTGTATAGGGACCGCTCATGCTATAGGTTCCCGATTCAGTAATCTCCTCGCCGTCTTTCAATATTCTTCCCTGATTCTCGCTTGCCTGCACACTCACGCCGGTTTCAGAGCCTGTACCCCCCCCTGAGCAAATGCACTCACGGGAAGGACAGAAGCCATCATGCAGCCTGCAAGTACCGCGCTGATGAGCCGTGTGCCAAATTTTTTCATGCTATGACTCCTCTCATGTTTCGCTTTTTTCATGAAGGCAGGCTGTTTTTTCGCCCGCCCGCACAGTTCACACACCTAAAGTATAACATTCCCACAACAAAGTGCAATCTTCATCCTGTACGAAGCTTTTGTACCCCCCCCCCCATGTTTTTTGGTGTGTTCTGCACAAAAACGGAAGAGAAAATGCTTTTGCAGCCGCAGAAAAAACAGCCCGGAACGACCCACAGATCGTTCCGGGCTGCTGTGTCAAAAATGGTTTGGAGCGTCAGAGCTCCAGCAGAGCTTTCTTCACATTCAAAAGGTTCTGCGGGCTCACCGAGAAGCTGCGCAGGCCCAGCTGCAGATACTGCACCGTGTTGGCCGGGTTGCCCACCGCAAGGCCGCAGATGGTCACCGGCACATTGCGCGCCTTTGCGGCATCCAGCACCATGGTGATGAGCTTTTTCATGGCCTTGCTGGCCGGGCGGTAGTAGTGCTCGGCGCTGGCAAGCTCCCGGTCTGCCGCGTGGGTGTACTGGGTCAGGTCGTTGGTGCCGACCACAAGAAAATCGACCCCGTGCTCTACAAATTCCTCAGCGGTCAGGCAGGCAGCGGGTACGCTGAGCATCACGCCGAACTTTGTATCTTCGTTGAACGCCACGCCGCGCTCCCGCAGGTGCTCGCGGCAGCGCTCCACCACACGCATGGCTGCGTCCCAGTCCTCCACATTCGTCACCATGGGGAACATCACCCGCAGCGGGCCGCGGGCGGCGGCGCGCAGCAGTGCACAGAGCTGCGTCTCGAACTGGTGGGGCTGGCGCAGACTGTTGCGGATGCCCCGCAGGCCAAGCTTGGAAGACTGCAGGCCCTGATAGGCGTCGGAAATGGTGCGGTCTGAGCCAAAGTCGAAGGTGCGCACCGTTACCGGGCAGCCCTTGGCGGCAGCAAGACAGGAGCAGTAGAAGAAATACTGTTCCTGCTCATCGAGGATGCGGCCCGGCAGCATCATGTAGCCGGTGCGCAGCAGGCCCACGCCCTGTGCGCCGGACTGCATGGCCGTGTCGATGTCCTCCGGCCCAAAGCAGTTGGCCAGCAGCTCAAAGGGCTGGCCGTCCTTTGTCCTGTTGGGCAGAGCATGCAGCTGCCCCATCTCTTCGTTCTCGCGCTGCAGCTCGCAGATGCGGGTCTCGGCCTGCTGGCGGGCGGCAGCGTCCGGGTCCAGCGTGCACTGGCCCCCGGTGGCATCCAAAATCACGGTGCGGCCGTCGCAGTCGTCCAGAAAATCCCGGCCCACCTGCACGATGCCCGGGATATTCATTGCCCGGGCAATGATGGCCGCGTGGCTCTGGCCGCTGCCCTCTGCCGTGATGATGCCAAGGATCATACCGGAGGGCACGCTGAACAGGTCGGTGGGCATCAGCCGCTCTGCGGCAAGGATCACCGGGTGATCCAGCGCCAGCCACATGCGGGGGCGGTTGGTGATGATGTTGATGACCCGGCGGCTTGCGTCGAGAATATCCACACTGCGCAGCTGCATGTAAGGGTTATCCTTCATGTTGGCCAGCTGGTCGGCGTAGCGCTGGCCCACCTGATTCATGGCCGCTGCCGCGCCAATGCCTGCATTGATGCAGAAGCGCACCTCGTTCATCATGCCCTCGTCGTCCAGCATCATGCTCTGGAACTGGAAGATGGCCTGCTCGCTGGGTGCGGCACGGTCTGCCATGGATTCCAGCTCGTCCTGTGCGGTGCGGATGGCATCGGTGAGCAGCTGCAGCTCCCGGGACGGTTTAAAGGGGCCCACGGTCGTGGTCTCCACATGGTGCTCCAGACGGCTCACCTGCCCCAGCACAAGGCCGGGAGAAGCGCAGGAACCTTTATACACTTTCATGTTCGGTCACCTCCGGCAAAAGCTCGGCTTCCGGCGTGGTCAGGGTGCGCCAGACCAGCGCCTGCAAAAAGGTATTGGGCAGCAGCGCGGCCAGTGCGGCCCGCGCCGCATCGGCACTGCCCTCAAACAGCGGTGCAAAGCTCTGCATCCGTGCCTGATCGCACTTTGCAAGGAATGCATCGCACAAAGTATGGGTGGTGTAGTAATGGGCCGGGTCCACACCGGCATCTTCCGCGGCGGCTTCCAGCGGGGCAAGGTCGGCATCCTTCATCTTGGCCAGCAGCAGGGCCGCATCCGCCGTCAGGGTGACCGGGTATTTCTCCCGCACGGCCTTTTGCACCCGCTCAAATTTTGCGTGGAACGCAGCAGCGTCCGCGCAGCTCTGGGCATCACAGGAGACAGCATAGGCACACCCCCGCAGATATCCCATAGCGCGGCGGGTATCATAGTAGCCCAGCTCGATGTTGCGGCGGGCGGTGTCGGGGTCAAAGTGCAGGATATCGCCCAGCTCCCAGTAGCTGCGCACCATCACGGTGGGCAGGCCGGTGAGGTTGGGGCGGGTGATGCCCACGCCTTCTAGATCGACGCACACCAGTTCATCCGCGCCCATGCGTTTGGCAAGACCGGTGGGCATGTTGTCGCTGTAGCCGCCATCCAGAAACTTGACCCCGTCGATCTCCCGCGCACGCAGCGCCGGGAAGCAGGCAGCGGAGGCCATCAGGTAGTCCTTGACCTTTCCTGCCGGGATCTCGTCCAGCGTCAGCTCCCGGGGCTTTAAGCCCCGCTGCTCCACCGTGACAAGGCCGAAGCGGATGGGAGCCGCGCGCAGGGCATCCTCGTCCAGCACCCGCTCCACGATCTCTTCCAGCGGGGTCACATCCATGCCGCCGGCTTTCACCACGCTGCGCAGGAACTGGTGCAGGGCCGAAAGGTCGGCATCCTCCTCCGGCAGCTCCATCACATCCTTGCTGCGGATGGCCAGCCACATATCGCGGGCCGTCTCGTACTGGTCCAGCACGAACATGGCACCGTTCAGGCTGCCAACGCTGGTGCCGGTAATGATCTGCGGGTGCCAGTTCAGCTCCATCAGCGCGCGCCACACACCCACCTGATAGCTGCCCCTGGCTCCGCCGCCCGCCAGCACCAGAGCTTTGCACGGAGCACTGCGTTCATCCATTGCATCCGCCTCCTTTGATCGTTTCCGGTTTTGTTCAGATTATAGCATAATTCCAGAGAAATTTCTTCCGTTTTTTGTAAATTGATGCCTTTCTCCCGGCAAAGAAACATGGTATACTTGTCAGGATCTCAAAAGGAGGCATTCTCATGCACTGCAAGCAATGGATCTTTGATATGGACGGCACCCTGACCGACAGCATGACCGTGGTGTGGGAGGGTGCCCCCGACGCACTGCTGCGCCGCTATGGCCGCACCCCGCGGGGGGATCTGCGCGCCACACTGCTGAACATGGGAATGCAGGAGGGCGCACAGTATCTGATCCGGGAGTACGGCCTGCCGCTGACCGAGGAAAGCTATTTTTCCGTGATGCGCGAGGTGATCGCCGAATTGTACGAGACCGTGGAGCTGAAACCCGGCGTGCGCACGATGCTGGCAAAGCTGCAGGCCGAGGGCGCACGCATGTGCATCTGCTCCAACACCTGGGCCGAACAGTGCCGCACCGTGCTTACCCGGCTGGGCATCGCGCAGTATTTCTCCTTCATCGTGGAAGCGCGGGGCGTGCTGCACAAAAGCCACCCGGAGGTGTTCTTTGAGTGCATGAGCCGTCTGGGCGGTGCAGACCCCGCCGCCTGCGCCGTGTGCGAGGATGCCGTATACGCCGCCGCCACCGCCCACAAGGCCGGGTATTACGTCATTGGCATTGCAGACCGCACCTCTGCCGCCGACGAGCCGGAGATGCGCCGCATCTGCAGCCAGTTCGTGCCCCGGTGGGATGCGCTGGACTGGACACGTGTGTAATAAAAAAGGGCCGCAGCGTGCGGTTCTTTTCTTTATCTGATCCTTCTTTGCTCTTGCATTTTGTGCGCAAGAAGAGTATGATATTATAAATAGGACTGCCCCAAGGGGGAAGTGTCCTCATTTGTAAGAATACACTCTGTGATTTTTAATATAAAGGTATAATATCCGTAAAGAGGAGACCTTCCGTCATGAACAACCCACTCGTCAGCATTATCGTGCCTGTGTACAACGTGCAGAATAGTGTTGCCCGCTGTCTGGAGAGCATTTGTGCCCAGACATGGAAGGATATCGAGGTCATTCTGGTCAACGACGGGTCCCGGGACGAAAGCTTTTCCATCTGTGAGCAATTCCGTGAAAAGGACCCCCGCATCGTTCTGGTGGACAAATCCAATTCCGGTGTGTCGGAGACCCGCAACTGCGGCATGTCCCTTGCAAGGGGCAAGTATGTGCAGTTTGTGGACAGCGACGATTATCTCGACCCTGATTTTACCGAGCGGCTGGTGACTGCCGCCGAAGCGAACAACGCCGATCTGGTCATTGCACCTTACTGGATGGTGATTCCCGCCAACTCTTCCAAGGCCACGCAGGCACTGGAAAACCTGCAGGAGAACCTTGGCATCGATACCGAGAAAAAGCCTGATGATATCCGTGAATACGGCTTCCTGCCCGAGGGCATCTACGACCGCGATACCTTTGCCCTGCGCCTGATGGAGAAGCCCGCATCCTTCTTCTACAGCGTGCTGTGGAACAAGCTCTACCGCCGGGATATTCTGGCAGACCATCATCTTCAGTTCACCAGCGAGGTGCGCTGGGCCGAAGATCTGGTTTTCAACCTGGAATACATTTTGTACGCCAATGTTTTCGTATCCATTTCCAAAGCGGGCTACCACTATGTGCAGAACCCCCAGAGCATCTGCCACACCCAGATCAATCTGGCTTCCATCGTGCAGAACAAACTGCAGGTGTTCCGCTATTACAAGGAGCTGTACACAAAGCTGGGCCTGTACGATCAGGTGCAGCCGCAGCTGTATAAATTTCTGACCGCGTTCTCCGAGAACGCCTATCCCTCCGGTTCTCCCCAGAAGATCATCATGGACATGGCCAACCACTGGGGCTTTGGTGTTCTGGATGCTTCCGACAAGGAAAAGAAACACAAAACCGAACCCGATGCCTGACCTCCGGGCACGAAAAAAAGAGCCGTGAAAGCGGCTCTTTTTTGTTTGCCATTTTACCGGTCGATCCAGCTGCGGAAGGCTTCGCGCACTGCACCCTCCCGTCCGCGCGGGATGGGGATGCGCGCACCGCTGCACATCTGCAGCTCGCCCGCCGTCAGCAGCTGTGCCGCCGCCAGATTGACCACATAGGAGCGGTGCGGCTGCAAAAAACGCCCGTCTTCCAGCAGCGGCTTTGCTACCTCGGCAAAGGACACCCGCAGCGAAAGGGACACCACATCCTCGCCGCTGAGCAGATGGAAGTGCACCACATGGTGGGTGCACTCCAGATATTCGATCTGCGCATAGGCCAGCGCCCGCAGGCCTTCGGCGGTGACAACGGTCATTGCCGGGCCGTACTCCGGCTCGGTGGCGCGGGCAAGCAGGGCCGAAAGCTCCTGCTGGTGCACCGGCAGAAGCAGATACTGCATGGCATCCACCCGGAAAGCGCTGTAGGCGTGGGCCGGTGTGCGGGCCGCAAAGGCCAGCGGAGCCCTGCGGCCCCGGCGGCGCAGCTCCGCAGCCGCCGAAAGCCCTGCCGGGGCCGCTACAGCGCCCAGCTCGATGAGATACAGGTCAAACCGTTCTCCCTCGGTGTCCCGGCGCAGCAGCGCATCTGCATCCGGCAGCTGCTGCACGATGCACGCATCCTGCCGCCGGGCAAAATATTCCATGCACTGGCGTTCCAGCCCGCTGCGCAAGGCCGCGTCCGGGCTGCATACCGCAATGTGAAATACCATCTCACATTCTCCTTTCCGCCAGCCGCCCGCCTTGATTTTTGCGCAGGGCTGGAGTATGATAAATAAAACTTTGCTGCATCGAAAAAAGAAAAAACGGAGGGACCCGCCATGCCGCAGCCGCTTGTCAGCGTTATTGTGCCCGCCTATAACGCGGCGGGCTTCATCTCCCGCTGTGTGGAGAGCATCACATCCCAGAGCTACCCGGAGCTTGAGATCCTTCTGCTGAACGACGGCTCCACCGACGACACCCTTGCTGTCTGCCGGAAGCTTGCTGCCGCCGACAGCCGCATCCGTGTGGTGGACAAGCCCAACACCGGCGCAGCAGACACCCGCAGCTGCGGCCTTGCCCTTGCCCACGGCGAATACATCCAGTTTGCGGACAGCGACGATCACCTGCTGCCGGGCTGCACCGCAAACCTGGTGGCTGCTATGCAGCGCAGCCATGCCGACCTTGTGCTGGCTCCCTACCGGATGATGGTGCCCCGCAAGGATGGCGGCTATGACACCCGGGAGTACAGCCTGCTGCCCGCCGGGGTGTACAACAAGGTGGATTACCTGTGGCAGCTCACCGGCAATGCCGCTGCCTTTTACTACGGCGTGCTCTGGAACAAGCTCTACCGCCGGGATCTCATCCAGATGGCGCACATCCGGTTCGAGCATGTGGTATACGCCGAGGACCAGCTGTTCAACACCCGGTATCTGCAGGTGGCACAGCGGTTTGCCGCCATCGACGAAGCCGCCTACTGCTACATCCAGAACCCGCAGAGCGTATGCCATACGCAGGTGAGCGCGGCGGACATGCTGCGCCACCGCAGCCGGATGTACCACACCTACAAGGAACTGTGCATCCAGCTGGGCGTGTACGATAAATTCCGCCTGCGGCTGCACGGCATCTATCTGAGCCTGTTTGAAAGCCCTCTGCCCAACGGCCCGGTGCAGAAGCTTTCCGACGCATTTGCCCGCACCCACAGCCGCATCTGAGAAAAGGAGAACCTATGGAATTTCCCCTTGTAAGCATCATCGTGCCCATGTACAACACTGCCGGGTGCATTGCCCGCTGTGTCAAAAGCATCTGCGCCCAGACTTATAAAAGCATTGAGATCTTGCTGCTGAACGATGGCTCCACCGACGACACCCTTGCTGTCTGCCGCGCCCTTGCCGCCAGCGACCACCGCATTGCACTGGTGGATAAAACCAACACCGGCGCAGCGGATACCCGCAATCAGGGCATTACGCTGGCCCACGGCAAATACATCCAGTTTGTGGACAGCGACGACTGGCTGGCCCCCGATTTTACGGAAAAGCTGGTCTCCGCCGCCGAGGCCCACACCGCCGATCTTGTGATCGCGCCCTTCTGGATGGTGTACCCGGAAAACTATGTGGAGCACATTCGCCCATGGGAAAAGGCGCTGCAGCATGTGCTCCAGCGCAATCCGCCCCGCACCCGGGCCTATGGCTATCTGCCTGCCGGGGTGTACACCGGACAGGAGTACGCAAAGCATCTGATCCAGAAGCCGAACACCTTCTACTATGGCAGCCCCTGCAACAAGCTCTACCGCCGTGATCTCCTGCGGAAGCACAGCCTCCATTTCCGCAAAGAATTGTTTGCGGAGGATCAGCTGTTCAACACCGAATATCTGCGTTTCGTGCACACTGCCGTTTCCATCCCGGACATCGGCTATTACTACCTGCAGAACGGCCAGAGCGTCTCCCACTCCAGAGTGACCACCGCCGACATTCTTTCGCTGCGGCGGCGGGTGATGGGCCTGTACAAGAGCATCTATACCGAACTTGGCATCTACCCGGAAATGCGGGCGGCCATCCTGCGTTCGCCCTTTGGCGAAAACGAGTTCACTCTTCCGCCGCTGGACACCCCACAGACGCACTGCTGCAAGCTGTGACCCTATAAAAAGCACCCGGCTGCCGCCGAGAGCCGCTCTGGCTCCTGCACGGCTCCGGGTGTTTTTTGCGCTTTCTCAGCAGCCGATGGCGGCACACTTCTCCGCCAGCCAGCTGCGCTCTTCGTCGTTCAGGTGCGGTGCCAGCTTTGCAAACACCTGACGGTGGTAATCGTTCAGCCATGCGATCTCGTCCTTATCCAGCACACCGGGCAGGATGGGCGAGGTGGCAATGGGCACAAAGGTCAGCGGCTCAAAGCCCAGAAAAGTGCCGTACTGGTTATCCGCCTTGTGGATGCACACCAGCTCGTTCTCGATGCGGATGCCCACAAGGTCGGTCTCGTAGACGCCGGGCTCATCGGTGACCACCATGCCGGGGCGCATCCGGGTGGTGTTGCGGCTGTTCAGGGCATGGGGGCCCTCGTGCACATTGCCCACAAAGCTGACGCTGTGACCGGTGCCGCAGCGGTAGTTGATGAGGTGCCGCCACAGCGGTTCCCTGGCAATGGTGTCGATCATCTTACACTCGCAGTAATCCAGCCAGACAGCCTTGGCAAGGTCGATGTGGCTCTGCAGAGTCCATGTGTAGAAGCGCTTTTCGTCCTCGGTCAGCGGGCCAAGCGGGTAGGTGCGGGTGATGTCGGTGGTGCCGTCCATGTAGGTGGCACCGCTGTCCACCAGCAGAAAGCCCTTCTTTTCCAGCACAGCGTGATCTTCCGGGGTGGCGTGGTAGTGCATCATGGCTGCGTTGCCGCCGTAGGCCGCAATGGTGCCAAAGCTTTCCACAAGGAATTTATCGTCCGCACTGCGGTACTTGTGCAGAATTTCATCCACCGTCAGCTCGGTCAGGGTCTCACCGGCAGCAAGGCGGCTTTCCAGCTCGATCTGGAACCGCACCATGGCCACAGCGTCCCGGATATGGGCCTGCTTTGTGTGGGCAAGCTCCGTTTCGTTCTTCACGCCCTTCATCATCAGCAGCGGGTCGATGCCGTCCTTCACGGTGAGGGCAGGGTTCTGCTCCAGCACCTGATACACGGCGTAGTTCACCGTGGAGCACTCGGCCAGCACGGTCTGGGGTTCCGTCTCAGCAGCGAGGAACTTCAGCACATCGTCGTACTCCGCCAGCGTGATGCCGTTGGCTTCCAGCTCTGACTTTGCCTCCGGGGTGACGCGGGCCGTGTTGATGAAGAGTACCGCGCGGCTGGGGGTCACATAGCAGTAGGCCATGGCATAGGGAGTGCACTCAATGTCCATGGCGCGCAGGTTCAAAAGCCATGCCAGATTATCCAGCTTGCCCACAAACTGAGCGGTGCAGCCCAGCTCCTTGAGCTTGCTGCGCAGCTGATCCAGCTTTTCCGCCGGGGAGAAGCCCGCATATTCCTTCGGCAGGATCCACGCTGGGGTATCCGGCAGGGCAGGGCGGCCCTCCGTCCACAGCTCGTCCTCAAGGTTCAGGGTCTTGATGGAAGCACCCTTCTTTTCCAGTGCCTTTTTCAGGTCGTTCACGAGGGCCGTGCTGGCGGTCAGGCCGCACAGGCCCAGTGCTTCGCCCTCATTCAGGGCATTTGCGCAGTATTCCTCCACGGTGGGCACGCCGGGTTCCCCCATGCGCTGCAGCTTGATCTCGGTACCCGCAATTTCCTTCTCGGCCTGCACAAAATAACGGCCGTCGGCCCACAGGGCGCTCTCGGTGCGGGTGACCACGAAGTTGGAGTTCTCGCCGTGGAACCCGGAGAACCAGGTCAGGCTGGTGTAATGGCAGGGCAGGTATTCGCTGGCGTGGGGATCACCCACAGGGATCAGATAAACGGCCACGCCGTTTGCAGCCATGGCGGCACGCAGCGCGGCAAGGCGCTCGGGTACGGTATTCATGCTCATAATGACAGCTTCCTTTTTTCTATGGCCGGACCGCCGGAAAAGCCCCCGGCGGCAGGGAATTTTTCTGTGTCCTATTGTATCATTCCGGGAAAAAGATTGCAATGCAGGGGCGGGACGGTTTGGAATGACCTCCGCTGCCGGAGAGCATCCTCGCTGGCTGGACCCTCTCAGTCAAAGCCTTGCGGCTTTGCCAGCTCCCCCGAAAGGGGGAGCTTTATTTGTGCCGACCTTCAGAAAACAAGCTCCCCCTGAGTGGAACGACTTCCCCCGGCCGGGGGAAGATGGCGAAGCCAGAAAGGGGAACGGCTGGCGAACGCAGTGAGCCTGAGAGGGTTGGCGTCCTCTCAGCAAAACCGTCAGGTTTTGACTGAGGGAGTTCGTTCTCCCTCAAAATGCCGCCAATTTGCAAAAAAAGTTACAATTTTTTCTTGAAAAAGGCGGTTTTCCCATTGACAGCCTTGTTATAATAGGAGTGTAAGTTTTTTGAGCCAGCACTCTGCGGCTCTGTGTGCTATTCGAAGAAAGAGGCAATTGAATCATGACCAAAATCGATATTTTCTCCGGCTTCCTTGGTGCCGGTAAAACTACCCTGATCAAAAAGCTCATCAAAGAGGCCTTTGCCGGCCAGCAGGTGGTGCTGATCGAGAACGAGTTCGGCGAGATCGGCATTGACGGCGGCTTTCTGAAGGAAAGCGGCATCCAGATCAACGAGCTGAACGCCGGCTGCATCTGCTGCTCTCTGGTGGGCGACTTCCGCACCGCCCTGCAGCAGGTGGTGGAGCAGTACCACCCCGACCGCATCGTCATCGAGCCCTCCGGCGTGGGCAAGCTCTCCGATGTGACCCGCGCTGTGGAAGGCGTGGCTGAGCATCTGGATGTGCAGCTGAACAGCTTTGTCACCGTGGCCGATGTGAACAAAGTCAAGATGTATATGAAGAACTTCGGCGAGTTCTACGACGACCAGATCAGCCACGCAAGCTGCATCCTGCTCAGCCGCACCCAGACCGCCAGCGAAGAGAAGATCGCCGCTGCGGTCGCCATGCTGCGCGAGAAGAACCCCACCGCTACCATCGTGACCACCGCATGGGACGAGCTGACCGGTGAGCAGATCCTGAAGGCCATGTCCACCAAGGACGACTTCAAGGCAGAGCTGATCGCCATGGCTGCAAAGGCCAATGAGGAGCACTCCCACGAGGACGAGGAAGAAGAGCATCACCACCATCATCACCACGATGACGAGAACGGTGTGTGCAGTTGCGGCCATCATCACGACCACGATGATGATGACGACGAGGATGAGCACGAGCATCATCACGATCACGATGAGGATGATGACCACGATGAGCATGAGCACCATCATCACGATCATGACGACCACGACCATTGCTGCTGCGGCCACCATCACGACCACGATGATGATGACGACGAGCACGAGCATCATCACGACCATGACGGCCACTGCTGCTGCGGCCATCACCACCATCATCATGACCACGATGCCGACGAGGTATTCACCAGCTGGGGCGTTGAGACGGCCCGCAAGTTCACCAAGGCAGAAGTGGAGCACGCCCTCACCGAGCTGGATACCGGCAATTACGGCATGATCCTGCGCAGCAAGGGCATCGTGAACGGCGGCGCAGACGGCTGGCTGGAGTTCGACTATGTGCCCGGCGAATGGGAAGTGCGTGCCCGCGGTGCAGATGTGGGCGGCAAGCTGGTGGTCATCGGCTCCAAGCTGAACGAAAAGGCCATTGCAGAGCTGTTCGGCTGCTGAGCTTAAAGTAAAAAGGAGAAACCATTCCTATGGCAAAAGAAATTCCGGTCTACCTGTTTGTGGGCTTTCTGGAAAGCGGCAAGACCAAATTCATTCAGGAGACCTTTGAAGACCCCAACTTTGACTCCGGCGACAAGACCCTGCTGCTGATCTGCGAGGAGGGCGAAGAGGAGTACAACGAGAAGAAGTTCGCCTTTCCCGGTGTGACCGTCAAGGTGCTGGAGGACAAGGCCGAGCTGAACCCGCAGAATCTGCTCAAACTGGAAAAGGAATCCGGTGCAGGCCGTGTGGTCATTGAGTACAACGGCATGTGGCTGCTGCAGGATCTGGCCGAGGCTCTGCCCGAGAGCTGGATCGTGTACCAGTGCATCGCCACCGCCGACGGCACCACCGCCCTGACCTACGCTCGCGACAACTCCATGCGCAGCCTGCTGCTGGACAAGATCGCCCGCAGTGAGCTGATCGTGTTCAACCGCGCCGAGGCCGTGAACAACGATGCCGCCCGTCAGGAGCTGCACAAGCTGGTGCGTCAGGCTTCCCGCAAGTGCGACATCGCCTACGAGTTTGCCGACGGCAGCGTGGCCTACGACGATATCCCTGATCCGCTGCCCTTTGACATCAACGCGGACATCATCGACATTCCGGATGACGATTTCGGTATCTGGTACATGGACTGTCAGGACGAGCCCCAGAAGTATACCGGCAAAACGGTCAAATTCCTTGCACAGGTGTGTCAGACCAACCGTGCCGGCAAGAACAGCTTCGTGCCGGGCCGTTTCGCCATGACCTGCTGCGTGCAGGACATCCAGTTCGTGGGCTTCCCCTGCAGCTACGATGGCTACAAGGCGCTGGAGCAGCGCGCATGGGTGCGGGTGACCGCAAAGGTAGGCTACAAGTTCCATAACATCTACCGCGGCAAAGGCCCGGTGCTCACCGCCATTTCGGTGGAGCCTGCCGAAAAGCCGCTGAACGATGTGGTAACATTCTCTTGATCTGATCTTTCAAGGAGGTCCCGGCATGAAAACACTGTTTCGTATCCTTGGCACGGCCGCTGCTGTGGCCGTTACCGGTGCTGCCATTGTGGCACTGGACAAGATCCTGAACCAGAAAGACCCGCTCCATGTGGAGGAAGTAGAGTTCCCGGAGGACGCCGAGCAGAACGCTGAGGAAGCCGCCAAGACTGCCGAAGCCTACGCCGAAGCGGAAACCAAAGCCTCCGATGCTGCCAACGAAAAGGCTGCAGAAGAAGCTGCGCCGGAAGCTCCTGCCGAAGAAGCGGCAGCTGCTGCCCAGCCCGCCGAAGAAGCCTCTGCCCCGGCGGCACCCGCAGAGGGCGGTGAGAAGCCGGTGTTCGACCCGGAAGCTCCCAACCGGAACCCTGTGGAAGCAGGCCCCGCCGTTGCTCCCAAAGACGAGAGCGGAAAATTCGACCCCACCAAGATCGCCGAAGCCAGCGACTTTGGCGACTGGGAAGAACAGGGCTGCAAAGGATAAACTATGACCCAAAAAGGGACGATGTGATGTTCACATCGCCCCTTTTTTGTTATTCTCCTCTTGCCAGCTGCTGCAGCTTTTTCCTGTCCAGCACCTGCACGCCGCCCCGGAACAGCCGCACCCAGCCCTCCTGCGCAAAGTATTTCAGCATCCGGCTCACCACCTCGCGGGCGGAGCCCATATACTTTGCCATCTGGTCGTGGGTCATGCGTACCTCATCACCGCCGGTCTTGGCCAGCTCATCGGTGAGAAAAATGGCAAGCCTGCGGTCTGCGCTCATGAACAGCACCTGCTGCATGGTCCACATGCTGTCGGAAAAGCGCTCCGCCGTCATCTGATAGGCGTAGCAGCGCACATGCACGTTCTGCTGCATCAGCCTGCGGAAAACGCCCGCGCTGATGCAGTAGGCCTCGGTGTCCTCTTCAGCATCAATATACAGGTCGATGTTCACCGAGTCCATCACGCAGGAGGCCGACAGGATGCACACCTCCCCGCCGAACAGGCGGTAGAGCGTCACGTCCCGCCCGTCCTCCGAGAGCAGGTAGGCCCGCAGCTGGCCCGAGCGCAGCAGCAGGATGCCCACGCAGCTTTCCAGCGGGCTGTGCACCCTTGCCCCCTTTGCGTAGTGCACCGGCCGGGTGTAGCGGCAGAGCATGTCCTGTTCGTCGGGTGTCAGGTCGTTCCAGAAGGGAAAACCTTTGGCCAGACAATCGCGGTGTTCCTTTGTTGTTTCCGACATTGCTTTTCATCCTTTCCGCAGGGCCTTGGCGGCTTCAGTGCCCGCCTGCGCGCCCTCATACACGGCCTTTGCCACCTGCAGCAGGCCGCCGGTGCAGTCGCCTGCCGCATACAGGCCGGGCACGGTGGTCTGCATTTTTTCGTCCACCACGATGCGGTTCCCGTCCACCTCTGCGCCGATCTTCCTAGCCAGTGCGGTGCTGCCCGCCACGCCCAGTGCCACAAATACACCGCTGACAGGCAGCTGCACACCGCCGGACAGCTGCACGCCGGTGACAACAGTTTCGCCCAGAACAGCCTCCACCGCCTGCGGATAGACTGTGACCTCCGGCGGGAAGTCCGCCGTCAGCGGTGCGCCGTTGGTCAGCAGGGCAACGCTTTTTGCCACCGGCAGCAGAGCCTGCACCTCGTGCAGGGCGTACTCGCCGCTGCCCAGCACCGCCACGTCCTTTCCACGGTAGAAAAAGGCGTCGCAGGCGGCACAATAGCTCACGCCGTGCCCCTCCAGCCCGGCAAGGCCCGGGATGCGCGGCACCGCCCGGGATGCACCCGTGGCAAGGATCACAGCGTCCGCCGGGTAATTTTTATCCATTGTTTCTACGGTGAGTTTATCCGTATAGGTCAGGCCCACGGCTTCGGCTGTGACGAATCTCACACCAAGGCGCTTTGCATTCTCGATGCTGCGGCGTTCCAGTTCCGCACCGGAGACCGGCTCGGCAAAGCCGTAATAGTTTTCAATTTTTTCGGCGCGGTGCAGCGCACCGGGGCCTTTGGTGAGCACCGTGGTATCCACCCCGGCGCGGACAGCGTACAGCGCGGCGGAAATGCCTGCCGGGCCGGAACCTATAATGATGATGCTGGGCATGGGAAAACCCTCCTTCGGATGCATTTTTCTACAGTATACACCTTTTTTTGAAAAATTTCCGTGACCGGGTCGCAAAGCATCGGTTTTTCGGACGGTCCTGCTCCGGTTCGCTGTCAGCGGATCGTCCCATGCACAAACGCGCTGTCGTACAGGAATCTTCCTGCTCGGCAGCGCGCTTTTTTCTTTCTTCAGAACACCAGCTGCACCAGCAGCACATAGCACAGCGTACCGCCTGCGACACTGAGCAGGGTCTCATGCTTCCACTTGTGCAGGCCCACCGTCACCAGCAGGGCGATGGCCTCCGGAATGCCGCGGCTGCCCGCAAAGGGGGTGACGCTTTTCAGGCAGTAGACGATCAGCATACCAAAAATGGCTGCGGGCAGCACCCTGCCCAGATACCGCACCACCTCCGGCGGCTGTTGATCCTTGGAAGAGAACACCACAAAGGGCAGAAAGCGGGTGATCATGGTGGCGGCGGTGCACACTGCAATGGTCAGGCCCATCTGGACTGCGGTCATGCGCCCACCTCCTCGCCGCTTTTTTCTGCTTCGGTGCCTTCGGCCTTTTCGATCGGTTTACGCAGAGCCAGCAGCAGGATCAGAATGCATCCCATGGAGGGCAGCAGAAAGCTGCCGGAGCCAAAAACCACCAGACACGCCAATGGGGCGGCAAGGCCGATCAGGGCGCTGTAGTGCTGCCGGTCCTTTTCCCACTGGTTGAGAAAGATCACCGTGAACATGGCGGTCATCACAAAGTCCACACCCTCGGTGCTGAAGGGCAGCACCGAGCCCACCACCGCGCCAAGACCGGCACTGGCCACCCAGTAGCACTGATCCAGCAGGGTGATGAAGAACATGAACCAGCCCCTGTCCACCCCTTCCGGCGGCTCGGCCGAACAGGTGATGGAAAAGGTCTCATCGCTCATGGCAAAGATCATATAAAAGCTGCGCAGGCCGTAGCCCTTGTAGCGTTCCAGCATGGCAAGGCCGTAGAACAGATGCCGCGCCTGGATCATGAGCGCCATCAGAAACGCCGAAAGGGGTGAGAACGCGCTCAGCAGCAGGCTTGCCAGCACAAATTCCAGCGAACCGCCGTAGACCACCGTGCCCATGAGCATGGGCATCCACACCGGCAGGCCCATCGACTGCACATAAATGCCATAGCCCATCCCCAGCACAAAATAGCCCGCCAGCACCGGGATGGTCTGCGGTGCGGCGGCACGCAGTGCCCGCCATACGGTGCTCTGCCGCTTTATCAGTTGTTGTTTGGTTACGTGTTCCATTGGCCTTTCCCTCAAAATACGATGCCGGTTTCCTCTTTGGCCTCATTGCCGCCGATAAACCTATTCTCTCGATATGAATATGTCTGTATTATAACAGGTCTCACGGCTTTTGCAAAGGTGTATCCCTACTGCTTTTGGCAGAACGACAGTTTTTTTCTTTAAATTTTATGCAATTTTTAACGGATACAAAGTGGCTCGCAGTCAGTGCTTTATTATTTTAATGCAGTAAAGGTTCTTTGCAGGATCCTGTTCCTGAAATATCCCTAAATGTCGGTTGCGCTTTCGTCATACTCATTTGACAGATGCCGTCTTTTCCGGTATCCTGTCCGTATCGCAAGGACGGCGGGCCGAAAACGCCCGCCTTTTCTCGTTCATTCTGTATTTAGTGGGAGGACATTTTATGGCAACCATGAAGGACATCATCCAGAGCCCGCTGCTGCTGGCGCTGGTCGGCTCCATGGCGCTGGGCCTGTTCGCCAGCTCTGCCAGTGGCAGCAAGGTGGTCAAGGGCGGCATCAAGGGCGTGCTGCCGGTTCTGGTCATCATGACGGTGCTCTCCCTCGCCGCACGCCTTGCAGGCTACGGCTCCGTGCTGGGCGGCCTTGTGGGCATCTTCATCATCGTGATGCTGCCCATCGGCATCCTTACCTCCTATGTGCTGTGGAAGAAGGGCAAGATCCAGGTAGTAGATAAAGAGCAGAAGTAAGGGGAAACAAAAGAACTCCCGGACGGATGTCCGGGAGTTCTTTTGTTGCTTATTCTGCCTTTTCGTCCTTCTTGAGCATATCCAACTCGGGCATCAGCTCGGTGCTCACAATGGTGAGCATCTCCTCCAGCTTTGCACAGTCCTCGGGGGAGAAGCGCTCTCTTGCGCGCTCCACCACAGTGTGCAGGTAGGAATAGCTGATGTTGTAGTAATCGATATACTTCTGGGTGGGGCGCAGGTGATACTCGCGCCGGTCGGTGGTGGACTGGATCTTTTCCACATAGCCCTTTTTCACCAGACTGCCGATCTTATACGCCGCGTTGGGGGTGGAGATCTGCATCATGCGGGAAAACTCCGCAATGGTGGGTTCGCCCATGGCCATGATGCCCTCCATGCAGAAGGACTCCACCGTGGTCAGCGTGGCTTCCCGGGTGGCAAAACGCTGAAAAATGTTCTGGTAGAAATGCAGCTTGAATTTGGTGTATACGTCCTGAAATGCCTGTTCCAGCATAGGTCGTGTGCCTCCGATAGTTCCTTTTATTTAAAAATACCACGTTTTGGCCGCGGCGCAAAGCGAAACAGCTGAATTTTTGGCAGGAATTTATTCTGCCGCCTTTTTGTTCGTGCGCACACGGATCACGCTGAGCACCACCAGCTCTACGGCAATGGCAACGGCCAGCAGGATCAGCGAGGTGAACAGGCTGCCGTTTGCGCCAAGGAAAGCCTGTGCAATGCCCGTGATCACATAGCACACTGCCGCGCAGGAAGCCGCCGTAATGGCGTAGGGCAGCTGGGTGGACACATGGTTCACATGGCTGCAGTGGGCACCGGCGGATGCCATGATGGTGGTGTCCGAGATGGGGGAGCAGTGGTCGCCGCAGACGGCACCGGACAGGCAGGCCGCAATGGAAATGACCAGCATCTCGCCCTCCGGGAAGGCATGGCACACGATGGGGATGAGGATGGAGAAGGTGCCCCAGCTCGTGCCGGTGGCAAAGGCAAGGAACACTGCCACAAGGAAGATGATGACCGGCAGCATGTACTGCAGCGCTGCAGCAGAGCCACTCAGCAGGTTGGCAACGTAATATTTTGCGCCCAGCAGGCCGGTCATGCCGGACAGGGTCCATGCGAGGGAGAGGATCAGCATGGGACTGACCATGGCCTTGAAGCCCTCGGGAATGCAGGCGGCAAAGTCCTGAAAGGTCATCACATTGCGCACGCGGTAGAACACAAAGGTGAACAGCAGGGCAATGCTGCTGCCCAGCACCAGACCTGCAGAAGCGTTGCAGTCCGCAAAGGCGGTAACGAAGTCCACGCCCTCAAAGAAGCCGCCGGTGTAGATCATGCCGAAGATGCAGGCCACGATCAGCACCAGCACCGGGGCGAGCAGGTCTGCAACATGGCCGCAGGTATCGGTGCCATCGTCCACATCGTTGCCGTAGGGACGGTCGGCGGTGGTAAACAGGTCGCCGTTTTTGGCGTTGTCCTCGTTGAGCTTCATGGAGCCAAAGTCCGTGCCGGTGAAGATGAGGAACAGGCTCATCACGAGGGTGAGCAGGGCATAGTAGTTATAAGGAATGGTGCGCAGGAACATGGTAAAGCCGTTGATGCCGGAGCCTTCCGGCACGCTGGAAGTGACCGCAGCTGCCCAGCTGGACACCGGCGCAATGATGCACACGGGTGCTGCGGTGGCATCGATCAGATAGGCCAGCTTTGCGCGGGACACCTTCTGCCGGTCGGTGACGGGGCGCATGACAGAGCCCACAGTCAGGCAGTTGAAGTAGTCGTCCACAAAGATCATCACGCCCAGCAGCAGGGTGGCAAACTGCGCACCGGCCCGGGAGTGGATGTGGGTGGAGGCCCAGCGGCCAAAGGCGGCAGAGCCGCCGGCCTTGTTCATCAGGGCCACAAGGATGCCCAGCATGACAAGGAACACCAAAATGCCCACGTTGCTGCTGTCCGAAAGCTTGGCCACCATGCCGCCGTCCTCATTGAAGAACAGGGTGTTGATGGCCAGCTCCAGATTGCCGTTGGCATACAGCAGTGCACCGGATGCGATGCCCACCAGCAGAGAGGTGTACACCTCCTTGGTGTTCAGCGCCAGCACAATGGCGATCACCGGCGGCAGCAGCGAAAAGATGGTGCTGTACACCGCACAGGTATAGGTGGACGGGTCCGCGATCTTGCCGGGCGTTGCCGCTGTGCACCACAGCAGCAGGGCAAACACCAGCAGAGCTGCGAACCATGAAAGGTTCTTGTTTTTCATAACGGATTCCTCTTTTTTCAAATTTCCGGGGATGCATACCCCTCTTTGCGCAGGAAAAACTATCCCCATCGAATGCAAAGGGAGGTGTGCGCCGCGCCGGATTATAAAGCGATGTATTTTGAGCTGTTCCGGGCCAGCGTGCAGGCCGCACAGCTTTTGCAGGACGCGCAGAAGCGTGCTGAGCAGCACCTGCTGGAAGCTGACCCGCCGCCGATCCGATTGGAGCAAACAGAGCAGACGGATGAAGAATAGTTTTCTTCGGTCAGCGTCCTCGCCCTCTCAGTCACATTCGGTGCCAGCTCTCCCAAGGGGAGAGCCTTTGGCAAAACCGGGAACTTTACCGTACTGCCAAAGCCTCCCTCATTGAGAAAGACTTCCCCCGGCCGGGGGAAGATGTCGTGTAAGCGACAAAAAGGGGAACGGTGGCATCGCGCAGCGATGACGGAAGGAGTTTTACCCCTTCTTCGCCTCTGCCTTGGCGGCGAACTTTGCGTCGTTCACCACAAAGCGCTCGTGGGTGCCGCCGCCTACAGGGCCTTTTTCGTCGTGCAGGCTCACCTTGAAGGTGAGCTTGCGGCCTTCTACCGCCACCAGCTCGCTCTCGCAGGTAACGGTCATGCCCACGGGGGTGGGGGCGGTGTGCTCCAGCTCGAGCTTGGTGCCCACCGAGCCATTGCCTTCGCCCAGCGCGTCGGCCACGCTCATCCAGCAGGTCTTTTCCGCCAGAGCCACAAGGGCCGGGGTGGCAAACACCTCCAGCGTGCCGCTGCCCATGGTCTTTGCGGTGTTGGCTGCGGTGACGAGCACGCTCTGTTCCCCGCGGATACCGGTTTCCAATGTCATATACTTTCCTCTCCTTTTGTGCGCCGTATGGCGCATTTTATTTTTGAACACCTTTATAAGATACCACATTTTGCACCAGAACGCACCCTATTTTGCACTTTTTTGTGAATTTCTCTTTTTCTTTTTGCGCAAACGGGCTGCCAAGTCCTCTCTCTTTGGGAGAGGTGGCACCGAAGGTGACGGAGAGGGCGAGGACACTGACCATGCGGCGACCTCTTTTTTGTTTTCGCCTTCCCTCCAATCCGCATCCTTATTGCGATTCAAAAACGCAAATTTTCTGCGTTTTAAGGCAAATTTCATCAATTTAGAGCAGACGCCGAAAATCTTTAAAAAAGCCTTGACAAGGAGCATTCTGCGTGCTACTATGAACACATGAACAAGCGTTCATGTGAATCCACAGCGAAGGGAGATGTCAACATGGCGGAAATAAAGGAAGCAATGCCCGCGCCGCAGCCGGAAGCCTTGGATATGCCGGACGACGAGGTGCTGTACGAGCTGGCCGACCTGTTCCGGGTGTTCGGCGACTCCACCCGCATCAAGATCCTGTATGCGTTGCACGACAACGAGCTGTGCGTGCAGGACATTGCAAACGCCGTGCAGCTGAGCCAGTCGGCGGTGAGCCATCAGCTGCGGGTGCTCAAGGATTCCAAGCTCGTGCGGTTCCGGCGCGAGGGCAAAACCGTTTACTACGCACTAGACGATGACCATGTGCGCAGCATCCTCTCCATGGGGATGGATCATATCGAAGAATAACGAAAGGCTGGTATTACTTATGAAGAAGAGCTACAAGATCGAAGTGGACTGCGCAAACTGCGCTCAGAAGATGGAAGACGCTGCCAACACCGTTGCAGGCGTGGCAAATGCTACCGTCAGCTTTATGACCCAGAAGATGAAGGTGGAGTTCTCTGAAGGTGCAGACCCCCACGACACCATGGTGAACGTTCTGGCCGCCTGCAAGAAGGTGGAGGACGACTGCGAGATCTTTGACATCTGATGCGCGGCAGGTTGCTGCACACGATCAACAGCCTCGCCCTCTCCGTCACCTGCGGTGACACCTCTCCCTTTGGGAGAGCTGGCAAATCCAAAGGATTTGACTGAGAGGGCGAGCCCGCTAAAGAAAAAAGCATCTGCAGCAAGAATTCGTAGATTTTCTGAGAGCTCAAACGAATGTGCAGATGCTTTTTACTTTGTGTGCGATTGTGTTGTGCAATAACTTTTTCTGTTGAAAAATCAGACAGTTTTCAACAGTTTCCACTCAGTTTTCAACACCATTTGCGGAAAAAGCGTAAAATAAACGTGGAAAAGCGCTTTTACGCCTGAAAAGCTGTGTGGAAAACACGGGTAAAACCGTGGAATATCCATTTTTATGGGGAAAAGTTGTTGAAATCCCCGCCCGCCGCAGCGTGATGCGGCCCATGGATCCCGCAAAAGGAGAGTTTTGTATGAACAAAAAGCAGAAAAAGAACCTGCAGCGCATCATCATTGCGCTGATTTTGGTGCTCATCCTCAAGCTTTTGCCCCAGTTCCCCACGCCGGTGGAGCTGGTACTGTACTGCATCCCGTATCTGGTGGTCGGCTGGGACGTGCTGCGCAAGGCACTGCTTGGCATCAAGAACCGTCAGCCCTTTGACGAGTGCTTCCTGATGGCCGTTGCCACTGTGGGTGCATTTGCACTGGGCGACTACGTGGAGGGCTGTGCCGTTATCATCTTCTACCAGATCGGCGAGCTGTTCCAGAGCGTGGCCGTGGGCAAGAGCCGGCAGAGCATTTCCAGCCTGATGGACATCCGCCCGGACTACGCCAACATTGAGGGCGAGGACGGCAGGCTGGAGCAGATGGACCCGGACGATGTGGAGATCGGCACCGTGATCGTGGTCCAGCCCGGTGAGCGCGTGCCCATCGACGGCGTGATCGTGGAGGGCGCTTCTGCCCTGAACACCGCCGCCCTGACCGGCGAGAGCCTGCCCCGCGATGTGCAGACCGGCGATGAGGTCATCAGCGGCTGCGTGAACATGACCGGCCTGCTGAAGGTAAAGACCACCAAGGAATTCGGCGAATCCACCGTTTCCAAAATTCTCGATCTGGTGGAAAATTCCAGCATGAAGAAGGCCCGCGCCGAGAACTTCATCACCCGTTTTGCCCGTGTGTACACCCCCGCCGTGTGCTATGGCGCATTGGCTCTGGCCTTTATCCCGCCCATCGTGCTGCTGCTCATGGGCCAGCCCGCCCGCTTTGGTGACTGGGTCTACCGTGCCCTGACCTTCCTTGTTATCAGCTGCCCCTGCGCACTGGTCATCAGCATTCCCCTGAGCTTCTTCGGCGGCATCGGCGGTGCATCTGCCTGCGGCATTCTGGTCAAGGGTTCCACCTATCTGGAAGAGCTGGCCCGCACCGGCATCGTTGTGTTCGACAAGACCGGCACCCTGACCCAGGGCACCTTTAAAGTGACCGGCATCCACCCCGCAGAGGGCACCAGCGAGGAGCAGCTGGTGGAAGCTGCCGCGCTGGCCGAGAGCTGGTCCAAGCACCCCATCTCCCTCAGCATCAAGGCCGCTTACGGCAGGGAGATCGATCCGAACCGTGTCACCGATGTGCAGGAGCTTGGCGGCCACGGCGTGACCGCCAAGGTGGACGGCAGGACCGTTGCTGCCGGCAACGCCCGCCTGATGGAAAAGCTGGGCCTGAAGGCTCCCGCCGTCAGCGAGACCGGCACCATCGTGCATGTGGCCATCGAGGGCATGTACGCCGGTTATCTGCTGATCGCCGATGTGGTGAAGCCCCACAGCGCACAGGCCATCCGGGGCCTGAAGGATGCCGGTGTGCGCAAGACCGTGATGCTGACCGGCGATGCCGAGCCGGTTGCAAAGGCCGTTTCCGCAGAGCTTGGGCTGGATGAATACCATGCGGGCCTGCTGCCGGGCGACAAGGTAGACCAGATCGAAACGCTGCTCGCCGCAAAGCGGCCCAAAGAGAACCTTGCCTTTGTGGGCGACGGCATCAACGATGCCCCGGTGCTGTCCCGTGCCGATGTGGGCATTGCAATGGGCGCTCTGGGCTCTGACGCTGCCATTGAGGCCGCTGACGTGGTGCTGATGGACGACGACCCCGCCAAGATCGCACTGGCCATGCGCATTGCCCGCCGCACGTTACGCATCGTGTACCAGAACATCGTGTTTGCACTGGCCATCAAGTTTGCCTGCCTTGTGCTGGGCGCGATCGGCATGGCCAGCATGTGGACCGCCATCTTTGCCGATGTGGGCGTGATGGTGCTGGCTGTGCTCAACGCCACCCGTGCCCTGTACACCAAGGATCTGGCGAAAAAGAATGAACAGTAAAAAACAGTGCCGGACAGCCTGAAAACTGTCCGGCACTGTTTTTATATATGAGGTGCATACAGGCGTTCTATTTCATGCACAAGCTCCGGTTCTTTTTCGATATCAAATTTTCTGGCAAACATGCAAGGCGATGCTTTCAGCTGTTCCAGATCAGCGTATTTCCAGACCCACGGATTGCCTCTGTCCCAATCGATGGCACGGGCACTGGTATCACCCGGCCCCTGATAGATCTTATCCTGATACGGCGACTGCGCGATCAGTGTCTGCACAAAGAACTCGTCCGAGCAAAAGGTCTTGTCCAGCACCTGCAGGACCCACTCTTCTTTTGTCAACAGATACCGTGCAAAGCCGTCCGTGCAGCTGAACCAGTTGCTGCCCTTTGTGAAGTGAACGTCCTGATTGCGCTTTATTTTCAGCAGCTTCTGGCCCGACAGCAGGATTCCATTGATCACGCCGAGCACCGGATGGCGGCGCAGATCGATATTCTGGAAAAAGTGCCGGTAATAAACGCGCTCATCGTTGAATGGGCTGAACGGGTGCGGGTCGAAATGGACAAATTCCACGTCCGGGTTTGCCTCAAAGAATGCGCGGATATCTTCTTGTGTTTGAATGGGCAGATCCACACCGGAGATCAGGTGGTAATGCTGATACGGGCCATGGGCCACTGCTGTTTTCAATAGCACAAGCTCCGCTTTTACCTGACTGACACCGCCCCACACAACACTGTGCCGTTTTGCGTGAAACACTTTCGCATATTTCATGCGGCACTCCACCGTTTCCGGCTGGTAGTCCGTATTTTTGCTGTCCATGTGGATGAATATATCATTCCACGGTACATCCAGCATCCGCAACAGGGTCAGAAGCATCTCATCACATTTATGTGCTTCTATCAGGTACGCCTGTTTTTCTCTTGTTTCCATCGCTTTCTCCTCTTAATTCTGCGCCGCATTTTTATTTTATTATAACAGAGTCCTCTTTAAAAACAATCCCACCACCCTTTTTTACAGCACAAAGCCGCTGCTTTCCCTTGCAGAGGGAGAGCGGCGGCTTTGTTTGGGTATGGAGAAAATGGAGGAGGTCTCAAAGTTCACCCGCGGAATGCGGCGGTATACACCGCCACCACCTCGTCGCGGGTGGGGGTGATCTGGTTGGTGGACATGCAGGTGTCGTGCAGCGCAAGCTCTGCCAGCGCGGCAAAATCTGCAGGGTCCACCTTGTTCAGCTGCGCAAGGTTTGCGGGGATGCCCACGCCTGCACTGAGCTGACGGACAAACTGGATCACTGCCGGTGCGGCAGTGTCCGGGGTAAAAGTGCCCTGCAGGCCCATGGCAGCGGCAATGGTCATGAACCGCTCCCGGCACACCGGGCTGCGGCTGTTGAAGGCCAGCACGTAGGGCAGCAGCACCGCATTGCACACACCGTGGGGCAGGTTGTAGTGTCCGCCCAGCGCGTGTGCCATCGCATGCACCATGCCAAGGCCCGCGTTGGAGAAAGCCATGCCTGCCACATTTTCGGCGTAGGCCATCATGGTGCGGGCGGCTTCATCCTGACCGTTGGCAACGGCCCGGGGCAGGTTCTGCACGATCGCCTGCATGGCCCAGTAGGCATCCTTGTCCGTGAGCGGGTTGGCGTTTTTGGAAAGCGCCGCCTCGATGGCGTGGGTCAGCGCGTCCATGCCGGTGGCTGCGGTGAGCTTGGGCGGCATGGAGGACATGAAGTCGGTGTCGTTCACCGCGATGCTGACCATGCAGTTGGGGTCCACCATGGCCATTTTGCTGTGGCGGACAGGGTCGGTGACGATGTAGAAGGAGGTGCACTCGCTGCCGGTACCGGCGGTGGTGTTCACCGCCACGATGGGCAGGCCGGGCTTGGAGGACTTGTTCTCGCCCTCGTACTGCTCCACGGTACCGCCGCAGGCCACCACGATGCTGGCTGCCTTAGCGGTATCGATGGCGCTGCCGCCGCCCAGAGCCACCAGCAGCTGCACCTGCAGGGTACGGGCTGCGGCAATGCAGTCGTTCACCACCTGTACGGTGGGGTTGGGCTGCACATTGTAGTACACAGCGTACTCCACACCGGCATCGGACAGTACCTGACCGACCCGGGCAGCGGCACCGGAATCATAGAGAAAGCGGTCCGTCACCAGCAAAGCACGGCGGATGCCCATCTTCTGAAGCTCCGGTCCCAGAAGACGGATGGCACCCTTGCCAAAAAAGCTGGTCTTGACGGCGTTGATGCGTTCTGCCATGTGTTCACCCTCCGCTTACTGTGCCTGACCGCAGACGATCTGCACCGGGTCCCAAATGGAACAGGACGAGGAGGAATAGACGAAATCCACCTGACCCAGTGCTTCCACGGTCATGCCAGCGCGGATGGCAACGGCAATGGCGTTGATGCGGGCCGAAACATTCTTTTCTCCCCATGCCTGCGCACCCAGCACCTGACGGGTATTGGCCTCATACACCAGCTTGATGGTGATGCGGTGGGGGTTCGGGCAGATGCCCGGACGGTCGGTGCCGGTGGCCATTGCACTCTTGACCCGCAGACCGGCCTTGCGGGCCTCGGTCTCGGTCAGGCCGGTGCGGGCGATCTCCAGATCCGCCACCTTCAGGCTGCTGGTGCGCAGAGAGCCGTCGCGGCAGGCCGCGCAGTCGCCCACGGCATAGATATTGGGCACACTGGTGGCAAGGTCGGCACCAATGAGCACAGCGCCATTGGGTGCCAGCTGCGCCCCGGTACCGGCCAGCAGGCCGGTGTTGGGGGTAACGCCGATGGCTACCACGCAAAGGTCACAGGGGTAGGTGCCGCGGTTGGTCTGCACCTGCTCCACGAAGGTACGGCCCGGGAAAGAGCGCACCTGCTCGCCCAGATTGAACTGCACGCCCTGCGCTTCCAGCTCCTTCTGGATCAGCTTGCTCACCTCAGGGTCAAACTGGGGCAAAAGCTGCTGCTCTTTTTCAATGATACGCACATTGCGGCCCAGCTTGAGGAAGGACTTTGCGATCTCCAAACCGGCCCAGCTGCCGCCCAGGATCACGATGTCCCGCACATAGGGGGTGCGGACGAACTCCTTGAGGAAGATCAGATCTTCCACGGTCTTGAGGGTCTGCACGCCCACGCGGTCACTGCCGGGCACCTGCGGCACACGGTTGGAAGAACCGGTGGCCAGCACCAGCTTGTCGTAGTGGTCTTCAAACACGCGTCCGGTGGCAAGATCACATACCGTCACCTTGCGGGCGGCTGCGTCGATGCCGCGCACCTCATGGCGCAGATGTGCGGCGATGCCCTGCGCGTTCAGCTCAGTCTCCTTGGCCTGAATGGCCTTGTTCAGGCTGTCCAGATCCTCGCACAGGTAATGGGGCAGGCCGCCGGTGCCGCAGGAGTAGAAGCCGCCTTTTTCGTAGACGGTGATCTGCGCTCCGCGCTGGGCGGCGGCAAGTCTGGCGGCGGCCGAAACCCCGGCGGCAATGCTGCCGATGATAATAATTTTCATTGTTTAAGCCTCACGATCCCGCCGGGAGGAAGCCCCTCTCTGCGGCAAAACTTGCAGGGTGTTACTTACTCAGGGTGGGAGGATTGTCCACGATGCCCACGATGAAAGCATCAATGGGCGACGGATGGTCCAGACCATGCTGGGTGGTCTCGTCGGTGGTGACCAGAACCATCTCGCCTACACCCGCGCCGATGTTGTCGCCCGCCACGATGGTATCCTTTTTGGAGCCGAACACCGGCTCCACCAGCAGGAACTTATAGCCTACAAGCTCCGGCATTTTGCGGGTGGCGACAACGGTCCCCTTGACGATCCCTAAAATCATAGCTTACTCCTCTTTGCCCAGCACGGTGACCAGCTGCCCCTGCTTGAGCAGGAAGGCATTGCCATCGTCCGTGTCGATGTGAAAATCCAGTGCACATTTGTCGTTTGCGCGGATCAGCACCCCGCCCATCACGCCCGGCTTGGGGCCGTCGATCTTTACCTGCACGCGGTCGCCGTCGGCAAGGCCGAAGGCCGCTGCCTGTGCGGGAGTCATGTGGATGTGGCGGTCGGCGATCATCACGCCCTCCGGCACAGTCAGGGTGCCATTGGGGCCGCGCAGGGTCACGCCCGGCGTGCCCTTTGTATCCCCGCTGGAACGCACCGGCGCTTTGATGCCGATGTTGCGGCAGTCGGTCTGCGCCAGCTCGATCTGAGTGGCACTGCGCTCCGGGCCAAGGATGCGGACATGCTTCAGTTCGCCCTTGGGGCCGATGATGTCCAGACATTCCTCGCAGGCAAACTGGCCGGGCTGGCTCAGCGCCTTTTTGGGGGTAAGCTGATAGCCATAGCCGAACAGCTTGTCCACATCATCGCGGGTAAGGTGGATGTGCCGCACCGAGATGCCTACCGGCACCTGACGGCTGCGCTTTTGCAGCTCTGCCTGCACGGCCTGCGTGATCAGGAGCAGCAGCTGTTCCTGACTGATGTCATGGTAAACCAAGGCACAGCGCTCCTTTCTTATGCAGCGTCAGCGCAGGGCTCAGCGCAGCTCAGGCATGCACTCGGACACGCTTGCGTGCGGGCGGGGAATGACCAGTGCGCTGACCACTTCGCCAATGCGGGAAGCAGCGGTCTGGCCTGCCTCAACAGCAGCCTTCACAGCGCCAACGTCGCCCTGCACGAACACGGTAACAAGGCCTGCGCCGATCTTCTCCTGACCCACCAGAGAGACATCTGCGCTCTTCAGCATGGCATCGGCTGCCTCGATGGAAGCGGTCAGGCCGTTGGTCTCGATCATGCCCAGAGCGGCATCCAGCGGCACCTGCTCGCCTGCGGGCAGGCCGGACTTGCCGGTCGCGGGGCCCTTGGCAGGCATGATGCGGGCCAGATCTGCGTGGGGACGTGCAATAACGTTGACGCAGAACAGCTCACCCACACGGGAAGCAGCCTCTTCGCCAGCCTCGGTAGCAGCCTTGACAGCACCCACCTCGCCGGTAACGATCACGGTGGTCAGACCGGCACCGATGGTGTCGGAACCAATGAACTCAACGTCAGCAGCCTTCAGCATTGCGTCGGTAGCGTCGATGTTGCCAACCAGACCCTTCGTCTCGATAAAACCCAGAGCTTTCATAAGTTGTTCCTCCTGTCAGAACACTGAAAAAATTGTATGTGATGGTTTCGTCCTTCAAAAACTCAGATGATGCGCAGCCCGCCCTCGGCCAGCATGCAGCGGCGGCGGCGGCAGAAGCTCTTTGCGCAGGTGATGCCCTCGCCGGTGGGGCCGGCAATAGTCATGGTGCAGTGGCCCTCGCCGCCAATGCCAACACCGGCCTTGGTGGCGCTGTTCTTTACGTAGATGGTGGTCTCAATGACCCGGGCAAAGCGGGTCATGTGGTCCACATCCTTGGAGAAGATGGAAGCGGTGTGGCGGTTGCCGTGCTCAGCGACCACGGCATCTTCCACCGCCTGTTCAAAGCTCTGGCAGCGCACGATGGGCAGCACCGGCATCATCTGCTCCACCAGAACGAACGGATGGTCGGCAGGCACCTCGCAGATGGCAAGGCGGCAAGTATCCGGCACATGCACGCCGATGGTCTCCAGAATGCGGGCGGCATCCTTGCCCACCCACTTTTTGTTCACCTCGTGGCCGCCGCCCTTCTTGGGCTGCAGCACGATGTTCACCAGCTGTTCGGTCTGGGCCTTGTTCAGCAGGTAGGCACCCTGCTTCTGCAGCTCGTGCAGCAGGCCGTCGTAGGCGGTGTTCACGGCGAACACTTCCTTCTCTGCAAAGCAGAGGATGTTGTTATCGAACGAAGCGCCTTCGTAGATCTTGCGGCCTGCCAGCTCGATGTCTGCGGTCTCGTCCACGATGACGGGCGGGTTGCCTGCACCGGCACCGATGCACTTTTTGCCGCTGCGCAGCAGGGCGTTCACCATGCCCATGCCACCGGTGCCTGCCATCAGGCGGATCTTGGGGTTTGCGGCCATCTTGTCCACATTCTCCATGGTCGGCTCACGGGTCATGGTAATGAGGTTTGCAGGGCCGCCCGCCTCGATGATGGCGGTATTCAGCGCCTGCAGGCAGTCGGCAGACACCCGCTTTGCGCGGGGGTGCACGTTGAACACCACGGTGTTGCCGCCTGCGATCATGCTGATGGTGTTGTTGATGATGGTCTCGGTAGGGTTGGTGGTAGGGGTGATGGAGCAGATCACACCAAAGGGTGCGTACTCTTCCAGCATCAGGCCCGCGTCACCGCTCTTGGCTTCGGTGGTCAGGCATTCGGGGCCAGGGGTCTTGTTGATGACGGCCAGATGCTTTTCCACCTTGTCCTCATAGCGGCCCATGCCGGTCTCTTCCACGATCTTGTGGCACCACTCCTCCACATGTGCGCGGGCACAGCGGCGGATGGCTTCAATGATGCGCTGGCGGTCCTCGATCTTGTAGTTGGCCGCCCAGTCGCGCTGGGCTTTCCATGCAGCCTCCACTGCGTCGTCTACGTTCTCGAACACGCCGCGGTCGCCTGCTGCACCGCCGGGTGCAGCGGTATAGGCTGCAGGGGCGGCGCTTGTCTGTGCACCGCCCATACCGGCAAGCACCTGCTTGACGATCGCTTCAATTTCCTGCGAACTGATATCCATGGTTTTCGTTCCTTTCCGTAAAGGTCATATCCGTTGGATCAAACGAAACTTTTTGTTATTGAAAGCTCTTCAGCGTCCGGCGGATGACCTCGGCCATTGCGGCATCGCGGGCATTTGCGGACTTCGGTGCGGCCGGGGCCGCTTCCATTGCAGGGACTGCCGCAGGCTGTGCGGCGGGCACCGGGGCAGGGGCAGGAGCCGCCTGCTGTTTGGGCAGGGTGGGCAGCGCCATGCCCGGCTGGATCAGCCCGGTAACGCCCGGCAGGTTCACCGGCTGGACAGGCTGTGCAGCGGGCTGAGCCATGGGCTGCACGGCAGGTGCGCCGCACTTGCTGCAGCCGGTGCAGTGACCGCCGCAGCTGCCGCATTTGGAGCAGCCTGCGCAGCCCAGCTTTGCGGTGACGGCTGCGTAGTAATCCAGTGCTTCCACCAGATGGGCCGCATCTGCCGGGGTCTTGCCCCAGGTCAGGCAGCCGTCATTTTCCAGCAGGACAGCCTTATCGGTGCGGCACAACAGGCTGACAGCCTGTGCCTGCGCGTCCACGTTCTGGGCGGGCAGCAGCTGCACCCGTCCCAGCGCCCGCACTGCGGGGCTGAACGCTGCAGGCTGCACGGTCTGGCCCTGCATCCCCATCACAGCCGCGCAGGCCGGATAGGTGTGCATCACGCACTGGGCGTTCTCGTTTTCCTGATAGATTTTCAGATGGATGGGCAGGTCTTCGGGCAGGGGCTTAGGCTTTGCGCTGAGCATCGCCTTGCCATTCATATCCACGCGCACCAGCATATCCTGCGTGAGCGCGGCCTTGTCGGCACCGGCAACGGTCACCCACACGGCCTGCGGGCCGACGCGGACGCTCATGCTGCCGTCACCGGCCACCAGCCAGCCCTTGGCTTCCAGCCGACGTGCCATTTCCATGATGGCTTTTTTTGCCTCAAAGTCTGAGAGGTAAGTAACGCCTTGAATCACCATACGTTTCTTTCCTCCTTTTTAACGGCGCAGCGGCGGGATCTTGAGCATGGCGCGCACCTCGTCGGGAGTCATGGGCATCATGCCCTTGGACTTTACGATGTCCGACACCTTTGCGATCAGCGCTGCGTTGTTGTCCACATGGACACCCGGCGCGATCATGTCCGAATCCTCAAAGCCGATGCGCACGGTGGAAGCACCCATATCCAGCGCAGTCTTGACCATTTCCCAGTCCTCGCGGTGGGCCTGCGTGTAGCCCCACAGGTAGTCGCCGTTGGGAAAGTTCTCTTCCAGCGCCTGAATCATGTGGCGCAGGGCCGGCACCGTGGCAGGCATCTCGCCGCCATGGCCGAACACCAGTGCAAACAGGATGGGTTTTACAAAGTGGAACTTGTCGTTCAGTTCCCGCACGGTGTTGATCATGCCCAGCTCAAAGACCTCGGTCTCCGGGATCTTCTTGTTGTCCATGATGGTCTTGACGCAGTACTCCACATCCTTGATGGGGTTCTGGTACACCGAGGTACCCAGATTCACCGAGCCGACATTCAGGCTGTTGGCTTCCACCCAGGAGGGGTAGCAGGGCTGCACACGTTCCTCAATGGTCAGGTTGGACACGCCGCCGGTGGAGATCTCCACCACGATGTCGCACATCTCGCGGATGTAGGCCACCGTTTCTTCCAGCAGGCTCAGATCCGGGGTGAGGTTGCCGTTCAGGTCGCGGCAGTGCAGGTGCACCATGGACGCGCCGTTTTTGTAGCACTCATACACATCCCGGGCAATGGCCCGCGGATTGATGAGAATGTCTGTGGCCGCAACGGGGGCCACGGAGATCATGATTTTTTTCATTGGATGAACACTCCTTGCATGTCGCATTGGAGAAGCTTAACAAAGGATGCTAACGTCATTTTAGCATAAACATCCCATCTTGTAAACTCACAGTCCCCCGCCCGCCTTTTACGGCAGGCAGGAGGCCTGTATGCTTACTTCTTCCAGAAGATGTAGTGATCCTGCACTGTAGCGGCGATCTCGTCCACCTGCCTGCGCTCGATCACGCTGAGCAGCTGGCGGTGCAGCTCTACGAACCGCTCGATCTCCTCTTCGCCCTTGGCCAGCACCTTGCGGGTGGTCTCCAGACGGCTGGGCAGCGTCAGCCGGGTGATATACTCGGTGATGGTGGCCAGCATGGGGTTCTGGGCCGCATTGGCGATCTGGGTGTGGAACCGGCTGTCCAGCTCCAGCACCTTGTCCACCGAAGGCTCCGGCGAGTGCATTTCGGCAGAAAGCTCGCCGAAGGTGCGGTACAGGTCCGGCAGAAAGGATGTGATATCATTGCGCTGAATGATAATATTCAGCGTACCGATATCGATGACGGAGCGCAGTTCCACAAATTCCTGCCAGCTGTTCTTCTGCAGGATGATGCTGTACAGCATCGGGTCCAGCATTTTCTGGTTGTAGTTTTCGCTCACAAAGGTGCCGTCGGCACGCTTGATGTACAGGATGCCGTAGGCCTGCAGCTTTTTCACAGCTTCCCGCACCGAGTTGCGGCCCGCGCCGAACTGCTTGCACAGTTCCATTTCGGTAGGCAGCTTGTCGCCCGGATGCAGGGTGCCGTCGATGATCTGGGAGATGATCCCATCCATGACCTGATCGACTACAGACTTTACCGCATTCTTCTGTTTTTCAGGATGTTCCATTGACATAGTTCCGCCTCCAAATCCGGTTTGGTGGATATTCGGGGTCGTTCAACGTGGAACGTTCTGCGGCAGAAAGCCTCCAAACATCACACGTTGAACTTCCACCACTATTTTACCATATCTGAAAAGCGGACGCAACGGTTACGCCATCAAATAGGTGGGCAGCAGGATCAGCTGAGGGAAGGCGACCATCAGGGCAATGCAGACGAAGGTAGCCGCAATAAACGGCACCAATGTGGGGAACACCTCGCCGACTGTAACATCCATCAGATCGCAGGCAACGTAAATGCACATGCCCACCGGAGGAGTGACCAGACCAACACCGATGACCACGGTGATCAGGACACTGAGCACGATGGGGTTGATGCCCACGCCCAGAGCAATGGGATACAGGATGGGCATGAACAGGGTCAGCGTTGCAATGGACTCCATGAACATGGTGACGATGAAGAAAATCAGCAGGATCACGATGAGAATGACAGTGGGGTTGGTGGAGAAGCCCAGCATGGTCTTGGCCACCCACTTGTCAAAGCCCGCAGTGGTCAGCATGACGGTGTACAGCTTTGCAGCGCCGATAACGATGAAGATACGGCCGCTGGTGCGGACGGTCTCTGCAAAGGCAAACTTGATGTCCTCCCACTTGAGTTCGCGGTAGATGATGCCGCCAGCAAACAGACCGTAAACAACAGCGATCACGCCTGCCTCGGTGGGGCTGACGATACCCATGGTGATGGTGCCCACGATGATGATGGGCATGAGCAGGGCGGGCCAGCTCTCCCACAGGCCATGCAGCACGGGGCCGATGGTGAAGTGGCCCGGCTCCTTGGGCACGCCTTCCTTCTTGGCCATGAAATAGCTGACGATCATCTGTGCCAGACCGCACAGGACACCGGGGATGATGCCGCCGAGGAACAGCTTACCAGTGGAAATGCCGCAGATACCGGCAATGACCACCATGGGGATGGACGGAGGAATGATGATGCCGATGGTGGAGGAAATGGCGGTAACGGCAACGGTAAAGTTCTTGGAGTAGCCCTTGCGCACCATTTCCGGCATGAACATACCGGAAACGCCTGCGGTATCGGCAACAGCGGAACCGGAGATGCCCGCAAAGATCATGCTGGAAAGCACATTCACGTGAGCCAGACCGCCGTAGATGTGGCCGACGATGGAGTAACAGAAGTCCATCAGGCGCTTGGAAATACCGCCCTTGGACATGGTGAAGCCGGCAAAGGTGTACAGAGGGATGGCCAGCAGTGCAAAGCTGTTCATGCCCTCAAACATGCGCTGGGCAATGGTGACGGTGCTGCCGCCGCCCAGGAACAGGATGCCGCCCATGGCGGACAGGCCCAGACTCATGGCGATGGGCACGCCCAGAAACAGCAGAACGAAGAATGAGATCAGCAGCCATGCGATCATTTGGATTTGCCCCCTTCCGGTTTTGCGGTCAGTTCAACGATCAGGTTGAGAACGGCGGACAGGATGCACAGCACACCGGCAATGGGGAAGATGGTGTACACTTGACCCATGGTGAACTGCGGCATGGTGGAAACGGCCTGCTTTGCGCGGGTGCACAGCTGGTAGCCGCCGTAGGTGACCATGACGTAGAACAGGATGATGAACACATCACGGATGATGACAACGATCTTTTTGCCCAGCGGAGTCTTACCGAGGATGGAATCCACCACCTCCACGCGGAGGTTGGTGCCCATGGCGTTGATGCCAATGCAGGCAATGAGCATGGACCAGACGTTCAGATACTGGCTGCTCTCCATGTACCACTTGAAGCCGCCGATGCCGGGGATCAGGCGCAGCACAACGTTTGCGAACAGAATTACCATCATAGCCGCGCACAGAATGGCGGAAATGAGGGTGGTGATCTTGTCCAGAGTGGTTTGCAGTTTTTTCACAGTACAAACTCCTTTCCAAGTGCGATTCAGATAAAATGCAAAGGGACGAAGGGCACGCCCCTCGTCCCTTTGCTTCGGTTTTATTTCAAGGTTTTCTGGTCAGTAATCTCAGCGGGCTTCTTTCCATGCCTTCAGCTGATCCAGCAGGTCGCCGTAGGTATCAGCGTTGTCGGTCAGGACCTTTTCGGTCGCAGCTGCAAACGGAGCCAGTTCCGGGCTGTTGATCTTCATGCCCTTCTCTTCCAGAGCGGAGACCAAATCGTTGGTCTGCTGCTCGTTCAGCTCACGGTCGTAATCGGCAGATGCCTTTGCAGCGTCGGAAACGATCTGCTGCTGGTCAGCGCTCAGCTTGTTCCAGCTGCTCTCGGCAATGGTAAAGCACATGCCGGAGTAGATGTGGTTGGTGATGCTCAGGTACTCCTGAACCTCGAACAGGTTGTTGTTGTAGATAACGGGGATGGGGTTCTCCTGTGCATCGTAGGTCTTCTGCTGCAGAGCCTGATACAGCTCAGAGAAGCTCAGCGGCTGGGGGTTGGCACCCAGAGCGGTCATGGTAGCCATGATGACGGGGTTCTCGGGGGTGCGGATCAGCAGACCGTTCATGTCGGCAGGGCTGTTGATGGGGCCCTTGGAGTTGGTCACGCAGCGGAAGCCGTTGCAGTAGTGGGCCAGCACACGCATATTCTGGCTCAGCAGGCCTTCCTCAGCGGCAGCCTCGATGTCGCTGTCCATGAATGCCCATGCATCGTCGAAGGTCTCGAACTGGAACGGCAGTGCGGAAATGCCCATCTTTGCATCGTAGGTGGCAAAGTTGGAAGCGTCGGTGATGATGATATCCACCGTGCCGGAATCCAGAGCGATAGAGTTGATCAGGTCAGCATCGCCGCCCAGCTGGCCGGAGGGGTACAGCTGAACTTCCACAGCGCCGCCGGTCTTTTCGGCAACTTCTTCTGCAAACTGCTTTGCGCCCTTTGCACGGGGGTCTTCTTCGTTGGTGGAGAAGCCCAGCTTCAGGGTGACAGCCGAGCCGGAAGCGGCAGCGGAAGAACCGGTGGAAGTTGCAGTAGAAGCAGTGGAAGCAGCAGTGCTGGTGCCGGAGCCGCCGCAGGCAGCCAGACCCAGAGCAGCAGCGGAAATGCCAGCCACCTTCAGGAAGTCACGACGGGAAATCATCTTTTTCATAAGAATTCTCCTTCAAAAAAATATCTTCTCCTGAGCCGTTCTCGTGCTCCGGCTCTTGTTCCTTTTTTTAATGGTGCCTTTCTTTTCCAGCGCCTTTTTCAGCTCGGCTGCACCAAAGCGGGGGCTGCTGAGGACCACCTTGCCAAACTTATCGGCGATATACTGTTCGCAGTAGGCCATGCTGCCCTGTGCAAACACGATCACATCCACCTTGTCGGCAATGGTACCGGCCATCTCGGTCATGCGGGCCTTGAACTGGTCCTGATCCAGACCGAATGCACCGTCCACCAGACAGTCCACCAGTTCCACGTGTCTGTTGCACTCGCGGGCCATGCGCAGGATGGTGCCCTTGGTGGGTTCCAGCGTGGTGGGCAGGGTAGCCATCACGCCGATGCGCTGGCCCTTGCGGACAGCCTCGCGGCACATCTCCTCGTCCACGCGGACGATGGGCACACCAATGTACTTTGCCACGTCCTGTGCGCTGTCGGCAACTTCGCCCACGCTGCTGCACAGGTTCAGCATGGCATCCACGCCTTCCTCAGCGGCTTTCATGTACATGCCGATCAGGCGTGCTGCCGGTGCAGTGGTCACATAGCCTGCCGCGCGGACATCTGCCAGAATGCTGGGGTCCTGCAGGCTGTACAGCTCCACATCATCGCCCAGCTGCTTTTTGACCTCCTGCTCCACCAGTTCGATCAGTTCCGGGGTGGTGCTGGTATAGATCAGACCTACCTTCATAACGGAAAAGCCTCCTTTTGTTTTTCGCGTTCTCGTGCCGGACAAGCCCGCAGCAAAGGCTCTTTGCTACATCCTACCTTTAGTTCAATCTCAACAGCTTGTCCGTCTTTACATCCTACCATTAGATTACTCTTCGGTCCGCAAAAAGTAAATTGGCGAATAGCCGATATTTCGGGCCGGTTTTGGTCGTTCTGCACAAATGTGGGATGCAGGTGGTGAAAAATTCACTTCTTTCTGGACATCATCCCATCTTGCGGCGTATAATACCCTTAAAGAAAAAGACAGGGAAGGAGCCACCGGAACATGAATCCGTTTCAAAGTGATAACATCTGGAAAAAGAAGGCCCGGCAGGGCAAGGCGCAGCAGCATCCTCTCACGCCGCAGCAGGAGTGGCAAAAGCAGGTGAACAGCAGCAGCCTGTGGCTGGGCGGCGGCGTGGTGCTGCTGGCACTGTATCTGGCCGCTGTCCGCGCCGGCACCGTGGCGCTGGACGCAAGCGCCGTCGTGCTGATCGTGGTGGTGGGCTGCTTCTGCGTATACACTGCCGCATCCCTCGGCAGGCTGATGAAGAACAAGCCGGAGGAAAAGGCAGCAAAGAAGAAAAAGAAAGCCAAAAAAGAGTGATTTTTTTCTTCCCGCGCAGAGCGTTTTCGCGTAGGGCAGATTTATATAGCTTTTATAAATTTTTCTCCGCCGGGTACGTTCTCTTTTGCGTGCCAAAAGAGAACCAGAAAAGCACCCGCTACTTTCGAAGCGCGGGAGGCACGAATTAAGGGCTACTCGCCCTTAATAATCCCAAAGAAGATGGGCTCCATACAAAAAATCCAAGTCGCTTCGCTAAAGGATTTTTTGTGTTGCGCCGATTTCAAGGCCCCTCAGCCGCTACGGCGGCAGCTCCCCGCAGGGGAGCGGGGCCTGAACATAACGTTTGCGTTATCTGCCGCGCGAATGCTCCCGCAGGGAGCCAGCGCAGGCAATACGCCGTTAACCGCCACGACTCCTTCCCGTGAAAAAGCAAACAAGCCAGCCCCGCAGGGCTGGCTTGTTTGCAATATTTAAAATAATTTTTCCTCTGATATTGTCAGAGCAGAGCGGAGACAATTCTAAATCGTCAGGCTGTCAGCCCAGCAAAATTTCCACCGCTTCCCGCAGGGTGGGCACTTCGCCCACATTGCCCGGGAAGATAATGTACGGCGTGCCGGGGAACAGGCTTTCGGCACCGGTCTGCCATACCGGGATGCCCGGCCGGATCTGGCCCAGCACCTTGGCGCATTTCACGCGCAGGGCCTTCACGCCCACGTCGCTGCTGGTGATGCCGCCCTTTGCCACCACAAAAGCCGGGGAAGCGGTCAGCCTGCCCACGCAGCTTTGCAGTGCATCGCTGATGGCAACGCTGCGCACGAGGGCTGCTTCCGGGGTGTCGTCCGGCAGGGTGAGCACCACGCGCTTTGTGGACACGCAGCAGGTGATGCCCTTTGCGATCTGCTGTGAGCAGTGGGCCACAATGGCGGCTGCTTCCTTTTCCAGCTCGCCCGGCATCAGCACCTTGTCGCTGTCCATCTCAATAAACTCGATGCCCTGTACTTTTTTCAGTTCTTCCAGCTGGGCAGTGGTCTTTTTGGTGTGGCTGCCCACCACGATGATGCCGCCTGCCTTGCTTTCCTGCGTGACCATCTTTTTCCGGGTGAGCAGCGGCTGGTCGGAAATATTGCCGATGGCCTTGACCAGTGCGGCCGCACTGCGGATGGTGAAGTGACGGCCCTTTGCCATGGCGCGGTACAGTGCCACTGCAAACACCTTCACATCGCAGTCCGCCACTGCGTTGACGATCACATGGCCGTAATCGTGCACCGCCAGCAGCTGGGCCTCGATGCCGTCAAAGTCCATGGCGCGCAGGCTTTCCAGCGAGATGCAGGTCACGTCTCCTGCACGGACTTTGCCGCCGGTTTTTTCCTCAATGTATTCGCACAGGTTGCTGGCGTGGTAGCCAAAGGTCTCGTCCTTGGCAAATTCGGTCTGGCCGCAGGGCACAAGCTCTGCGCCATAGCGCACATAATGCACATTGTCCAGTGTAAAGCGTCCGCCCTCGCGGAAGTAGGGGCACAGGATGTCGCCATCCATTTTGTAACCGTTCTCAGCCTCCGTCACCTCGCGCAGCAGGTCGGTCTCCAGCGGGTAGTGGCCGCGCAGGGTGGAGTCGCCGCGGCTGATGATAAGGTAGTCCATGCCGAACTCGCGGGCCACCTTGGCGGTGTTCTCCGCGATCTCGCGGTGGGCCTTGGTGGTCTCGGCCACGGTAAAGCCGCGGCTGTTGGTCAGAATAAAGAAGAGCTTTTCCGGCGCAGCAAAGCCCTTGCGCAGGCTTTCTACCGTCCAATCTGTATAAACATAGATATCATGTACCGTCTGTACGCCGGTAGGGTCGTCGTCCAGCACAATGATCTTGCGGTTGCTGGCGGCAGCTTCGGCGGCAAGGGCGGCGTTCAGTTTTTCCTCATCCACCTGCGGAAAATTGGCCAGAACATCGGCACTGCGGATCTGTTCCATCTGAAGCTCCTCCTTTATTCGTACAGCACCTGTGCGATCAGCACCAGCGGCTCGTCGCCCAGGCAGGCGATCTGGTGGGTGTCGCCGGGCATGGCGGCAATGATGTCGCCCTTCTCCAAGATCTGCTCCTCGCCGTTGATGATGTGGACCGCGCGGCCGGAGACGATGACCATGCTTTCCATCTCGTGCTCATGCGTGTGCCTGCCAATGGTCACGCCCGGTGCCAGCGTGTGGCGCACGTAGGCGCGGCCCTTGCCCAGCATTTCGGCAGGCGCGTCCAGCAGGCGTTCCATCATCACGGTGCCCTCGCCGCCCATGCAATGGGGGATCGGAGTGGGTTTCATCTCAGAAGCTTTCTTATACAACATCCCATGTTCCACCTTTCAAGTCATCTGCAGCAGCATACGGCAGAGTGTTTTTAAACATCCTACCTTTCAAGTCAAGTCCATTATACATGAGCGCAAGCGGAATAGCAAGATTTTTTCCTGAAAAGCTGTTCAATTTTGTGCAATGCGTTTTGTGCAATCTGGCTGATATCCCTCCGTTCCTGCCCCGCAGGCATACAAAAAAGCTTCCCCGCCGCAGGCACGCAGCCCACGGAAAGGGAAGCTTTTGTCTGATTCAATTTCGGGTGCATCTGACGGAAGTAGTACACCGCAGCATAACACTCCGCTTTCCTTTTTTCGGATCCCGAAATAAATTGGAACTCTGCACATGTTCAAGCTGCAGTTTTTGTGTTTTTTTCAGAGAATCCGTTTTTTGTTGCCGGAGCAGCGTTTCTTTTGTATAATGGCAGTGATGGAAGGCCGATGCCTTTTGCAGATTTTTAATACGCCCGGCATCCTGAAACTGGAGCTGTCCGGACAGGTCATTCTCGATTTTCTGCTGGATCATTTTGTTCCCGCCGTGCTGTACTATGACTCTGCATACTGCACCGACGGGCAGGCACCTTCCAAGGCCGACAAAAAGCTTCTCGCCATTTTCTCCGGCAATTACAAGCAGGATTACCAAAACACCCGAACCGGCACGGAATCTTTTGACTTGTACCTCCGGCTGCTGATGGTCACCGACTATATCAGCGGCATGACAGATTCCTATGCCCGCACGCTGTACCGCGAGCTTAGCGGTATTGAATAACGCTGCCCTGTTCAGATCCCACGTGCCCGGTTCGTCTGCCGCTTATGGGCTACGGCATGATCGTTCAAAAACTGCTGATACATCACTCTGGAAACCTCGCACAACTTCAAATCAGGTGCCAGCTTTTTTTACGAAGACACTGCTTGCGAATGCGAACGCCTTTTGAATTGCAAAATGATTTTTCAGTTGCTATACTGGGCTTATCAAATTTTTTCGGGAGGATGCCGCAATGACCGCACATACAATGCAAATCGGGAACAGACCTTGCCGCATTTACGGCGAAGCCCATGCAGAATACCTACTGCTCCAAATGACAGGCGAACATGAGTTGCAGAGCATAGACAACGAAGTGGTTGCTATCGCACAAAGCGGCCAGAACTTTCTGTTTGCGGCCATCCCTGTGGAAAGCTGGAACGATGCACTTTCTCCGTGGGAAGCCCCTGCCGTGTGGGGAAAGCAAGGATTTGGGGGCAAGGCTGCGGACACCCTGCGCTTTCTGACAGAACAGGCCATTCCCACACTGAAGCAGCAGTATCCTCTCCCGGAAAACGTCAAAATCATTCTGGGCGGCTACTCGCTGGCGGGATTGTTTGCATTGTGGGCATCCACCCAGACTGATCTGTTCTATGGTATCGCTGCCGCCTCGCCCTCGGTGTGGTTTCCGGGCTGGATGGAGTTTGAACAGCGGCACCCGATACAGACACAGCACATTTATCTAAGCCTTGGCGACAAGGAAGAGCATACGAAAAACGCTGTCATGGCTGCGGTAGGTGATCACATCCGCACCCTGCACAGCCGGCTTGCAGAGCGTGGCGCAGACTGCACCCTTGAATGGAACAGCGGCGGGCACTTTAAGGACGCTGATTTGCGTACCGCGAAAGCCTTTCGGTGGACGATGGAGGAAAGCCGATGAATATTTTGATCGATGCCGACGGCTGCCCGGTGGTGGACCTGACATTGCAAATTGCAAAACAGTTCGGCGTTCCGGTCATCATCCTGTGCGACACCGCCCACCAAATCGAGCGGGAAGGTGCGCAGACGCTGGTGTTCGATAAAGGGGCAGACAGCGTAGATTTTGCTCTCGTCAACCGGGTAAAGCCGGGGGATATTGTCGTAACACAGGACTACGGCCTTGCGAGTATGTGCCTTGCCAAGTGCGCCCGGGTGCTGAACCAGAACGGTCTGGAATACACCGCCGACAACATGGAAGCTCTCATGCTGCGGAGGTATGAAAACAAAAAGCTCCTCCGTGCCGGAAAGCACCCCAAGGGGAGTGCAAAGCGGACGAAGGAGCAGGATGAAGCATTTGTCGCCACACTGACAGATATTTTAGCGAGCATCTGATTTTCTGAACGGAACACCGGCGAATTTTTTTCGCGTCACATTCTCTGTAAGTGAAACCCGTCAGAACAAAGCACCTCTCCACTGCATGAAATCATTGAGATACCGCTGCTTTATCCTCTGGCCACGATCTTCTGAGCGCCGCATAGGAAATAAGGAAGTTTGCAAGCCAACCTGCCGGGACTGCAAGCCAAACAAAAGCAATGCCAAAACGCGGTGCACAAATCAAAGCAACAGACAAGCGGATTGCAAGGTTTACCATATTTGCAATAAGAAACGGCCGCATGATTCCAAGTCCGCGAAGAACGCCATCAGTTGCCATCTTGATGCCCATGAAGATGAAAAAGTAACCAAGCCATCTCATATAATCACCGGACACCTGATAGGCCAACGCGGTTCCGTCTTTTCCCAAGAACAACGAGGAAATCTGTGTGTGCAGTGTTTCAATGACCACGAAAGCAAGAACTGCAAAGCATAGATCCAACACCAGTGCAGCATGATAACCTTTTTTGATACGCTCAATTTTCTTTGCGCCAAAATTCTGGGATACAAACGGCGAAACTGCATTGCCGATGGATACGAAGATCAACGAAAAAACATTTTCTACCCGCATCGTTGCCGCATACCCGGCAAGTGCCTGTGTGCCGAAGGGATTTACCACTGCCTGCACGATCATCATACCGATAGACACTGTGGACTGCTGCAAAACCGATGGTACCGCAATGCGAAGCGTGGAATACAGCTCCTGCCGGTCGAACCTGCTAAAGGAGCTCTTGTATTGCCGCATCCGAGACAGAAAGATCAAAAACGAAAACACGGCAGAAATTCCTTGTGCGATCAAGGTCGCAAGGGCTGCACCAAACACCCCCAGACCAAGACCAGCCACCATCCAGAGATCCATAAAAATATTCAGGATAGATGAGAATATCAGCAGTCCCAACGGAATTTTGGATTCACCGATGGAAGTGAACATGGTGGAAAGAATGTTGTACATGAATAGAAACGGGAAACCCACAAAGTAGACACGCAGATACAATACTGCTTCTTCCAATATATCGGCAGGGGTCTGTAATCCGCTCATCATGAAATGGGAAAAGCAAAAGCCAAAGACACCAAGGACAACGCTTAAGATCAAAAAGCTGATCAGGGACGTTGACACAATGGTTTTCATTTTACCATAATTTTTTGCACCAAAATAGCGGCTTACAAGCACACCTGCGCCCACACCAGCACCAAGCGCCACACAAATAAAAACATTGGTCAGTGCAGCACAAGCACCAACAGCCGCAAGTGCCGAGGAGCCAACAAATTGACCAACTATTATGGAATCGGCCATATTGTATACTTGTTGAAAAAAGCTGCCAAGGATCATCGGCATCGCAAAAACAGTCAGCGCTTTAAGGGGTGGATCTGTGATCAAATATTCATCTTTCGACATGATTATATTCCTTCCAAAAATCGTTTATCGCAAATTTTATCGCAAGTTAAGAAATTAGTGCAACATTCAAACGACATCTTTGCGATATGCAATTCACCGCTGTTGCATTAAAAAGTTGAATAGTATTGGAATCTATCCAATATAAGTATATTCCCCCCTGTCTCAAAATGCAATCTGCGACTTCTGGCGGAGATGGTGGATATTCTCCCGCGGACTAAGCAACAGCCCGCAGGGCTGGTTGCTTGCGGTCTGCGGACCGCCGCCCTGTCCTCATCCGCACCATCTAGCTGCAAAAAAGGCACCAGCCTGAGCTGATGCCTTTTGTTGGCGGAGATGGTGGGATTCGAACCCACGTGCCCGATTAAGGACAAAACGATTTCGAGTCGTTCTCGTTACGACCGCTTCGATACATCTCCATATATTAGCCTTTACAGTATAGCAAAAAAGCGGTTTTCCGTCAACACTTTTCTCCCGTTACGGCACGGCTGCAAGCCATACGCAGCCGGGCCGTTTTGCGTTTTTGGGGCAGAAAGCGCGGTTTCTTTGCAAAAAAGGCTGTTCTTTTGGGCGGGAGCCGAGTATAATAGGAACGATATTTTTCAAATTTGAAGTATAGAGGAGAGCATTCCAATGGCACAGGCAAAACAAGATATGGGCACCGGCAACATCAAAAAGCTGATGCTGCAGCTCATGATCCCCGCCGTGGTAGCGCAGGTCGTGAACCTGTTGTATAACATCGTGGACCGCATTTACATCGGCCACATTGCGGGCATTGGCGCGGCAGCGCTGACCGGCGTGGGGCTGTTCACACCCATTCTGATGCTGCTGAACGCTTTTGCCATGCTGGTGGGCGCGGGCGGCGCGCCGCGCACCGCCATTGCTCTGGGGCAGGGCGACAAGAAACAGGCAGAAAAGATCATCTCCAACAGCTTTACCATGCTGCTGCTCTTTTCGGTGGTGCTGACCATTGGCTTCTATGCCGGGGCACCGGTGCTGCTGCGGCTGTTCGGTGCCAGCGATGCCACCCTGCCGTACGCCCTGAGCTACAGCCGCATCTACATTGCAGGCTCGGTGTTCGTGCTGGTGGTGCTGGGCATGAACCCTTTTATCACCACGCAGGGCTTTGCCAAGACCAGTATGCTTACCACCGTGATCGGCGCGGTGATCAACATTATCCTCGACCCCATCCTGATCTTCGGGTTCGGGCTGGGCGTGCGGGGCGCAGCCATTGCCACGGTGCTCAGTCAGGCCGTGGGCGCGGCATGGATCATCCGCTTTCTCACCGGCAAAAAGACCATCCTGCGCCTGCGCAGAGACTACCTGCGCCCGGAAAAGCAGATCATTCTGCCGGTGCTGGCGCTGGGCATCTCCTCGTTTGTGATGCTCTCCACCGAAAGCCTGCTTTCCATCAGCTTCAGCTCCAGTCTGGCGCGGTACGGCGGCGATGTGGCTGTGGGTGCCATGACCGTCATCACCAGCGCATCCCAGCTGTGCACGCTGCCCATTCAGGGCATCTGTCAGGGCGGACAGCCGGTGATGAGCTTCAACTTCGGCGCAGGCAAGAAGGCCCGCGTCAAGGAAGCCTTCCGTTTTCAGCTGACGCTGTGCGGGTCCTACACCTGCTTGTTCTGGCTGTTGATGATGCTGTTTCCCGGCGCGGTGGCGGGCATTTTCACCTCGGACACCGCACTGATCCAGTACACCACGTGGGCCATGCGCATTTACATGGCGGGCATTTTTGCCATGGGCTTCCAGATCGCCTGCCAGCAAAGCTTTATGGCGCTGGGGCAGGCTAAGGTCAGCCTGCTGCTGGCCTGCCTGCGCAAGATCATTCTGTTGATCCCCCTCATCTTCATTCTGCCGCACGTTCTGCCGAACCCGGTGTTCGGCGTGTTTCTGGCCGAGCCGGTCAGCGACATTCTGGCCGCCACCATCACCACCATCACCTTCTTTGCCCGGTTCGATAAGATCCTCGACCGCGGCGCGGCTTACGTATGATCCCCATGCAAGAACGCCTGCCGGGCCATTGAGCCTGACAGGCGTTCTTTTTATGCATCTTCCGTGATTATTTTCCGCCGGGAAAGGAACACGTCCTTATTGAAGGGCGAGACATACGTGCACTCATACTGCACCGCCTTGATGCGGCTGTAAACAAAGATCCTTCCATCCCGCAGTACACCACGGGAAGTGATATCCATGACCGGCAGCCCCTTTTTGCAGTGCAAAAGTTCGGCGTGCTCTGCATCCAGTGCTGCTGCATGGTAGTTGGTAATAAAGTAGGCAATGCGGTACTTCTGCCGCAAGGCATAGCTCTGAATAGAATCCTCCAGCACCTCCCGGTTCAGCTCCGGAAACAGCGCACAGGGCATCCAGCCAGTTTCTACCTGACTGATCTCATACCGCACGATACGGATGCGGCGGAACTCCCACAGGGTCTCGCCGGCTTCAAGATTGAACACCCGGCGCAGCTCCGCCGTAGGCTCCACCTGCTTCAGGTACAGAGTTCTGGAACGCAGCTCCTCATAGGGCACTTCGGTAAGGGAATTGTAGACCATGGGATGCCCCAGTGCCTTTTTGTTGATATAGGTACCATCGCCCTGTGTCATATAGATCAAACCAATGGATTGCAGCCTTCCCAGCACCTTCTGGATCGTGAAACGGGAAACGTGATAGATCTCTGCCAATTCCCGCTGGCTGGGCAGCTTGTCCATTATGGTCTTGCGCTGAAAGATCTTGCTGATGAGGTCTGTAACGATGAACTCGGTCTTTTTGGCAGTCACAGGCAGTATCCTCCCTTGGGGTCTTTTGCTAAGGATACCACACTGGGACAAAAAGTGCAAAGTCCTGCACATTATTGAAAGCGGTCGGTCACGGTGTCACCAGCGTACCATCCGGGATACGGCTCTGGGTCCACTCATGGGGACGGTAGCGCACCGGATACTTGACGATCTCCTTTTCGTCGATATCCACACCGATGCCCGGACGCTCAATAGGGTAGAAGTAGCCGCCTTTTGCCTCGTTGTAGCCGGGGAACACTGCCTTGATCTTGTCTTTCAGCTCGATGTTCTCCTGAATGGCGGCATTATGCAGATGGATGTTCAGGTGGGTATTCACCGCCACCCCGATGGGGGTAATGTCCGATGGGGTGTGCCATGCGATACGCACACCAAAGGGTTCGCAGAAGTGCGCCAGCTTTACCGCCGGGGTAATGCCACCCAGCTGGGAAACATGGCAGCGCAGGTAGTCCACGCGGCGGTTCACGACCAGTTCTTTCCATTCCATGGGGTTATTGAACAGCTCGCCGGTAGCAATGGGGGCCGCACACTGGCTGCGCAGCTGGGCCAGCCACTCGTTCTGATCCGGCGGAAGCAGATCTTCGAGGAAATAGGGAGCGTACGGTTCCAGCTCTTTGGCAAACCGGATCGCCTGATTTGGGGTCAGCCTTTCATGCACATCGTGCAGGATGTGGAAGGAGCTGCCGTACTTTTCCCGCAGCTTGCCGAACATATACACGGTGTTGCGCATGTAGTCGTCCTGGTTAAAATAGGTGCCGGGCAGGGGGTTTTCCGGGGTATTCAGCTCGTCCGGGATCCCGCCGTAAAAGCCCAGCTGGCAGCGGATATGACGGTATCCCTCCTTGTAGATGCGGTCCACCTCGCGGTATAATCCTTCCAGATCATCCGCCACGGCGTGGGTATAGGCCGGAATGGCGGTGCGTGCTTTGCCGCCCAGCAGCTGGTACAGCGGCATATCTGCCAGCTTGCCCTTGATATCCCACAGCGCCATGTCGATGCCTGCCACGGCGTTGTTCAGCACCGGGCCGTTGCGCCAGTAGGAGTTGACCATCATCAGGTTCCACAGGTCTTCAATATCGTTGGCATCGCGTCCGATCAGGATGGGCTTGAGGTAATCCTCCACCGCGCATTTCACCGCCAGCGGCCGCTGCTGGAAGGTTGCGCAGCCCACACCATAAACGCCCTTATTCGTGAGCACCTTGACAGCCACCAGATTATGACGTTCCGGGTTCGTGACAAAACATTTGATATCTGTAATGATCGTAGGTTTCATAAGAAGCACACCTCTTTATAGCAGATTGAAAAGGGTTTGCATTTTTACTTGCAGAACTATTCAATCATACCTTGGGCGGCAAATCAATTCCTGCTTTTTATTTGGCGAAAACCGCAAAATAAAACAGTCCAATTTTTGAAACTAAAATCATTTAACAGCATGTTATCGTTGCTTTTTGAAATCATTCCAGAGAAATGGTATGTTTTACAATGAAATTTTTCCGTGGTATATTAGCGTCACAACGCACGTGCTGGATTTTCGCTTTGGAACACAATCAAGGAAAAAGGAAACCGAAGAAGGAGGCTCTCCCTTATGGAAAAGACTGAAGTCGTCGCAAAGATCATCGAGTATGTCGGTGGCAAAGACAATGTTGTGAACACTTGGCATTGCATGACCCGTCTGCGCTTTGAGCTCAAGGATACCAGCAAGATCCAGGAGGACGCCATCAAGGCGCTGGATGGTGTCATTGGCGTGCAGTTTGCCAAAGGCCAGCTGCAGATCGTGCTTGGCACCAGCGTCCATAAATATTATGACATCGCCCTGCAGATGCTGGATCTGAAGGAGGATATCGCCGCTCCCGCCCAGCCGGAAAAGAAGAAGGACTTTATTTCCTGGTTCATGGATATGGTGTCCGGCGTATTCGGCCCCATCGTGCCCGCCATTGCCGGTGCCGGTATGATCAAGGGCCTGATGGGCGGTCTTGTCGCTCTGGGCGTGGTTTCCAATGCTACCGATACCTATAAGATCATTGATATGCTGGCAAGCGGTGTGTTTACCTTCCTGCCGTTCTTCATTGCCGCATCGGCCGCAAAAAAATTCAAGACCAACCAGTATCTGGCCATTGCCATTGCCGCCACTCTGATGTACCCCACCATGGTGGATGCTGCCAAGGCAGGCGAGATCAGCAACTTTATGTTTGCAGGCATCCTGCCCATTCCGGTATTCAACTATTCTGGTTCGGTCATTCCCATCATCTTCGGCGTATTTGCCCTGAGCTATATCTACAAGTGGGTCGATAATATCGTTCCCGAAGCCGCCCGCACCGTTATCACCCCCACCATCACCCTGTTCATTTCCGGCTTTTTCGCTCTGACTGTCATCGGCCCCGCGGGCATCTATATCGGTAAAGGTCTGGCATGGATGCTGGATGTGCTGTTCGGTATCTCTCCCATCTTTGCCGGTGTCGTCATGGGTCTGATCCGCCCCGCTTCCATTCTGGTGGGTATGCACCACGCCATGACTCCTATTGCTCTGGAGAACTTTGCCACCAAAGGCTACGACATGCTCATGCCCATGATGTTCATTGCAAATCTGTCCATTGTGGGTGCCGCCGCAGGCTGCTATTTCAAAGAAAAGAGCCAAAAGGAACGTTCCATCGTTCTGTCCTCCGTTCTGTCCGGCATTCTGGGCATCACCGAGCCTGCTCTGTTCGGCGTGCTGACCAAGTACAAGAAGGGTTTCCTTGCTGCCACCATCGGCAGCTGCGTGGGCAGTGCCTTCATCGGTGCCTTTGGTGTGCGCCTGTACGGCTACATCACCTCCAGCATTTTCAGCATTCCCGCTTATATCGGACCTTACTTCATCTACGCCGCCATCGGCTGGGTCATTGCCTTTGGCTTATCCTTTGTTCTGAGCTACCTGTTCGTGGTCAAAATGGACCGCAGCTGATCGCTTTTTCAAATCTCCCACGATAAAAAAACAGGGCCGCCGCACAAACGATGTGCGGCGGCCCTGTTGGCGTTCTGTTTTTATTTCCCCGCCAGAAGAATGGCCAGCACGGCTTTCTGCACGTGCAGGCGGTTCTCGGCTTCATCGAAGATCTCCGGTGCGTGCTGCTCGAACACCGCCGAGGAGATCTCCTCGCCCCGGTGGGCGGGCAGGCAGTGCAGCACCATGACATCGGGCTTGGCGCTTTCCAGCAGCTTGCCGGTGAGCTGGAAGCCCACAAAATCCCGCAGGCGCTGCTCACTTTCCGGCGTGCCGGGCTTGGCGGTGTTCCACACAGCCGTTGCCACCACGTCGGCATCCTGAATACCCTCGGCAGGGTCTGCGGTCAGGTGGAAGGCGCTGCCGTACTTGTGGGCGAACATCAGCACATCCGCCGCCGGGCGGTAGCTCTGCGGGCAGACGCAGGTGACCTGCATCCCAGCCAGCAGTCCGCCCACGATGAGGCTGTTTGCCATGCTGCTGCCGTCGCCGACAAAGCAGAGCTTCCGGCCCGCAAGGCTGCCCCGGCGCTCCCGAATGGTCATCAGGTCGGCCAGAACCTGGCAGGGATGGGCGTAATCCGTCAGGCCGTTGATCACCGGCACACCGGCCAGCGCGGCAAACTCTTCCAGATCGCTCTGGCGGTAGGTGCGCCACACCACGCAGTCGTAGTAGCGGCCCAGCACCCGGGCGGTGTCCTTGAGGGGCTCACCGCGCCCGGCCTGCAGCTCGGCGGTGTTCATGTAGTTGCCCAGACCGCCCAGCTGGTACACACCCACCTCAAAGCTGGTGCGGGTGCGGGTGGATGCCTTGGAGAACATCAGGGCAACCGTCTTTCCTGCCAGCAGCGGGGCCGTGCCGCCCAGCTTCTGCTGTGCCTTGAGTTGATCGGCCACATCCAGAATGTGGGTCAGCTCGGCAGGGGAGAGGTCGCTCATTTTCAGCAGATTTTTCATGCCTGCTCCTTCGGAGCCGTCGGCTCCATCTTGCCCAGCACATCGCTCAGGATCTCCAGCGCCATGTCCACATCGTGCTCGCTGAGGGTCAGCGGCGGCAGCAGGCGCAGGCGGGTCTTGGCTGTCAACACCAGCAGGCCCGCTTCGCGGCAGGCGGCCAGCACATCTGCGGCCTTGAGGTCGTAGAACTCGATGCCCACCATCAGGCCGATGCCGGAAATGCTCTTGACATGGGGCAGCTTTGCGATGCCTGCGCGCAGCTGGACGGCGCGCTCGTTGACATTGGCAAGGAAGCTCTGGTCCATGCGGTCCACCACCACATTGGCACCGGCGCAGACCACCGGATTGCCGCCGAAGGTGGAGCCATGGGTGCCGGGGCCCATGCCCTCGGCCACCTTTTCGTTCATCAGCACTGCGCCGATGGGCAGGCCGCCGCCCAGACCCTTGGCCAGCGTGACCACGTCCGGCTTGAGGTTGTAGTGCTCGCAGCACAGGAAGGTGCCGGTGCGGCCCACGCCGGTCTGCACCTCGTCCACGATGAGCACAAGGTCTTTTTCGTCGCAGAGCTTGCGCACGGCCTGCACGTAGTCCGGGTCCAGCGCCATCACACCGCCCTCGCCCTGAATGAGTTCCAGCATCACGGCGCAGGTGGTGCGGTCCACCAGCTCCTCCAGCGCTTCGATATCGCCTGCCGGAGCATACAGGAAGCCTTCGTTGAAGGGGCCGAAGTAGTTGTGGAACACCTCCTGACCGGTGGCGGTCAGGGTGGCAATGGTGCGGCCGTGGAAGCTGTTCACCAGCGTGATGACCGTGGTACGGTCCTTGCGGTAGTGGTCCACGCTGTACTTGCGCGCGGCCTTAATGGCACCCTCGTTGGCCTCGGCACCGGAGTTGCCGAAGAACACCTTGCTCATGCCGGTGCGCTTGCACAGCTTTTTGGCCAGCTTGCCGCAGGGCGCGGTGTAGTAAAGGTTAGAGGTATGCTGCAGCTTGTGGGCCTGCTCCGAGACGGCTTCGGCCCAGTCCAGATCACAGTAGCCAAGGCTGTTCACGCCAATGCCGCTGGTAAAATCCAGATACTGCTGGCCCTCGGGGCCTGCGGCGCGCAGGCCGTGGCCTTTTTCCAGCACAATAGGGTTGCGGTTATAGGTGTGCAGGACGTATTCGTTGTCCCGCTTGATGACTTTTTCAGAATCCATAGGTGTACCCTCCTGTGAACAGAAAACCCTCTCAGGCGCTTTCGCGCCAGAAAATGCTGGCAAAGGCTTGAGAGGGTCATTTTTCTTATTATACCGCCTGCACGGCACCGGCGCAATGCTTATTCGCGGTGGCTGCGGCGGTAAAAGCGGGTGCCGGAGCCGCGGTTGGAGAACAGCTCCAGCAGGATGGAGTGGGGCACGCGGCCATCGATGATGACCGCCTCGTGCACGCCCTGATAGATGGCATCGGCCATGCCGCCGATCTTGGGGATCATGCCGCCCGCAATGATGCCGGCGGACTTATAGCCCTCGATCTCGGACACCTCCACCTCGGGGATGAGGGTGCTCTCGTCGTCCTTATCCCGCAGCAGGCCCGCGATATCGGTCATGGATACCAGCTTCTCCGCTTTCAGCGCAATCGCGATCTGCGCAGCGGCGGTGTCGGCGTTCACGTTGTAGGCCTGACCCAGATCGTCCATGCCCACCGTGGCGATCACGGGGATGAAGCCGCCGTCCAGCAGGCTTGCGATCAGGGTAGCGTCCACATGCACGATCTCGCCCACATGGCCCAGCTGGGGGTCCAGCTCGGTGCAGCGCAGCATCTGGCCGTCCATGCCGCACAGGCCCACGCCGCGGCCGCGCAGCTTTGCCACCAGATCCTTGTTCACCTTACCGGCCAGCACCTGCTGCACGATCTCCATGGTGGCATCGTCAGTCACGCGCAGACCGTTTGCGAAATGGCTCTCCACACCCACCTTTTTCAGCATCTCATTGATGGCCGGGCCGCCGCCGTGCACCAGCACCACGCGCACACCCAGCAGGGTGAGGGTGACCAGATCGTTCATGACGGCATTTTTCAGTTCTTCGTTGATCATGGCATTGCCGCCGTACTTTACCACCATGGTCTTTCCGTGATACTTCTGGATGTAGGGTGTCGCCTCAGAGAAAAGGCGCGCCATTTCTTCGTTTTTCATATACTCTCCTTGCCGCCAGCACGCTTGCTCCGGCATTCGTTTTCCACCAGACGAACTCCTTCCGTCATCGCTACGCGATGCCACCCATTCCCCTTCTGGCACTTTCGTGCCACCTCCCCCGGCCGGGGGAGTCTTTCTCAAGGAGGGAGGCTTTCAGGCTCCCTCTTTGAGGGGGCTGTCGCCGCAGGCGACTGGGGGAGTTCCATTAAGTTCTATAATCGCCGTTGATCTTGACGTAATCGTAGGTCAGATCGCAGCCCCATGCCTTTGCGGATGCATCGCCGGTGCCCATGTCCACCTTGACCAGCACATCGTGCTCAGCCAACACCTTGGCGGCTTCGTCCTCGCTGTAGGGGTGGTAGGCGGCGTTTTCGCACACATACACCTCACCAGCCTTGCTGGAAAGCCACACGCAGACCTTATCAATGGAGAAATCGCCGGGGGTGTAGCCGATGGCGCACAGGATGCGGCCCCAGTTGGCATCGCGGCCGAACACTGCGGCCTTGAACAGGTTGGAGCACACCACGCTGCGGCTGACGGCACGGGCGGTCTTCAGGTCGGGGGCGTGGGTCACTTCGCAGGTGATGAGGTGGGTGGCACCCTCGCCGTCACCGGCGTGCTCGGCACACATGTGCTCGGCAATGGCGGTGAGCGCGGCAACAAAGGCTTCGTAGTCCGCGTTCTCCTCGCAGATCTCCGGGTTGCCTGCAAGGCCGGAAGCCATGATGATCAAGGTATCGTTGGTGGAAGTGTCCAGATCCACGCTCATCTGGTTGTAGGTGCCGGGCACCACGGTCTTGAGGGCCTTTTCCAGCAGGATGGGCGAGACCGCCGCATCGGTGGTGTAGAAGGCCAGCATGGTGGCCATGTTGGGGGCGATCATGCCGCTGCCCTTGCCAATGGCACCCACGGTGCAGGTCTTGCCGCCCAGCTCGAACTGGATGGCGTATTCCTTTTTGTGGGTGTCGGTGGTCATGATGGCGGTGGCCGCGTCGGTGCTGCCCTGCTCGTCCGCAGCCAGTTTTGCGGCGGCGGCAGGGATGCCCCGGGCAAAGGGGTCGATGACCATGGGCTGACCGATGACACCGGTGGAGGCGGGCAGAACGTCCTGCGGGTCGATGCCCAGCTCCTTGCCCACCAGCTCGCAGCATTCTTCGGCCAGAGCCACGCCGTTGGCGGCGCAGGTGTTGGCGTTGCCGCTGTTCACGATGATCGCCTGTGCGTAGCCGTCCTTCAGGTGGGCACGGTCCACCTTGATGGGTGCGCCGCAGACCTTGTTGGTGGTGTACACACCGGCGGCGGCGCAGCGCACGTCCGCCTTGATGAGTGCCAGATCGTATTTTTCTGCATGGTTTGCGCGGATGCCGCAATGGACACCGGCGGCGGCAAAACCCTTGGGCGCGCAGATGCCGCCCGCAACTTCTTGATACTGCATAATGATCTTCCTTTCCCACAAAGAAATACTCCCTCAGTCACGGCATTCGCCGTGCCAGCTCCCTCATGGAGGGAGCCTTTGCGTAACCGTCAGCTGCAAAAGCCTCCCTCTTCGAGGGAGGTGGATGCGAACACCGTGAGCAGACGAAGGGAGTTTTTATTCCAACCCTTCGGTCTCTTCCAGCCCCAGCATCAGGTTCATGCACTGGACGGCCGCGCCGGAAGAGCCTTTGCCCAGATTATCGAACACAGACACCAGCATCATCTGGTCGCCTGCAGCGTTCACGGTCATGTACAGCTCCATGCGGTCGGTATCGGCCATGGCATTGGAGTACAGGCCGTTCTCCGGCAGGGCTTCGTTCAGAGCGTGCACCTTGACGGTGGCAGCATCCTTGTAATATGCCGCAATGCCCTCGGCCACCTGTTCGGCGGTGCTGCCCGCCAGCGTCAGATCCAGCGGCACCAGCACCTGCATGCCGCAGTAGTAATCGCACACCACGGGCACGAACATGGGGGTGTGGGCAAGGCCGCTGATCTTCTGCATTTCCGGCAGGTGCTTATGGGCAAGGCCCAGACCGTAGCTCTTGGGTGCATCCAGCTTGCTGTGCGCCGGGCGGTCAGCGCTCTCGTACTCGGCGATCATCTTTTTGCCGCCGCCGGAGTAGCCGGAGATGCCGGTGCAGCTGAAGGGATACTCTGCCGGTACAAGGCCCAGCTCCACCAGCGGGCGGGCAATGCTGATAAAGCCGCTGGCATAGCAGCCGGGCACTGCCACGCGGCAGGAATTTTTGATTTTTTCCTTCTGGCCCGCCAGCTCCGGGAAGCCGTAGTCCCATGCGGCATCGGTGCGGAAGGCGGTGGAGGTGTCCAGCACCTTCACGTCCGGGCGCAGCAGGGGCATGACCTCTTTGGAAGCGGCATCCGGCAGGCAGAGGAAGGCGAGGTCGGCAGAGTTGATGACCTTCGCGCGCTCGTTCACATCCTTGCGGCCCTCTGCGGAAATGGAAAGCAGCTCGATCTCCGGGCGTTGTGCCAGACGGTCGGCAATGCGCAGACCGGTGGTGCCGGAAGAGCCATCAATAAAAACTTTCACGCTCATGCGTTCTTTTCCTCCCACGCATCCAGCTGTGCGTTTGCCAGTGCGATCTGGTTGTTCACGCTGGCTTCGCTGGGGCCGCCGTAGCTGGTGCGGCCCTCGCAGCACTTGACCAGATCAATGGCATCGTAGATATCGTTCTCAAACAGAGCGCTGTAGCCCTTGAACTCGTCGAGGGTCAGCTCTTCAAGGGTCTTGTCCTTTGCGATGCAGTCGGACACCATGCAGCCGGTCAGCTTGTAGGCATCGCGGAAGGGCATCCCCTTCTTGGTGAGGTAGTCGGCGCAGTCGGTGGCGTTGATAAAGCCCTTGGCGGCGGCGCGGCGCATGTTGACCGGAATGGTCTTCATGGTATCCAGCATGGGGGTGACCGTCTTCAGGCACAGCTCCAGCGTATCCACTGCGTCGAAGATGGCTTCCTTATCTTCCTGCATGTCCTTGTTGTAGGCGAGGGGAATGCCCTTCATCATCACCAGAAGGGTGTTCAGGTCGCCGTAGACGCGGCCGGTCTTGCCGCGGATCAGCTCGGTAACATCCGGGTTCTTCTTCTGCGGCATGATGGAAGAGCCGGTGGTAAAGGCATCGTCCAGCTCAATGAACTTGAACTCCCAGCTGCACCAGAGGATGATCTCCTCGGAAAGACGGGACAGGTGCATCATGCAGATGGAGATGGCGTTTGCCAGTTCGATGCAGAAATCGCGGTCGGACACGCCGTCCAGACTGTTGGCACAGGGAGCCGCAAAGCCCAGCTTTTCGGCGGTGAACTGGCGGTCCAGCGGGTAGGTGGTGCCAGCCAGCGCGCCGCTGCCCAGCGGGCACTGTGCGTCCATGCGGGCGGTGGCATCCTCAAAGCGCTGCAGGTCGCGCAGCAGCATGGAGGCATATGCCATCAGGGCGTGGCCAAAGGTGATGGGCTGGGCACGCTGCAGATGGGTGTAGCCGGGCATGACGGCGGTGGTGTTCTCACCGGCCTTTTTGCAGATGACCTTGATGAGCTCCACGATGTAGGCCTGCAGGGTGTGGCTGTAGTCCCGCAGGGTCAGGCGGATATCCAGCGCCACCTGATCGTTGCGGCTGCGGCCGGTGTGCAGCCGCTTGCCCGCATCGCCGATGCGGGCGGTGAGGGTCTGCTCCACAAAGGTGTGCACATCCTCGGCATTGGGGTCGATCTCCAGCCTGCCGGCTGCCAGATCGTCGGCGATGGATGCCAGACCGTTGAGGATGTCCTCACAATCCTTTTCAGAGATGATGCCCTGCTTTGCCAGCATGGCGGCGTGCACGCCGCTGCCGCGCATATCCTGCGCGATCATGCGCTGGTCGAAGCGGATGGAGGAGTTGAAGTCGTTCACGCGGGAATCGACGGCCTTGGAAAAACGGCCCTTCCAGAGTTGTTCTGCCATAGTTTTATCCTTTACTTTATGTCCAAACCCTCTCAGTCACGGCTTGCGCCGTGCCAGCTCCCCCGAGGGGGGAGCTTTTCTTCTGCCTGCGAAAAGCAAGAGCTTCCCCACTTGAAGAACGGCTTTGCCGAACTGCGCATAAAGCTCGCCCTTCGGGAGAGCTGGCAAACCCGTCAGGGTTTGACTGAGAGGGTTCGTCAATTTCTTCTAAAAACGGCAAAGCCGCCGCAGGGGAAAACGCTCCTGCGGCGGTGCCGCCGGCAACGATGCCGGTTGGATGGAACTTCCGTGTGAAAGTGTGAAAACACACGAAAGGGAAGATGTTATAGCTGCTTACTTGACCTCCGGCCAGTTCTTGGACAGCTTTGCGCGCTCCTTGATGGACAGGCCGAACAGGTTGATGAAACCTGTTGCATCGGCCTGATTGTAGTCCTCGTCCTCACCGAAGGAAGCGGTCTGCTCGTCGTACAGGGTGTACGGAGAGGTGACACCTGCGTTGATCATGTTGCCCTTGTAGAGCTTGAGCTTCACGTCGCCGGTAACGGTCTTTTCCAGACTGTCGGCAAAGGCGTCCAGAGCCTCGCGCAGCGGGGTGAACCACTGGCCGTTGTAAACGATATCGGCGTACTTCTGGGCCAGCTGAGCCTTGAAGTGAGAGCTTTCCTTATCCAGAGTGATGGTCTCCAGAACATTGATGGCCTTGTACAGGATGGCACCGCCGGGGGTCTCGTACACGCCGCGGCTCTTCATGCCCACCAGGCGGTTCTCCACGATATCCAGCAGGCCGATGCCGTTCTCGCCGCCCAGCTTGTTCAGGTATTCCACCAGCTCCACAGCGCCCATCTCCTTGCCGTCCACGGCGGTGGGGATGCCCTTTTCAAAGTGGATGGTCACATAGGTGGGCTTATCGGGAGCCTGCTCGGGGCTGATGCCCAGCTCCAGGAAGCCGGGCTTGTTGTACTGCGGCTCGTTGGCGGGGCTTTCCAGATCCAGACCCTCGTGGCTCAGGTGCCACAGGTTCTTGTCCTTGGAATAGTTGGTCTCGCGGTTGATCTTCAGGGGGATGTGGTGAGCCTCGGCGTAGTCGATCTCCTCGTCACGGCTCTTGATATCCCACTCACGCCACGGAGCAATGATGGCCATATCGGGGCACAGGGCCTTGAGAGTCAGCTCAAAACGCACCTGATCGTTGCCCTTACCGGTGCAGCCGTGGCAGATGGCATCTGCGCCTTCCTTGATGGCGATATCCGCCAGAGCCTTGGCGATGCAGGGACGTGCAAAGCTGGTGCCCAGCAGGTAGTCCTCGTACTTTGCGCCGAACTTCAGGGTGGGGAAGATGTAGTTCTCCACAAAGTCCTTCTTCAGGTCCAGCACATACAGCTTGGATGCGCCGGTAGCCTTGGCCTTTTCTTCCAGACCGTCCAGCTCGGTGCCCTGACCCACGTCACCGGAGACAGCGACGACCTCGCAGTTGTTGTAGTTTTCCTTCAGCCAGGGAATGATGATGGAGGTGTCCAGACCGCCGGAGTAAGCCAGCACGACTTTTTTGATGTTTTCCTTTTTCATAGGTGACGCTCCTTTTTCATAAAAATACACTTTTGTTTTCTGATGCGCACTTTCCCTTCGCATCCTCTTCCGTTGCGTTTCGGTTGATGCTTTTATTATACGCCGCGCTGTTTTTTCGTCAATAACAAAACCATACAAACCTTTTTTGCTTCCGGCACCCGTTTTTCGTTCATGTTGCATCTTTATGCGTTATTTGAAGAATATATTCATATTTTATGCATTTGCGCAGTATATATTCGGGGCACATGCATCCCGCCCGGGGCATGTGCGGACTACAGCACACGGAAAGAATTCACACCGCAAAAACAAAAAGCCCGGGACCCTTTTGTGAGCCGTCTGGCCCTGAAAGAGTCCCGGGTTTCGTTTTCGCTTTATGCGCCGGAAAATGGCCCGCCCGCCGCCGTCCATGCGGCGCACAGCAGTTCCTTCTGGGCCTTGGGCAGCTGCTTGAGGGCATACTCCCGCCGCAGGGCGGCGCGTTTATCCGCGCACAGTTCCAGATAGGCAAAACCCCCGGTCCCTCTGGCACGGGTGTACTTTGCGCCGCGTCCGCTCTGGTGGGCGCGCAGGCGGGCGGCAGGGTCGGTGGTCCAGCCGGTGTACAGCGTACCGCCGGTACACCGCACCATATACACAAAGGCGGGCTTTGGCCGGGCGCACGGCTCAGATACGGCCATTGTTCTTTAACACCTGACGGCAGGCGGCAAGAGCGGTCTCCTTATCCTTGGCGGTGATGAGGAAGCGGCTGGCGTGGCAGAAGCTGATGCCCGGGATGCCGCTCTTCTGCTCAATGACCTCCTGCGGCTGGCCGGCCCAGCTCTGGGGGAAGGGCAGCTTGGGGCGCTTGGTCTTGTGGTCGGTGACGCACTGGGCGCTCCAGCCGCCGCGCTGGCTGGGGTAGACCACAAACAGCGCGTCCGTCTTGTACAGGCCGTTCTTCCACGGCAGATAGCAGGGCAGCACCACGATGCCGTCCCGGGAGTTTTTGTAAGCCTGCTGCACCTTTTCGTCGGCGCGGTTCACGGCGTTGGCGCTGGCGATCTGATTTTCCAAGATCTGCTTTGCCACGGCCACCGCCTTGAAAAAGCAGGTGTCCTGATCTTCTTTGGAGTCCCACACCGGGTTAAAAAAGCCAATGGCATCGCACAGGCTGTTCTGCTCGCCGGTGTTATCGTTGAGGTCCAGCGGCTGGATGAAGTTCTCATCAATGAGCCGGGCCTGACGCTCACCCACAAGGCCGGGGCCGAGCACCCGCCACAGCAGGCCGAAGGCCGCATAGGGCACGCCATTGGGGCGGCACTCCCGCGGCTCCTGATGGTGGTCGAACATACCAAAGCCCACATCGTACACGATGCCGTCAAAATCATCCGGCACCACAAAGCCGCGGGTGATCTTGATATCCGGGCGCAAAATTTGCAGCAGGGCAGTGGCAAACACATCGTCGGCGTGGAACTTGCCGGCGTGGGTAAAGCCGTTTGCAGGAATTTTCATAGATGTACCTCGTTCCCAATAAAATGTCTGGCAACAGTATAGCACACTTTGCAGAAAGGGACAACGAAAAGCCCCGGAACGGGCACGCCATTCCGGGGCTTTTTGAGCGTATTCTTACTTTTTCTTTGTGGTGCGTGCCTTTTTAGCGGCAGGAGCGGCGGGCTTTTCCGCCGGGGTGGTCTCCGGCTCGCCCAGAGCCAGAATGCTGCTCAGTTCCTTCTGAGCTGCGGCATTCGTGGCATCGGTGGTAGCCAGCACGTCGGCGTAGAACTGCTCCATGCCCTCGCGGGTGGAGAAGGTGGCAACGTACATCTGGTTGCCCATGGCGCCGCTCAGCGCGTCCGGCATGCGGTCCACCATGCGCATGTTCTGCTGGTACTTCTGCATGATCTGCTCGTGGCTGTACACAAAGTGCTTGCCGTCGCGGCGGCCTGCAAACGGGCAGTAGAAGTGCTCGCCCACCGGCATATCGGTGCCGCCAAAGGCGATCATGTCCGCCCAGATCTTATACACGTTGGTGGAGCGGGCAAAGTTGATCATATCCGGGGTGAAGCCGCCGCAGGGGCGCATGTTGACCTCCAGCGCCACGATCTGGCCCTTTTTGCCCATGCTGGCCTGATTCTCGGTCATGCGGAAGAATTCAAAGTGGATGAAGCGGCTCTTCACGCCAAAGCTCTTGACGGCGGCACGGCCTGCAGCGCGGGTGTCCTCGGGCAGGTCCTTGATGATGTAGTAGATGGAGTTGTCGTTGTCGTTGACGATATCCATGATGGACATGGGGCTGACGTTGCCGGCCTCAAAGATGGGGTTGCCGTTGGCATCGATGATGGCATCGTAGCTGTTCACCTCGGCCCGGACGAACTCCTCCATGATGTACTCCACATCCGGGTGATGGGCCGTCTTCTGCACGAGGAACTTTTTCAGATCCTCGTCGCTGGACAGCTTGTGGGTATCGGATGCGCCCACGCCGTTATCCGGCTTTACCACCACCGGGTAGCCCACCTCGTCGATGAACTTCCGGCAGCCCTCGTAATCGTCCACCATGTGGTAGCGTGCGGTGGCGATGCCGGCCTTCTGGTAATACTCCTTCATCTTGCTCTTGTACTTGATGCGGGGCATATCGGAGGTCTGGAAGCCGGAGGTGATGTGGAAATCGGTGCGCAGGGCTGCGTCCCTCTCCAGCCAGTATTCATTGTTGGACTCCAGCCAGTCGATGCGGCCATACTTGAAGGCAAAGAAGGCCACGGCGCGGTAGACCTCGTCGTAGTTTTCCAGACTGCCCACCTTGTAGTACTCGTTCAGGCTGTCCTTCAGCTCCGGCTTCAGCTCATCGTAGGGCTGGTCGCCGATGCCCAGCACATTCATGCCGTTGTTTTTCAGCTCATGGCAGAACTGCCAGTAGTTGGTGGGGAAGTTGGGCGAAATAAAAATGAAATTCTGCATGGTTTTATGATTCCTCTTTCCTCTATAAACCTCTATAAAGGCGGCCTCGCCCTCTCCGTCCGCTCGCAAAGCTCGCGTCCACCTCGTTCCCCTTTCTGTCGCTTGCGCGACATCTTCCCCCGACCGGGGGAAATCTGTCAAAGGGAGAGGCCTTGGCAGTACGGCAAGGCCTTTTGGTTTTGCCAAAGGCTCCCCCTTTGGGGGAGCTGTCACCGAAGGTGACTGAGAGGGCGAGCCATTTTACTCGCCCAGAATATACGGCATGTAATATGCAGTCTGCTTATACCACCAGTTCCAGTCGTGGTTCACATCGTGGCCCCACAGGTCTACCCAGATGGGGATGTTCTTGGCCTCGAAGATGCGCTTGAGGAACCATGTGGTGTCCGGCTGCTCCCAGTCGCCCTGACCGCAGCAGATGACCGCCTTCTGGCTGCGGAACAGCTGCATGTAGGGGTGATCCTCCGGGAAGTTCTTCATGTAGTCCACGGGCGAGTTCATGTACACCAGCTCGTCCATATAATTGCCGAAGCCATAGTGGGCCGTGTAGATGCCGCTGAGGGCCAGACAGCCGCAGAACACATCCGGGCGGCGCAGGTACAGGTTGACCGCATGGGTAGCGCCCAGACTGCAGCCAAAGGCAATGACACCGGGCAGGTCGTCCCAGCCGTTGCGCTCCTTGGCCTGATACTGGATCTTGGGCACAGCCTCCTCCACAATATAGCGCAGCCACTGCTCATAACGGCGGATGCGCCAATAGGGGTCGCCCTGCGTGTCGGACCAGGTCTCCTTGTCCATGGTATCAATGGAGATCACCATGATCTTACCAGCATCGATCCATGGGGCAAGGGTGTCGGCCATGTGGAAGTTCTCAAAATCGAAGAAGCGGCCATCCTGACAGGGGATGTACAGCATCGGGCGGCCTGCGTGGCCGTAAATTTTGCACTCCATGTCGCGGCCCAGCGCCGGGCTGTAGTCCTTAAAATACTGCATTTCCATGGTGTTTCCTCCTTTTAGGGTTTACTCCTCCACCTCATACATCAGGGTGTGGAACATAAAGGGCAGCTGTTTTTCCCAACTGGCTTCGCTGTGGGTGCCGCCGGGCACGATGCGGCTGGTAAGGTGGATGCCCCGGGTCATGACCTTTGCGCACATCTCTGCAAAGCCGCAGCGCATCCCGTCGTGGTTGCCCATCTCGCGGGAGCCGTAGTCCATGTACAGCACGGTGCCCGGCTCCAGCTTTGCGCGGCCCACAAGGCCGGAAAGCTTTTCCGGCGACACCCAGATAGACGGTGACAGCGCCGCCGCACGGCTGAAAGTGTCGTTGTACTGCAAAAGGGCGTACAGGCTCATCAGGCCGCCCATACTGCTGCCGCCGATGAAGGTGTGCTCCCGGTCGGGCAGGGTGCGGAAGTTGCGGTCGATGAAGGGTTTGAACCGGTGGATATACCAGCTCATGGTGGCCTGACCCGTGCCGTCGAAGTGGCCGAACTGCGGGTCGTCGAACCGGTAGGGCGAATACTCCACCAGCCGTTCGTTGTTGGCTCCGGCGTTGCACTCCACCGCCGCCACGATCAGCGGGGTGTCGGTGTAGTCCAGATAATCGGCCACGCCCCAGCTTTTGCCAAAGGTGGCATCCTCGTCAAAAAAGACGTTCTGGCCGTCGAACATATACAGCACCGGATACCGGCGGTCGGGGTCAGCTTCATACATCGTGGGCAGATAAACATATACTCTGCGCTGCTCGGTGCCGTTGACGGCAGGGTAGCTCACGCTCCATTTTTTGACCATGGGTCCATTCCTCTCAATCTTTCCCGCACGCCTGCCGCAATGCAGGCCGCTGTTCTGTTTTCAGTTTAGCACTGCAGGGCACAGAAAGCAATTGCGCCGGGAAATTTTGGAGGTTTGACGGAGAGGGCGAGGACGTTATCCTAATATACGGCAAACGCCGCCGAGCGGAGGCCTGGCGGCGTTTGCTGCTATTCTGAATAAAAAGGTTCTCTCCGGAGAATCGGGATCAGTTCTTTTTCTCAACAGGCACGATCCAGCCCTTGGTATCGGGGATCTTGCCCCACTGCATACCGGTCATGGTGTCGTACAGCTTCTGGGTGACAGGGCCGATCTTGCCGTCGCCGATGTAGGCGTGCTCGCCCTTCCAGACCAGCTCCTTGACGGGGGAGACGACAGCGGCGGTACCGGTGCCGAACACCTCTTCCAGCTTGCCTTCGCGGGCAGCAGCCATGATGTCGGCAATGGCGATCTTGCCCTCGACGACCTCATAGCCCCAGTCCTTCAGCAGCTCGATGCAGCTGCGGCGGGTAACGCCGGGCAGAACGGTGCCGACGGTAGCAGCAGTGTACACCTTGCCGTCGATCTTGAACATGATGTTCATGCTGCCAACTTCCTCGACGTACTTCTTCTCCACGCCGTCCAGCCACAGCACCTGTGCGTAGCCCTGCTCCTCGGCCAGCTCACCGGCCTTGATGGAAGCAGCGTAGTTGCCGCCGCACTTGGTGAAGCCGGTCAGGCCGGGAGCGGCACGGATGTACTCGTCTTCCACGTAGATGCGGACGGGGTTGATGCCCTCGGCATAGTAAGCGCCCGAGGGAGCGCAGATGATGCAGAAAATGTAGTGCTTGGAAGCGTGCACGCCCAGACCTACGTCATTTGCGAACACGAAGGGACGGATATACAGGGAAGCACCGTCGGAATGGGGCACCCAGTCACGGTCCACATCCACCAGCGTCTCAACGGCCTGAATGTAGTCCTCCACAGGGATCTTGGGGATGCACAGACGGTCGGCGGAGTCCTGGAAACGCTTTGCGTTGCAGTCCGGGCGGAACAGCTGGACGGTATCATCGGCCGTGCGGTATGCCTTCATGCCCTCAAAGATCTCCTGAGCGTAGTGGAACACGACAGTAGCCGGGTCCAGTTCAAAGGGGCCGTAGGGGACAATGCGGGCATCGTGCCAGCCTTTGCCCTCGGTGTAATCCATCACGAACATATGGTCGGTGAACTTCTTGCCAAAACCCAGATTGCTCTCGTCAGGCTTTGCCTTCGGAGCAGTGGTACGGGTGATCTTGATATCCAACATGATTTATTTTCCCTCTTTCCTGATCTCGGGCGCAGCGAGTAAAAATGCGCCCGCAAACACCGAATGTTGTTTTCTATTATAATAATATGAATGTGATTTACAAGGAAACGAAAAATCTTTCATCTTTGGATAGGTTAAGTTGCGCTAAATTGCCTGCTTTTCCATGTGCAAACTGCCCAAAATATGATACAATGAGGGCATAAGCTGGATCTTACAGGCTCAGAAAGGAGCTTTTGCACAATGATAAAAGGTGTTATTTTTGATATGGACGGGCTGATGTTCGACACCGAGCGCATCTGGGCCACCCTGTGGAAGCCCGCACTGGCCACACTGGGTCTTCCTTATAAGGAAGGGCTGGACGCTGCCGCGCGCGGCTCGGCAGGCGATTCCATGCGGGCCGTGCTGCGCCGCTTCTACGGCCCGGACTGCGACACCGATGCCATCATGGATGCCCTGCACGCGCAGGCGGAGACGGCCTTTCAGGCACCGCCGCCCAAAAAGCCGGGTCTGGATGAACTCATCGCCTATCTGGAAGCGCAGCACATTCCCATGGTGGTGGCTTCCTCCAGCCGGATGGCATCCATCCTGCGGCACCTCAACAACTGGCACATGACCGATCACTTTCAGGCCCTTATTTCCGGCGAGCAGTTCTCTGCGTCCAAGCCCGACCCGGAGATCTTCCTCACCGCGGCCAAGGCGCTGGGCACCACCCCGGCTGAAACGCTGGTGCTGGAGGACAGCTACAACGGCGTGCGGGCCGGTGCGCGGGGCGGCTTTGTCACCGTGATGGTGCCGGACCTTGCCCCCGCCGACGACGAGATGCGCCGTCTGTACACCGCCGAGTGCAAAGACCTGCGCGAGGTGAAAAAGATGCTGGAGGAGGGGAAGCTTCTTTCCGAAACCTGAAATATACAGTTGGTCTTTTACATTTTCACGCTAAAAAAAGCGGAGAACATCCTCAAGGAAGTCTTTGCCCGCCTTATCCAGCAATCCTCCCGTGTGGAGCTGGGCAAGAAGTTTGAAAGCGGCTTCTATGCCAAGCCCGACACCTCCAGCCCGCAGGCTGTACCCGCCGCAGGCGAACCCACCATCTCCATGACGGCTCTTTTGGAATTGCTCAAGGATGCCGACCCGGAAATGAAGGCAAAGCTCCGCCTGGCCCTGCTCACCTGATGCAAAAAGGGCACTGATTGCAATGCAATACAGCGCCCTACATCATCGGACATGGAAAACACCGACCGTGCAAAAACCGTGCAGAAACCGTGCAGCCATGGCTTACAAAACAAAAAAGCCATGAAATCTTTCGATCCACAGCTTCCACGGTAGACATTCCTACGCGTTGGGACCCGCGGGCTAAGCAAAGCCGCACTGTGGCTTTGCTTGCGGCGCTATGCGCCGCCGCCCTGTTCGAGTCCCTTCTACTATGCAGACAAAAAGAAAAACCAGAACACGAATGTGTTCTGGTTTTCTTGGTGCGATGGAAGGGACTCGAACCCCCGGCCTACTGATTCGTAGTCAGTCACTCTATCCAGCTGAGCTACCAACGCATACGTTCCGCTCGGAACATGATGTATTTTATCACTCAGACTGGGTTTTGTCAACCGTTTTTTGCAAATATTTTTATCTTTTTCAAAAAGCAGCATTTTTTATGATTTTTCTTGTATCGTTTTTGTCGTTCTTGTGCTATAATAGCTTTACTATATGTTTTTAATCTGTGTCCGTGCAGGGGTACAGGAGCTTTGCGGGCAGCACCGCGTGGAGGCTGCGCCGCCGGGTTTTCTCTGCAGCGAGACACCACGGAGGGTAGATCCTATGAAACTGGTAAGCGTGGAAACTCCCGAAAAGAGTGTCTGCAAAATGACCTTCAGCGCCAGCCCCGAAGAGCTGGAAGCTGCATCCAACGCCGTTTACGAACGCACCCGCGCCTCCTATACGATCCGCGGCTTCAAGAAGGGCGAAGCGGACCGCGCACAGATCGAGGCTGACCGCGGCGAGCACACCTTCTGGTACGATGCCATCAACGATCTGATGGACAAGGACGTGCCCGCGCTGTATGATGCCGCCATGGCAGAGCACGGCTTTGTGGCTGTTGACAATCCTGTGTACGATCTTGTGAGCGTGAAAAAGGACGAGGGCTTTGTGGCCACTGCCACTGTTGCCCTGCAGCCTGAGCTGAACCTGACCAAGACCACCGGCTTTACCGCCGAGTGCGTCACCCCGGAAGTGACCGACAAGGAGATCGACAATGTGCTGGAGCGCCGCCGCGCTGCTGCCGCTGAGCTGGTGCCGCACAAGGGTCCGGCCGTAAAGGGCAACATCGTACATATCGATTACGAAGGTCTGCTGGAGGGCAAGCCCTTCCAGGGCGGCACCGCAAAGAACCAGGCCGTCCAGCTGGGCAGCGGCCGCATGATCCCCGGCTTTGAAGAGGGCATTCTGGGCCACAAGGCAGGCGAGGAATTCGAGATCTTCGTCACCTTCCCGAACCGTTACCACGCAAAGGATCTGGCCGGTAAACCCGTCGTGTTCAAGATCAAGCTGATCGACGTATGCGTGCGCCAGATCCCTGCTCTGAACAGCGACTTTGCCAAGAAGGTTGCCAATCTGGACACCATGGACGAGCTGCGTGCACAGGTCAAGCAGCAGCTGCACGACGGAAAGCATGCCGGTGCGCTGAACCGTGCCAAGGATCAGATCCTGACCCAGCTGGCCGATGCTTCTGAGGGCGAACTGCCCAGCGTGCTGGTGGAGACCACCTACCAGCAGCAGATGGAGCAGATCCAGCAGCAGCTGCAGATGCAGCGCCTGAGCCTGGATCGCTACCTAAGCCAGATCCACGAGACCCGCGAGAGCTTTACCGCCAAGGTGCGCTCTTCTGCCGAGAAGACCGCCCGTGTGCACATGGCTCTGCTGCAGATCGCACAGCAGGAAAATCTGGTGCCCACCGAGGAAGATATCGATAAGGCTCTGGCCGCTCGTGCAGAGCGCGCCAAAAAGACGCTGGAAGAGATCAAGGAAAAATCCGATATTCCCGCCATGCGCCGCAACGAGGGCATCCGCAAGGCTGCCGACTGGGTGATCGAGCACTCCACCATCGAGGACAAGGCAGAGAACCAGTAAGCGCTGACGATCTGGAATGCGCGCCGCTTCGCTCTGCGCATATTCAGTGGAAAAATCATTTATAATAGAGCAATGCCGGGCGGTCTGCGGACCGCCCGGCATTGCGTTTTCACGGGAAAGGTCGTGGAGGAAAACAGCATTTGCTGGTCAGGACGAACTCCTTCCGTCAAACCCTGCGGGTTTGCCACCTCCCTCAATGAGGGAGGCTCTGGCGAAACCGAAAGTTTTGCACCTGAGCCGAAAGCTTTTCCGACGCGAAAGGCTCCCTCTTTGAGGGGGCTGTCGCCGTAGGCGACTGGAGGAGTTTTTCAGCTCAGAAGGTTAAAGCCCATAATGACCACGCCCAGCACCACCAGCACAATACCGGTGGCACGGTTCAGGGTCTTGGGGTCTGCCTTATTGGCAAACACGGCGGCAATGCGCGCCCACAGCAGGGTGAACGCCACGCACAGCGCCCAGACGAACCAATTGGGCGCACCGCCGATCATGAAGTGGGAGACAGCACCGGTCAGGGCGGTGAAGGTCATAATGAACACGCTGGTGCCCACGGCGGTCTTCAGCTCGTAGCCCAGCACACTGGTGAGGATGAGCAGCATCATCATGCCGCCGCCCGCGCCGATAAAGCCGCAGATGAAGCCGATGAGCACACCGCACACGATGGACTGGATGGCACGCTTTTTGGCGCTGACACCCTGCATAGCTTCCTTGGTCGTCATGACCGGGCGCACAATGAACTTGATGCCCAGCAGGAAGGTCATGAACACCGAGAAGCCGCCCATGGTGGCCGAGGGCACTCTGCTGGCCACCCAGCTGCCCACCACCGTGAACATCAGCACGCTGGCCATCATGATCAGGCCGTTTTTGATATCCAGGTTCTTGTTTTTGTGGTAGGTATAGGCCGAAACGGCGCTGGCCAGCACATCCGAAGAAAGGGCGATGCCCACCGCCATATAGGGGTCCATGTGCAGGAAGGTGATGAGCATGGGGCTGATGACCGCCGCCGCGCTCATACCGGCAAAGCCGGTGCCAAGGCCGGCCCCCATGCCGGCAAAAAAGGTGACAAGAACCGTAAACAACACGTTCATTTTATGCGTTCTCCTTTATAATTTCGTCCAGATTTTTCCCGATCAGCTCCATGGTCCGGAAAAAGACCTTCTGATCGGCTGGCTCCACATGATCCAGCAGGCGCTTGAAAAAGGCATTCTGCACCACACGCCCCTTGCGGATGATCGGGTCTGCCTTGCCGGTGCAGAGAAGCTTCGTTTTGCGGCGGTCGCCGACCACAGCGTACCGTTCCAGATAGCCCTCCTGCACCAGCTTATCCACATTCATGGAGACGAGGTTCGCCTTGATATGCCGCACCTCCACGATGTCCCGGGCCGTTTTATAGTCCGGGTTGTTGGCGAGGAACAGCAGGATGTCCAGCGCCGTCTGCGACAGGCCAAGCTCCTGACACAGCGGTTTGCAGACGGCATTGTACGCCTGCGCGGTCTTGATGGAAAATTCGATATTCGGGTTCACAGCAGGTCTGTCCTTTCATCTTTGAATGATTCATTTTTGAAGTATTATAGTGCAGAAGAGGAGAGATGTCAAGGGGGAACTCCCTCAGTCGCGGCTTACGCCGCGCCAGCTCCCTCAAGAAGGGAGCCTTTGGCATGGCGGCAAAGTTTTCGGGCGTGTCAAAGGCCCCATCCCAGAGGACGACTTCCCCCCGCCGGGACAGATTCTCCCCGCGCCGGGGAGAAATGTCACCGCAGGTGACAAAGAGAGGAACAGATGTCGCGTAGCGACAAAAAGGGGAATCTGGCAAAGCCGTCAGGCTTTGCCTAGGGGAGTTCGTTCCAAAACCCCACCCGTGAAAACGCAATGCCGGGCGGTCCGCAGACCGCCCGGCATTGCTCTATTATAAATAATTCTTCCGCTGAATATGCGCAGAGCAGCGCGGAGCGCATTCCAATCGTTTTTCTCAGAACAGCGCCACAGCCGCCAGACGCACCAGCAAAGCGCACAGCCATGCCACGGCGCACTGGTTCACCACCATGATGACCGCCCACTTGTTGCCCAGCTCCCGCTTGACCGAGGCCACTGCCGCGATGCAGGGGGTGTACAGCAGGCAGAACACCAGCAGGGGCGCCGCCTGCGCCGGGGTGAGGGCCGCCGACAGCACCGCTTCGGAGCCAAAGAGGATGAGCAGCGAGGACACCACGCTCTCCTTTGCCATAAAGCCGGTGATGAGGGCGGTGGAGATGCGCCAGTCCGCAAAGCCCAAAGGCCCGAACAGCGGGGCGATGTCGCCCGCAATGCGGGCAAGGATGCTGGCCTGCGGGTCGGCGGTCAACCGCAGCTGCAGGTCAAAGTTCTGCAAAAACCAGATGACGATGGTGGCCGCAAAGATCACCGTGAAGGCCTTCTGCAAAAAGTCCCGGGCCTTTTCCCATAGCAGCTGTGCCACGTTTTTCAGGCCGGGCAGGCGGTAGTTGGGCAGCTCCATGACAAAGGGCACCGCCTCGCCCTTGAACACCGTGCTCTTGAGCAGCAGTGCCGCCAGCACGCCCACCGCGATGCCGGTAAAGTACAGCAGCACCATCACAAGGCCCGCATACTGCGGGAAGAACGCCGCTGCAAACAGGCTGTAGATGGGCAGCTTTGCCGAGCAGCTCATGAACGGGGTGAGCAGGATGGTCATTTTGCGGTCGCGCTCCGAGGGCAGGGTGCGGCTTGCCATGACGCCGGGCACCGTGCAGCCAAAGCCGATGAGCATGGGCACGATGCTGCGGCCCGAAAGGCCGATGCGGCGCAGCAGCTTATCCATCACAAAAGCCACGCGGGCCATGTAACCGGTATCCTCCAGCATGGAGAGGAAGAAGAACAGCACCACGATGATGGGCAGAAAGCTCAGCACGCTGCCCACGCCGGTAAAGATGCCGTCGATGAGCAAGGAGTGCACCGCCGCGTTGACGTTCCAGTTTGTAAGCGCCGTGTCCACGATGCCAGTCAGGGCATCGATGCCTGTTTCCATCAGGTTCTGAAAGAACAGGCCGATGACGTTGAAGGTGAGGAAGAACACCAGACCCATAATGGCGATAAAGGCCGGGATGGCGGTGTACTTGCCGGTGAGGAATTTGTCGATGCGGTTGGAGCGCAGCTGCTCTTTGCTTTCGTGGGGCTTGACCACCGTCTTGGCTACCAGCTCCTGAATAAAGGAGAACCGCATATCCGCAATGGCGGCGGCGCGGTCCAGCCCGCGCTCCTGCTCCATCTGCACGATGATATGCTCGATCATCTCTTTTTCGTTCTGATCCAGCTTCAGGGCTTCCTCAATGCGCTGGTCGCCCTCCACCAGCTTGGTGGCGGCAAACCGCACCGGAATGCCCGCCGCCTTAGCGTGGTCCTCGATCAGATGGATGATGCCGTGGATGCAGCGGTGCACCGCGCCGCCGTGATCGTCCTCACTGCAGAAATCCATGCGGCCGGGCCGCTCCTGATACTTTGCCACATGAAGGGCGTGGTCTACCAGCTCATCCACGCCCTCATTCTTGGCGGCGGAGATGGGAATGACCGGGATGCCCAGCATGGCCTCCATCTTGTTGATGCGCACCGTGCCGCCGTTGCCGCGCACCTCGTCCATCATGTTCAGCGCCAGCACCATGGGGGTGTCCAGCTCCATGAGCTGCATGGTCAGGTAGAGGTTGCGCTCGATGTTGGTGGCATCCACGATATTGATGATGCCGGTGGGCTTTTCGCCGATGATGAACTGCCGGGTGACGATCTCCTCGCTGGAATAGGGGGACATGGAGTAGATGCCCGGCAGGTCGGTGACTTCGGTCTCCGGGTGGCCCTTGATGGCACCGCTCTTGCGGTCCACCGTCACGCCCGGGAAGTTGCCCACATGCTGGTTGGAACCGGTGAGCTGGTTGAACAGGGTGGTCTTACCGCAGTTCTGGTTGCCAGCCAGCGCAAAGGTGAGGGTCCTGTCCTCGGGCAGGGGATTCTCCCCCTTTTTAATGTGGTATTTTCCGCCCTCGCCAAGGCCGGGGTGATCCACCATTTTATCATCTGCCGGAGCCGCCGACATTGCCGGGGCCTTTTCGGTTGGGGTGATGCCGATCTGCGCGGCATCGTCCAGCCGGAGGGTCAGCTCATAGCCATGGATGCGCAGCTCCATGGGGTCGCCCATGGGTGCCAGCTTGACCAGCGTGACCTCCACCCCCGGGATCAGGCCCATATCCAGAAAATGCTGGCGCAGTGCGCCGCTGCCGCCGACGGTATCCACAACAGCGCTTTTTCCGATCTGCAATTCTTTTAATGTCATAAGATCGACCTTCTCATTTTATCCACTGTCAACGTGTGTTAGTTTGTGTTAACAATAGTAATATAGGCTAACTTTGCGCGGTTGTCAATAGATAAAATGGTGAAGGTTTAACTCCCCCAGTCTGCTGCGCAGACAGCCCCCTCTGGGATGGGGCCTTTGGCATAGCGGGAAAGTTTGCAGCTAAAACGCAAAGCTTGCAGGCACGCCAGAGGCTCCCTCTCCGAGGACGACTTCCCCCGGCCGGGACAGATTCTCCCCGCGCCGGGGAGAAATGTCACCGCAGGTGACAAAGAGAGGAACAGATGTCACCGCAGATGACAAAAAGGGGAATCTGGCAAAACCGTCAGGTTTTGACGGAGGGAGTTTGCACACAAAAAAGCCGTGCACCCTCTTTTTCAGAGAATGCACGGCTTTGGAGGTTTATGCGTTTACTTCACAGTGTGGTAGCCATCGGGGTTGTTCTTCTGCCAGTTCCAGCTGTCGGCACACATTTCCTCAATGCCGTATTCCGCCACCCAGCCAAGCTCGTTCTTTGCCTTGGTGGGGTCTGCATAGCACTCGGCAATGTCGCCGGGGCGGCGCGGGTCGATCACATAGGGGATCTCCTTACCGCAGGCCTTGGAGAATGCGTGGATCACATCCAGCACGCTGTAGCCCTTGCCAGTGCCCAGATTGCAGATGAACAGGCCGCAGTTCGTTTCCAGCTTCTTGATGGCGCACACATGGCCGCGGGCCAGATCCACCACGTGGATGTAGTCGCGCACGCCGGTGCCGTCCGGGGTGGGATAGTCGTTGCCAAAGACATGCACCTTTTCCAGCTTGCCCACGGCTACCTTGGCGATGTAGGGCATGAGGTTATTGGGGATGCCGTTGGGGTCCTCGCCGATGAGGCCGGACTTGTGCGCACCAATGGGGTTGAAGTAGCGCAGCAGGGCCACGTTCAGGCTGGGGTCTGCCTTGCACACATCCTGCAGGATGCGCTCGGTGAACACCTTGGTCGTGCCGTAGGGGTTGGTGGTGGCACCGGTGGGGAAGTCCTCGGTGATGGGCACGCTGGCGGGGTCGCCATAGACGGTTGCGGAAGAGCTGAACACGAAGTTGTGGCAGTTGTGATGGCGCATCACGTCCAGAATGACCAGCGTGCAGTTGAGGTTGTTGTAATAGTATTCAATGGGCTTGGAAACACTCTCGCCCACGGCCTTGTAGGCTGCAAACTGGATCACAGCAGTAATGTCCGGGCACTCAGAGAAGATGTGCTCCACATCCTCGTGCCGGGTCATATCTGCCTTGTAAAAGCGGAAGTCCTTGCCGGTGATCTGCTTGATGCGGTCCAGCACCACCGGAGATGCATTATAATAGTTATCTGCCACAACAACGTCGTAGCCAGCGTTCAGCAGTTCGATGCAGGTGTGGCTGCCGATATAACCGGCGCCGCCGGAAACCAAAATTGCCATAGCCTAGTACCTCTCTCACTCATTTACATTACAGTTGATGCCGGCATTCCCCGGCCTTGCCTAAAGAATACCGCTTTTATGGTTCAGAATCAAGGGATGCGTCTTCTATTTAGATAAATTTTTGTTGCATCTTTGTTTTCGAGGTTTTGATTTAAAAACGTTTTTTGGCATTTTGTCATGGATAAAAGGCACGGTTTGTGCAAAACATAGAAATGGCGCGAAAACTCCCTCCGTCAAAGCCTGACGGCTTTGCCAGCTTCCTCGGAGAGGGGGCTGGCATCGAGCGCAGCGAGATGACTGGGGGAGTTCTCCTCCTGCCACGCAAAAAACGTCTGCCGGAGCAGACGTTTTTTGCGTGGTGCATCATTTTTTACAATTTTCCGCACTGCTTGCCGGTGAAAAAGCGCAGGGTGGTGGTGGCGCGGAACACCTTGCCTGCCCGCAGCACCGTGGTGGGGAACTCCGGGTGGGAAGGGCTGCAGGGGTAGTGCTGGGTCTCCAGCGCAAAGCCGCCGTACTTCTGCATGGGCACGCCGCCCTTGCCGGGGGTGGGGCAGTCCTGCAAAAAGTTTCCGGTGTACAACTGGATGCCCGGCTGGGTGGTGTACAGCTTCATGCTGATGCCGGTCTTTTCACTGGTGACCCATGCGCAGATGCTCTGGCTGGAGCCGCGGGCGCGGTCGATCACAAAGCAGTGGTCGTAGCCACCGCCCACCATGGTGGTCTGGGCAAAGCCGGTATCGATATCCCGGCCAATGAGCTTTCCCTCGGTAAAATCCATGGGGGTGTTTGCCACCGGCAGAATGGCACCGGTGGGGCAGGTCTGATTGTTGCCTTCCAGATAGTTGGAGGCATAGATGCGCAGCTTCTGGCCCAGAACATCGCCCTCACCATTCAGGTTGAAGTAGCTGTGGTTCGTGAGGTTCACGATGGTATCCGCATCCGAAGAGACGCGGTAATCCATGCGGAAGGTATTGTCCTCGGTGAGGGTATAGCGCACCGCCAGCTTCAGGTTTCCCGGAAAGCCGTCCTCACCGTCCGGGCTCTCGGCCTCCATCAGCAGGGTGTCGCCAAAGGCCTTCACCCGGTACAGCTTACGGGAGAAGCAGCCGTGCAGGTGGTTGGGGCCGTTGTTGGCTTCCAGCTGATAGGTCTTGCCGCCCACGCTGAAGGTGGCATTCTCGATGCGGTTTGCATAGCGGCCCACGAACGCGCCGCAGCAGGTGCTGCCGGAGGACGTGAAGTCATCCTCATAATCTGCCATGGTGTCGTGGCCCAGCACGACATCCACCGGGCCGTTCTTGGCCGGAACGATGATGTTTTTAATGATGCATCCGTAGTCCAGAACGCTCACCGTCAGGCCGCCGGGGTTGGAAAGGATGTACTCTGTAACATTTGCGCCCTGTTTGGTCACACCGAAGGGCTTGGAGCGGATCTGTGCCATTGGGCATTCGCCTCCTCAGATTTTACTCGGACATACAGTCAGGCAGACTTCCACTGTATTCTATCTTATTTATGATTATATCACAGTTTTATATCTTTGTGGGGAACGGATTTTAGAATTTGCATCCAATTTTTCCAGCTATTTTTTGTTGAAATTATTCAGTTGGCGGGGTATGCAGTCAGAAAGATGTGCTTCCCTCGCAGAGCGTTTTCGCGTGGATTGAGTGTTACGCCGATTTACAGCTGCTTGCGCGACGAAACGTAAGGGCAGCAGCATATTTTCATGCTGACGCGAATGCTCCCGCAGGGAGCCAGCGTCAGCACATGCCGTTTGCCATTACGACCTTTCCCGTGAAAACGCAATGCCGGGCGGTCCGCAGACCGCCCGGCATTGCTCTATTATAAATAATTCTTCCGCTGATGATACGCAAAGCAAAGCGGCGCGCATTCTAAATCGTCATGCTGTCGTCAGGCTTCCGGCTGTGCCGTGCCCGCAGACTTCTGCGCCGCAATGAACTCGGCTGCATCGTCCGGGATGTCGTCCAGATCATCGTCGCTGCCAACATCCACGTTGAGCGGCGGCTTCTTGAACAGGATATCGTACAGCACCGGAACGATATACAGGGTCATCAAGGTGGCGTAGCTCAGGCCGCAGATGATGACGATGGCCATGCCGCTCATCAGCTGGCTTGCCATATCGCCGCTGAACACCAGCTGCAGCATGGCCAGCACGGTGGTCAGGGTGGTCATGAGGATGGGGCGCATACGGGTCTTGCCGGTAGCCACCAGCGCAGCGCGGCGCTCCATGCCGCCAATGCGCAGCTGGTTTGCATAGTCCACGAACACGATGCCGTTGTTGACAACAGTGCCCATCAGCACGATGAAGCCCATCAGGGAGATCATGGTGAGCTGCTGGCCGGTGATCAGCAGGCCCAGCAGGCCGCCGGTAAAGGCCAGCGGCACCGTGAACAGCACGATGAAGGGGGACAGCAGGCTCTGGAACTGTGCCACCATGACCAGATATACAAAGGGCAGGGCCAGAGCCATCCACTGCACCATTTCGTTCACCATGTAGTCGGTGCCCTCGGTCTCGCCGCCCAGCGTGGTGCTGCAGCCCTCCGGCATCTCACCGCTGGCCGCGTACTCATCCAGCTTCTTCTGCAGCACGCGGGACTGCACCATGGTGTTGTAGCCATCCAGCGTATCTGCCGTCACAGTGACAAACTCGGTCTGGTTCTCGCTGGTAATGGCATCCGGTGCGGTGCCGGTGGTCCAGCTGGCGATATCGTTCAGGGTGCAGGTACCATTGGTCACTGTGCCGTCTGCCGACATTTCGGTGGTCTCAAAGGTAAGCTCCATCATGTTTTCCTTGGTGACAGGGTCCAGATTGTCCGTGATCTGGACATCCATGGTGGTGCCGTTCACCGTGACGGGGGTCTGGGCCGTGGCGGTGGTGGTGAGCTTTGCCGCGATCTGCTGGTACACCTGCGCAACGGTCAGTCCGTAGGCGCGCACCTTGTCGCGGTCCACCTTCAGGATGATGGTGGCATCGCCGCTGCCAAGGCCGTTGTCCGCATTGGCAAAGCCCTCGGTATCGTTGACGATCTCCATTACCTTCTCGGAAACGGTGGTCAGCGTTTCCGGATCCTTGCCGTAGACCTTGACCGACAGGCCGGTGGCCAGCTGGCTGGTCAGATCATCGGTCATGCCGTACAGCTTGACCTCAGCGGTGCAATTCTCGATCTGGGACACTGCATCCTCCATGGCCTGCCGGGTCTTTTCCACCTCACGGGAGGAAAGGCTCTTGCTCATCATAACGTTGATCTTGTATCTGCCGTAGGCATTGGCGGAGTTCAGGATATCGGTAATGGCGGTGGGCAGGCCCAGCTGGCTGATATCCAGACCGGCCATGCTGGTGTCGAGGGTGATGCCCACCTCTTCCACGTTTTCTACATTCAGGGCCGCCTCTGCCACCTGACCCGCAATGGCATAGGATTCCTCCTTGGTCAGGCCGTCGGCGGTGGACAGGGTGATCTGCGCCTCGTTGCTGGTGATGCTGGGCAGCAGCTCCACGCCCATGTTCAGCACCTGCCAGCCACTGAACACCAGCAGCACCACCGCCGCGATCAGGGGCAGGGCACGGTGCTGCAGGCACCATTCCAGACTATGGGCATACTTTTCCTGCACCTTTTCAAACCAGGCAAGGCGCTTGGGTTCAGCTTTTTTCAGCACAGTAGAGGATGCCGCCGGGACCACCGTGAGCGCCACGATGAGGGAGGCCATCAGGCAGTAACCGATGCACAGGGACATGGGCATCATCAGACTGCGCACAATGCTGGCCGAGAACACCACCGGCAGGAACACGCACACCGAGGTAAGGGTGGAGGCCACCACCGACATGCCCACCTGTTTTGTGCCCTGCACGGCAGCGCGGGCCGCAGGCACGCCGCGGCTGCGCAGACGGTAGACGTTCTCAATGACGACCACCGAGTTATCCACCAGCATACCAATGCCGAGGGAAAGGCCGGCCAGGGTCATCACGTTCAGGTCCAGCCCGGTAAAGTACATGAGCACCACCGCGAACAGAACGGACAGCGGGATGCTGATGCCGACCACGAGGGTGGGCTTGATATCCTTCAGGAAGATGGCCAGCACGATGATGGCCAGTGCAGCGCCCACCACCATGCTGGTGAGGATGCTGTTGATGACAATGGTGATGTAGTTGCCCTGATTGGACAGCACCACCATGTGCAGGCCATCGTATTGTTTTTCCAGCTCTTTAAATGCGGTCAGGCAGTTGTCGGAGACCTCGCCTGCACTGGAAGTCGCATTCTTATAAATTTTGAGGATGGATGCCTTTTCGCCGTTCAGGCGGGTGTAGCTGTCGGCGGAGTTATCAATGACCTCCACATCCGCCACATCCGAAAGGCGCACGTCGCCGTAGCCCTCCACATGCAGCAGCAGGGCACCGCTGATATCCTTCACACTGTCGTACTCTTCGCCGACTTTCAGCAGCCAAGACTCGCCGTCCTTATCCTGCACGTAACCGGCCGGCATGGAGAAGTTCTGGGCATAGATGAGCTGCGCCAGCGTTTCAATGTCCAGCTGCTTTGTCACATCGGCCTGTGCCAGAGCGTTGGTCTTGGCCGTCTCGTACTCTGCCTTGGCAGTCTCCAGCTGCTTTTCGTACTCGTTCAGCATTTCACGCGCTTCGGTGAACTGCATATAGGCGTTGAGCTGCTGCTGGGAGAAGCTGCCCAGTGCGCCGGAGAACTCGGTCATCAGCTGGGGCACATTGTCCATGGCCTTGATGGTGCTTTCCAGCGTGTTATAGACCACATTCAGGCTTTCCTGCAGCTGCATCTCATTGGCAAGATCCTCTGCGGTGCTGCCTTCGGAGCCGGTCTCGGTGTTCACGCGCTCCTGCAGCTTCTGCAGGGCGGTAGTGAGCTTATCGGTAATGGTGCGCAGCTCAGCCACAATATCGATCAGAGAGTCGATATCCCGCATACCGGTCTCGTTGAACTTGTCCATGACCTTCTGCAGACCGTCGCGCACCTCGATCAGGGCCTGCTGGATCTCAGGCTCCTTGACCACAGCGATCAGGCTGTTCACGCTCTCCAGAAGAGCCTGCGCCTGCGCGCGCACCGTTTCCACTGCGGCACCCACCTCGGTGCTCATCTGGCTCATGACCGAGTTGGACACCGTATTGCCAAAGTTTTTCAGCTGCTTTTCGTATTCCCTGCGTCCGGCGGTGATCTGTGCCTCGGCGCTTTCCAGCTGGGAGCGGGCTTCAGCCAGCTGGGTATCGATCAGTTCCAGCAGCTTTGCGTTGATCTCGTCGATCTTATCCTGATTGAGCTGCACCTGCACCAGCTTTTCCACCAGACCGCTGGACGAAACGCTGGACACACCGCCCTTGCGCTGCACTTCCGGCACAAGGGTGTTCTGGATAAACTCAGAAAGCTCGTACTGGTCGGCACCTTCGCGGCTGACAGCCACCGTCATGAAAGCGTTCATGTTGAGGCTGTACTCAATGATGGAGGGGGTCAGGCAGGTGCTGGGCAGGTCGCTTTTGGCCTGATCCAGCTTGTTGGACACCTTGACCAGCGCGCTGTTCATATCCGTATCCTCGGTAAACTCCATCAGCAGCAGGCTGTAGTTTTCTGCCGATGTTGCGGTGATCTTGGACACGCCCGGCACTGTGAGCGAGTTCTGCAGCACATCCGAGACCTCGCTCTCCACGCGCTCCGGGCTTGCGCCGGGATACACGGTGACCACCATCAGATACGGTGTGTTCACGTTGGGCAGCAGGTTCGTATCCATCTTTGTGACCGCCACAAAGCCCAGGATCAGGATCATGACCACTGCAACCAGCACCGTAAACGGCTTTTTGACACTGAATTTTTCCATTTTCTCCTACCGTTTCTCTGCCTTGCCGCAAAGCAGGACAGCTGCTTTCCCTGCGGGAAAGGCTACACTTCAACATTTTTATTATACACGCAAGCCCCCGCCTTGCAAGAGCGGGGTGGGATTCTTTTGCGATTCTTTGGATACTTTCGCAAGATTTTAACATTTGCCGTTCCGTTTTTCCATTTTCCGGCTGCGGGTGCGACCAAATTCGGTCAGTCTTCCTTTATGGATACGCGGCAGCAGGGCAGATTGTTGCACCTTTTTAAAATTTTTCTGCTGAAGCGCCAGAGCCGCTTTTTGTTTTTTGCGTGGAAATGTGCATTTGAATATGTTATACTAGAGTACAGAATGGATCAGCAGGCTCTTTTTCGGGCCTTATCCTATAGATTCGACCGATAAAAACGAGGAACACTATGAAAAAAGTCATCTCCGTCCGTTTCAAAGAGAACGGCAAAAGCTATTATTTTGATCCCGCCGGGGCCGACATCAAAACCGGCGAATATGTGATCGTGGAGACCGCCCGCGGCGTTGAGTGCGGCGAGGTGGTGCAGGGCGTGAGGGAGATCGCCGATGCGGCAGTGCCCAAGGCCCTCAAGCCCATTACCCGCATGGCCGACAGCGTGGATATCCGCCGGATGCGCCAGAACCGTGAGGACGAAAAGCGCGCCTACCGCACCTGTCAGGAGTGCATTGCCCGCCACGGCCTGGAAATGAAGCTTGTGGAGGCCGAGTATACCCTAGACCGCTCCAAGATCATGTTCTACTTTACCGCCGATGGCCGCGTGGACTTCCGCGAGCTGGTCAAGGATCTGGCCGGTATCTTCCACACCCGCATCGAGCTGCGCCAGATCGGCGTGCGGGATGAGAGCAAGATGATCGGCGGCCTTGGCATCTGCGGCCAGCCCTTCTGCTGCAGCCGCTTTTTAAAGGACTTCCAGCCCGTCTCCATCAAGATGGCCAAGGAGCAGGGCCTTTCGCTGAACCCCACCAAGATCAGCGGTGCCTGCGGCCGGCTGATGTGCTGCCTTGCCTACGAGGAAAGCGCCTACGAGTACCTGAACAGCATCATGCCCATGGTGGGCAGCACCGTGCGCACGCCGGACGGTCTTGGCACCGTGCTGGAGGTGAACCCGGTCTCCGGCTACCTGCGGGTGCGCTGCGGCACCGAGAGCCTTTCGCCCCGTTACTATAAGGTGGGCGTGTGCGAATATATCAGCGGCGGCAAGCGTGCGCCCCGCCGCCCGGACCCGGACGACGATTACTCCGGCGTGCGCAACCCGGCCCCGGTGGTGGCTTCCTCCGACGATGGCGAAAAGCGCTGCGCGGGCGGCGGCTGCGCCCGGAAGCGCGCTGCCGAAAAGGAGTGAGGGACGCGCCGGAGGTTCTGAGGGGTTAGTCTGCTAAAACTAACTGTTCTTCGTGATTTTTGCCAAAAAACTCCTGCAAATTTGGCCATAAGTTAGCCTGTGCTTTTGTGCAACCCAACAAAAAACAGACTTTTGTGTTTTTCGGGTCACGGTTAGTCTTGCCTTTTCTCACCTGCTTTGTTAAAATGCAGGCAAGGATATGATTTCCGGAGAGACATGCACAGCCGTGCCATACATGACTCTTCATACAATACTTCGGGCACGGAGATAAAAAGGAGAGTTTATTATGGCACACAAGGTTTCTGACGCATGTGTTGGCTGCGGCGCTTGCGAGGGCGCTTGCCCGGTTGGCGCTATCACCGTTGATGGTGTTGCTTCTGTGAACGCAGACGCTTGCATCGACTGCGGCGCTTGCGAGGGTGCTTGCCCCACCGGTGCTATCACTGCTGAATAATTTTAGCAGCTGCACAAAAAACGCATCAAAAGCAGCAGGCCTGTCCAAAGCAGGTCTGCTGCTTTTTGTTTTGCAGTAATTCGCACAAATTCCCCGAGCAATTCCACGCATTTTTTTGAGAGGGTACGGCACACTTATCTATGGAACATTCTACCGAAGTCTTGTATAATAGAACTATGGTTTATTGCTCGCCGGAGCATCGTTTTGGCTCCGACGCGCTGCTGCTGGCCCGTTTCTGTGAGCCAAAGCGCGCCCAGAAGGCCGCAGACCTGTGCTCCGGCTGCGGCATCGTGGCGCTGGAATGGCACGACCGCGGCCACCGCGGCCCCTGCATGGGGCTGGAGCTGCAGCCCGAGGGCAGCGCTCTGCTTTCCGCTGCGGTGCAGGAGCAGGACATCGGGCACATTGAGCCTGTCTGTGCCGACCTGCGCGCTTTCCGGCAGGGCGAGGGCAGTTTTGACGTGTGTGCGTGCAATCCGCCCTATTTCACGGATGGGCCCCAAAGCCAAAACGCAGCCCACGCCCTTGCCCGGCACGAGAACACCTGCACACTGGACGATGTGTGCCAGTGTGCGTTCCGCCTTTTGAAGGACGGCGGGCGCTTTGCGCTGTGCCACCGGCCGGAACGGCTGGCGGAGGTGCTGGCGGTGCTGCGGGCTTCCCGGCTGGAGCCGAAGCGGCTGGCCTTTGTAAAGAACAAGGCGGACGGCGCGCCATGGCTCTTCCTTGTGGAAGCGCAGAAGAACCGCAAGACCGGCCTGCGGGTGGAGCCGGATGTGTTGATCAGCGCCGGTGCGGCGTTATATGGGAGGTAAACTATGGCAGGAACTCTTTATATCGTGGCAACGCCCATCGGCAATCTGGACGATATGCCGCCGCGCGTAGCAGCCACCTTTGGCGCGGCAGACTTTATTGCCGCCGAGGACACCCGTGTGACCATGAAGCTGCTGAACTTTCTGGGCCTGAAAAAGCCCATGGTCAGCTACTATGAGCACGCCCTGCAGAAGGGTGAGGGCATCCTGCGCCGCATTGAAGCAGGCGAGAGCTGTGCCCTGTGCAGTGATGCGGGCATGCCCTGCGTCTCCGACCCGGGCGAGGTGATCGTGCGGGACGCACTGGCCCGGGGCATCAAGGTAGTGCCAGTACCGGCGGCTTCCGCCTGCGTCACAGCGCTGGCCGTGTCCGGGCAGGACACCTCCCGCTGGGTGTTCGAGGGCTTTCTGCCCGTGAACCGCAAGCAGAAAAAAGAGCGGCTGGCTGAGCTTTTGCAGGAAAAGCGCACCACCATCTTTTACGAAGCGCCCCACAAGCTGCGCACCACGCTGGACGATCTGGCCAATGCCTTTGGCGCAGACCGCAGCATCACCCTGTGCCGGGAGCTGACAAAGCTGCACGAGGATATCTGGAAGACTACCCTCGGCGAGGCGGTGGAGCACTACAAGACCAACGAGCCGCGCGGCGAATATGTGCTGGTGATGGCCGGTGCGCCGGAGACCGCCGACCCGGAGCAGGAGCTGACGCTGGAGCAGGCAGCGCAGCGAGCGCTGGAGCTGACCGGGCAGGGCTTTGGCCCCACCGCCGCAGCCAAGGCGGCGGCACAGGGCACACCTTATTCTAAAAGCGAAGTGTACAAGCAGCTGCTGGTATTGCAACAGGGCCAGCAGGCTGGTGAATGACAGCATCTCAGGTAAATGGTAATAGAGGAGGACCCCTTTTGTGACAAAGCTTCTGGTTTTGAGCGACAGCCACGGCGGACGTGCCGCCATTGAGCGCGTGCTGATGAAAGAGAGCAAAAGCATCGATGCCCTGATCTTTCTGGGCGACGGCCTGCGGGATCTGGAACTGGCTCTGACGCTGTGCCCCAAGCTGCGGGCCTACTCGGTGGCGGGCAACTGCGATTACGGCGCACTGGAACCCACCGATGGCCTTGCCGCCTTTGACGGCGTGGTGATCTTTTACACTCACGGTCATATGTACGGTGTGAAATACGATCTGGATACGCTGGCAGATGCCGCATCTGCCCGGGGTGCCGAGGTGGCGCTGTTCGGTCACACCCACATCCCCCATGCAGAGACCCGCAGCAAGGTGTTCCTGTTCAACCCCGGCTCCTGCGGCCGGTGTTACACCGGGCCGGACACCTACGGCATCCTGACGCTGGACGAAGGCAAAGTGACCGCCTATGAACATAAAGAGGTACCCAAACAATGAGCATCAATGAGGTGCGCTATCTGCCGGAATGCGGCAGCACCAACGCTTACGTGAAGGAGCATTTTGAAGAGTTCGGCCCGGTGGGTGCGGTGTATACCGAGAACCAGACCGCAGGCCGGGGCCGTCTGGGCCGCAGCTGGGTGAACGCCGAGGGCAAGGCCCTGTATTATACAGTAGCCATCCGGGAACCGCTGGCCCAGCCTACCACCCTGCCGCTGCTGGCAAGCCTTGCCGTGCGCACCCAGCTCAAGCTGCGCTACGGCGTGGACTGCCAGATCAAGTGGCCCAACGACCTTCTGCTCAACGGCAAAAAGATCGTGGGCATCCTGTGCGAGGGCGTGAGCTACGGCTACCAGCAGCAGGGCCGGGGCATTTTGTGCGGCATCGGCATCAATCTGGCCCAGCCGCAGAGCTACTTTGATGCCGCCGGTCTGCCCAACGGCACCTCGCTGGCGCTGCAGGGCGCAAAGGTGGATCTTTCCACCGACCCCGCATGGCTGGCCGAGGGCCTGACCGACTTTGGCTTTGACCGCAACATGTATGTGTTTGCCCGCGATGGCTTTGCACCCTTCCGGGAGGAATACAAGGCCGCCTGCGTCAATCTGGGCCGCCGGGTCACCTTCGACCTGCCGGACGGCGGGCAGGGTGCAGGCGAAGCCGTCGATGTGGACGAAGAGGGCCGTCTGGTGGTGCGCACCGACAGCGGCGAAGTGCACGTTTTTACCGGCGAAGTATCGGTGCACGGCATCTACGGTGCCGTGTAAAAGCACTCTTTATCATAAAATATCACCGCAGGGAACTGATGAGGGCGCAGGACAGCCGCGATAGGTAAACCCTCTCAGTCACGGCTTACGCCGTGCCAGACTCCCCCTTTTGTCACCTGCGGTGACATCCGTTCCCCTCTTTGTCACCTGCGGTGACATTTCTCCCCGGCCGGGGAGAATCTGTCCCGGAGCGGGGGAAGTCTTTCCTCTCAGGGGGAGCTTTTTGCTATCCTCCGGACAGGCGCGCACGCTGTTAAAAGGCATTCTTTTCCTGCAGAACTGTTCTTCATGTGCGCACAGTTTTGGAATTATATGGAAATTTTTCGCACGCTTTTGCCCAAATTTCCCGCAAAATGCTTGAATAAACGAATTTTTTGTAAATTTCTTGTGTACATTTCCAGTTGCCAATTCAGTCATACTTTAGTATAATAGAGTACGTGCCAGCGCGTCCTTTTGGATGGGATGCGCGTGTTTAGGAAATCGGAAAACGGACAGCACAAGCGCCCTGCCCCAAAAAGCAAGGCGCTTGTGCTGTCGCAAGGAGAGCAAACATGAAAGATCAAGAATCCTTCAAGCCGTATATTCCTGCGGAAAAGATCACCGCAGAAATGACGGCGACCTCTGTGATCATGGGCATCATCCTGTCCGTGGTCTTCGGCGCTGCAAATGCCTATCTGGGCCTGCGCGTCGGCATGACTGTTTCTGCCTCCATCCCGGCAGCAGTCATTTCTATGGGCGTGATCCGCGTCCTGCTCAAGAAGAACTCCATTCTGGAGAGCAACATGGTGCAGACCATTGGTTCCGCAGGCGAGAGCCTGGCCGCCGGTGCCATCTTCACCATGCCCGCACTGTTCCTGTGGGCAAAAGAGGGTCTGTGCGACAAGCCCAGCATCCTGGAGATCACCCTGATCGCCCTGTGCGGCGGCATTCTGGGCGTTCTGTTCATGGTGCCCCTGCGCAACGCCCTGATCGTCAAGGAACACGCCACCCTGCTGTACCCGGAAGGCACCGCCTGTGCAGACGTTCTGCTGGCCGGTGAAGAGGGCGGTGCAAACGCCTCCACCGTGTTCTCCGGCATGGGTCTGGCAGCCATCTTCAAGTTCATCGTGGATGGCCTGAAGATGATCCCCGCCGACATTGCCGTGGCCTTCAGCTCCTTCAAGGGTGCTCTGGGCATGGAAGTGTACCCCGCTCTGCTGGGCGTGGGCTACATCGTCGGCCCCAAGACCGCTTCCTACATGTTCACCGGTTCTCTGGTGGGCTGGATGGTCATTATCCCGCTGATCTGCCTGTTCGGCGCAAACATCTCCCTGTACCCGGCAGCAGCCGGCACCACCATTGCTGATCTGTATGCAGCAGGCGGTGCAGACGCTATCTGGTCCAACTACGTCAAGTATATCGGCGCAGGTGCCATTGCTACCGGCGGTATCATCTCGCTGATCAAGAGCCTGCCTCTGATCGCATCCACCTTCCGTGATGCCATGAAGAGCATGAAGGGCGGCAGTGCTTCCGGCACCTCCCGTACCGAGAAGGACCTGCCCATGCCCTTTATTCTGGGCGGCATCCTGCTCATCATCCTCATCATCTGGCTGGCTCCGGCCATCCCCGTCAGCCCGCTGGGTGCTCTGCTGATCGTCATCTTCGGCTTCTTCTTCTCCACCGTCTCTGCACGTATGGTCGGCATGATCGGCAGTTCCAACAACCCGGTCTCCGGCATGACCATTGCCACCCTGCTGATCGCTACCATGATCCTGAAGGCCACCGGCAACGTTGGCATCGAGGGCATGATCGGCTCCATGGCCATCGCCTCTGTCATCTGCATCTGCGCTGCCATTGCTGCGGATACCTCTCAGGACCTGAAGACCGGCTACCTGCTGGGTGCGACCCCGGTCAAGCAGCAGATCGGTGAGCTGATCGGCGTTATTGCCGCCGGTCTGGCCATCGGTGGTGTGCTGTACCTGCTGGACAGCGCATGGGGCTACGGCGGTGCCGAGGTCCCCGCACCGCAGGCTACCCTGATGAAGATGATCGTCGAGGGCATCATGGGCGGCAACCTGCCCTGGAACCTGGTGTTCACCGGTGTGTTCCTTGCCATTGCTCTGGAGGTCCTGCGCATCCCCGTGATGCCGTTCGCCATCGGCCTGTATCTGCCCATCTACCTGAACACCTCCATCATGATCGGCGGTGTTGTGCGCTGGTTCATGGACAGCCGCAAGAATGTTGACGCGAAGCTCAAGGAAGAGCAGACCACCCGCGGCACCCTGTTCTGTGCCGGTATGATCGCAGGCGAGGGCCTTGTGGGCATCCTGCTGGCTGTGTTTGCCGTGTTCGGCATCAGCACTGCCCTGAGCATTGATCTGGGCAACATTGGCGGCGTGGTCCTGATGATCGTGATGATCGCATGCCTGCTGGCCTTCTCCATGAAGAAAAAGAAGAACTGATGAGTAAGAAAAAGCAGTCCATCAACTATCTGGACCTCATTCCGCAGCGGGCGGAAACCCTGCGCTGGCACACAGACGAAGCCACCGGCCTTATCACCCTTGAGGTGGAGAACACCGGTGTGTTCAATACGATCGCGCAAAAAGTGTTCCATAAACCGCGCACCACACAGGTGCATCTGGACGAGACCGGCAGCTATCTCTGGCCGCTGATCGACGGCCAGAAGACCGTTGCAGACCTTGCTGAATGCATGAAGCAGCAGTTTGGCGAAAAGGCCGAACCCCTGTATCCGCGCATCATCAAGTATTTCCAGATCGTGGAATCTTACCACTTTATCAAGTTCCTCAACCAATAAGCACAAAAGAAGCGGCGCTCAGAGCCTGTTGCAAGGCACTGAGCGCCGCTTTTCTTATTTTTTTCTGCTCCAACCTGCCGCATCTGCGGCCACGGCATTTTATCTTCTGCGCCTTCTCTTTTTGAGGTTCAGCGAGTTGCCGCCCGCGGCAAGAGTGACCGCCGTTAATGCAGCGAGGATGAACAGCAGTGCACACAGCAGAAGCACCGTGGCCTTCATGTCGGTGCGGAAATCGGAGACATACTCCCGGTGGGTCACAAGGTCCACCGTGCCCACCTCATCGCCGTCCAGATACACGGTGGCTGTACCCACCACACTGCCGCTCTTGACGGTGGCCGCAATGCTCTCCGGCAGGTCGAAGGAGTAGGTAACGATATCGTCCGCGTGGCCGTAGCCGCTGACCGGCGCAGCGGCATACAGCGCCACCGTCGGTTCGGTGCGGCACTTGGTCAGGTCTACGGTGGTCAGCACGGTCTGGGTGTCCACCAGCGGACGGTCCGCAAAGCTGGCAAAGGCCCAGTCGAATAGATCATCGCACTCGGCAAAGAGGTGGTCCGGCGTATCGCAGCCAAGGATCACCAGCCCGTAGGTGTGTCCGTCCTTTTCCGCAAAGGCCACGATGCAGCGGCCTGCCAGCGTGGTAAAGCCGCCCTTGACCCACCGGACATACTCCCGGTAGTTGGCGCTCTCGCTGTTCATCAGGCTGTTGGAGCTGCTGATGGTGTGCTCAGCCTTGCGGAGGTTCGTGGCCGGCAGGACATAGCTGGCGGTGCCCGCCACCTGTGCAAAGGTCTGGTTTGCCGCACAGGCGGCGGCGATCTTTGCCAGATCCTGCGCGGTGGACACGTTGCCGTAGTCAAACAGGCCGTGGGCACAGGTAAAGTTCGTGCCGGTGCAGCCCAGCTCCTGGGCACGGGCGTTCATCTGCTTGACGAAATCCAGCACGCTGCCGCCCACATCGTAGGCAATGACGCTGGCGGCGTCGTTGGCGCTGACGATGAGCATGGCGTTCAGCAGGTCGATGCGGCGCACCGTCTCGCCGATGCGCAGGCCCATGGTGGTGCCGTTGGCGTTCTGGATATCCCGAAACTCCTGGGTCAGCGCGGTGGGCACGGTCACTTCACCGTTCAGATCCTTGCCGCTTTCCAGCAGCAGCAGGGCCGTCATGAGCTTGGTCAGGCTGGCAACATACTGCTGCTGGTCAGCATTCTGGTTCAGGATGGTCTTGCCGGTGTCGGCGTTGAACAGGTACACCGCCTCGGTCTCGCTGGCGGTCTGGATGGGCATGGGATATACCGCAAGGCCCGGCAGTGCAGCAGCAACGGCCAGTGCCAGCGTGAGCACCAGCGCCGTCATGCGGCGGAAGATGGTGTTTTTGAACATGAGCGTGCCCCCTTGTATCTGCTTGCCGACGCACGGCAAAAATTTTTGTTTTGAAACAGCTCCTACTTGCCGGAAAGGCTCTGGCTTGCTATACTACTTTAAAGAATACCATAAACCAGCCAAAAGAGAAAGAGAGAAAGGCGGTTTTTAACAATGTTTCTGTCCTTTTGTGGAAAAGTTCCCCGCAACGAGGGGGCTGCTTTTGTAGCGCCCAACGCCACCGTGCAGGGAGATGTGATCCTGAAAGCCGGTTCCACGGTGTGGTACGGGGCCGTGCTGCGCGGCGACGACGGCACTTTGACCATTGGCGAAAACTCCAACGTGCAGGATAACGCCGTGCTGCACTGTGATGTGGGCGGTGCTGTAACGCTGGGCAAAAGCGTCACCGTGGGCCACAGTGCGCTGGTGCACGGGTGCACGGTAGGGGACGGCAGCCTCATCGGAATGCACGCCACCCTGCTCAACCACTGTGTCGTGGGCAAAAACTGCATCATCGGCGCAGGTGCGCTGGTGCCGGAGGGCATGGTGATCCCGGATAACTCGGTGGCTGTGGGCGTGCCCGCAAGGGTCATCAAGCAGGTAAGCGCGGCCCAGATCGAGGCCAACCTGCACAACGCCGCCCACTACGTAGAGCACGGCAAGCTTCACGCCGCCGAGCTTGCCAAGGGCTGACCCTGTGCCGATTTTACAGTTTTTTACCATATTTTTTCGTCTTTCCGCCAAAAAGCCGACATTTTAATTGACACCTGCGGTCTTGTCTGCTATAGTGAAATTGGCAGTTTATGTCATTCTGGAATACCAGAATTTTTGTACACCGCGCTGTTTGGTTTTTATCATTGGGGGAATTTTGTAAAAAGTTCATTGTGGGATGTTTTTTCACAAAAATGTAATGACTTTTCACTTAAAATCGGGTATACTATACCTTGCGGGGAGACGGGGCCGCAACCGTCTTTCCGCACATGATTCCTCCTCACACCAAAGCAATACCCCAAACAGAAACTCCCTCCGGTGTACCGCAAGCGCCGGAGGGAGTTTCTGTTTGCATCAGCTTTTGTATTTTATGATTTCCTGCAATCAAAGGAGAGATTTTTATGTCTGAACTGATCACCCGCCGTACTTTTTTAAAGGCCACTGGTGCCGCCGCACTGGTCGCTGCCGCCGGCAGTATGCTGGTTGGCTGCGGAGATGGAGCGTATGCTTCCACTCCCGAAAATCTGGTTGCTCCTCCCATCGATAATAGCGATTTCGCTAATTTTGGCTCTTTTACCGCAGATATCGGCCCCTTGAGCGGGCAGTGGACTTCCAGCTCCATCTATGAATTTGATACCCGCCACAACTATTTCTACACCGGCTTCAAACTGGATAATGAAAGCAGCCGCAGTGATGTCACCGTCAGCACCAGCAACTTTGCTTTCAGCCATACCGATGGCGGCACTGGTAAGGTATGTGGTCTTGGATACAAAGGTCTGAACAGCAGCAAAACCGCCTATGTATTCAACCAGTCTCTTACTGTTCCTGCAGGCTACTCCAAAAACGTTATTCTTTTCATCGACATCGGCCCCGTCACTACCTCTTCTTTCGATAAATTCTATAGAGGAACCATAACCATCACGCTGAGTAAACTTAATAATCAAACGGCCACCTTTACTTTTAACGGCCTGATCAGCGACCCTTCCTCTACCGTTTCCTGACAGCAAAACTCCCCTGAAATGCCGTAAAAAGCCTTTCGGGGGAGTTTTTGTTTACAGCGCGCGGAACTTTGCCGCAAACACGCTGAGCACGATTTTAGGGTTCACCTGCGCGCCAAGGCGCTGGATGGCGGCTTCGGCCAGACGCAGGGCACGCTGGGCGGCAATGCCCTGCACCGGTGCGTGGGGGCTTTGCCGCAGGCCCGCAGCGGCCACCGCACGGAAGTCCGTCAGCAGGGCGGCGGCACCGGCCTTGTCCTTTTCGTAGGCGGCCAGCAGGCAGGCTGCGGCATAGCTATCACGGTCAGCAGCGGCCTTTGCCAGCTGCAGGGCCTTTTCCACCTGTGCGGTGCGGGCTTCGTCCTGTGCGGCGGCAAGCACCGTGCCAATGTGCCCATCGAACAGTTCGCTGTACAGCGCGGCCGTCTTTTTGTCCACCCCCTGTGCGGCGCAGTAGCGGGCGCACTGCTCCGGCGAGACAGGAGCTACTGCAAAGCTGACGCAGCGGCTGCGGATGGTGGGCAGCACGCCTGCCAGCGAATCCGCCGTAAGCAGGAACAGCACCCCCTCCGGCGGCTCTTCCATCACCTTCAGCAGGGCATTGGCGGATTCCTCGTTCATCTTTTCCACGTGGTAGAGCAGCACGGCACGGCCCTCGGCCGAAAGGCTGGTGTTGAAGATCTCGCTGCGCATAGCCTTGACCTGACTGACCAGATATTTTCCGCCTGCGCCCATACCGGCAACGCTGATCGCTTCACGCACGATGCCAGTCTCCACATGGCCGCTGTCGCGGTCGCCAGGCTTACCCACAGCACGGCAGCATTCGCCCCGCAGAAGGGCCTCAGCGGGCGCTCCGCCTGCAGGGTAAAGATAATCTGCCGCAATGCAGCGGGCCGCAAAACCGGCTCCAAGGCCCTCTTCTCCCACCAGCAGCACGCTGTGGGTCAGGCGGCGGGCTGCCAGCATCAGCTGCACGCTGCTTTTCAGTTCTGCATTGCCCTCCATGCGGTCCAGCATCATGGTATTTCTCCTTACCTTCTGTTTCTCCGCTTCCACTGCTCACGGCGTACCCATGCGCGGACGGAACGATAAGCCATCGGGCCAAAGAACAGCCAGACGTTCGCCATGCTGAGCAGCAGGCTCAGCTTTTGCGGCAGCGGCGCGCCCAGAAAGCTGAGCACCCACAGTGCTGCCGCAAAAAAGCCAAAGTATTTCACCCGGACAGGGATGACAAAGAACAGCAGCACCTGCACCTCCGGGTACAGCATGGCAAAGGCCAGCAGCAGCGAAAGGGACAGGCAGTAGGTGCTGCCGGTCACACCGGTGAGCAGGCAGGCCAGCACAGTGCCCAGCATCCCGGAGAGCAGATACACCGTATAGCGGAAATCGCCCCACTCCTGTTCCAGCGCTGTGCCGATGAACCATGTGAAATAGATGCCCAGCACCGCGCTGAGGATGCTGCCGCCGTAAGAGGGGATGAACGCAAAGGTGATGATGCGCCAGATCTGGCCGCGCAGCAGAAAATAGCGGCTGAGTGCCAGCCAGACACTGACGGTCTGGTTGACAAACAGCTCGATGGCCAGCACAAGGATCTGCCCGCCCACCAGAATGTTGGTCAGATTCGGGATGCCGAAGCGGCCGTATTTGCGCTCCAGCTGGTTGAGCCAATTGTTCATATAGGGTGCCTCCAACGCATTGTATTCCGATATCGGTGAGTTTTGCCGCATTTTTCTGCTGTTATTGTACCATGATTGGCCGGGGCATTCAAGGCAATGCCACAGTGTGGAAAACCGCTGCATCTTCCGCCCAAAAATACAGCTGTCAAGCGGATTTTGCGGCACAAAAGCACAACCGGAAAGTGTATGGAGTTTCCTGTCTGGAATGAACTTTTCACTTTTTCCACCGGGTTTTCCACCGTTTTTGTGAAGAAAAGGGCAAGTTTTCCATGAGGTTTTCCACTTTTTCCACCGGGTTTTCCACAACAAAAGGGCATCAGCCCTATACACACCGTAATTCAGGCCACAGCTTTCTGGTAAGTTTTGGGCAAAAATGCGGGCATTCTGCCTTTTATAAAAAAGAAAGTCGAAGGATTTTCTTTGTATTCTACAAACCGTTTCCGGGCGGTGATTTCTTTTTCTCCAATCTGGAATGAACCGGTCACAAGTTTTCAACACTGGGCCGCTGCCGTTTTTCTGTGTGGAAAAGGCGGGGAAACATGCAGTTTTCCACACTGTTTTTATCCCGGCTGAACCCTCTCAGTCGCCTGCGGCGACAGCTCCCCCGAAGGGGGAGCTTTTTTGCGATAACCGAAACGTATCGGATGAATGCTAAAAGCTTCCGGCAGTGCTATAAGCTCCCCCTTCGGGGGAGCTGTCTGCGACCAACGGGAGCAGGCTGAGAGGGTTAGGACGCTTGCGGCACACCAGAGGCTCCCTCTTTGAGGGAGCTGGCAAAACCGTCAGGTTTTGACTGAGGGAGTTGGCATCGCGCAGCGATGACTGAGAGGGTTCGTCCTATAAAAATGCCGGGCAGTCCGCAGACTGTCCGGCATTGCTTTATTATTTACATCATATTGTGGAACACCAGCTGTGCGATCTGGAAATACAGGATCAGGCTACAGGCATCCACGATGGTGGTGATGAAGGGGGTAGCCATGATGGCCGGGTCGGCACCCAGCTTCTTGGCTGCCAGCGGCAGCATACCGCCCACCAGCTTTGCCAGAATGACGCTGAAGAACAGCGAAACGCTGACCACGATGGCATAGCCCATCACGTTGGCGTACTGGCCGGGGAACAGGAAGGTGTACATCAGGTAGATGCGCAGGCCGTTCACGATGCCCAGCACCGCGCCCACGATGGCAGACACCCGCAGCTCCTTGCTCAGCACCTGCAAAAAGTCGCTGGGTTCTACCTCACCCAGAGCCAGGCCGCGCACCATCAGGGTGCTGATCTGATTGCCGCAGTTGCCGGCGGTATCCATCAGCATGGGCATGAAGGAGACCAGCAGCGGCAGGCTGACAAAGGCCTCTTCATAGTGGGTGGTGACCATGCCGGTAAAGGTGGCGGACAGCATCAGGATCAGCAGCCATGGAATGCGCTGCTTTGCGTGGGTCCAGACGCTGGTGCCGAAGTAGGTGGTGGCATCGTCGTCCGGCAGAATAGCAGCCATCTTCTGCATATCCTCGGTGCTCTCGTCGGTCAGAACGTCGATTGCATCGTCGATGGTGATGATACCCACGAACATGCCCTCGTTGTCCAGAACAGGCATGGCGGTAAAGTCGTAGCGCTGCATCTCACGGGCCACGTACTCCTGATCGTCGGTCACTTTCACAGTGACCACGTTATCATCCATGATCTCGTTGATGGGAGTATGCGGCTCTGACAGCAGCAGGCTGCGGGCAGAAACAACGCCCTTCAGGCGGTTGCGCTCCACCACGTAGCAGGTGTACACGGTCTCTGCGTTTTCGCCCTGCTTGCGGATGGCTTCAAAGGCCTGCGCCACGGTCATATCCTCGCGCAGACGGACATATTCGGGGGTCATCAGGCTGCCGGCAGAGCTTTCGGGGTAGTTCAGCAGCTTGTTCAGGCTCTCACGGGTCTGCTTGGAGGATTTCTCCAGCACCCGCTTCACCACGCCTGCGGGCATATCCTCCAGCAGATCGGCGGCATCGTCCAGACTCATTTCTTCAATAGCGCCCACAAGCTCCACATCTGAGAAGGCGTTCACCAGATCGTCGCGGGCTTCGTCGGACATATAGGCAAAGGCCTCGGTGGCCACTTCCTTTTTCAGCAAGCGGAACACCACAAGACGGTTGTTTTCGTCCAGCTCTTCCAGCAGCTCGGCAAGGTCGGCGGGCTGCTCTTCCTCGGTGACTTCGCGCAGCTTGACGTACTGCTTCTTGATGAGCAGCTTGAGCAGGCGGCTCTTGGTGAGCATCTCAGGGTTGGCCTTGACCTCTTCGTCGTTGGCTTCCTCTTTTTCGGCCTCGCGCATGTCCTGCTTGAGGTCTTCAGTAGCTTCCTCGTTCAGATCTTCAGCCAGCTTCTGGCGGACCTCGGCGGGGATATCAGCAGGCAGCTCCTGCACCGGCAGCGCCTGTTCCGCAGCATCAGCCGTCAGCTTTTTTTCTTCCATATCCATTGGGCGTACCTCCTCAGTTTTTACGGAACAGGAGCAGCTCCTGTATCCGGAGGACGCAGCAGATCGGGAAACAAAAAACGCGCCGCCTTGCCTGCCGGAATGCCGCAAACGCCGCATTCTGCGCACACAAAGCCGCGCCTTCCTCTGCTCTGTTTTGCGGAAAGATGCACCGTTGAAGCGGTGCTTTTCCGCAGGACTCAGCGAAGGAGGCGAACGGTTGGGGAAAACGCAGTTGTTTTTGTTTTCTGATCCACCGCGCCGGTGGTTCTACTTCGACTATGATCCGGGTCCATTTTCCTGCGTTCACCTCCAAGTTTTCATATTCATTTTTATTATAGCGCCGCAAAAAAACGGGGTCAACCCTAAACCACCGATTTACCAGAATTTTGCAAAACAAAACACCCTCTTCCGTGTTGCGGCACACGAAAAAGGGTGTTTTGCTTGGATATTGCCTTGGTGTGAGGAGGAATCATGTTACTTGGGTAAGCGGTTGCGGCCCCGCTTCCCATGGCAAAAGTATAACAGCTTTCACAATTGAATTCGTTAAGAAGCTATGAAGAAACTGTAAAAAGGGAATGGTATCTTTTGGAAGATTTTGTGATAACATTTTTTGATTGACCTTCGTTTTTTCACATGCTAAAATGAAACTGTAAAAGCGGCTGTTGTGATGCCAGATCACAGCAGCCGCTTCTCTTTTACACAAAAATACGCCCCGGTCACCTTGCGGTGAACGGGGCGCTAAAAACGATATACGTTTTTACTGCGGCAAGATCCCTGCAAAGCAGGTCTTATGCAGCAGGCAGAGCAAGGTATCTGCAAGCAGACCTTATGCTCCTGACACACGCGGGGTGTGCTTTCAAGGACCCTCGCGGGCGCTTTGGTATCTCATATCCCGCTGCGGTGCTTCGCACGGAACAAAGCACCGCCCGGGAAGTGAAATCAGATAGAACTCGTATGGCGAATGCTGTACTTCAGCACATCACCTGCATGGATGGATGCGTTTCTCCGCTTCGTACCGCTGCATTGCGCAGTAACCGCCGGTACGGGGCAGCCGCCCTCTTGCATTGTGGGGCTAAGGTGCCGCAAATATCTGCATCCAAAGCGCAGAAGAATGCTTACTTGTACAGGTCGACCAGACGGGTCAGGTGCTCGTAGCGGTCGTTTGCAACTTCCTGGTTGCGTGCGAACAGCTCCTTAGCACGGTCGGGGAATGCACGAGTCAGGCGGCTGTAACGGGTCTCGTTAGCCAGCAGTGCCTGATACTTCTCGTTATCCACAGCCTTGGAGGTCAGGGTGAACGGATTCTTGCCCTGAGCCTTGTTTGCCGGGTTGAAGGTGAACAGGTTCCAGTAACCGGCCTCAACTGCCTTCTTCATCTCGTTCTGGCAGTTGGTCATGCCGCCCTTGACACCGTGCAGCTCGCAGGGAGCGTAGCCGATGATCAGAGACGGGCCGGGGTAAGCCTCAGCCTCAGCGATGGCCTTGACAGCCTGAGCCGGGTTAGCACCCAGTGCGATCTGAGCAACATAGATGTAACCGTAGGTCATAGCGATCTCGGACAGGCTCTTCTTGCTGATTTCCTTACCAGCAGCAGCGAACTGGCAGACTTCACCAATGTTGGAAGCCTTGGATGCCTGTCCACCGGTGTTGGAGTACATCTCAGTATCGAAGACCATCACGTTGACATCCTCGCCGGAAGCCAGAACGTGGTCCAGACCACCGAAGCCGATGTCGTATGCCCAGCCGTCGCCGCCGAAGATCCAGACGGACTTCTTGGCGATGAACTGCTTGCTCTTCAGGATCTCTGCAGACTTCTCGCAGCCGGCAGCAGCAGCCTTCTCCAGCTCAGCGATCAGGGCCTTTGCGGGCTCGTCGTTGGCCTTGGTGTTGTTCTTGGTCTCCAGGAACTTCTCAAAGACAGCCTTCAGCTCAGCAGAAGCCTTGTCGGAACCAGCAACCTCTGCGATCTCCTTGATCAGGTTCTCGCGGACGGTCTTCTGGCCGATGTACAGGCCCAGACCATGCTCTGCGTTATCCTCGAACAGGGAGTTGCACCATGCAGGACCATGGCCGCTGTCCTTGTTGACGGTGTACGGAGAGATGGAAGCGGTGCCGCCCCAGATGGAGGAGCAGCCGGTAGCGTTGGAGATGTACATCTTCTCGCCGAACAGCTGAGTGATCAGGCGAGCGTAAGAAGTCTCGGCACAGCCTGCGCAGGAGCCAGAGAACTCCAGCAGCGGCTGGTTGAACTGAGAACCGATGACGGTATCGTCAGCAAACTTGGAAGGCTTCTTGGAGATGTTGGCCACGCAGTAGTCGAACACTGCCTGCTGATCGGCCTGGCTGTCCTGCGGCACCATGGTGATAGCCTTGGTGGGGCAGACGGTGACGCACTCGCCGCAGCCCATGCAGTCCAGAGGAGACACAGCCATAACAAACTTGTACTCGTTTGCGGGCTTGTTGTCGCGGCTCTTGGTCTGTGCAGGAGCAGCTGCCAGCTCGTCGGCGGTCAGCTGGAAGGGACGGATGGTAGCATGAGAGCAGACGAATGCACACTGGTTACAGCCAACGCACTTTGCAGCATCCCACTCGGGGACGTTGACAGCGGTGCCGCGCTTCTCGTATGCAGAAGCGCCCTGCTCCCACTCGCCGTTTGCATTTGCCACGAAGGAAGAGACAGGCAGGCTGTCGCCGTCCATACGGGCAATGGGCTCCATGACATCGCGGATCTGCTTGACCAGCTCCGGACGGCCGGTGAGAGCCTTGGGTGCGGGATCAGCCTCGGGGTTGGACCAGGATGCGGGCACGTCCACCTTGTGGATGGCGTCAACGCCTGCATCGATAGCCTTCCAGTTCATCTCAACGACGTCCTGGCCCTTCTTGCCGTAGCTCTTCTGAGCTGCCTGCTTCATGAAGTTGACGGCATCCTCGATGGGCATGACGTCAGCCAGCTTGAAGAATGCAGACTGCAGGATGGTGTTGGTGCGCTTGCCCATGCCGATCTCGATAGCCTTATCGATTGCATTGATGGTATACAGCTGGATGTTGTTGTCAGCGATATACTTCTTTGCCTCGGCGTTCAGGTGCTGGCCCAGCTCCTCATCGGACCACTGGCAGTTGATCATGAACACGCCGCCGGGCTTGACATCCTGGACCATCTTCATGCCCATGTGGATGTAAGCGGGGTTGTGGCAGGCCACGAAGTCAGCCTGGTTGATGTAGTAGGGGCTGCGGATGGGCTTGTCGCCGAAACGCAGATGGCTGATGGTCACGCCGCCGGTCTTCTTGGAGTCATACTGGAAGTATGCCTGAACATACTTGTCGGTATGGTCGCCGATGATCTTGACGGAGTTCTTGTTAGCACCGACAGTACCGTCGCCGCCCAGACCCCAGAACTTGCACTCCTTGGTGCCAGCAGCTGCGGTGATGGGAGCGGGCTTGACTTCCGGCAGAGACAGGAAGGTGACGTCATCGGTGATACCCAGAGTGAAGCGCTCCTTGGGCTGATCCTTCTCCAGCTCCTTGAACAGAGCAAAGATGGAGGACGGCGGGGTATCCTTGCTGCCCAGACCGTAACGGCCGCCGGTCAGAACGACATCGTTCAGGCCAGCCTCACGCAGGGTAGCGGCAACATCCAGGTACAGGGGCTCGCCCAGAGAGCCGGGCTCCTTGGTGCGGTCCAGCACAGCCACCTTCTTGGCGGTCTTGGGCAGGACCTTCAGCAGGGAAGCGGAGACCCAGGGACGGTACAGGCGGACCTTGACGATACCGACCTTCTCGCCCTTGGCGTTCAGGTAGTCGATGACCTCATCAGCAACGTCGCAGATGGAGCCCATAGACACGATCACACGGTCAGCATCGGGTGCGCCGTAGTAGTTGAACAGATCGTAGTTGGTGCCCAGCTTTGCGTTGATCTTGGCCATGTACTTCTCAACAACAGCAGGCAGAGCGTTGTAAACGCTGTTGCATGCCTCACGATGCTGGAAGAACACGTCGCCGTTCTCGTGGGAGCCGCGCATCTTGGGGTGCTCGGGGTTCAGAGCCTTCTTACGGAACTCCTCCACAGCCTCCATGTTGCACATTTCCTTCAGATCGGCGTAATCCCACTTCTCGATCTTCTGGTACTCATGAGAAGTACGGAAGCCATCGAAGAAGTTCAGGAAGGGAACCTTGCCCTCGATGGCGCACAGATGTGCGACAGGGGACAGATCCATGACTTCCTGCACGCTGCTCTCGACCAGCATTGCAAAGCCGGTCTGACGGCATGCCATAACGTCGCTGTGATCACCGAAGATGTTCAGGGACTGGGTAGCAACGGTACGTGCAGAAACATCGAACACGCAGGGCAGCTGCTCAGCAGCGATCTTGTACATGTTGGGGATCATCAGCAGCAGGCCCTGAGAAGCGGTGAAGGTGGTGGTAACAGCACCTGCACCCAGAGAGCCGTGCACAGCGCCAGCAGCGCCGGCCTCAGATTCCATCTCGACGACCTTGACCTGATTGCCGAAGATGTTCTTCTGGCCAGCTGCGGACCACTGGTCCACAGAGTCAGCCATCGGAGAAGACGGGGTAATGGGGTAGATGGCAGCCACGTCCGTGTAGGCATACGCTACATGGGCGGCAGCGGTATTGCCATCCATAGTTTGCTTTGCTCTAGGCATTTTTCTTCCTCCATTATTCAGAATTTGGTACCTTTTGCGCGGGGCAATATGCCCCACATGGGACCGGAGAACCCCATAAAGGCACTATTGCTTGTATACTATAATAGCAAATTCCGCCCATAAAGTAAACGCAAACCGCTCAACAAACGCACCAAAAATAAAGAAAATTTTTTAGCGCTTTTGTACGTCTTTAGTTCGTTAAAGTGAGCACTGGCGCGGATTTTCCGGTTTTGGCCTGCCTGCTTCGCCAGATCCTGTAATTTTTTTCGCAAAAAGGGGAGGGAACCCTCTCAGTCACGGCTTGCGCAGCGCCGCGCTTTCTCAGAAAGCGGCGCTGCAAATGCTGCTTTCCGTTACGACCCCTCCCGTGAAAAGGCAATTCTGGAAAATCCTCGTTTGTGTAGCAATGAAAGCCCCAGTGGGGCTTTCAAGCGGCAGAGCGGTCTGCGTTAGCAGATGGAGGGGCTTTGCCCCGACAAGCTCCGCAGATTTTCCAGAATTGCGAAATTATAAATATTCTTTCCGCTGATTATGCGCAAAGCAAACGCGGCGCGCATTTCAAATCGTCCCATCCTCTTATATTTATCATCTCTTTATTGACAACAAACCTCATTTTGCCGTAAACTGAAGCCATAGAAAACCGGCGCAGCGCCGGGCAAAGAGGGTAATAAAATGGAGAAGACCGTGCATTACGAAAAAACACTCACCAGCGAGGTGCTCTTCGAGGGCCGGGTGATCACCCTGACAAAAGACACTGCTCTGCTGGAAAACGGCAAGACCGCCGAACGCGAAGTGGTGCATCACCACGGCGGTGCGTGCATCCTGCCCTATTTTGAGGACGGCACCATCTGCATGGTGCGCCAGTTCCGCTACGCCATGCAGCAGGAGCTGTGGGAGCTGCCTGCCGGCAAGCTGGAAAAGGGTGAGGACCCCTTTGAAGCCGCCAAGCGGGAGCTGGGCGAGGAGTGCGGCCTGACCGCGGACAATTATATCTCTCTGGGCCAGTTTTTCCCCACCGTGGGCTATGACACCGAAGTGATCTATACATGGGTCGCTACCGGCCTGCACAAGACCCAGATGCATCTGGATGCCGATGAATTCCTGACCCCTGACCGTGTGCCGCTGGATAAAGCTTATGAGATGGTCATGAGCGGCGAGATCCGGGACGGCAAGACCATTGCCGGTATCCTGAAGCTCAAGGCCCTGATCGCCGAGGGCAGGCTGTGAACATCCTGTACGAAGATGCCGCCCTTGTGGTGCTGGACAAGCCCGCCGGACTTTCCAGCGAAGAGGGCGTGCCCGCAGCCCTGCGGCAGCTGTGGAGCCAGCCGGATGCCTTTGTAGGCGTGGTGCACCGGTTGGACACGGGTGTGTCCGGCCTGATGGTGTTTGCCAGAACACCCGGGGCTGCGGCCGCACTCAGCCGTCAGATCACCCAGAGTCAGAACGCCTACGCTGTGCAGGATGGCAGGGCCGAAGGGAAGCCGGAAGTGCCGCAGTTCATCAAGCGGTATCGGGCCGTCATTGCAGGCGGGCCGGACGAAGCACTGCCCGCCGAAGGCACCCTGCGGGACTGGCTGTTCAAGGACAGCCGCCGGGGCCGGGTGTTCCCGGTCAGCCGCCCGCGCAGAGGTGTACGGGAAGCCGTGCTGGAATACCGCATCGTGAAAACGGCAGGAGAGATGAGCCTTGCTGAGATCACGCTGCACACCGGCCGCACCCATCAGATCCGGGTGCAGTTTGCATCCCGGAAGCATCCGCTGGCCGGAGACGGCAAATACGGAAGCCGCGTAAAAGGCAGCATTGCCCTGCAGAGCTGCGGCCTGCAGTTTTTGCACCCGGAGACCGGAAAGCCCATGGCATTCACGCTGCCGCTGCCGGAGGGTGCGTTCTGGAAACCGTTTGAAGGATAATGCATTTCCATTAGGTGAGAGGTATGGAACAATACAAAACTGATGCTGAGATCTATGCTGTGCTGGAGCGGGAAATCATTGACCTGACCATCCGCCCCGGCTCTTCGCTGAGCGAAAATCCGCTCTGTGCCCGCTTTGGCGCACCGCGCACCCTGATCCGGGTGGTGCTGCAGAAGCTGCAGGAAAACGGGCTGGTAAAGATCGTGCCTTACAAGGGCACCACCGTCACCCGGCTGAACCGCCGCATCGTGGACGAGCTGATCTACGAGCGCACCGCCGTGGAAGCCCGCGTATTGCGGGATTTTTCGCCCCGGTGCACCCCGGAGCAGCGGGCGTTGATCCGCAGGCGGGTGGAAGCCTACGAGGCCCTTGCGGCCATGGAGAGCCCGGATTACAACAAGCTGTACGAGGCCGACCGTGCCCTGCACGGGACATGGTTTGCGGCCATGGATAAAATGTACCTGTGGAGCACCCTGCAGAACGCCCACGCCGACTACAGCCGCTTCCGGATGCTGGACACCATGACCACCGGCGGCCTTGCCGAGGTGATCGCAGACCACCGCAACCTGATGAACGCCATCGAGCGGTGCGACCTTTCCGCCTTTGAACCGTTGGTGGAACGGCACCTGTACGGCGGCATCCGGCGGCTTGGCTCCAAGCTGACCGAGGAATATGCCGATTATTTTGAGCCGGAAAAGTAATTGTTCTATGTGGAACATTTTATAAAACGAAAGGGCACAGCGCATTGCAGCGCCGTGCCCTTTTGTTTTATGCTGTCTGAATTTCAGAACACCCCGGAAATAAAAATTTCCAGACCAATGCCAATGAGGATGATGCCGCCCAGAATGGATGCCTTGCCGGAGAGCTTGGTGCCAAACTTTTTGCCGATGCGCAGGCCCGCCATGCAGATAAAGAAGGTGACCACCGCAATGATGAGCGATGCCGCAAGTGCCATCAGCCAGCCGTATTCCGAAATGGTGAAGCCCACCGAAAGCGCATCAATGCTGGTAGCCACGCCCTGCATGAGCAGTGCACCCGCACTCAGCTCTGCTGCTTCTTCGGCCTCTTCGCCCTTGATGCCATCCACCAGCATTTTGCCGCCAATATAGCCCAGCAGAGCCAGCGCGATCCACGGGATGAACTTTTCAAACGAAGAGAACAGCTCCACAATGGTGTGCACGCACACCCAGCCTGTCATGGGCATCACGGCCTGAAAAAGGGCAAAGGTGCCCGCGATCCTGCACATGGTTTTCCTGCTCATGCGGGGGTCGTGCAGGCCGTTTGCCATGGACACCGAGAACGCATCCATTGCAAGGCCCACGCCCAGCAGGGCACTGTTGAGGAAAAATACAAAGCTCCATTCCATATTGTCTGCCTCCTGAATCTGACCAGAATATCGGGCAATACAAAACCCGGTCTCGGGCGCACATGTACGTCCGGGACCGGGTGATTTTTTGAAACCAACTCCATGTGCACGGGCGCTGTTCTATGCGCCAAAAACACATGAGTCTCGCAAATGAAAGCAAGCCAGACCGGAACCAACGGTCATCATGTTGACTTGCTGCGCTCTGCAAAAGCGCCTGCTACTCCCCCACGGGTATTTGTGATTGTTTTGCCATTGTAGCATATCTTTGCAGGGAAGTCCAGACAAACCTGCGCGGTTACACGGTATTTTTCCATCGGCGGGCAAAATACCAGTCCTGTGAAATAATAAAACACAGGGTGTTGCCCAGTGCTCTCAGGGTAACAGCATGTTCCTGACGCAAGGCCCGGCGGGCGCAGCGCTCGTACTCCCGCGCCTGCTGCATCCGGGCACTCCGGCGCTCTTCGGCGGTCAGGTGCATTCCCACATCGATCAGGGAGTGCAGCAGTGCCCAGTACAGCTCACACAGCGAGCCCGTGATGCCATGGCGGCGTACGCACTCAAACACGGTATAGTTTGCTTCCACACGATCGAGATTGCGCAGGGTGACTTTGCTGTTGACGATGCTGCCCGCCACCTTGCGGTAAAGGTACAGCGCATCCGGTATATTAGCGATTCTGTCCGCTTTTTCGTAGGCGTAGGCGATCAGCAGGGTGTCCTCGTTCAGCTTGCCCTCTGCAAAGCGCAGCTGCGCAAAAATGCTGCGGTGGTACAGCTTGTTCCACACCACCATGTAGGGCAGAAGGGTGCTGTGCTCCAACGCCTGCTCCGGGGTCAGCACCTCCCGCCGCACATGCAAATACTGCTCCCGGATGGGGGTCAGGGCTTCGTCCACCTGCCGGTAATTGCACACGGCCATCTGTGCACCGGCCTCCTGCGCCGCATGGTAAAGCTTTGCGCAGAAGTCCGGCATGATGGTGTCGTCTGAATCCACAAAGGCGATCCATTCGCCCTCTGCCGCGTCCAGCCCGGCATTGCGTGCCACGCTCAGGCCACGATTCTTCTGGTGGATGACCCGGATGCGGCTGTCCTTTGCCGCTGCGGCATCACACAAAGCAGGGCAGCTGTCCGGAGAGCCATCGTCCACCAGGATCAGCTCAAAATCCGTGAAGGTCTGGGCAAGGATGGAAGAGATGCAGGCGCTCAGAAAACGCTCTGTCTTATATACCGGCACGATGATGCTGATCTCCGGCTGTTTTTTATGTTGTTCCTGCACAATAAACTCCTCATTGCTTCAGGTCGTTTTCTGCCGTCTTTCCGCCCTTTTGCGGCATAGATCCAGATAACTGCAGGCCGATGCAGCGCAGACCACTGCCGCCCACAAATTTTTTAGTGTTACGCCGCGGGCTTGCATCAGCCGATGGCGGGCTGTACGCTCATACGCAAAGGCTTCCTTCATCCGGGGGCTTTTGCGCTCTTCCGGTGTCAGGTGCAGCCAGATGTCCCACACGGCAGTCAAAATCGGGCGATAGGCTGCACACAAAGCATCCCGGATGCCGTTTTGGTACAGCACATCAAACAGGCGGTACCATGCTTCCACCCAGTCCAGTGTTTTCAAGGTAGTCTTGCGGTGCATGGCACTGCCGGTAACGATGCGGTAATTGTATAAAAAATCCCATACACCGCAGGCAGAAGCCGCTCTTGCGTAAATGACCGGCATGAGACAGGTATCTTCAAACGCCTTGTTTTCTGGATAGCGCAGATTTTCCAGCAGTTTTCGGCGATAAAGCTTATTCCACGGAACCTGAAAATCCGACACCACCATCCGGCGCAGAACTTCCTCCTGCGGCAAAAACTCGTTCAAAAGGCGATGTTCTCCGCCCGCAAGCGTTTTGCCCGTTTCATCAATGCACTGACTGCTGCAGATTGCAAAATCTGCACCCGTTTCCAGCACTGCCTTATGCATTTTTTCCAGATATTCTGGTGCTGCTGTATCATCCGAATCCACAAATGCGATCCAATTTCCCTGTGCTGCATCCAGACCCGCATTGCGGGCTGTGCTTACACCGCCGTTTTGCTTATGGATCACCCGCACGCGGCTGTCCCTTTTTGCTGCTGCATCGCACAGGGCAGGGCAGTTGTCCGGTGAGCCATCGTCCACCAGGATCAGTTCAAAATCTGTAAAGGTCTGAGCGAGGATGGAATCAATGCACTCATTCAGATATTTTTCCACCTGATACACTGGCACGATGATGCTGATCTCCGGTCTTCCACTTTCTGTTCTTTCACTCACAGTATTTTCCTTCCGCTGTCATGCCCCATATTTATACGCAAAGAACCATTTTGGATTCAGGATGCACAAAGCAGTTTCCAGTTGATTACGCAGCGTGAAACCGCCTGCGCGGCTCAACTCGTCCTTTGCTTTTGCCACACAGGCGGCAGCCTGCTGCACCTGTTCGCTTTTGCGTTCTTCCTGTGACAGTTTTCTCTTGAGTTTACGGAAGATGCGCTTTGTAACTGTATACTGCAGGCAGGCTTCATCATATTTTCGGTATTTCATTGTATACTGAAACAGCGCATAGTTTGCATGGACTTCTTCCAGATTTTTCAGGGTTACAGCCGCGTGCATAATGCTTCCCGAACGCAGCCGATATTGATAAAGAGGCTCCGCCACACAAGCTGCTTTATTTACCCGTTCCAAAATTTCCGGTGCAGTGAATGCATCTTCATAATTTTTTCCTTCTGGAAAACGAATTTTCTCAAATACTTCGCGGCGGCACAGTCGTGTCATTACCATATAGAACGGTGACAGCTGGATACGGTGAACGATTTCTTCTCTTGAGAGAACTTCGTCTTTTAAACAATGTTCCTGATAACTGTCCAGTGCTTTATTTTCTTTCATGCGCAGAATATTGCACACAGCCATTTCCGCCCCAGCCTGCACTGCAGCATGAAGCATTTTTTCACAGAAGGTAGGGTCGATCATATCATCTGAATCCACAAAGCCAAGCCAATTTCCCCGTGCAACATTGATTCCGGCATTTCTTGCCCCGCTCAGCCCCTTATTCTGCTGGTGGATCACCCGCACGCGGCTGTCTTTTTCTGCCGCAGCATCACACAGGGCAGGGCAGTTGTCCGGGGAGCCATCGTCCACCAGGATCAGCTCAAAATCCGTAAAGGTCTGTGCCAGAATGGAATCAATGCATTCGTTCAGGTATTTTTCCACCTGATACACCGGCACGATGATGCTGATCTCCGGGGATTTTTTTTGCTCTGTCATGTTCCTTAAACCACTTTCTGTGTTTATTTTTATTCCTCACACGCTATTTCTATTATACATGGTTTGGATGGATTTGAAAAGAAGCCGCCGTGCAGAAATCTCTGCGCGGCGGCTTCTTTCAAATCTTATTGTGTTTTCAAGGTTTACTCTTCGCCCTTATCGTCGGCTTCCGGGGCTTCTGCAGCGGCGGCAGCATCTGCAGCTTCCATGGCGGCAAGCTGCTCTGCGGTGGGTTCGGCATCGGCATCGGAGGTGTCGATCTGCTCGGTCTGGGCCTCGTCGTCGTGGTCGGTGCGGGCAAGTACCATCACCTTGTCGTTCTCACCCAAGCGCATCACCCGCACGCCGGAACCGTAGCGGCTCTGCAGCGGGATTTCGTTGGCGTGCAGGCGGATGATGATGCCCTCCTGACTGCTCAGCAGCACATCGTCCACGTCGTCCACGATCTTGACCGCAGCCACCTTATCCTTGGCGGCATCGTAGTTGCGGATGCCCTTGCCGCCGCGTGCGGTGATGCGGTAGGTGTCGATGTCCGACCGGCGGCCCTTGCCGTTCTCGGTGACGGTGAGCACCGTGCCGCCCTCGCGGCAGATGCACACGCCCACAACTTCATCGCCCTCGGCCAGACGGATGGCGCGCACGCCGTGGCCGCTGCGGCCCATGGGACGTGCATCGGCTTCGTTGAAGCGGATGGCCTGACCGTTGCGGGTGGCAACGATGAGCATATCGTGGCCGGAGGTCAGGCGGGTCCATGCCAGAGCGTCGCCCTCGTTCAGGGCAATGCCGATCAGGCCGGACTTACGGATGTTAGCATACTGTTCCAGCGGGGTGCGCTTGATGAGGCCCTGCTTCGTGACCATGGTCACAAAGCCGCCCTCGGTGTCGGCTTCCTTCGACTGGCAGATCATGTTGGTGACCTTTTCGCCCTCGGCCAGCTGCAGCAGGTTGACGATGTTGCTGCCCTTGCTGGTGCGGCTGCCCTCGGCAATGGTGTAGCCCTTGATGCGGAACAGACGGCCCCGGTCGGTAACAAAGAGCACATAGTCGTGGGTAGAGCCTACGAACATCTCCTGCACGATGTCCTCTTCCTTGCGGGTCATGCCGGAGATGCCGCGTCCGCCGCGGCGCTGTGCCTGATAGGTGGCCTTGAGCTGGCGCTTGATATAGCCGGCCTCGGTCAGGGTGTAGACACACTGCTCCTCGGCGATCAGATCCTCGATATCCACCTCACCGGTCACGGACTGGATCTCGGTGCGGCGCTCGTCACCGAAGCGCTTCTTCATTTCCAGCAGCTCTTCCTTGACGATGGCAAGCACCCGGGCGTCATCGGCCAGAATGGCCTCCCAGTTCTCGATCTTGGCCTGCAGGCTGGCAAGCTCTTCCTCGATCTTCAGGATCTCAAGGCCTGCCAGACGGCCCAGCTGCAGCTTGACGATGGCATCTGCCTGCGGGTCGTCAAAGCCGAACTGCTCCATGATGGCAGCCTTGGCCTCTGCCATGCCGCCCTTGCAGGCGCGGATGGTGGCGATCAGCTCGTCCACGATATCGGTGGCCTTCTTCAGGCCTTCCAGAATGTGGGCGCGCTCCTTGGCCTTTTTCAGGTCGTACTGGGTGCGGCGGCGCACCACCTCGTCCTGAAATTCCACGTATTTCTGAAGCATCTGCTTCAGGGTGAGGACTTTCGGCACCTTGTGGTCGATGGCCAGCATGATAACGCCAACGGTATCCTGCAGCTGGGTGTACTGGTACAGCTGGTTCAGGATGACCTGTGCGTTGGCATCCTTGCGGATGTCCACCACGATGCGCATACCCTTGCGGTTGGTCTCATCGTTCAGGCCGGTGATGCCCTCGATGCGCTTCTCCTTGACAAGGTCGGCCATGTTCTCAATGAGACGGGCCTTGTTGACCATATACGGAATTTCCGTAATGATGATCTGGGTACGGCCGTTCTTGGTTTCCTCGATGGTGGCGCGACCCCGCAGGGTGATCTTGCCCCGGCCGGTGGCGTAGGCGGCGCGGATGCCGCTGCGGCCCATGATGATGCCGGCAGTGGGGAAGTCCGGGCCCTTGATGTATTCCATCAGGCCGGGCAGGTCGATGTCCGGATCGTCGATATAGGCGATGCAGCCGTCAATGACCTCGCTCAGGTTGTGGGGCGGGATGTTGGTGGCCATGCCGACCGCAATGCCCTGACTGCCGTTGACCAGCAGGTTGGGGAAGCGGCAGGGCAGCACGCTGGGTTCCTTCTTGGTCTCGTCAAAGTTGGGGTCCCAGTCGATGGTGTCCTTCTCGATATCGGTCAACATCTCCACCGCCATGCGGCTCATGCGGGCCTCGGTGTAACGGTAGGCAGCCGGGGGGTCGCCATCCACAGAACCAAAGTTACCCTGACCATCCACCAGCGGATAGCGCAGAGAGAAGTCCTGTGCCAGACGGACCATGGCATCGTAGACCGATGCGTCGCCGTGGGGATGGTAGGAGCCCAGCACCGCACCAACGGTGTCGGCGGATTTGCGGTAGGGATGGCTGGGGTCGTTGCCGCGCTCGTGCATGGTGTACAGAATGCGGCGGTGAACGGGTTTCAAACCGTCGCGCACATCGGGCAGGGCGCGGGACACGATGACCGACATGGAGTAGTCCAGGAATGCGGTCTCGATCTCCTTTTTCACATCGCGGATGATCTTTTTGGTTCCGCTGCCCGGTATCATCACATAATCTTCTTCCATTGTTTCCTCCAATTACACGTCCAGCTTTGCGTACTGGGCGTTGGTCTCGATAAAGCGGCGGCGCGGCTCCACCTGATCGCCCATCAAGATAGTAAAGGCTTCATCGGCCTTCTCGGCATCGTCAATGGTGATCTGTACGATCACGCGGTTATCGGGGTTCATAGTGGTCTCCCACAGCTGTTCGGGGTTCATCTCACCAAGGCCCTTATAGCGGTTCACCTTTGCGCCGGGCATTTCCTGCGAAAGCACGGCCATTTCGGCGTCGTTGTAGGCGTACTTGATGGTGTTGCCCTTCTGCACCTTGAACAGAGGCGGCTGGGCCACATACACATGGCCCTGCTCAATGAGCGGGCGCATATAGCGGAAGAAGAAGGTGAGCATCAGGGTGCAGATGTGGGAGCCATCCACATCGGCATCGGCCATGATGAACACTTTATCGTAGCGCAGCTTGGAGATATCGAACTCGTCACCAATGCCGCAGCCCAGTGCCAGTACAACGGGCATCAGCTTGTCGTTGCCGTAAATTTTATCGGCGCGGGCCTTTTCCACGTTCAGCATCTTGCCCCACAGCGGCAGGATGGCCTGAATGGCAGAATCACGGCCCATCTTGGCGGAACCGCCTGCAGAATCGCCCTCGACGATAAAGATTTCGGTGCGGCTGGGGTCTTTTTCGCGGCAGTCTGCCAGCTTGCCGGGCATCCGGCTGGTCTCCAATGCGCTCTTGCGGCGCACCAGTTCGCGGGCCTTTTTGGCAGCGGCGCGGGCGCGGGCGGCCTGGGTGGCCTTTTCAAAGATGGCCTTTGCCACGCCGGGGTTCTCCTCAAAGAATTCCATCAGCTTGGAGTAGACCATGTTGGAAACAAGGGTGCGGATCTCCGTGTTGCCCAGCTTTGCCTTGGTCTGGCCCTCAAACTCCGCCTCCTGCAGCTTGACAGAGATCACGCAGATCAGGCCCTCGCGCACGTCTGCACCGGACAGGTTCTCGTCCTTATCCTTCAGCAGGCCGTGGCTGCGGCCGTAATCGTTGAACACGCGGGTCAGGCTGTTCTTGAAGCCCTCCTCGTGGGTGCCGCCGTCCGGGGTGTTGACGTTGTTGGCAAAGCTCAGCAGCAGCTCGTTGTAGCTGGAATTGTACTGCAGTGCGATCTCTGCCATGCCGCGGTCGGTCTGGCCCTTGAGGTAGATCACATTGGGGTGCAGCACGTCCAGCTTGCGCTTCTCACCCAGATAGGTGACGAAGCTCTTGATGCCGCCCTCGTAGCACATGACCTCGGTGCGGTAGCAGGGTTCCCCCTCCTTGCCGTCCTCCAGTACGGGAGTGTACATCTCGCGCTCGTCGGTCAGAGTGATCTTGACACCGGCGTTCAGGAAGCTTTCCTCCCGCAGGCGCTTTTCCAGCGTGTCAAAGTCGTACACGGTGGTATCCCGGAACATCTCCGGGTCCGGCTTGAAGGTGACCCGGGTGCCGGTAACGCCGTCGGCTACGGTGCCGATGCACTTGAGCGGGCCGTCCGGGTCGCCGCGGCGGAAGGTCTGCTCGTACTCGTGGCCGTCGCGGCGCACGTTGACGGTGAGCCACTCGGAGCAGGCGTTGACCACCGAAGCGCCCACGCCGTGCAGGCCGCCGGCCACCTTGTAGCCGGAGTTCTCGCCGCCGAACTTGCCGCCGGCGTGCAGGATGGTGTAAACGACGGTGACGGCGGGCAGGCCGGTGTCGGCCTGAATGTCCACAGGGATGCCGCGGCCGTTATCCGTGACCTGAATGATGTTGTCTTTCAGGATCTTGACCTCGATGTGGTCGCAGTAGCCGGCCAGTGCTTCATCGATGGCGTTGTCCACGATCTCGTAGACCAGATGATGCAGGCCGCGCTCGCCGGTGGAACCGATATACATGCCCGGGCGCTTGCGCACCGCCTCCAGACCCTTCAGGACCTGGATCTCGCTGGCATTATACTCATGGTCGGTAGCGGTTTCGGCATTTGTGCTGGTAATGATTTCTTCTGCCATTTCCTTTCTCCCTTTTGTTCAATGTTTGCATTTTTGTTCGATCTATCGTAAAAGCAGAGCATATTCTCCGCCTGTTGGCTGGTTTACTCGATCATTTTTTCGGCTCTGCGCCGCATGGCAGCAGGCGACAGCTCCGAAAGATACACCGTGTCCACCACGGCCCCGTCTGCCAAAACATAGCTCTGCGGCAGCTCGTCCGAAAGGCTCACCACCGCGCCGTTCTTCTGGGCGTAGTTCAGAAACTCCCGGCCCCGGGGGGTGATGGTGGTGGTTTCCAGATTGAAGATGCCGATAATGTCCCGGTCATTCAGCACGTAGTCACGGCCCAGATGAATATACATACAGTATTTTCCTCATTCTGGCAGTTCATGCATAAAACGCCGTTTATTCACCGGCAGCTGCATGTACTTTTGCATCATTTCTTCATGCTTTGCTCAGCACACCGCCGTTCATGCGGTACACTTCGCCGTCCGTTTTCAGGAACGCGGTATCATCGCAGCTGGTCACGAATGTCTGCTTTTCCTTCATGCGGGTGAGCAGATACTGCTTGCGGCCCTCGTCCAGCTCGCTGAGCACATCGTCCAGCAGGAGCACCGGGTGCTCTCCGGTGATCCGGGCAGCGGCAGCCGCTTCGGCCATTTTCAGGCTCAGCACCACGCTGCGCTGCTGTCCCTGACTTGCAAACACCTTTGCGGGCTGGTCGTCCAGCAGCAGCTCAACGTCCTCGCGGTGGATGCCGCACAGGCTCTGCCCGGCGCGCAGCTCTTCGTTCTGGCGCTGCTTCAAAAGTGCGGACAGCCCGCCCGGCTCAAACTGGGCGGCATAGCGCACCGCCATGCGCTCTGCCCCGTGGGAAAGCTCGGCATAGTTGGCGCAGGCCAGCGGTGTGAGCAGGGCCAGATACTCCCGCCGCCGCTTCTGGATGGCCTCGCCCTGCGCTGCAAGCTCTACGTTCAGCACTTCCAGCAGGGCGCATTTTTCTGCCCACGGGCGCTCCGTGCCGCCTGCGGAATGACGCAGAAGCGCGTTTTTCTGCTGCAATGCCCGCACATAGCGACGGTAGGTGGCAAGGTAGCCGGGGTACAGCTGGCACAGCGCCGCGTCCAGAAACCGCCGCCGTCCTTCCGGTGCACCTTTTACAAGGCTCAGGTGCCCGGGGTCGAACACCACAGCCGGAAAGCTGCCCGCAAGGCCCGCCGCCCGCTTGGGCGGAGAACCGTTGACCGATGCATACCGGCCGGGGCGCTGTGCATCCGGCGTGCCCACCGTAATGCGCACATTTGCCGGTTCGTCCGGTTCCTGATCCTCCTGCCGGGTGCGCTGGGTGACGGCCTCCAGTACCGCGAATGTTTCTCCGCGGCGCACAAGCTCGGCATCCTTGCCGCCCCGGAAGCTTTTGCCGCCGGTCAGTAGCCAGATGGCCTCCAGCAGGTTCGTTTTGCCCTGACCGTTGTTGCCGCAGATCACGGTCAGCTCCCGGCCAGGTTCCAGCTGCGCTGCCGCAATATTGCGGTAATTCGCAACTTCCAGTGAAAGCAGACGCATTACTGGCCCTGACCCACTTCCACGGTCTGGCCGTCCAGCTCGATCACATCACCGGCACGGCACTTCTTGCCGCGCATGGTGCACACCTCGCCGTTCACCTTCACGGCACCGCCCTGCACCAGCTCCTTGGCTTCGCCGCCGGTCTCACACAGGCCTGCATATTTCAGCAGGGCATCCAGCTTGATAAATTCCGTATGGATGAGAATTTTCTGCATAATTTCGCCCTCTTAATCGTTCTTGAAGCGCACCGGCAGCACCAGATACAAAAAGTCGTTGCCCTCGGCAGGCAGCACCTTGACCGGGCTCAGAGGGCCGCTGATCTCCATGCGGACCTTCTCGGTGCGGGCGTTGCGCAGCGCATCCAGCAGATAGCGGTTGTTGAAGCCGATCTCCACTTCGTCGCCCTCGCAGTCGGCGTTGAACTCGTCCACCACGCGGCCAAGGTTGGTCTGGCAGCGCACCACGACTCTACCCTCTGTAAAGGAGATGCGGAGAGGATTTTTTAAACGCTCTGTAATAATCAGCGAAGCACGCTCGATGGTCTCGATGAATTCCTTGGTGTCGATGGTCACGCGGGTGCGACTGTCGGCGGGGATCACGTTGCGGTAGTTGAGGAACTCGCCCTCGATCAGGCGGCTCATGATGGTGTAGCCGCCGGCCATAAAGACCACATAGCGGCGGTTGGCGCTGATGTGCACCGGCTCTTCGTCGTCGTTGGGCAGCAGGTGGGCGACCTCGGTCATGGTCTTGCTGGGCACGATGATGCGGATATCCTTTACCGCCGTCACCGGGCGTTCCACGATGGCCAGACGGTAGCCGTCCAGTGCCACCACAGTCAGCTTGTCGGGCAGGATCTCGAACAGCTCACCGGTGTGGGCGGGCTTTTTCTCGTCCTGACTGACAGCATATAACGTACGATCGATCATATCTTTCAGCACACCGGTCTTGATGGTCAGGGTCTCTTCCGCTCCGGTATTGGGCAGCTCCGGGAAATCGTTGGCCGGCATAGACTGGATCTCGAACTGGACTACGCCGCTCTGGATGGTGGTCTTGCCGTTCTCGGCAGAGAGGATGCTGACCTGACCGGCGGGCATCCGGCTGATCATGCTGCTGAGCAGCTTTGCATTCAGCACCACCTCGCCGGCTTCCTTGACATTGGCTTCGATGGTGGTCACGATGCCCATTTCCAGATCGTAGCCGGTGAGGTTGAGCTGGAAGCCTTCGGCTTTCAGCAGGATACCTTCCAGCACAGGGATGGCAGAACGCATGGTGACGGCTTTGGACACACCATCGATGGCTGCGCTCAGCAGAACTTTATCACATACGATGTTCAAACTGAATTCTCTCCTTTGTTTTTCGTTTCTGATGTTGTTTTGTTTTTGAAAACAGTTTCAGAACCGGTCTATCTTATTGAACTTGTTGTAGTAACCGTAGTAGGGGGTGGGGAACTTGTGGAAAACCCCGAAAAGCCTTGTCGGAATGCGGGGGTTTTGGTTTCCACGGGGTTGTGAATGTGTTGTGAATGGATCGTGGAAAGGTTGGAATAGGTCTTTCTTTCCACAGACCATGTGGAGAACGGAGGTTGAATGTTGAAAACTCTGTGGAAAGTGTGGAAAGGTTTGCGTTTTTACCACAAGATATAGGTTCTTTTTCCCCGTTTTGTTCCGTTTTCTCCCCATATTTTGGGGTTTCACCCATAAATGAGTACGACTTTTGCACGATTTCTGCGGTCAGGCCTTCACGTTCTTGATGATGTCGCTCACGGTCTCGCGCAGGTGCTGGTCGTTCTTCATGTCACGCTCCATGGTCTTGAGGGAGTAGACGATGGTGGAGTGGTCACGGCCGGAGAATTCGCGGCCGATCTCTTCCATGCTCATGCCGGTGACCTCGCGCAGGATGTAGATGGCCACGCGGCGGGCAGAGGCAACGTTGGCGTTGCGCTTGGTGCCGCGGATGTCGGCAGGGGAGACGTTGAAGGTGCGGGACACCTCGCCGATGATCTTCTCGATGGTCACGGGCACCGGCTGGGTCTCGTTGAGGATGTCCTTGATGGCATTCTGGGCCACACTGATGACCGGCTGGATGCCCTCCAGCATGTAGTAGGCGTTCAGTTTTTTTACAGCGCCCTCCAGCTGGCGGATGTTGTTCTTCAGGTGGTTGGCAATGAACTCGGCCACATCCTCGGGCAGGTCCAGATGCAAAAGCTCTGCCTTGCGCTTGACGATGGCCACGCGGGTCTCAAAATCCGGCGGCTGCACATCGGCGGTCAGGCCCCACTCAAAGCGGGTGCGCAGACGCTCTTCCAGACTTTTGATCTCCTTGGCCGGGCGGTCGGAGGCAATGACGATCTGCTTGTGGGCATCGTGCAGGGAGTTGAAGGTGTGGAAGAACTCCTCCTGCGTGGACTCCTTGCCGGCGATGAACTGGATATCGTCCACCAGCAGCAGGTCTGCCACGCGGTACTTCATGCGGAAGTCCTCGGTGCTGCCGGCGCGGATGGCGGCGATCAGCTCATTGGTGAACTGCTCGCAGGTAACGTACATGATGACGAAATCGGGGTGGGTGCGCTTGATCTCGGTCTGGATGGCCGTGAGCAGATGGGTCTTGCCAAGGCCGGAGCCGCCGTAGATGAACAGCGGGTTGTATGCGCCGGAGGGATTGGCCGCAACCGCCTGTGCAGCAGCAAACGCAAACTGGTTGGAAGGGCCTTTGATGAAGTTTTCAAATGTGAACTCGTAGTTGCCCTGCGGGGAGGCGGGGTTCGCCTCGTACTGCTGGGCCAGCACCACCTCGTGCGGCGGCGTGCTGGGCACCACCAGCGTGATGTCCACGTCGAAGCCCAGCACGGTCTTGAAGGCTTCCTTGAGCAGGCCAAGGTAGCGGTCCGTCACGATCTTGCAGATGAAGTCGTTGCGCACCGAAAGGGTGATGTGGCTGGAATCCTCAAAGCTGATCGGCTCCAGTCCATCGATATAGAGATTATAGGTCGGCTCGGCCATCTGCGTTTTGCAGTACGCCTGGGCGGCCTCTAAAACGTCCTTAAAAGAATCCATAAAACATCCACTCCGTTAAAGTTTTCAACAATGCTGCTGATACTAGGTTAGTATACCACAAAAAACGCTGTGCGTCCATATTTCTATAATGTAATTTATAATACATAAGAAAAGCCCCTGCACGGCCGTTGTGGCATGGGCAAAACAGGGCCACAATATCTTGTGGCAAAAGAGTTTTCCACGGCAGAATGGTGAAAAAGTTGAAAATCTTTTCACAAAAAAGTTTGAAGGAAAGCGAAAAAAATGCTTGACAGAACGCCATACTATGCGATATACTGTTGAATTGCAAGCCTGTCCCCAATCTGGGACCACATCAGACCCCATACCGGGGATAAGTTTTTACGGAGGATACAACCATGAAGAGAACTTTTCAGCCCAAGAAGCGTCAGCGCAAGGAAGTTCATGGCTTTCTGACCCGCATGAGCACCAAGAACGGCCGTAAGGTCATCAATGCTCGCCGTGCAAAGGGCCGCAAGAGCCTGACTGTCTGATCCGGCCTTTTATGACGGGATCCGGCGCAGAAATGAATATGCGCACAAAAGACCGCTGATATTGGATTAGCGGTCTTATTTTTTTTTTGAAAATTGAAAGAATTTTCGTAAAAATGCCCGCATGGGCTTTCAAAGTCGAAAAATTTTTGATATACTGGCTGAAGAATGCACCCTTCGGGGCGTGTTCTCAGCCACAGAAAGGAGGCGCGGAATCATGCGCTATCGTCCCATCCGCCGCAACAGCGAGTTTGGCAGAGTGTATGCCCGCGGCAAATCCTATGTGAACCCCGGTCTTGTGATGTATGTGCTCAAGACCCGCAGCAAAAAGACCCGCGTGGGTCTGACCGCCACCAAAAAGATCGGCCACGCCGTGCAGCGCAACCGCGCCCGCCGCGTGATGAAGGCGGCCATCGACGAGCATCTGGACTACAACATCGGCGGCTACGATCTGATCTTTGTAGCCCGCGGTATGACCCCGCGGCTGAAGAGCTGGCAGCTGAGCAGCATTGTGGCAAAGCTGTTTGCACAGGCCGGTCTGCCGGATAAGGCCAAACGGCCGGATGCGCCGCCCCCTGCCACCGTGCCCCCGGCACGCAGGGCACAGGCGGAAAAGCCGGACGCATGAACCGCCTGCAGTACATCTGCCGTCGCGCGCTGTGCGTGCCCATCCGGGCCTACCAGTACACTCTCAGCCCATGGATCGGCCGCAGCTGCCGTTTTACGCCCAGCTGCAGCAACTACACCATGCAGGCCATCATGACCCATGGGTGCGTAAAGGGCATCCTGCTGGGGGCATGGCGCATCGCCCGGTGCAATCCCTTCGGCAAATGGGGCTTTGACCCGGTGCCGGAGCCGGGCCGCTGGCAGAACCCTGCCCGCCGGCTGCAGCCCGCAAAGCTGTTTTCCACACGGCACAAGCAAAAGGTGGAAAAGTAAATATGCTTCTTGTGACGCGGTGCACTGTGGGCAGCGTGTCCTACGATAAAAATAACAAGTCCCGTGCCACAGACGGGGCAGAATGGACAAAGGTATGAACTTCTTTTACATCCTGAGCGGTCCTCTCGGCTATGTCATGGAGTGGATCTACAAGCTGCTCCCGAGCTACGGCTGGGACATCATCATCTTCACGCTGCTCATCAACATCGTCAAGATCCCTCTGCAGCTGAGCCAGCAGAAGAGCATGGCTAAAATGTCGGCCTTCCAGCCCATGATGATGGAGATCCAGACCAAGTACAAGGACAAGCCCGAAAAGCAGCAGGAAGAAATGCTCAAGCTGCAGCAGGACTACGGCTATAACCCCACCGCAGGCTGCGTGCCCATGCTGTTGAACTTCCTTGTCATGTTCGGCGTTATCGGTGTCGTGTACAATCCGCTGGAGCGCATCTTCCACATCAGTGCTGCGGCTCTGACCGCCGCCGGTGAGGCCCTGACCGCCTCCGGCGTCGCCTTTACCGCCATCACCCGCGATACCAACATCATCGCACAGGTGGTTGCTGGCAACGGCGGTGTGCTGGGCTGCTTCAGCGCCGAGCAGATCGCTACCATTACCGAGTTCAGCCAGCACATGAACTTCCTCGGCATCGACCTGACCCGCATCCCCAAGCTGGGCCTTTCTCTGGACATCGTGCTGCCGCTGCTGTCGGTCATCACCATGCTCCTGTCCACCCATATCAGCATGAAGGCCAGCGGCCAGCAGATGCAGGGCAGCATGAAGCTGACCATGTATATGATGCCGCTGATGTACCTGTTCTTCTGCTTCACCTATCCTCTGGCATTCTCTCTGTACTACGTCATTTCCAACATCGTGATGACCGTGCAGACTCAGGTCATGCGCAAGGTGTACGACCCCGATAAGATGCGCAAGGAGATCGAAGCGCAGATCGCAGAAAAGAAAAAGCAGGAAAAACGCGGTGTGAAGAACACTACCGTCAAGGTCACCGATCCCAAGACCGGCAAGACCACGGAAAAGAACCTTTCTGCCAGCGAGATGAACAAGCGCCGTCTGGAGTATGCCCGCCAGCTGGACGAGGAGCGCTACAAGGACGAGCGTACCGTGCCGCTGAGCGAGCTGAACAAGCAGGATAAAGAATAAGAGGAGGATGAACGGTTATGATCCGTAAGCAGGAAGCGACCGGCAAAACGGTCGATGAAGCCCGCGCAAAAGCCTGCGCTCTGCTGGGCGTGCAGGCCGATGATCTGAATGTCAGCTGCGAAGTGCTGGAAATGCCCCAGAAGACTGGTTTTCTGGGCCTGAAGCTCACCCCCGCTAAGGTGTGCGTGAGCGTGGAGGAGCCGGACGCTCCGGCTGCAGCACCCGCTGAGCCTGTTGTTGAGAAAAAGACTCCCGTGCAGGAGGCTGTCAAGGCCGCTCCCGTGGCAGAGGAGCCTGCCGCTGCGGCAGCACAGCCGGAAGCAAAGGCCGAAGAGGAGCCTGCTGCCTCCGCTGCAGAAGCTGCTGCAGAGCAGCCCGCTGCCGAGGAAGAGGAGCCGGAAGTCCCCATCGTGATCGAAGAGAACGCTAAGATCAAGGCTGCTGTGGACTACCTGCGTGAGGTCATTGCCCTGATGGGCGTGGAGAATGTCACCTTCAGCGCTGTGCAGAAGGGCGAAGCTACCATCATCCGTCTGGACGGTGAAAAGCTGGGTGCCCTCATCGGCCGCCGCGGCGAGACCATGGAGAGCCTTTCCTATCTGGCAAGCCTTGTGGCAAACCGTCTGGAGGGCGATTACATCAAGCTGGGTCTGGATGTGGCCGGCTACCGCGATAAGCGCGAGAGCGACCTGACCGCACTGGCACAGCGCATTGGTGCCAAGGTGCGCAAGACCGGCCGCAGCTTTGCCATGGAACCCATGAACCCCTACGAGCGCCGCATCATCCACTCTGCAATCAGCAAGATGGAGGGCGTGCGTAGCGAGAGCAAGGGCGAAGGCCGTGACCGCCGTGTGGTCATCTACTCCACCGCACCCGATGCACAGACCGAGAACACCTATGGCGAGCGCCGTCCCCGCGGCGGACGCGGCAATGGCCGTCGTCCCGGCGGCAGCCGCAATGGCGGCTATCGCGGCGGGAACCGTTCTGAGCATGGCGACCACAATGGAAACCGCGGCGGTTACCGTGGCAGCCGCAATGGTGCACCCCGCGGCCCGCGGCCTTCCGGCGTGCCGGAGCGCACCTATGCACCCCGTGATGCAGAGAATGCAGCACCGGTAGCACCCAAGCGCACCGAGCGCGTGGACGATTTTGCCGATTTCAGCTTTGGCAAGATCGAGCTGTAATACGGAATTACTTTTGAAATCAGGGTCTCCGGAAAATCTGCGGATTTTCCGGAGACCTTTTTTCACGCAAAAAGGATTTTACCCAAAACTGACGCCAAGGTGGTTTCAGGTCGGGCAGCTGTTGCGGCATACTGAGCATAAAAAAGTCATTCTTCTCAAAATTTGGAGGATTTGCCTGTTTTTTGCCGAAATCTTTCTCTTAAATGGCAATTGTAAAACAATTGGTCGAGGATTTATACTGTAGTCAAGAGCGTTCTGTTCGTGAAGAACAGACAGAATGATGAAAAGAGAGGTAATCAACTATGGCTCAGAACAAGATCTCCCGCCGCAGCTTCCTGCGTGGTGCAGGGGCATCCGCAACCATCGCAGCCGCCAGCTGCATGGCACCCTCTGCAGCCGCCTGTGACATCAAGTCCCTGTGGAGCATGGATCTGCAGATCCTTGCCACCAGCGATACCCACGGCAAATTCGACCCATGGGACTACGCCGCCAACAAGGCAGATGCTTCCGGCAGTGTGGCCCAGCAGGCGACCGCCATCAAGCAGTGCCGCACCCGGAACACGCTGGTGGTGGATGCAGGCGATACCATTCAGGCCAACTCCGCAGAACTGTTCCTGAACGATGACCTGCATCCCATGGTCGCTGCCATGAATGCCATCGGCTATGATATTTGGACCACCGGCAACCATGAGTACAACTACGGCATGGATGTGCTGAAAAAGGTCATGGGACAGCAGAAGGCCAAGGTGCTCACCGGCAACGTTTACGCACCGGACGGCACCCCGCTGGCCGATGGCTACACCATCATCAAAAAGGGCACCGTCAAGATCGGTGTCATTGGCATGGTCACCCCCAACATCATCCGCTGGGATGCCAAGAATCTGGAGGGCTGGAAGGTCACCAACCCTGTGGACGAGAGCCGCAAGATCATTGATAAGATCAAGGATCAGGTGGATGTTCTGATCGGCGTCATGCACATGGATACCGAGAACGAGTACGGTGTGTACGGTTCCGGCGTTACCGATCTGGCAAATGCCTGCCCGGAGTTTGATGTGATCGTGGGCGGCCACGGCCACAGGAGCATCCCCAACATGATGATCAACAACGTGCTGGTGGTGGAGAACAAGAACGCCGGTGCCACCCTGTCCGAGATCCACGTCTATCTGGAGCGCCAGCTGGACGGTAAGTGGAAGGTCGTGAACCGCACCTCGGAGAACCTGCAGATCAAGGAGTACGAGCCCGATCCGGAGCTGACCGCTTTGCTGGCCTCCTACGACACCCGCGCCAAGGAAGACGCTGTTACCCCCATTGGCGAGCTGAAGGGCGGCGATCTGGCCCCCGAAAACGAGATCGACTGCCTGCCGCAGGCCATGGTGCAGGATACCGCGCTGCTGGACTTCATCAACGAAGTGCAGATGTACTACACCGGTGCGCAGGTCTCTGCTACCGCCCTGACCTCCATGACCTCCCAGATGCGCGCGGGCACCATCCGCAAGTGCGATATGGCCAGCATCTACACCTACCAGAACACCCTGTACAAGCTGCAGATGACCGGCGAGCAGCTGCGCCGCTTCATGGAGTGGTCTGCTGCCTTCTTCAAGACATGGAAGCCGGATGAAGTGACCATCGCCTTTGACCCCTCGGTGCGCTACTACCTGTACGATGCTTTTGAGGGTGTCAGCTACGAGCTGGACATCTCCAAGGAGCCGGGCCACCGCATCAAGAACCTCAAGTGGCCGAACGGCAAGGCCGTGAAGGACACCGACACCTTTGTGGTGGCAGTGAACAACTACCGCGCCACCACCCAGCTGCTGACGGCTGCGGACATCTTCCTGCCGGGCGAAGAGCTGCCCAAGCTGTTGGAGATCGATGTGCGCGGTGACGTGGGCGGCATCCGCGAGCTGCTGGGCGAGTACATCCGCACCGTGAAGGGCGGCACCATTGAGCCGCACGTGAACAACAACTGGAAGATCGTGGGCAACAACTGGAAGGCTGCCGATCACCAGAAGGCTGTGCAGCTGCTGCGCGAGGGCAAGCTGGCCCTGAATGAGAATGCCGATGCACGCACGCTGCCCGGCAAGGCCATCACCACGGCGGATATCGCCAAGTTCTAAAAAACAGTTTCCTGTAAAAAGGGGCTTTTCGTGTTGGGACGGAAAGCCCCTTTTTTGTGTGAGAAACGGGCGGATTTTCAACCGTTTCCCGGGAATTGGTTGAAAAAACAGTACCATTCCGCAGCATTTCGTGGTACAATGAAACTGTATTGGTCTCGCTGCTGTGGGCAGATGGGAGCAAGCGGCCAGACCGGGCGCGGAAAGGAAGCCAGAAAAAACCATGCAGGAAACGACCATTGCAGCCATTGCAACAGCGCCGGGCGCAGGCGGCATTGCCGTCGTGCGGCTCTCCGGTGCGGAGAGCTATCCCATAGCAGCCCGGGTGTTCCGCCCGGCCAACGCCGCAAAAAAGGTGGAGGATGCCAAAGGCTACACCGCCATGTACGGCACATTCCGGGAAGGGGACGAAGCCTTTGATGAGGGGGTGGCCCTGTTTTTCCGCGCGCCCCACAGCTATACCGGCGAGGACGTGGTGGAGCTTTCCTGCCATGGCGGCAGCGCCGTGGCCCGCCGTCTGGTGGAAGCCTGTCTTGCTGCCGGTGCTCAGCCTGCCGCGCCCGGCGAGTACACCCGCCGCGCGTTCCTGAACGGCAAGCTGGGTCTGACGCAGGCCGAAGCGGTCATGGATCTGATCTCGGCGGATGGCCGTCAGGGTGCCGCGCTGGCCAATGCCGCGCTGGGCGGTGCGCTGGCAAAGAAGATCAGTGCCCAGAAGGAAGCGCTTACCGCCATTCAGGCTCACCTTGCCGCATGGGTGGATTTTCCCGAAGAGGATGTGCCGGAGCTGGACGGTGACCATCTGCACCGCGTACTGAGTGGGGTAAAGGCAGAGCTGGACGAGTTGATCCATAATTATCAGGCGGATACCGTCCTGCGCGAAGGTGTGGACTGCGCCATTGTGGGCAGACCAAATGCGGGCAAATCCACACTGCTCAACCTGCTGGCCGGGTTCGACAGGGCCATCGTCACGCCGGTGGCTGGCACCACCCGTGACGTGGTGGAGCAGGCGGTGCAGCTGGGGGATATCCAGCTGAATCTGTTCGATACCGCCGGTCTGCGCGAGACCGAAGATGCCATTGAAGCCGAGGGCATCCGCCGCAGCTGGAAAAAGCTGGAGGAGGCAGGCCTGATTCTGGCTGTGTTCGATGGCTCTGAGCCGCCCACGCGGGAAGATCTGGAGCTTGCACAGCGTTGCACAGGCCGTCCAGCCATTGCGCTTATCAACAAAGAGGATAAACCAACGAAATTTGACGCAGAGTTGATAGCACCCTGCTTTGCCATGGTGCTGCCGGTGTGCTGTCAGGAAGAGGAGAGCCGCAAGGTGATCTCCGCTGCGGTGGCCCGCCTGCTGGGTACCAGCCAGATCGACCCCCATGCCGCCAGTCTGTCCGGCCAGCGTCAGCTTTCCGCCGCACTGCGTGCGCGGGACGCTGTGGCCGGTGCACTGGATGCTGCCGCAGGCGGCTTTGGGCTGGATGCCGTTTCCGTCTGTGTGGACGACGCACTGGCCGCCCTGTGCGACCTGACCGGTGAGAACGCCTCGGAAGCTGTGATCGAACAGGTGTTTGAACGTTTCTGCGTGGGAAAGTGACGAAGAGCTTCCCGCGCGAAGCGTGGTCGCATGTTTAAAGTTTGATGCCTTTTGCAAAATGCATCGCCGCCGGGGATGTTCTCTTTTGCGTGCCAAAAGAGAACCAGAAAAGCACCCGCTACTTTCGAGGCGCGGGAGGCACGAATTAAGGGCTACTCGCCCTTAATAATCCCAAAGGAGATGGGCTCCATACAAAAAATCCAAGTCGCTCCGCTAGAGGATTTTTTGTGTTACGCCGATTTGTAGTCGCTTGCGCGACGAGCCATACGGACAAGTTTATGCGTTATCTGCTGCGCGACAGCTGCAGGCTGACAGCAGCAATATGCCGTTTCCTGTTACGACCCTTTCCCGTGAAAAAGTAAATCCGAAAAGTCCGCGGTTGCGCAGCAATGAAAGCCCCAGTGGGGCTTTCAAGCGGCAGAACGGTCTTGCGTTAGCAAGATGGAGGGGCCTCGCCCCGACAAGTTCCGCAGATTTTCCAGATTTGCGAAATTAAAAATAATTTTTCCGCTGAACATGCCCAGAGTGAAACGGAGGGCATTTTAAATCATTTGTTAGAGGAAACCCGAAAGTATATGAACCACTTAGGAGATTATGACGTTATCGTCATCGGTGCCGGTCATGCCGGCATCGAGGCAGCTCACGCCGCCGCAACGCTGGGCGCGAGAACGGCCGTGTTTACCATGAGTCTGGATGCCATTGGCAACATGCCCTGCAACCCCAGCATTGGCGGCACGGCAAAAGGCACGCTGGTACGTGAATTGGATGCGCTTGGCGGCGTGATGGGCCTTGCTGCAGATGCCACCTATCTGCAGAGCCGGATGCTCAACAAGGGCAAAGGCCCGGCGGTGCACGCCCTGCGTGTGCAGACCGACCGCAAGCGCTACCATGAATATATGAAGCATGCATTGGAACTCACGCCCGGCCTTGCCATCCATCAGGCTGAGGTTGTGAGCATCGAGACCGAGAACGGCCGTGTGAAGGGCGTTGTGACCCAGCTGAACGGGGAATACAGCGCCAAGTGCGTGGTCATTGCCACCGGCACGAACCTTGGCGGCAAAATTTTTGTGGGCGATGCGTGGTACGCCTCCGGCCCGGACGGGATGCACGCCGCCAACGCCCTGACCGACAGCCTGAAGGCTGCCGGGCTGCCGCTGCGCCGGTTCAAGACCGGCACCCCTGCCCGGGTGCACCGCCGCAGCATCGATTTTTCCAAGCTGGAATGCCAGCCCGGCGACCCGGACAATGAGCTGCAGCCCTTCAGCTTTATGACCGACGCCCCCATGCACAACAAGGTGGAGTGCTGGATCGCCTACACCAACCCCGAGACCCACAGGATCATTCTGGACAACATCCAGCGAAGCCCGCTCTACGGCGGTATGATCGAGGGCGTTGGCCCGCGCTACTGCCCCTCCATTGAGGATAAGGTGGTGCGCTTTGCGGGCAAGGACCGCCACCCCATTTTTGTGGAACCTTGCGGCGAGAACACCGAAGAGATGTATCTGCAGGGAGCCTCCAGCAGCCTGCCGGAGGATGTGCAGAACGCCTTCTACCGCAGTATCAAAGGGTTTGAGAACATCGAGATCATGCGCCCGGCCTACGCCATCGAGTACGACTGCGTGGACCCCACCAGTCTGGAAGCCACGCTGGAAAGCAAGGTGGTGCGGGGGCTGTACGGTGCGGGCCAGTTCAACGGCACCTCCGGCTACGAGGAAGCCGCCGCACAGGGCCTGCTGGCAGGTTTGAACGCCGCCCGCAATGCGCTGGGCAAAGAGCAGCTCATTCTGCCGCGCCACACCAGCTATCTGGGCACACTGGTGGATGATCTGGTCACCAAAGGGGTCATGGACCCCTACCGCATGATGACCAGCCGCAGCGAGTACCGCCTGACCCTGCGTCAGGACAACGCCGACCAGCGGCTGACCCCCATCGGCAGGGAATACGGCCTTGTGCAGGATGACCGCTGGGCCAAGTACCAGCACACCCAGAGCATTCTGGAAGCGGAGCGCCGCCGCCTGCATGAGACGCATCTGCGCACCGCAGACCTGCGCGCCGCCATGGAAGCCGCAGGCCTTGTCCCGGCTGCCGAGGGCGGCATTGCGGAAGAGCTGCTGCGCCGCCCGGAGATCAGCTATCCGCTGCTGGCCGGTGTCATCGGCTGGGGCGAGGAGATCACCCCCATGCTGGCCGAACGGCTGGAGACCGAGATCAAGTATGCGGGCTACATTGCCCGGCAGGACCGGATGATCCGGGACGTGGCCCGGCACGAAAAGACCCTGATCCCAGATAATTTTGAATATTCCGACCTGACCGGCCTGACACTGGAAGCCCGCGAAAAGCTGGCCCGCATCCGGCCGAAGAACCTCGGTCAGGCGGGGCGCATCCCGGGCGTATCGCCCTCCGATGTGGCGCAGCTGAGCATTGCACTGGCAGCGAGAGGAAAATAAAATGGAAGAACTGAAGCTTTACGAGGGCCGTCCTGCCGACTGCACCGGGCGGCTGGAAAAAGAGATCCGTACCTATGACCTGCTGGACAAGCTGGGCATCCAATTCTGGCGCACCGACCACGGCTGGATGAAGGCCGATACCATGGAGGACTGCCATGTGATCGATGCCTGCCTGAATGCCACCGTGTGCAAGAACCTGTTCCTGTGCAACCGGCAGAAGACGAACTTCTATCTGCTCATGATGCCCGGGGACAAGCCCTTCAAAACCAAAGAGCTTTCCCATCAGCTGGGCATTGCCCGCCTGAGCTTTGCCGCGCCCGAGGATATGGAGCAGTATCTGGACTGCACGCCCGGCTCCTCCTCCATTATGGGCCTTGCCAATGATGCTGAAAATAAGGTGCAGCTGCTGATGGATGAGGACATAAAGGCAGGGGAGTACCTCGGCTGCCACCCCTGCATCAACACCTCTTCGCTCAAGCTGCGCACGGCAGATGTGCTGGAAACTTTCCTGCCTGCCGTGCACCACGAGCCGATCTTCGTTCACTTGACCGGCGAATTACAGAAAGGAAAACCTGCGTATGATCGATAAACCGCGCCTTGAAGCAAAATGTTCCACATGGAACATCACTCTCACCGGCACCCAGCTGGACCAGCTGGATGCCTTTGCCGAAATTCTGGTGGACTACAACCAGAAGGTCAACCTGACCGCTATCACCGACCCTGAGGGGATCGAGGATAAGCACTTCCTCGACAGCCTGCTGTTTGCCAGCCAGCCGGAAGTGGCGGGCCGCATGGTGGATGTGGGCGCAGGCGCAGGCTTCCCGGGCATCGTGACCAAAATCTACAAGCCGGAACTGGAGCTGACCCTGATGGAGCCCACCGGCAAGCGGGTGGAGTTTTTGAAGTACGCCTGTGCCCAGCTGGGCTTGACCGGCGTGGAGTTTGCAAAGGAGCGCGCCGAGGAAGCCGCCCGCAAGGCGTGGCGTGAACAGTTTGATCTGGCATCTGCCCGGGCTGTGGCTGCGCTGCCCATGCTGGCCGAATACTGCCTGCCGCTGGTAAAGGTAGGGGGAAACTTCCTTGCCATGAAGGGCTCTTCCGGTGAGGAAGAACTGGCCGCAGCGCGCGGTGCCATCAAAAAGCTGGGCGGCGAGTACAAAGAGACCCGCACTCTGCACCTTCCGGGCGGCGACACCCGTACACTGATCCTGTGCAAAAAGATTTCGCAGACTCCGACAGCCTACCCCAGAAACGGCGGAAAAATTGCGAAAAGCCCGTTGAAATAACGAAATATCGATAGAACTTTGTAAAACCCTGCCGAACGAAACTTCTGGCAGGGTTTTTATTTGTGTGATACACTGTGCCTGAAGCCTGAGTTTTCCACGCTTTCCCGGGAAAATGTGAAAAACAAAACCCATCCACCACGCGAAAGGAGCCGTGTATCCATGTTTGAACGCAAAAAGCAGGCGGGCAAGATTTATTTCCTGCCCATCGATCAGATCAGGCCGTCACCGTTTCAGGCACGGCGGGAGTTCAGCGAGCAGGAGCTGGCTGCGCTGGCCCAGAGCATCCGTGAAAATGGTCTGCTGCAGCCCATCTCGGTGCGAAAAGTGTCGGATGGCGGCTACGAGCTGGTAGCCGGGGAGCGGCGGCTCCGTGCCTGCCGCCTTGCTAAAATGAACACCATCCCTGCCATCCTCTGTGATTACGACGATGAGCGCACCGCCGCGTTGGGCCTGCTGGAAAACATCCAGCGGGCAGACCTGAACCCCTTTGAGCAGGCGCAGGGCTTAAAGGATGTGATGGTGCTGTGGGACTGCACCCAGGCCGAAGCCGCCAAGCGACTGGGCATGGCGCAGCCCACCCTTGCCAACAAGCTGCGGCTTTTGCAGCTGAACGCCGACCAGCGGCAGTTCGTGCTGGACAACAGCCTCACCGAGCGCCACGCCCGGGCGGTGCTGCGTCTGCCGGAGAACCGCCGCAGTGAAGCCTTGATCAACATTGCCAAGCGCCGCATGAACGCCCGCCAGACCGACCTCTACATTGAACAGCTGCTCAACACCCCTGCAAAAGGCAGGCACCGCATCTCGATGGTCAAGGATGTGCGTATTTTTGTGAACACCATCGACCATGCCATCCGTCTGATGACCGATAATGGTGTGCCCGCCACTGCCCACCGGGAGGAGAAGGACGGGTATATCGAATATACGGTGCGCATCCCAACCACCGCCGCCGAACGGTAAAATTGTTCCATGTGGAACAGGGGACGAACTCCCTCAGTCAAAACCTGACGGTTTTTCCAGCTCCCTCGGAGAGGGAGCCTCTGGCGTGCCGGAAACTTTGCAATTTATCCGGCAGCTTTCCCACCATGTCAAGGGCCCCATCTCCGAGGGGGCTGGCATCGAGCAAAGCGAGATGACTGGGGGAGTTTCTCACGGCGGCAACCCTCTCCGTCACCTGCGGTGACACCTCTCCCAAAGGGAGAGGCTCTGGCGAAACCGTAAGCTTTGCGGTTTGCCCGGAAGCTTTGGTGTACTGCCAATGCCTCCCTCCGTGAGGGAGGTGGCATCGCGCAGCGATGACGGAAGGAGTCCGTACCCAGATCACTCCTTCAGCCGCACTACGCGCGACAGCTCCCCCAAGTGGGAGCAAGCGCACCCGCAAGCTTTGCGGTCTGCCCGGAAACTTTGCCGTTATGCCAAGGACTCTCCCTTTGGGAGAGCTGTCAAGCCCGATAGGGCTTGACTGAGAGGACTAGCCAGCTTCCCGGCGCGCATTCAAAATCGTTTGTTTTGTTTCCCGAAACCGTGCAGTTTTTGATTTTTCCACCTCTAAAAGTTAAAAATCCAGCGGAAAAAAGCTTCAGATGGTTCAAAAACCGATTTGGATGTGCTATACTAGGTGTTAAGGTGCCTGTATGGACGGGAAACCGGCGGGCATGACTGCGAATGTTCCACATGGAACAATTAAATTTTCCCGGAAGGAAGAATTGTGCGTGGCAAAAATTGTAGCAATTGCGAACCAGAAGGGCGGCGTTGGCAAAACCACCACCGCCGTCAACCTGTCGTCCTGCGTTGCGGCGCTGGGCAAGCGGGTGCTCATCGTAGACCTTGATCCGCAGGGCAATACCACCACCGGCTACGGCATCCCGAAGCGCAGCGTGGAAAAGGGAACCTACGAGATCCTGATCGGTGAAGCACGAGCATCCGAGGCCATCCGTAAGACCGAGTACCGCACCGATGTCATCGGCTCCAACACCCGTCTGGCCGGTGCCAGTCTGGAAATGATCGACCTGCCCGCTCGTGAGAGCCGCCTGCGCAAGGCGCTGGCCGAGGTGCAGAAGGACTATGACTTCATCTTTATCGATTGTCCGCCCAGTCTGGACCTGCTCACCCTGAACGGCCTGAGTGCCTGCGACAGCGTTCTCATTCCGGTGCAGTGCGAGTATTACGCGCTGGAGGGTCTTTCGGAGCTGATCAGCACCTTAAAGACCATTCGCAAAAAGTACAATCCGTATCTGGATATCGAGGGCGTGGTGTTCACCATGTTCTCGCTGCGGTATAACCTGACCGTGCAGGTGGTGGAGCAGGTGCAGAAGTATTTCGGCTCCAAGGTGTACAAGACCACCATCCCGCGCTCCATCCGCATTTCGGAGGCACCCAGCTACGGCCAACCCATCAATTTCTATGAACCCAAGGGCAAGGGCAGCGAAGCGTACATGGATCTGGCAATCGAATTTGTCAAGAACAACCGCCCGCACGAGCCCAAAAAGGCCCGCAGAAAAAGTGCACCCGTCGCAGAGCAGACGAAAAATGCTCTGGAAGATTAAACCTCAGGGGGAACATGAATGGCAAGAGGAAAAGGAGGACTTGGCCGCGGGCTGGACAGTCTGTTTGAAGATGCCGCCCCGGTTTTTGAGTCCGGTGCAAAGGTAGACACCTTGCCCCTGCGTGAGATCGAACCGGACCCGGAACAGCCGCGCAAGACCTTTGACGAACAGGCGCTGGGCGAGCTGGCGGCCAGCATTGCAGAGCATGGTCTGCTGCAGCCCATCGCGGTGCGTCCGCGCCCGCGGGGCGGCTACAGCATCGTGGCGGGTGAGCGCCGCTGGCGTGCCTGCCGCATGGCAGGGCTGAACGATGTGCCGGTGGTCATTAAGGAAGTCAGCGACGAGCAGGCCATGGAGCTGGCTCTGGTGGAAAACCTGCAGCGCGAGGATCTGGACCCGGTGGAAGAAGCAACTGGCATCCGGGAGCTGATGACCCGCTGCGGCCTGACGCAGGAGCAGGCGGCACAGAAGCTGGGCAAGAGCCGTAGCGCACTGGCCAACAGCCTGCGCCTGCTGAACCTGCCGGAAAACGTGCTGGAACTGCTGAAAAGCGGCTTTATCAATATCGGCCACGCAAAGGTGATCTTGAGCCTGCCCACACCGGAGTTGCAGGAGCAGGCGGCGCAGATCATTGCGGACAACCAGCTGAACGTGCGTCAGGCCGAGGCGCTGTGCAAAAAGCTGGCAAAGCCCGCAAAGGAGCCCAGAGAGCCCCAGCCACGCGGCACTCTGCCGGTGGAGGTGGAAGAAAGCCTCAAGCAGGTGCTGGGCAGCGAGGTGAACGTGGCCTACCACGACGGCAAGGGCAAGCTGACCGTGCATTTCTATTCAGACAAGCAGCTGCGGGCCTTTGCCAACCTGCTGGGACAGTACCAGAACGAAGAATAAAGCGATCCAAGGCGGGCGACCGTCTTTGAACGGCACAGGGGAGGGGATCTTCTGTGCGAACCGAAATAGAGCAAGGAGAGTCAATCATGCTTGATATCAAATTTGTCCGTGAAAACCCGGACGCTGTCAAGGAAAACATCAAGAAGAAGTTTCAGGATGCAAAGCTCCCGCTGGTGGACGAGGTCATCGAGAAGGATGCCAAGTACCGCGCATGCCTGAAGGAAGTGGAAGCCCTCAAGGCTGCCCGCAACAAGCTGAGCAAGGCCAACGGCCCCCTGTTCGGCCAGCTGAAGAAGTGCACCGATGAGGCACAGAAGGCTGAGCTGCAGGCTCAGATCGATGCCAACAATGCCGCCGTCAAGGCCGACGCCGACAAGATGGCTGAGCTGGAAAAGGAAGAAGAGACCCTGTCCGCACGCATTCAGGAGATCATGTACACCATTCCGCAGATGATCGATCCCAGCGTGCCCATCGGCCCGGACGATACCTATAACGTGGAAGCACAGCGCTTTGGTGAGCCTGTGGTGCCCGATTTCCCCATTCCGTACCACACCGAGATCATGGAGAGCTTCGACGGCATCGATATGGATGCTGCAGGCCGCGTGGCCGGCAACGGTTTCTACTATCTGCTGGGCAACATCGCCCGCCTGCACGAGGCTGTGCTGGCCTATGCCCGCGACTTTATGATCAACAAGGGCTTTACCTATGTGATCCCTCCCTTCATGATGCACGGCAACGTGGTGCAGGGTGTCATGTCCTTCCCGGAAATGGATGCCATGATGTATAAGATCGAGGGTGAGGACCTGTACCTGATCGGTACCAGCGAGCACACCATGATCGGCCGCTTCATCGACCAGACTCTGGACGAGGCCACTCTGCCCCTGACCCTGACCTCCTACAGCCCCTGCTTCCGCAAGGAAAAGGGCGCTCACGGCATCGAGGAGCGCGGCATTTACCGCATCCATCAGTTCGAGAAGCAGGAAATGATCGTGGTCTGCCGCCCCGACGAGAGCGCTGACTGGTACGAGAAGCTGTGGAAGAACTCTGTGGAGCTGTTCCGCAGCATGGAGATCCCGGTGCGTCAGCTGAACTGCTGCTCCGGCGACCTGGCCGACCTGAAGGTGAAGAGCTGCGATATCGAAGCATGGAGCCCCCGCCAGCAGAAGTACTTCGAGGTCTGCTCCTGCTCCAATCTGGGCGATGCACAGGCACGCCGCCTGCACATCCGCGTGAAGGGCAAGGACGGCAAGACCTATCTGGCCCACACCCTGAACAACACCTGCGTGGCACCTCCGCGTATGCTGATCGCCTTCCTGGAGAACCATCTGCAGGCCGACGGCACCGTGACCATCCCCGAAGTGCTGCAGCCGTATATGGGCGGCCTGAAGGTCATGGTTCCCACCCACAAGAAGAACTAAAACTGCACCGGGTTTTCCACAAGGCTCGGATAAATGGTTGAAAAATCCCGCTTTCTATTCAATGGAAAGCGGGATTTTTTGCGTATCTTCGTTTGTATTTTGGACGACATGAAAAAATATGATTTTTTTAAAAATATGTGTTGACAAAAGGGGTATCTGTGGGTATAATAATAGAGCACTGTTCAAGTGCACAAACAATATGTGGCGGTATAGCTCAGTTGGCTAGAGCATTCGGTTCATACCCGAAGTGTCACCGGTTCAAATCCAGTTACCGCTACCACTTTTACAGAGTTTCGCTAAGGTTAGGGGGACGGTCGTCTGCAGTAGTGGACGATGGAAGTCGGAGGTTTTAGCGAAGCTCTGTATTTCTAAGGCCCGTTGGTCAAGCGGTTAAGACACGGCCCTTTCACGGCTGTAACATGGGTTCGATTCCCGTACGGGTCATGAATAAAATCCCTGATCTTAGGATCAGGGATTTTTTCATGCAACCCGTACGAGGAATCGAAGGAACACGGCCGCCCGCAGGCGGCAAAAAAGAGCCCAGTGGGCTCTTTTTTAGTGTTCGGGTCCCATCCTGTAGGAATGTCTAATGTGGTGGCTGTTTCATGCAACCCGTACGAGGAATCGAAGGAACACGGCCGCCCGCAGGCGGCAAAAAAGAGCCCAGTGGGCTCTTTTTTAGTGCCCCGGGTTGCGGCTCCCAGCATCCGCGCGTGCCTTGGGCGGCACTTGCGTCTTGCTGGCCGCTGCCCCAACAACTCCTCCCTGCATCGGCCACTGGCCGTGGTCGTCGTTGTTGCAGGTCCCATCCTGTAGGAATGTCTACCGTGGTAGCTGCCGCTGCATTGCGCAAGGGCGTTTTTAATTTGACCCGCACGGGAATTGTAGCTGAGCTGACCGCCGCCAGCGAGCAAAGACTTCCCCCGGTCGGGGGAAGATGTCGCATAGCGACAAAAAGGGGAGTACAGGGAAGCGAAGCTGGAGCCGTGGTCAGCGGGATGCGAACGCCGCTCCAAGGCGTGAAGCATACGCTGGGAACCATCCGCGAGGATGAGGACGCTGCCGCCGCCATCGGCATCAACCCCACCAAGTACAAGGTCATTGCCGTTGTCATTTCGGCCATCATTGCCGGTCTGGTCGGCTTCTTTTACGTCAGCTACATCCGCTACATCGACCCCGATATTATGATCCAGTCCAAGTCCACTGAGATCGTGCTGCCGGCAGTCGTGGGCGGCGCTGCCTACATCGAAGGCCCGCTGATCGGCGGCCTCATCATGATCCCGCTGAGCGAACTGCTGCGTGCAAACTTTGCCGCCATCCTGCCCGGCATCAACATGCTGATGTACGCCATCGTGCTGATCGTGGTCATCCGCTTCCGTCCGTCCGGTATTCTGGGCTGGTACATGAACTCGAAGGTCAAGACCTTCATCGATGAAAAGATCCTCAAAAAGCCGTCTCTGGACGTGCTGGAAGAGTATGAGCTGATGGCAGACAAGGGAGGAAAGTAATCATGGCAGAAAAGCCTATTATTGAAGTCCAGGGCCTGACCAAGCGGTTCAAGGGTCTGACCGCCGTGCATGATGTTTCTTTCTCGGTGGAGAAAGGCTCCATCACCGGCATGATCGGCCCCAACGGTGCTGGTAAATCCACCACCTTCAACATGATCTGCGGCTACTACCCGCCCACCGAAGGCAAGATCTTCTACAATGGTGAGGACATCACCAACAAAAAGGCGTATGAGTACACCAACATGAAAATCGCCCGCACCTTCCAGATCATGAAACCTCTGAAGAACCTGAGCGTTCTGGATAACGTCACCGCCGCCGCCTACTTCGGCCACGCCGGTGCAAAGAGCGAAAAAGAGGCCAAGGAGCGCGCCATGGAGGTGCTGCACTTCACCGGCCTGTACGAAAAGCGTCATGTGATCTCCAAGGACATGGGCACGCCGGACCAGAAGCGTCTGGAGATGGCCCGCGCTCTGGCCACCAAGCCCGAAGTGCTGTTTCTGGACGAGAACATGGCAGGCTTGAACCCGGCTGAGACCGAAGAGGCCATCCAGCTGATCCGCAAGATCAACGAGTCCGGTGTCACCATCCTGCTCATCGAGCACATCATGAAGGCGGTCGTGAGCCTGTGCGAGAAGATCATCGTCCTTCACCACGGCGAAAAGATCGCTGAGGGCACGCCCGAGCAGGTCATGAACGATCCTTACGTCATGGAGGTGTATCTGGGCACCAAAAAGGAGGGCGCAAGTGCTTAAAGTTGAAGGTCTGAACGCCGGTTACGGCTCTGTGAACATCCTGTGGGACATCGGCTTTGAGGTGAAGGACGGCGAGATCGTTGCCATTCTGGGATCCAACGGTGCCGGTAAGACCACCATGGTGCGCACCATCACAGGCATGGTCAAGGCCAGCTCCGGCAAGGTGGAGTTCAACGGAGAGGACCTCTCCGGCAAGAGCTCCCGCGTTATTCTGGACAGCGGCATCGTGCAGGTGCCGGAAGGCCGTCAGCTCTTTACCGAGATGACCGTGCTGGAAAATCTGGAGCTGGGCGCATTCAATAAGGAGACCAAGGCACATTTTGCAGAAAATCTGGAAAAGTGCTATAACTGGTTCCCCAAACTGCGCGAGCGCGCAAAACAGGCTGCCGGCACTCTGTCCGGCGGCGAGCAGCAGATGGTGGCCGTGGCCCGTGCGCTGATCGGTATGCCCAAGCTGCTGATCCTGGACGAGCCCAGTCTGGGCCTTGCCCCCAACATCGTGGACGACATTCTGGAAGTGGCCAAGACCATGGTGAAGAATGACGGCATCTCGGTGCTGCTGGTGGAGCAGGATATCACCAAAGCCCTTGCAGCGGCTGACCGCGGCTATGTTATTGAGAATGGCCGCGTGGCACTGGAAGGAACCGCCGCCGAGCTTTCGGCAAACGAGCACGTCAAGAAGGCGTACCTCGGCATCTGATTTTGGAAACTGGATGTCCGGCGGGCACTACTTCACACGGTGCGGCGGGGCATCTCGGATTAACAAGCTGTTTTTTACAAACAGAATTGGAGGACAATTATGAAAAAGATCTCTCGTAGAAGCTTCCTGAAGGCATCCGCTGTTCTGGGCAGCGCAGCTGCTCTGACCGCCTGCGGCGGCTCTTCCGCTTCCACCAGCACTGCTCCCGCAGCATCCGGCAGCACCGCAGCTGCTCCCTCCGGCGACACCATCAAGATCGGTACCATCTACGCAATGTCCGGCGGCAACGCAGCCATCGGCGAGAACATCCTGCGCGGCATCGACTTCGCAGTGGATGAGATCAACAAGGCAGGCGGCGTGAACGGCCAGATGCTGGAAGTCGTCCGCGGCGACCACGCAGGCGACGCAGCCACCGGTAAGTCTGAGGCAGAGCGCCTGATCACTCAGGAAGGTGTCAACGTCATTATGGGCTGCCATATGTCCGTTGTTACCGAGGTCGTGGCTCAGGTCTGCCAGCAGTACGGCATCCCCATGATCACCGCTATCTCCACGCTGGACCGTCTGACCGACGAGGACCACAAGGACTACGATTACTTCTTCCGTCTGTGCCCGCTGAACTCCGTCTACGTGGAAGATATGCTGAAGTATCTGCAGGACTCCAAGGAGCAGACCGGCAACGAGATCAAGAAGGTCGCCATCTTCACCGATAAGGCTGCCATCGGTCAGGAGCTGATCCGCTGCGTCAACCTGTTCGCACCCGATTACGGTCTGGATGTTGTGGCCGAAGTGGACTACAGCTCCAACGCTACCGACCTGTCCTCTCAGGTCCTGGCTCTGAAGCAGGCTGATCCCGATGCCATCCTGTGCGACTCCTACATCGGCGACGCGACTCTGTTCGTCCAGACCCTGAAGGAGCAGAACTACAAGCCCAAGATGATCGTTGCCAAGGCAAACGGCTTCACCGATCCTTCCTTCATCCCCAATCTGGGCGCATCCGCAAACGGCGTGGCTTCTGTTGTCGAGTTCAACCCCGACCTGACCAACGGCGTGGAGATCAACGAGGACTTCAAGAAGGTCTACAACGTCAACATGAACGGCCACTCTGCTGAGTCCTACACCGTTGTGTGGCTGTTCAAGACCGCCATCGAGAAGGCCGGCTCCACCGACGGTGCTGCCGTCCGCGACGCTCTGGCAGAGCTGTCCATCGACGGTGCATTCGAGGGCGGCCGCAAGATCGTTCTGCCCTACTCCAAGATCGAGTTCGCTCCCGAGTACGAGATCGGCGGCGCAAAGCACTACCGTGACAACACCTACGCTTCTGTTGCTATCGCACAGGTGCAGGATCAGGAGTGGAAGACTGTCTGGCCCTTCGAGTTCGCTTCCTCCAAGATCCAGGAAGTCACTCTGGGCTGATAAAGTTACCCCGAAGAACACAAAAGGCGAGCCGTCCAATGGGCGGCTCGCCTTTTTGCGTCTTCAGTTGTTTTTGATGTAAGTAAAAATATCCTCTGGCACTGCCGCCAGTGCATCCGCACCGGCAGCGGTCAGTTCTGCGCGGCCCCGGAAGCCCCACAGCGCGCCCATGGCGGGCAGTCCGGCATTGTGTCCGGTGAGGATGTCCACATCGCTGTCGCCCACAAAAAGGGTGGCAGAGCGGTCTGCACCGATCTCGTCCATCAGCGCATACAGCCCGGCGGGGTTCGGTTTGGTGGGCACGCCGGGCCTGTTGCCGCGCACAGCGGCAAAGCGGCCTGTGCCGAAATAGTGGGCGATGATCTTGCCGCAGAGCGGGTCGGCCTTGTTGGAGAACACTGCGCACTGAACACCCTGTGCCCGCAGCTCGTCCAGCAGCTCCGGGATGCCGGGATAGGGGGCCGTCTTGTCCTCCTTGTGGGCGTCGTACCGGGCAGTGAATTCAGCCAGCGTGGCCGCCAGCTGCTCCGGCGTGCGGGCATTTTCCGGCGAAAAGCGCTCCACCAGCTTCGGGATGCCGTTGCCCACCATGTGCTTGAACTGTTCCACCGTAAAGGTGGGCCAGCCGTGCTGTGCACACACCCAGTTGCCTGCATCGGCAAGGTCGTCGATGGTGTTCAGAAGGGTGCCGTCCAGATCGAATAATACAGTTTTTATCACAGAAAAAGACTCCTTACAGTTTCAGAAAAGTAAAAAAGGCAGTTCGCTGCACTTTACGCTGCGCACCTTGCACTTCACCCCGCCCGGAAAGGTGAGGGTGAGGTTCGTGCGGTGCACCGCCGCGGCCCATGGCGACTGCAGGGCCGTCAGGGCCGGAACAGGGCAGAGCACGCAGATCTCGTGCAGATGGAAGCCGTGCTGCCAGCGCAGGGTCAGGCGGCCGTTTTGCAGCCAGATGCCCTCCCTGCGGTAGCCGACAGCCGCACCTGCAAGCAGGGCCGCAAACACAGCGGCGACCACCAGCAGCGGCACCGTGAGGGCGGGCAGGGTGTAGCGGGATACCGCTGTCAGCAGCAGGCACAGCCCGCAGGGGATGCCGGCAGGCAGAAAAAACGCCGGGATACTGCGGCCTGCGGTGTCCACCGGGGCTTTTGGCGGCAGGACAAAGCCGGGCAGCAGCTCCTGTAGAAAAGGGCCGTCCTCCCGCCAGACCAGCAACGGGATCTCCGGCTGGCAGCTGCCTGCTGTAACGAACACCGGGCAGCAGCCCAGCGCCCATGTGGCAGGCGAGCGGCGCAGGTCCGCATAGCTCAGATGTTCCAGCGCAAGGCGCATCTCATACCGGCGCACAAAGCCGCCCCTGCTGCCAAGGTGACTCTCGGTGCGCCACACGGTGTAATGGGCCGCATGGGCCGCACTGCGCACAAGGCTTGCGCAGAACAGCACACCGCCCAGCACCAGCAGCCATGCTGTGCCCATGGGCAGCCAGCGCGCCGCCCACGCCGCAATGCGGTTCAGGTGGGCAAAGGCCGCCGTCTGGGCATCCGGCGCATAGGGCCTGCTCTGTTTGATGGCCAGCGCCAGCAAAGCAAGGGTGGAAAGGCCGTTGGCACCCAGCACCGCAAAGGCCAGCTTTTCGCCGCCGCGCGGGGTGTGGGCCACAGCATCCCGGCGCGGCATCATGCGGTCAGCTAAAAACTGCGCGTTCTGCGCGCTCAAAAGCAGGGTCAGGGTGCGCTTCTGCCCGGCAGGGTACAGCACCACCCGGCTGGCACCGGCCAGCCGGTAGAGCAGGGGCCGCTCGATGGTGAGCGCTGCCAGCTGGCTGGCTTTCAGGCAGCGGTCCAGCCGCACGCCCAGCCGCCAGCGCACCCGCAGGGTTCCCTGTGCATCCACCCGCCAGCGGCCTGCGTGCAGCACGGCGGCGCTCACAGCGGCAAGCACTGTCAGCAGCGCCGCACCCTGCACCAGAGCCGTGCGCAGCGCCGCCCAGTTGCGGGCAAACAGCACCTGCAAAAGCGGCAGCAGGTAGAGCAGGATGGTCTTGCGCAGAAAATGCAGCACCGCAAACGGGTGGAAGCCGCGTTCGGTCATGGCGTTTCCTCCATCAGCACCGCGGCAAGGGCCTGCGCCTGCAGGGCATCCACGCCCGGCAGGAACAGCTGTACGCCCGGGCCGTGCACCACCAGCACGCTGCACCCGGCCAGCCACAGAAGCGGCGTGCGCAGGGTCCACACGCCAGTCACGGCCCGGCGGGGAAGCTGCCGTGTGATGGGAACGGCGATACCGGCCCGCACGGCAGTGTTCCGGGCGGTGAGCACTGCGGTAAAGCTGCAGGCTCTTGCCCACGCGGCGAACACAAGGCACGCCCACAGGGCACAGAAAATACACCCGGAAAACAGGCTCTGCCAGAACACAAAAGGCGCGCAGAACACGCCGGGAACAGCGGCCCAGACGCACAGCACGGCCCGGCCCTTGGGCGGGATGATCAGCGCCGTGCGCAGCAGGTCACGTTCGGTCATTTGCCGGAAAGGCCCCAGGCATCCATCAGCAGGTGCAGGGTGTCATCCTGCGTCAGGCAGAGGATGCGGTCCCATGGCAGCAGGGTGGTGTTGCCGTGGGGGATGATGAACTCCGCATCGCGGGTGATGCACACCAGAATGACGTCGCCCGGCATGGGAATGTCTTTGACCGCCTGCCCTGCAAACTTGAAGTTCTCCGGCAGCAAAATTTCGTTCAGGCTGGCAGTGCCGCCGCCCAGCGAGAGCAGCTGGCGGATGGTATCCGTCTCGATCTCGCGCTCAAGGATGTGGCTCAGGTTGTCGGTGCCGCACACTACGGTGTCCACGCCTAAGGTGTGCAGCAGCTCGCGATTCTTGGGGTTGGAGGCCCGGGCCACAGTGCGGTTCACGCCAAACTCCCGCTTTGCGATCTGGCAGGCCACAAGGTTGTTCTCGTCCGCACCGGTCACGGCCACAAAGGCATCGCAGCTGGCAACGTCGGCCGTGCGCATGGTGTCAAAGCTGATGGCATCGCCGCAGATCACCGGGATATCCAGCGAATCGGCCAGCGAACGGCACAGCATTTCCTGCGGTTCAATGATGGTCACTTTGTGGCGGTGGGCCAGCAGGCTCTGGGCCAGATACATGCCCACCTTGCCGCCGCCTGCGATACAAACTTTCATATGCTTCCCTCACTTTTTACTTTGCCAGTGCGCGGAACACCGATTGCTCGGTGAGCACCGTGGGGCAGATGGTGTCGATCTCGTAAGCCTTGTGGTACAGCACCTGCAGGTGCGGGTCGGACACGCGGCAGATCACCTTCTCACGGCGGAAGATGCTTTTTGCGATCTGTGCCGCCATCAGGTTTACCGAGTCGTCCTCGCTCACAGCGGCCACGGCATCGCAGCTGTCAATGCCGCCCTGCCGCAGAGTATCCGGGTCGGTGGGGTCGCCCACCAGAGCCGTGCCGCCAAAGCTGTAGTCGTCAAAGGCATCCAGACGCTTGAGCTGTTCGGGATCCTTTTCAATCAGCGAGATATCATGGCCGATGCGTTCCAGATCGCGGATGAGGGAAGCACCCACCTGGTCGCAGCCGATCACCAGAATATTCATATGGATTCACCTCGTTGTAGAATGGTTCAACAAAAATACCAAAAGTGTTTAAACTCTGTTTTGATTTGCGGATAAAATAGAAGGAAAAGGGTCTTTGCATCAGTATAACACATTTCCCAGCGCAGTAACAGCCTGCAGGGCAAAAGTGGCGGCGGGCGTAAAAATTTTCGCATTCTGCGTGCGTGCAGAGACATAGTATGGTATACTGGAAGAAAATAAGCTGCTGTGCCTTTGTGCACAAGGAGGGGTACTTACGTTTTTTGAGATCATCAAAGCCATCCTGATGGGCATTGTGGAGGGCATTACCGAGTGGCTTCCCATTTCGTCCACCGGTCATATGATCCTGCTGGAACAGATCATCAAATTCAACGCAAGCGAAGAGTTCATGTCCATGTTCCGTGTGGTCATTCAGCTGGGTGCCATCATGGCCGTGGTGGTGCTGTTCTGGGGCAAGCTGTGGCCCTTTGGCATGAAGCAGGGCAGAGTCATTTCCAAGCCCAGCGTGTGGAGCCTGTGGTTCAAGGTGGTAGCGGCCACGATCCCGGTGCTCATCATCAGCCCGCTGGACGACTGGATGGAAGCTCACTTCTACAATTACATCACGGTTGCCGCGATGCTCATTCTGTATGGCGCGCTGTTCTTTGTTGTGGAGAACCGCCGCGCCGCGCCGCACGTGAGCCGGCTGGAGCAGATCACCTACCGCGATGCCATCATCATTGGCCTGTGGCAGTGTCTGGCCATCATTCCGGGCACCTCCCGCTCTGGTGCCACCATCGTGGGCGGCCTGCTGCTGGGCCTGTCCCGCGCCTGTGTGGCAGAGTTCACCTTCTATCTGGCCATTCCGGTCATGGCGGGCGCATCCCTGCTCAAGGTGGTCAAGTTCGTTGTCGGCGGTTCTGTGATGACCGGCACCGAGGTGGCTGTGCTGGCAGTGGGCTGTGTGGTGGCCTTTGGCATGAGCCTTGCCGCCATCCGCTTCCTGATGGATTACGTCAAGCGCCACGATTTCAAGTTCTTTGGTGCCTACCGCATCGTGCTGGGCATCATCGTGCTGGCAGTGGCGGCTGCGACGGCAATCTTCTGATTTGGAATGCTTTCCGCACAGAGCGCATTCGTGTGGGGCGGGCTTCATGCCTTTTGCAAGATGCATCGCCGCCGGGGATGTTCTCTTTTGCGTGCCAAAAGAGAACCAGAAAAGCACCCGCTACTTTCGAGGCGCGGGAGGCACGAACTAGGGGCTGCTCGCCCCTAGTGACCCCAAAGCTGTTGGGCTCCATACAAAAAATCCAAGCCGCTCCGCTAAAGGATTTTTTGTGTTCCGCCGATTTTGAGTCGCTTGCGCGACGCGCCGTGCGGGCAAGTTTGTGCTCCGTCTGCTACGCGAACGCTTCCGCAGGAAGCCGGCGCTGCAAGATGCCGCTGACTGCTACGACTCTTTCCCGTGAAAATTGAAAGCCGGAAATCCGCAGATTTCCGGCTTTCATTACTTATGAAATAATAATTCTGCTAAATACGGCCAGAGCATCAGCGGAGGCCATTTTGATCGTGGGACGTGGAGGGTGTGCCCGCCGCCCTTTACGACAGCACTTTTTCTTTGCAAAAAGATGTGCTATACTACAAAACAAGAGAGTATGCGGCAGCGTGCCGTGCAAACAAAATGGAGGAAACTGCTATGGAAGCATCCAAGGTCTATTATACAGATTTCCGCTGTCCCGTGGGCACCAGCCTGCTGGACAAGCTGCGCCGCGTGTGCATCGCCGCCGGGATCAAGGATATTGATATGGATGGCAAATTCGTTGCCATCAAGATGCATTTCGGTGAGCTGGGCAATCTGGCATTCCTGCGCCCCAACTACGCCAAGGTGGTGGCCGACCTGTGCAAGGAGCAGGGCGGTCTGCCGTTTCTGACCGACTGCAACACCCTGTATCCGGGCAGCCGCAAGAACGCACTGGAGCACCTCACCTGCGCCCAGCTGAACGGCTTCTGGCCCATGACCACCGGCTGTCAGGTCATCATTGCGGACGGCCTGCGCGGCACCGATGAAGCAGAAGTTCCGGTGCCGAACGGCGAATACTGCAAGACGGCAAAGATCGGCCGCGCCATCATGGATGCAGATATCTTTATCAGCCTGACCCATTTCAAGGGCCACGAATCCACCGGTTTCGGCGGTACTCTCAAGAACATCGGCATGGGCTGCGGCTCCCGCGCGGGCAAGATGATACAGCACGCCGCCGGACACCCGGAGGTGCAGCAGAGCCTGTGCCGCGGCTGCCACCGCTGCGCGAAGGAGTGCGGCTCCGATGCCATCACCTACGATGCAAACAACAAGGCCGTCATTGACCAGACCAAGTGCAAGGGCTGCGGCCGCTGCATCGGTGCCTGCAACTTTGACGCTATCTATTCCCAGTGCGACAGCGCCAATGAGATGCTGGACCGCAAGATGGCCGAGTATGCGGCTGCCGTGTGCGCCGGCCGTCCCTGCTTCCATGTTTCTCTGGTGCAGGACATCAGCCCCAACTGCGACTGCCACTGCGAGAACGATGCACCCATCCTGCCGGATATCGGCATCTTTGCATCCTTTGATCCGGTGGCGCTGGATCAGGCCTGCGCCGATGCCTGCCTGAATGCCCAGCCGCTGCCGAACAGCCAGCTGGGCCAGAACCTTGCAAAGCCCGGCTGGAACTGCCACCACGACAACTTCAAGGATTCCAATCCCAATATCGAGTGGAAGGCCACGCTGGATCAGGCCGAGAAGATCGGCATGGGCACCCGCCAGTATGTGCTGAAGAAGGTCTGATGCCGCAGGCGACCCCGGCATTTTCCGCAAAAACGAAAAGAAGCTGACCAGCCCGGTCAGCTTCTTTTTATGTTGGGTTCACTGGCCCACTGCGGGCACGCAGTCGTCCAGCACGGTCTGCAGGGCCTGCCAGTTCTTCAGGGTGCAGCCGGGCAGGGTGTCCGGGTCAAGGCCGGCATCCTCAATGCGGCCAGCCATGCTGTCCTTGTCGCTCAAAAGGCTCAGCGCGTCCGGCTCGATCATCGTCCAGGCCTCGGCAAAGCTTTCCTGCTCATCAGCGTCCAGCGTGTCATACCAGCTGTAGAAAGCTTCCTGCACGGCTTCCGGGGTGCGGGAGGCAAGGCGGGCGTTTTCTGCCCACTGCAGCAGGGATGCCGCTGCGATCACCGATTTGAGCGAGCAGCCGGAAACACCCGGCCCCCAGCCCAGACAAGGCTCAAAGGCGGCAGCGGTGCCGGTGATGGAGAAGATGGAGTTCTCGTCAAAATCGCCGGGGTTCAGGCCGGAGGTGTCGGCCCGGGTGGTGGAATCAGGCAGGTCTTCGCCGGAAGCAGCGGAGCTTGCAGAACTGCTGGCAGAGCTTGGCGCTTCAGAACTGCTGGCGGTTGAGCCGCCGCAGCCTGCCAGAATGCTGCAAGCCAGCGCTGCGCAGAGCAGCAGCGAGAGGATGCGGGTATATCTCAATTTCATAGTAGTGTCCTCCTTGAGCGGTGCCGCAGCCGGGCCGCAGCACTTCAAAACGATACACCCTAAGTATACGTTCTGCCGCGGCGGTTGTCAATCGGACAGCGCAGAACGAATTTCAAGCGGGAAATATGCACCCTGCACAAAGAAAAAACGCATTTTTGGGAACTTTGCATTCTTGACATTTTTTGCAAAAATCGGTTGACTACAAGTATAGTGTCTGCCCACGTCAGCCGGAAAGGAAGGAAACGCCCATGAAGCACCGCATCACAGCCGCATTGGAGCGGTTCTCCCGCGCAATGCTGGCACCGCTGAGCTATCTTTCGGCGGCGGGCCTGCTGCTGGTGGTGGGCGCACTGCTCACCAGTGCGCCGCTGGCCGGGGTGCTGCCCTTTTTGCGGTGGGAGCCGGTGCAGCTGGCGGGCAGGATCCTTTACAAATGCCTCACGGCGGTCATTTCAAATCTGAGCGTGCTGTTCTGCACCGGTCTTGCGGCGGCGCTGGCAAAGCGGGAAAAGCATCAGGCGGCGTTCATCGCCCTGATGAGCTATCTTGTCTACCTGACAGCGGGCAATGTAACGCTGACCGAGTTGGGCCTGCTGGCGCAGCCGGATGCGCTTACCGGCCTGTACAGCGCAGGCCAGACCATGGTGCTGGGCATCCAGACTGTGGACACCGGCGTGTTCGGCGGCATTCTGCTGGGCCTGCTCACCGCCTTTGTGTATGACCGCACCTGCGAAAAAGCCCACCGCGGCATTCTGGGCGGTGTGTTCTCCGGTGTGCGGTGGTCCTTTGCCTGCATGGCGGCACTGGCGGCGGTGCTGGGCTCTGGGGCCTGCTTTGTCTGGCCGCCTATCCAGAAGGCCATTGCGGCCGTCACCGGCTTCATTGCCGCTTCCGGCAATATCGGGTTGTTTTTGTACGGCTTTCTGGAACGGCTGCTCATCCCTACAGGACTGCATCATCTGGTGTATATGCCGTTCCAGTTCTCGCAGCTGGGCGGTCAGCTTATGGTGGGCAGCGTCACCTATACCGGTGCCTATGTGGTCATGATGACCGAATATAACCTCGGCCTGCCGTTTTCGGATGGCATCGTGTGGATGTACACCGGCTTTACCAAGACCTTCGGCTACTTTGGCATTGTGGCGGCATTCATCTTCTGTGCCCGGCGGGGCAGCCGCAAAAAGACTGCCCTTCAGCTGCTGCCGCTGGCCTTTACGGCATCGCTGGCTTCCATTACGGAGCCGCTGGATTTTCTGTTCTGCTTCTCGGCACCGGTTTTGTGGCTGGCGCACGCAGCCATCTCCGGCAGCTTCATCGTGCTGCTGCACCTGTGCGGAGTCACGGCGTTTACCTCGAACCTTCTGGGGTCGCTTGTGATGAACCTTTCCGCTGGTGCGGCCTGCACGAACTACCCGGTGCTGTATCTGCTGGGCCTTGCCCAGATCGCGGTGTATTTTGTAGTGTTCACTGTGCTCATCAAGGCGCTGGACCTGCCCACACCGGGCCGCCGCCCGGAAGAGCCGTCCCGGCCGGAAAAGGCCCTGCCGCTGGACGAGCAGGGAATAGAAAAGCTCATTGCAGCCTTTGGCGGGCGGGAGAACATCCGCACGGTGGACAACTGCTTTACCCGCCTGCGTGTCACGGTGAACGACCCGGCCTTCGTCAAGGAGCAGGCCCTGAAAGCCCTGCCCTGCAGCGGTGTGGTGCAAAGCGGCTGCGATGTGCAGATCGTGTACGGCATCCGCGCGCCGGAGGTGCGGCAGGCGGTGGAGCGGCGGCTGAACAGGGTGGTCTGTTGACCTTTGGCAGAGGGGCAACTATAATAGGGCAAGAACGGCTTCCCGCGCAGAGCGAAAGGATTTTTTGTGTTCCGCCGATTTATAGTCGCTGCGCGACGGCGATAAGCCGACAGCAGCAACATGCCGTTTCCCGTTACGACTTTTCCCGTGAAAAAGTAACTCCGAAACGACCGCAGTCGTTTCGGAGTTACAAATTTAAAAATAATATTTCCGCTGATATTGCCAAAGCGAACGCGTCGGCAATTTTAAATCGTCCGGCGGCTGAAAGGATACACATGCAAGAACAAGCAGTTTTTACGCAGAAAACAGAGCCTGTGCCGCCAACCGGCCGCTTTGCCCCCAGCCCCAGCGGGCGGCTGCATCTTGGCAATCTGGCCTGCAGCCTGCTGGCGTGGCTCAGCGCAAAAAGTCAGGGCGGGCGCATCGTGCTGCGCATTGAGGATCTGGATGCCGAGCGCTGCCCGCGCATCTATGCTGACCTGCTGGAACAGGATCTGGACTGGCTGGGCCTTGCGTGGGACGAGGGCGGCAGCACCGGCGGGCCGAACGGCCCCTATTACCAGAGTGAGTGCGCGGAGATCTACACCGCAAGCTACAAAAAGCTGGAAGAGCGCGGCCTTGTGTACCCGTGTTTTTGCTCCCGCGCCCAGCTGCACGCGGCCAGCGCGCCCCATACCTCGGACGGCAACGTGGTCTATCCGGGCACCTGCCGCGGCCTGACCGCTGCCGAAATTGAGGAAAAACGCAAAAAGAAGGCCCCTGCCTACCGTCTGATGGTGCCGGACGAGGACATCACATTTGTGGATGGCTGCATGGGCCCGCACACCGAAAATCTTTTGCATGACTGCGGTGACTTCTACCTGCGCCGGGCGGATGGCGTGTTCGCCTATCAGCTGGCCGTGGTGGTGGACGATGCCCGCATGGGCGTTACCGAAGTGGTGCGCGGTTCAGACCTGCTTTCGTCCACGGCACGGCAGTTGTATTTGTACCGCCTGCTGGGCCTGCAGGCACCGGGGTTTGCCCACTGCCCGCTGCTGCTGGCCCCGGATGGGCGGCGGCTCTCCAAGCGCGACGGCGACCAGAGTCTGGAAAACCTGCGGGAAAAGTATACCGCGCAGGAGATCGTGGGCAAGCTTGCCTACGCCTACGGCCTGCAGCCGGAGCCTGCGCCCCGCACACCGGAAAGCCTGATCAAAGACTTTTCCTGGGCAAAGGTGCCAAAGCAGGATGTCTGCCTGCCGGAGGATCTGTTCTGAACAAAAAAAGATGCGCTGTCTCCCGATGACAGCGCATCTTTTTTTTATAGAGATTCAGATGCGGCGCATCTGCGGCAGATCGTTGGTGTCCATCATACGGCTGAACGCAGTATCCAGTGCCAGCGCCAGCAAAGCGCCCAGCGCTGCATCGATGCAGCTGTGCTGCTTGAGCAGCATGGTGGAGCATACAATGGAGATGCACAGCACATCAGCGGCCGGGCGCATCCAGCGGAACCGGGGCTGCTCAAAGATGCGGCAGCGGTGATAGGCCAGCATCAGCGTGACCGAGTTGAACACATGGATGGACGGGCAGACATTGATGGGTGTGTCGGTGCGGTACAGGAACCGCACCGCACGGGCGAAGATGTCTGTGCCCGGCACATAGCAGGGGCGCAGATTCAGCCCGGTGGGCAGGATCACGTAGCAGGCCAGCGCAATGGTCATACCGCTGAACAGCGGCATACACAGCCGCCAGAAGTCCTCCCGGGGTGCCTTCCACAGAAGGAAGAACAGGGTGAACGGGATCCACGGAAACCATGCAAAATAGGGGATGACCGCATATTTGCAGAAGGGAATCAGATCGTCCAGCCGACAGTGCACGAGGATGTGCGGCATATGGATCTGGGTGTTCAGGAAATTGAATGCGGAAAGATAAAGTATGAGATACAGCGCCATGAAGCAAAGCGGATGGCGCGAAAACCAACTGCGTTTCATTGAAAAAGCCTCCTTTTTGCAGAAGTGAAAGCTCTTAGCACTGTGAAATTATACGCCGGGAATGTGACAAAAACAAGAACGAAAGCAGACAACATTGCTGAAAAACAAATAAATTATTTGTGCGTATTGCGTAAAAAAGAGCCTGCCTTCGCGGCAGGCTCTTATAAAATGCAGAGGAAAGATTCAGATGACCTGCTGTTCCAGCCACTTGCCGCGCACGAAGCGTACAAAGAAGCACAGGGAGCGGAACGCCCAGTCCAGATACATGCCCATCCAGATGGCCAGCAGGCCGCCGTGGAAGGCCAGCACACACAGGTAGCAGAAGCCCACCCGGAAGGCCCACATGGACACGATGCTCACGGTCATGGTAAAGCGGGCATCGCCTGCCGCACGCAGGATGTTGGGCATGGTAAAGCTGGAAGGCCAGATGAACAGCGAAACGATGTTGAACCACACCATCACTTCCAGCGCCATGGCGTAGGCTTCCGGCGAGAGGCTGAACAGGCCCAGTGCAAATTTGTTGGCAAACAGGAAGGCCGAAAGGTTCATGAACCATGCGCCGCAGTAGGCAAACAGCATCAGGCGGCGGGAGTAATACACGGCCTGATCTTTTTCGCCTGCGCCAAGGCACTGGCCCACCACGGTCAGCGCAGCCATGCCCACGGCGTTGGCCGGGATGTTCAAAAAGGTGGTGGTGGTGTTTGCCACGGCGTTGGCCGCAATGGCGGCGGTGCCCAGAGTGGAGGTCAGGCTGGAAACGGACAGCTTGCCGATCTGGAACATGCCGTTTTCAATACCGGCAGGGATGCCCACCCGCAGGATCTGCTGGATGAGCCGTGCCTTCGGGGCAAGGGCCTGCAGGCCGTCCACCCGCAGCGGGCAGGCGGGCCGCTGCAGCAGGTACAGCACAGCCACGCAGGCAATGGCGCGGGACACAAGGCTGGCCAGTGCGGCACCCATCACGCCCATTTTGAAGCCGTAGATCAGCACGGCGTTGCCGCCAATGTTCACCACATTCATTACAAGGCTGGACATCATGCTGATCTTGCTGTTGCCCTGCGCCCGGAACAGGGCCGCACCGGCGTTGTACAGGCCGATGAACGGGTAGCTCAGGGCCGAGAGCAGGAAGTAGGTCTCGGCATAGCGCATCACGTCCACGTCGATGGAGCCGAAGATGCCGCGCAGGATGGCATGGCGGCCCGCCACCACAACGGCGGCCACCAGCAGGCTGAAGCTGGACAGGATGAACAGGATCTGCGCCGCTGCATTCTTGGCATCCTTTGGCTCCTGCCGGCCGATGTACTGGCTGGTGACCACCGCGCCGCCGGTGGCAAGGGCGCTCATGATCTGGATCATCAGGGTGTTGAAGCTGTCCACAAGGCTCACGCCGGAAACAGCGGCTTCCCCCACCGAGGAGACCATCAGCGTGTCGGCCAGACCGATGGTCACGCTGAGCGCCTGCTCTGCGATCAGCGGCAGCAGCAGGGCAATGAGCTGCTGCCGGGTGAACAGCGGCGGCTTATGGAACGCGGGCGTTTTGGTTGCTGTCATAGGTTCCTCCGTAACGGTGACAAGATACACTTGGATACATGACCTATATCATACAGCAGAGCGCGCAGAATTACAAGAGAAAATCTTCTGTCAGGAAAATTCCTGACTGGGGGTCAGGCTGGTGCCGTAATATACGATATAATCATACGGGACGGTCGGCCCGAACACCGTCTTGTCTGGGTACTTCCTCAGCATGTCCGCTTTCAGGTCGGCCGGGGTCTCGGGCACACCGGCGCAGAGCGTATCGGAGCACACGGCATTCCAGAGGCCCGCAGAGAACGAGGTGCAGTTGTAAATGACCGACCAGTGGTCTGCGTTGGCCAATGCCTGATTTACAGTGTCTAGCTGGCTCTGGTCCAGTGAGACCTGAATGCCGTAAAGATTCTGATAGTAAGAAGCGTTCAGGTAATATTTGTAGTAGCCCTCCAGATTGTACCAGATGCCGGAATGCTCGCAGCGGTTGCCGCGGGTGCTTACGGTGATGGACGTATCCGGCGCAATGAGCAGTCCGCCCACATTGATATCCTGCTCCGAGACATTGGTGATGGTGAGGAAGCTGTGTCCGCTGGTGTTGAGGGGAACATCGCCGTGGTCATCGGCGCGGGCAAAAAGCCGCAGCACCGCAACGGCTCCCTCGGCAGGGGCATCACCGTAGGCCTGCGCAGGGGACTTGTGGTCTGCCTGCGCAAAGTGGTACGGCCCGCCAAAGTTGGTGGTAAAGCCAACGACATTGCGCATCAGGTCGGCAGAACCGGTGACGTCTGTTACCACCTTATCCTCTTTTGAGGCGGGCTGTGCGGCCTTGGGTTCCTGTGCGTAGGCGGGCAGGGCGCACAGGCAGGCCAGCAGCACGCAGCAGGAGAGGATGCGGAAAAACTGTTTTTTCATAGATGCCTCCATTTGTGTTTTTTTTCAGGTAAAGCTTACCGTTTTTTGCAGGGTCTGTCAAGGAATGCGGCAGGCGGAAAAGCCGCGCCGCAGCGTGTTTGTTCCACTTTACCCGTGCAGGCAATTGTGATAAAATAAACCTGAGGTGCACCGCGCTTTGCAGGAGAGGGGAGTGCACTGTGGTAAATGAGATAAGAAATAAAAGGTAAATCAGAACCCAAAGGGGGAACAATATGCCAAAAGCAGCCCATAAGGTGGTCGTGATCGGCCACCGCAACCCGGATACCGATTCCATCTGCTCGGCCATTGCCTATGCAGAGTTGAAAAACAAGACCAGTGATCTGGTCTGTGAGCCCCGCCGTGCAGGCAAAATGAATCAGGAGACCGAGTTTGTGCTCAAAAAGTTCGGGGTAAAGCCCCCGCGCATGTGCACGGACGTGAACCCGAAGATCCGCGATGTGGACTACCGCGAGATGCCCGGCATCCCCGGCTCCACCAGCCTGCGCAAGGCGTGGGAGATCATGCGTGACAAGCAGATCGACACCCTGCCGGTCACCAGCCCGGACAACGAGCTGGAGGGCGTGATCACGGTCAAGGACATTGCCACCGCCAACATGGACGTGTTCGACACCGGCATCCTGGCCAAGAGCCAGACTACCTACCGCAATATTTTGGAAACGCTGGGCGGCACCATGGTGGTGGGCCGCGAGGACGACGTGTGCACCACCGGCCACATCCGCATCGGCACCGCCACGCCCGAAATGCTGGAAAATACCGTGGAAAAAGGCGACATCGTCATCCTGACCAACCGCTACGAAAGCCAGCTGTGCGCCATTGAAAAAGAAGCGTCGCTGCTCATCATCTGCAACGGCTCCAAGGTGGGCCGCACCATCCAGCGCATTGCCGAGGAAATGGGCGTGGCCATCATGTCGGCCCCGGTGGACACCTACGCCGCCGGTAAGCTGATCAGCCAGTGCGCTCCCATCTCCTACTATATGACCCGCAGCGACATCATGAAGTTCACCCTCGTCACCCCGGTGGCAGACGTCACCCGCGTGATGGCCAAGGTGCGCCACCGCTATTTCCCCATCCTCGACGAGGACGGCAAATACTGCGGCATGGTCAGCCGCCGCAACATCATCAATCTGCAAAAACGCCGCATCATCCTGGTGGACCACAACGAGGCCACCCAGGCCGTGGAGGGCTTCGATCAGGCCGAAATTCTGGAGATCATCGATCACCACCGCATCGGCAGTCTGGAGACCAGCGGCCCGGTGTACTTCCGCAACCAGCCGGTGGGCTGCACTGCCACCATCATCACCCAGATGTACGACGAGAACGGTATGGAGATCCCGCCGCAGATCGCAGGCCTTCTGCTGGCGGCCATCCTTTCGGATACGCTGGTGTTCCGCAGCCCCACCTGCACCCCGCTGGACGAGGCCCTTGCAAAGCGTCTGGCAAAAATTGCCGGTGTGGACATCGACGAGTTTGCCAGCGAGATGTTTGAAGCAGGCGAAAAGCTGGACGGCAAGACCGCCGAGGAGGTGTTCCTGCAGGACTTCAAGGTGTTCATGTGCGGTGATATCCGCTTTGGCGTGGCACAGGGCAGCTACATGACCCGCAAGAACCTGCTTGCCGCCGAAGCGCTGCTGCAGCCCTATCTGGAAGAAGCCCGCAACAAGCAGAACGTGGAGGATATCTACATGCTGCTCACCGACGTGCCCAAGGAGGAGAGCGTGGTCATCAGCGATGGCCGCTATGCTTCCGAGGTGCTCTCGGACGGCTTTGAGACCCAGCCTGCCGAGGACGGCAGCTTTACCCTGCCCGGTGTGGTGAGCCGCAAAAAGCAGTTCATCCCGGCGCTGATGACCGCCTATCAGGAGCTGTAAGATGTTTGATTTTCTGCATAAAAAAGCACAGGATGCCACGCCGCCCGCCCTGCCGGAAGGCACTGTGCGCCGCCGCTATTCCATCGAAGGGCAGGTGCAGGGGGTGGGCTTCCGCTACCGCGCCCGCTATGCGGCCCAGACGCTGGAACTGACCGGCTGGGTGGAGAACGAGGACGACGGCAGTGTGACGCTGGAAGTGCAGGGCGACCCGGAAAAGTTCCTGCGGCTGTTCGCCATGATCCAGAAAAGCGATTACATCCAGATCACCGGCATCCGCCAGAAGGATCTGCCGCCCGACCCATGGGAGCGGGGCTTCTCGGTAAAAGGGTATTGATCTGAACTGCAAACAAAAAAGCTGACGCGAAAGCGTCAGCTTTTTTGCTCTTTCTAAATTTATCAACCTGCTGTTTTCAGCGGGGAATTTTCTGTCCAGATGGTGCCGTCCAGCAGCCGGGTCACAGCCAGAGTGCCGTTTGCGGAAACACGGGCCGGGTCCAGCGCGTAGAAATCGCTCTCCTTCAGGTTCGCGGGGTCTGCATCCGCACGGATGCCCACCACGCAGACCCAGTGGCCATAGGCGGCGCTGGTGGCGATGTGCGGGTAATTGACCTTGTTCCAGCCGGAACTGGTCAGGTGGTATTCATAGCTGGAGGTGCGGTTCGTGTGCCGTTTTACGCCGCTCACCGCAGTGTTTTTCAGATGCACGATCACCGGCTTCCCGGCGGAAAGCTCGGTGTAAAGCTTCTGCAGGCACTCGGACAGGCTGCCGGAATAACCGTAGTAGCCGCCTGCCGACCAGACCGCACCGTTTGACCACATGCCGCTGCCGGAGGAAACCTTTCCATCCAGAATGGTGCGTGCATAGCGCAAGGCGTACCAGCTGCATTTGCCGGAGGTCTGGTTGCCGATGGAAAGGATCTGGCTGGTGCTGAAGTCCAGCATCCGGATGCCGTGCGTTTCCTGCAGGGCAGCTGCGTGTGCGTGGGGAACGGCCAGAGCCAGCACAAGGCACAGCGCCAGAACTGCCGCCGCCAGCCGCTGTGCCGCGCGGGCGGGACAGTGTTGCATATTGAGCCACATCCTTTGTTTTTTCTACGACCTTATTTTACCATGCAAAAATGGTAGAATTGTGTAAAATCGTAATTTTTTGAAAGGATTCTGAAAGATGGATCGAAGATGGATCGGAACACAACATCTGTTCAAACCGGGAAGGACTGTGCCCCGGAAAAGAACAGCATGGAGCTTCCGGCTGGAAGAAGATTTTCCGGCACGGTAAAGAACCTTTGCGAAATAAGGACAGTGTATCTCAATACTGCAACAAAAAAGTCGCTGTTTCATTGATTTTGAACGAAAATGTTTCGGAAACTTTATGCATCTTCTCGATTGACAAAACCAACTGCTGTCGGATAAAATAAGGCCAGAACGACACCCGTTCTGTAGTGCGAAAAAACAGCACTGAAATGAGACAAATCAACAAAATCTTGAAATGACAGGAGGCGCTTTACAATGAAAAAGCTGAAGAAATTTGCTGCCCTGCTTCTGGTGGGTGTGATGGCTCTGGCCCTGCTGACGGCCTGCGGCGGTGGCGGCGGCCCAACCGAAGAGCAGAAAGTACTGGCCCAGATCAGTCAGGAGAAGGGCGTCCAGGCGACCAATGACACAGAACTCCGCGCAATAGCGGAGGGACACTTGAACATGGACCGCAAGAATCTGGATGCTAAGTTCAAGGTTGCTGGCTATACTGGCGCATTCCAGTTCCATCCGAATGATAAGGTGGGAAATGACCGGGTTATTACCATCACCGCCCGGTATGACTACAAGGACACCCTTCTGAACAAGGTACTGAAGAAAATCTCGGAGTACGTTGACACGAATCATAATGTCACGGTGAACCAGAACGGCGACTGGTCGAATATAGGCGTTGTGGTCATGGGCAACAACGAGCAGAGCTACATTGGTATTTCCATCCGCATCAAGAATATCTATAAGTAAAAATTCCTCACCCTTTCTCCCCGGAGCGTGGCTGCAAGGCCGCCCTTCGGGGCTTTTTTGCGTTTAGGGCAAACTCCCCCAGTCGCCTGCGGCGACAGCCCCCTCAAAGAGGGAGCCTTTCGCATCGGCAAAGCTTCCGGCTCAGGTGCAAAGCTTCCGGTTTCGCCAGAGCCTCCCTCACTGAGGGAGGTGGCAAACCCGCAGGGTTTGACGGAAGGAGTTCGCCCTGCCCCGGGGCTTTTTTGTGTTTGGGGACAATTGCCAAAAAGAAGGGCGGAATTTGGGCGATCTGCCTGTTGACATGCGGGGGGGGTATGGATAAAATAAATTCAGACGGGTAAAGCGATTTGGGGTCGCCCAAACCGTCAGAATTTGAAAACAGGAGGAACATTACAATGAAAATGTTCAAGCGTTTCGCAGCCGCCCTTCTGGCCGGCGTGATGGTTCTGGCAATGCTCACCGCCTGCGGCGGTGGCGCTGGTGGCCCTGGTGAAAGCGAGTTCGAGAAGAAAGTTCAGGATGTATATATGGCTGCACTGAACAAGGAATACGGCACAGAATGGTCCAATAACAGTGAAGTCAAGGAACTGGCAACAGAAGCACTGAACAAAATTGCAGACGGCAAGATTGCATTGACTGCTATTACTGCAGAGAAAAAAACCGAGAAAAACTACGTAGGTGCAGTTGTTTGTGCTGAGAATGCGAAGCAGAACGCTGAAGTGTACACGGCTGTTTACTATGAAGAAACAACGGCAGGAACGATTACGGTTAATTCTGATATGGTTGAGTTGATGAAGACTGCAACAGATTTAGTAATCAATCTTGGTAAACAAAATAACACGAAAATCGAAGTTACTGGTTTGGGTGTTGGCACTAAGACCGTTGGCGGAAAGACCTATGTTGCAATTGGCTATAAACTGAGCAAGTAAGCGGATTACAATTAAACTATTGCCCCGAGGAGCACCCCGCTCCCCGGGGCTTTTTGCGTTTAGGGCAAACTCCCCCAGTCGCCTGCGGCGACAGCCCCCTCAAAGAGGGAGCCTTTCGCATCGGCAAAGCTTCCGGCTCAGGTGCAAAGCTTCCGGTTTCGCCAGAGCCTCCCTCACTGAGGGAGGTGGCAAACCCGCAGGGTTTGACGGAAGGAGTCTGCCCCGCCCCTCCCGGCGGCAATTCTGAATGGTTTCTCTGTCAAACCGTGTCGTTTTGTGGTACAATAAAAACGTATTCTGATGTGAACAGGAAAGGACGTTTCCATGCAGCTGTTTGAACTGGTGTCCCCGCGGCTGTTCCGCCCGCTGGCGGGGCCGAACCGGGCTTTTTATGCAGAATTGCTGCTTCTGCTCTGGGAGGAGTGCCGCCACACGGCGGATTACAGCATTTCCCGTGCGGAGGCCGTCTGGCGTGCCGAGGATTACTTTGCCGCACTGGCAAAGCCCCTTGCGCTGGATGCCGACGGTGCGGGCGATGAAGAAGAGCAGCCCACCCGCGACCCTCACACGCTGGCCGTGGGCTTTCTGCTGCGGCTGCGCCGCACCGGCTGGCTGGAAGAGCAGCCCGGCAGCTACGAGGGGGAAGCGTCCCTTGCCTTTGTGCCGGAGGTAACGCCGCTGCTGGAAGCGCTGGAAGAAATATTGAACCCCCGCGTAGTTACCTATACCGGAAAGCTGTACAAGGCATGGCAGCTGCTGGGCAGCATCGGGCAGGAAAAGAGCCCCTATGAGAACGTTCTGCGGGAGGTGGACGCAGACCTTGACGCGCTGAACCGCTCTCTCCGGGCACTCAATGCCTCCATCGGCCACTATATCGACCGGCTCACCCGCAACCGCACCCCGCAGGAGGTGCTGGAACTGTTCGACCAGTACGAGGAAAAGGTGGTGGCGGCGGCCTACCACCGCTTCAAGACCAGCGACAACCTGTTCAACTACCGCGCCTATCTGGAAGAAGAGCTGGACGACTGCGAGGAGAACTACCTGCCGCAGCTGGCCTTTGATTATGCCCGGGTGGAGCGCTGCGCCCCGAACGAAGCGACACCTGCCGTGCGTGCACTCATCCAGAAGCAGCGGGACGCGCTGGAAGAGATGAGCCTGCTCATGCGCGAGATCGATGCAAGCCACATCCGCTACCGCAAGCGGGCTGTGCAGCGGGCACAGTTCCTGCTGCTGAGCGACCGTTCTTCGCAGGGCAGCGTCACCGCCCTGCTGCGCCGCTACGCCGAGGACATCCGCACTCCGGAGCAGCTGTTTGAGCCGGACGACGGCCCGGTGGCAAAGCGGCTGCATCTGTACCCGGCGGCAGTGTTCGGGGAAAAATTTCTGTACCCGCCCGCTGCCCAGCGCACCGCCGAGCCGCTGGCCCCGGTGCGCACCGAAGTATTCGATCCGGAACAGCTCAAAAAAGAGCAGCAATTGCTGCTGGATTACGCCCGCCTTGCCGTTACCGAGGAGAACGTGGCCCTGCTGGCCCGGCAGGCCCTTGCCGCCCGCCCGCAGGTGAACGCGGCACTTCTGGCAGACGAATACCCGAACGATTTTGCCCGCATCATCGGCCTGCACACCTACTCGCAGTCGCCGCACCGGGATTATGACATTCAGCTCACCGGCAATTGGGTGGAGCGCGGCGGTTTCCGCTTTGAGGACTTTGTCCTCACCCGCCGCAGGGAGGAAGAAAATGGCAACCATTAACATGCTGGAAGAAACCGCGAATTACCTGCTGAACCACTGCTTTCTGCTGGGCAGCGTGGAGGATCAGCGGGCAAAATATCTTTATGTGCAGGACCATCTGGACGAGGTGCGCGCTGTGTTCGCCCCGCTGGGCTATTCTGTATTGCTGTACCCGGCACCCCTGCAGGCGGCGGCTCTGGTCAACGGCCACGAGGGCAGTCAGGCCCGGCTGCTGAAATACGAGAGCATCCTGCTTTTGGTATTGCGGCTTTTGTACCTGCAAAAGCGCGAGAGCCTTGCGGCCAATGCCGACGAGGTGCTGGTGACGGTGGAAGAGGTGCAGACCGAGCTGCAGAAGATGAATCTGCCCCGCCGTCTGGACCAGAAAACGCTGGAAAACCTCATGCGCACCCTGCGCCGGTACAATCTGGCGCGGCCTGTGGGGCGGCTTTCCGGGCTGGACAGCCGCATTGAGGTATTTCCCACCGTGCTGCTGGCCCTGCCGGATGCCGATCTTGCGGATGCCGCCGCCGAGAGCGGGCGCACCCGCACAGAGCTTGGCCTTTATGAACGACCGGAAGAAGCAGGGGAGGGTGAAGAATGATCGAACTCAAACGGCTGAAGCTTATCAACTGGCACAACTTTGAAAATGTCACCTTCGACTGCGCACGGCTTACCTATATGATCGGCGTGAACGCCGTGGGCAAGACCACCATTCTGGATGCCATCCGCTACTGCCTGACCACCAACCGCAATTTCAATGCGCTAGGCAATAAAAAGAGCGGCCGCACCCTGCAGGGCTCGGTGCACGCAAAGCAGCGCGGCGAGAACGCCTACCGCCGCCCGGGCCATACTGTGGCCTACATCGGGGCGGAGTTCTGGGACAGCGTCAAGCGCACCCCCTTCGTCATCGCGGTGCGGGTGGAGTCCGAAGGTCCCATGCAGGAGCTGCACCCCGGCGATCAGACATGGTATCTCTCGGAGGACGGCTGCACGCTGGAACAGCTGCCCTTCATCGACCCCAAGACCGGTGCACCCAGCGCAAAGGAGGACTTCAAGCCCGCAATGGGTCGTCTCTCCTACACCCGCAGCCCCAGCGAAGCGCGGGACCGCATCTGCCGTGCGCTGGGCATCGGGCGCGCCTCCAGCCCATTGGGCAAAAAGTTCAACGAGGTGTTCCAGATGGGCACCAGCATGGACGAGATCCCCAACTTCCGGGAGTTTTTGTACCAGTACATCCTGCCCCAGCCGGAGCTGGATCTGGACGCTTTGCAGGGCGACCGGCTGGAACTGGAAAATCTGCACGCCGTGCTGGCCGAAGCACAGACCCGCGCCGACGCGCTGGAAGAGATCGTGGATTTTGGCCGCGAAGCTGCCGAAAAGCAGACCCAGACCCTTGTGAACCGGGGCGCGGCGCTGCTGGCCCGCGCCGCTGCCGACGGCAGCGAACAGACCGTCTGGCAGGAGCATCTGGATGCGGGCCGCCGCCAGCTGGAACAGCTGAACGCCCGCTATGCCGAGGCCAAAAATGCCGAAGCGGAAGCCCGCCGGGCCTATCTTTCCGCCCACGGTGCCGCCAGCGCCAGCGGCGAGGGCCGGGCACTGGATGCCCTGACCGAGGAGCTTTCCCGCCGCAAAACGGCGCTGGACGCCGCTGCACGCAAAGCCGAAAAAGCAGAGAGCGCCCTTGCCCGCACCCAGAGCCTGCTGGCAGTGCTGCGCCGCAGCGGCTTTGCTGCCGGCATCAAGGCCGAAGAGCTGACGGCGGACACTCTGCCGCAGCTCACCGCATGGCTCTCCGCGCAGGAAAAACCGCTGGAGGAAGCCTATTTTGCTGCCCGCCAGAACACTGCTGCTTTGCAGAAGGAGCAGGCCGGCAAGCGCGCCGAGCTGGACGCGGTGTCCGGCGGCAAGTGGGTCTACCCCCACGGCGATGCCGCCACCCGGGTGCGGGATGCCGTGAATGCGGAACTCAAGAGCCGGGGCATGCAGCCGGATGCGAAAATTTTCTGTGAACTGTTGAACGTGGAGGACGAAAGCTGGCAGGACTGCGTGGAAGCCTGCCTTGGCGACCGCCGCTTTGACATCCTTGTGCCGCCCGCCCACTACGAAGCCGCCAAAAGCGCCTTTGTGGCTCTGAAGGACAAGGTAGGGCCCATCAGCCTGCTGGACACCCCGGGCATCCGCAAGGCCAACCGCCGCGCCGACAAGTACGGCCCGGACAGCCTTGCCGCGCAGGTGAGCAGCGAAAACCCGCTGGCTGCACAGTATGCCCAGACCATTCTGGGCCGCATCGTCTGCTGCGATACCCCCGATACGCTGGAACAGTACCCGGACAGCGCCACCCGCGACCTTCTGCGCCACCACCCCTTCCGGCTGGAACGGCTGCGCACTCCCCAGCGGTATATCGGTCTGGACGCACGCCGCGCCCGCGCCGGGGCGCTGGCGGCCGAGCTGGAAGCTCTGGGGGAAAGCGCCCGTGCTGCCGCCCAGACAGAACAGAACCTGAAAGCCGCCTATAACCAGTACCAGACCCTGCTGCGGGGCACGGCACTGGACGAGCTGGCTGCGCTGTGGGATGCCCGCGCCGCACTGACTGCCGCACAGAATGCTGTGACCGAGCAGGAAGCAAAGCTCACCGAGTGCCGCGAGAACCCACTGCTGCAGCAGCTTTACAAGGAGGAAGAAGCCCGCGAAGCCGCGTGGGAGGCTGCCCGTGCCGCCGTGGAGCAGACGGGCGGCGACATCCGCGTGTGCCAAAAGCAGATCGCCTCCTGCGAAGCAGAGCAGAAAAAGGCAGGGGAGACGGCACAGCAGAGCGCCGATGCTGCCCGGAGCTTCTTTGCGGCGCACCCGCTGGTGGAGCCGCTGGCCCGCACCCGGATGCTGGCGCTGGCCCCGGCGGATAAGCCCCGCGCCGCCGCACAGGCTGCGGAAAAGGCGCAGGCCAAGCTGGACGATGCGCTGGCCGTCTATCTGACCGGTACGCTGGAACCGGCCCAGAAGGCCTACAACGAGCACTATGTGTGCGATTATCCGCTGGGCCTTGCAGGGCTGGACCAGTACCGCGCCCAGCACGAGAGCCTTGTGCGCATCGATCTGGAACGCTACGCCGCCCGTCTGGAGCAGGCCCAGCGGGACTGCAAGGACCGCTTCCGCAAGGATATCCTGTTCCGCATGAAGGACGATATCTTCAACGCCCGGCGGCAGTTCCGGGAGCTGAACAAGGTGATGGAGCAGTTGACCTACGGCGAGGAGGTCTACCGCTTTGAGCTGGAGCCCAGCCGCGACCCGCAGCTGGCGGCCTTCTATCAGGTCATCGTGGACAAGGGCAACCAGCAGATGACCGAGGGCGACTCGCTGGACAACCTTGCCGCCACCGCCGACCCTGCTTATGAGCGTCAGGTGGACGAGCTGATGGAAAAGATCATGGCGGACGTGGACGAGAACACCCGCGCCCGGCAGGAGGGCCGCACCGGCGGCGTGACCCTCTCGGACTATGTGGACTACCGCACCTATCTGGATTACGACATCAAGGTGACCAACCGGGTCACCGGCCAGCAGGCGTATCTGTCCCGCGTCAGCCGCGACTCCTCCGGCGGCGAGAATCAGGCCCCCTTCTATGTGGCCATCTGCGCCAGCCTGCTGCAAATTTATGAGAAGAGCGAGAACAGCATCCGTCTTGTGCTGCTGGACGAAGCTTTCAGCAAGATGACCAGCGACCGCATCCGCCCCATGATGGAGCTGTTCCGCCGCCTGCAGCTGCAGGTGCTGCTCATCTCCACCGTGGAAAAGAGTACCGCCATCCAGCCCTACTGCGACATCACCTACTCCATCGTCCGCCACGGCGACACCAACGCAATAGCGCCGTTTGTCCGCCTTGCGGCGGAATGATGTGCGCATTGTATGCGCAATGATGTCTGCCTGCGGGGCATGATAGAATGTGCGATAGCACACATCATTTTGCGCAGCAACCTCATTTCTGCGCAGCAGAACATCATAAAAAAAGAAGCACGCATCTGCGTGCTTCTTTTTTATTGCTACCGCAGTGGCAGCACATCTTCATCCTCGTTGATCTCTTCCATCATCCCGTCCGCAAAGTACCAGCCTCTGCCGTACAGCGCCTCGCTGCCATCGGCGCACAGGATATACGAGCCGTCCGGCAAAGCGAGAAAATGCCGCTTTTTGCTGTCGGCAAGGGCGATGTCCTCCACCTTCTGTCCGTCCAGCACATGATCCCGGATGAACTGGTAGTGGGGCAGGATGCGGGTCTCGGTCAGGCCAAGGCCGTTCATCCAGCGGGAGTAGTGCGGGTCGGCGGCTTCGCCCGGTTCCTCGGGCGCGGCGTACACGATGTGGGCGGCGTTCATGCTGCCGGCACTCACGCCCAGCACGATGCCGTGGTAGTTGTGGAACAGCCCCGGCAGGCCCAGCTGAGCAAAAAAGTGATTCTGGGTGGGCACGTGCCCGCCGCACAGCATCACAAAGCCGCTTTGGGGCAGAAGAAAACCGATCTCCTCGGCATTGCGGGCATCACAGGGGATGAGCGCCGTCAGGGGCAGGTGGGCGTTCGCAAAGCTCTGGGCAAACACCCGGCACATCTCGTCGTTCTGCTCGTAGGCATAGGGGTCTGCCGCAATGGCAAGGCCCAGCACGGCGTGATCCGGCCAGACGGCCCGCAGGTTCGCCACAAAGTGGTTGCGCGTGTCCAGCACCGGAATATCCGGCCCCGGCTCAAAGGGGCAGCCGCTGGGGCTGCTGGTCAAAAACAATGTCATAATGATTCCTCATAAAAAGTGAATAAAGGCTGTGTCCATTTTAACACGATTTTGCTGCCAGCGGCAGAGCCAGAATCACCAAAAAAATCCCCCGCTTTTCGCCGTTTCGCAGAAAGCAGGGGATCTTTAGAAGAAATTAAAGTTCAGTAAACATAGCCTTTGGCGGTATAATCGCTCAGATTGACACGGAAAACTGTCCAGCCATCCGCATTGCGATACATACCGGGTGCAATCTCAGTGTAAGAAGGATTTCTGCCGTTTGCAATCAAAGCCATTTTATTATATTCACTTGCATTGCCGATAACAGTAATAGAGCCAAGTACAGAGTAGGCTTTCTTAACACGAACCTGTTTCAAGTTGAGATTTACGGTAGTGTAGTCCAGCCAGTACTGAATCTTACTGTCATCGGTATAGCTGATAGAAGCAAGTTCATCATCTGTATAGATGCCCTTTACGCAAACGATAACTTCGTTTGTCTGAGTATTGGAATCAAATGTCATTAAAAGTTTTTCAAGGTTGGCGTAGTAGCGCTCAGGTGTTTCCACAATAGAAGCCACTTTTGCCGCACGGGCAGCGTCGACCTGTGTTTTAGTAGTGGAGTACCCTTTGGCGGCATAATCAGAAAGGTCAATGCGGACTTTGTAATTGAGAGAGTCTTTGACAAAGCCGTTTCCTAAAATGCTGATGCCGGAACCACCCGAAAAGTTTTTAACAGCAGTTGTATAGTTGAGTTTGGCAAGACCTTCGTTGAAATGTCCGCCAACGGGTAGCAAATCATAGGAATAGCCAGTTTTACTGTGGCCGTTCTGGTCGGTCACGACATACTCGATATAAAGACAAGGACCATATGTAGTACCCTGAGCAACTCTTGCATCAAACTCGCTTTGAACCCAGTAATCTGTGTCACAAAAACCAATGGCACCGGTCAAGGTAACTTCGGCGGCATTGCCGTTATCATTTGCAACATTGCTGAAAAACTGGTTTAGAGAAGAATAATACAGCTGTCCACGTGCAAGAACTTCCGCATCAGTAAATGCATAGGTGGGCTCTTCAGCGAATACGTGTAACGGAAGCATAAGCAGTGCCAGCAGTAACGAGACCAGAAATTTTCTGCGTTTCATATAAAACCTCCTTGCGAACAAAAACATTATCTTGATTAAGTATAATATGGTCATATGCGGGCTTCAATGGAGATGATAGACAAAAATAAACGCAGAAATTCGTTTATTTGTCGAATTTCTGCGTTTATGCGTTTAATAGAAAGAATATAGATAAACGGCTTACACCTTTCGGTAATGGAACACCTTGTCCTTGGTGAGGAGCATGGCAGCGCTCACGGCCAGAGCCGCCAGCTCGGCGGCGGTGACGGCCAGCCAGATGCCGTCGATGCCCAGCAGCAGCGGCAGCAGGAGAATGGCGATCACCTGAAACGCCAGCGTGCGCAAAAAAGAGATCAGCGCGCTGGTCACGCCGTCGCCCAGCGCCGTGAAGAAGGAGGATGCATACACGTTGAAGCCCATGATGAGGAAGCTCAGCGCATACAGCCGGAAGGCCCGGCTGGTCAGGGCCAGCAATTCCGCGTCGTAGCCCACGAAAATGCGCGCCACACAGGGGATGATGAACATGGAAGCCAGCGTCAAGGTCACAGCCACCACGGCGATGAGCCGCAGGCTCTTGCGGTAGAGATTGTGCACCTCGGCGTGGTTGCGGGCACCGTAGTGGAAGCTGACGATGGGCGCACTGCCCACGGCATAGCCCACGAACACCGCCACGAACAGGAAGGCCGCGTACATGATGACACCGTAGGCGGCCACACCGTTCTCACCGGCCAGACGCAGCAGCTGGTAGTTGTACAGGATATTGACCAGCGACATGGAAAGGTTGGTCATCAGCTCGGAAGAGCCGTTGATGCAGGCATCCCGCAGTACTTTGCTGTAAAAACTGGTCTTGCACAGGTGCAGGCGGCTGGAGTTGCTGCGGTCGATGAAGTAGAACACCGGCAGTACGCCGCCCACCAGCTGGCTGATAAAGGTGGCAATGGCCGCGCCCTCCACGCCCCAGCCCCAGATACCCACCATCAGCACATCCAGCACCATGTTGGTGCAGCCCGCGCCCACGGTGAACCAGAAGCCGAGGTGCGGCTTTTCGGCGGTGACAAAAAAGCTCTGGAACATATTCTGCAGCGCAAAGGTGGGCAGTGACACCATCAGGATGCGTCCATAGCGCACCGCGTAGTCCAAAAGCTCCCCCTTTGCGCCCAGCAGCACGGCAATGGGCCGCAGGAACACAATGCCCAGCACCGCCAACACACTGACCGAGACCAGAGCCGCCAGCAGGAACAGGGTGAAATAGCGGTCGGCCTTTTTCTGGTCGCCCTCGCCCAGCGTGATGCCCACGATGGCGCTGCCGCCGGTGCCCAGCATAAAGCCGATGGTGCCCAGCAGCATAGGCAGCGGCATGATGAGGTTGACCGCCGCAAAGGCCGTCTTGCCCACAAAGTTGGAGACACACAGGCCGTCCACGATGCCGTAGATGGAGGTGAACAGCATGGTGCCGATGCAGGGCAGCACGAACCGCAAAAGGCGGGAATAGGTAAAATGATCGGAAAGCTGGATCCGCTGCTTGGACATGGCGTCCTCCTTTCTGCACAAGGTGCAAAAAACGGGCCGGATAAATGTCCGCGAGTACACGCCCGGCCTCGATCTGCTTCGTCACTACGGCAACGAAACCTCCGGCGGGGCGCTGTCTGCACGGCATCTTATCCGGCCCGTTTCAAATTACGTTGAAAACGGTCCTCCGATGAACTGAAAAAGAGCATATCAGAATTTATTTTTGTTGTCAAGGCAGAAAAATCAAAAAATCGGCATTCGAGGGTCAAAATTCATAAACTGTCTCTTTCCAACGTTTATCAAACCTGTTAGAATGATAAAAGTTTTTTATGGATCCGGAAAGGAGAACTCCTGTTTTGATGAAACGTTTTTATACCGCCATCGTGCGCCGCCGCAGGCTGGTGCTGGCGGTGTTTGCACTGACGGCTGTGCTGAGCGTGTTCGCTGTGCGTCAGGTAAAGGTGGATTACGATATCAACGACTATCTGCCGCCGGAATCCCCCTCCACCACCGCCATCGAGGTGATGAACGGTGCTTTCACCGGCGGCATCCCCAACATGCGGGTCATGGTGCGGGATGTGACGGTGCCGCAGGCGCTGGAGTACAAGGAAAAGCTTGCCGCCATCGATGGAGTGTCCTCCGTTGCATGGCTGGACGACAGTTTGGATGTGACAGTGCCTTTGCAGATGCAGGACACCGCCACGGTGGAGAGCTATTATAAGGATGGCTGCGCCCTGTTCACCGTGACGGTGGAGGACGAGAAGCGTCTGGAAGCCGTGGCTGCCGTGCGGGATCTGATCGGGGAGGGCAACGCGCTGGAGGGCGCGGCGGTCTCCACTGCCGTTGCCACCAACTCCACCGTGACCGAGGTGGCAAAGATCGCCGCCATCGCGGTGGTGTATGTGCTGTTCATCCTGATCCTGACCACCGATTCCTGGGCGGAGCCGCTGCTGGTGCTGACGGGCCTTGGCGCGGCCATCCTGCTCAACAACGGCACGAACCTCATCTTCGGCACCATCTCCTTTGTCACCAATGCGGCGGGCAGCATCCTGCAGCTGGCGGTGTCGCTGGACTACTCGGTGTTCCTGATCCACCGCTTTGCGGAGTGCCGGGCTGAAAACCCGGATGCCAGCCCGGAGGAGTGCATGGTGGATGCCCTGTGCAGATCCACCGGCTCCATCCTGTCCAGCGGCCTGACCACCGTCATCGGTTTTCTGGCACTGGTGCTCATGCAGTTCCAGATCGGCCCGGATCTGGGCCTTGCGCTGGCAAAGGGCGTGGTGCTGAGCCTTGTCACCGTGTTCACCTTTATGCCCGCGCTCACGCTGGCAGCGTATCAATGGATGGATAAGACCCACCACAAGCCCCTGCTGCCCAGTTTTGACAAGTTCGGCCGCTTTGTGGCCCGTATCATGCTGCCCATGGCACTGGTGCTGGTCATCCTGATGGTGCCCAGCTATCTGGCCTCCAACTCGAACCAGTATTACTACGGTGCAGCACACATGTTTGGTGAAAACACCCGTCTGGGTGCGGACACCGCCGCCATCGAGGAGACCTTTGGCCGCAGCGACACCTACGTTGTACTGGTGCCGGAGGGCGACACCGCCACGCAGCAAAAGCTTTCGGATGCACTGCACGCCATCCCGGAGGTGACCGGCATCCTTTCCTATGTGGACAACGCAGGCGCGTCCATCCCGCCGGAGTTCGTGCCCGGGGATACGCTGGGGCTTCTGGTCTCCGGCGGCTACACCCGCATGGTGCTTACGGTGGACGCCGACACCGAGGGCGATGGGGCCTTTGCGCTGGTGGAGCGGGTGCGCGCCACGGTGCAGCAATATTACCCGGACAATTATTATCTGGCCGGTCAGGGCGTGAGCACCTATGACCTGATGGACACCATCACGGCTGACATGGTCAAGGTGAACCTGCTGGCCATCGGCGCGGTGTTCCTGATCCTGCTCCTCATGAAGCGCCAGCTGCTTTTGCCCATCATTCTGGTGTTCAGCATCGAGACCGCCATCTGGATCAATCTGGCCATCCCGTACTTCCGGGGCCAGTACGTGTTCTACATTGCCTATCTCATCATCAGCTCGGTGCAGCTGGGTGCTACGGTGGATTACGCCATCCTCTTCTCCGACCGCTATCAGGAGTTCCGCGAGACGCTGGGCCGCAAAGAAGCTGTTGCAGCCACGGTGTCCGCCGTGACCACCTCGGTCAGCACCACCGGCAGCGCCATGGCGGTGGTGGGCTTCCTGATGGGAGCCATTTCCACAAACCAGCTGCTGGGCCAGCTGGGCAATTTTCTGGGCGTGGGCAGTCTGGTGTCACTGGCCATCGTGCTTTCGGCACTGCCGGGCTTTTTGTATCTGGCCGACCCGCTCATTATAAAAAAGAAAAGACAGCCGAAGGAGGCTTGACCGAGATGAAACATCGATTTGTGTGCCGGGTGTCGGCGCTGGCGCTGGCAGGCTGCCTGCTGGCGGGCAGCAGTCTGCCGGCCTTTGCAGCAGCCTCCGCTGCCAAGGAAGAGGTCGTTTATGCAAATCTTACGGCCTCCGGTGCTGTGACCGGCGTGTACGCCGTGAACAGCTTTTCCGTGCAGGCGGGGGACACCGTTGCGGACCACGGCAGCTACACTGCCGTGCGCAACATGACCACGAGCGATGCCGTGGAGCAGAGCGGCGATACGGTCACGGTGCATGTGACCGAGGACGGCAAGCTCTATTATGAGGGCACCATGGACGCCGCCACGGCCCTGCCATGGGTGGTAAAGCTGACCTATACGCTGGACGGGGCAGAGATCAGCCCCGACGAGCTGGGCGGCAAAAGCGGTGCCCTTTCCATCCGGCTGCAGGTGAGCCGCAACCCGGACTGCACCGGCAGCTTTTTTGACGACTACGCGCTGCAGGTGACCATGAGTCTGGACACCGGCCTTGCCCGGAACATCAGCGCACCGGGCGCTACGGTGGCGAATGTGGGCAGCAAAAAGCAGCTTTCCTACATCCTGCTGCCGGGCGCGGACAGCGACGTGACCGTCACTGCCGATGTGACGGACTTTGCCATGGACGCCGTTTCCCTGAACGGCGTGCGGCTGAACCTGAACCTCGACCTCGGAGATATGGACCTGACCGGGATGCTGGAACAGCTGCAGAGCGGCTCTGTGCAGCTGGACGATGGTGCCAACGCGCTGGCAGACGGCATTGCGCAGGTGCAGGCGGGCATCGACACCCTGAACGGCAATTCCGGTGCCTTGACCGGCGGCTCAGCCCGGGTGCGTGCCGCCCTCACTCAGATGCAGACCGCGCTGAACGGCATCTCTGCCTCCACCGACGAGCTGAACACCCTGCTGGATGCCTCTACCCAGATCCGGGACGGCATTGCCCGGCTGGATGAGGGCGCGGCACAGCTGGAACAGCAGGTGAGCTTTGAAGCCTACAAGGCCATCCTCAAAGAAAACGGCCTTGATCTGGATGTGGTGAAGGAGGGCAACGCCAAGGCCATTGAGCAGCTGCAGGGCATGGTATGGATGATGCCGCAGCTCAAGGATGTGATCCTGCTTTTGCAGGGGTCTACGGCCAACATCGATGCCATGCAGACCTATCTCGACACCGTGAACGGCGGAATTGCCCAGCTGCACGAGGGCAGCAGCACCCTGAACGGCAGCTACGGCGAGTTTGATGCCGGGGTGCGTCAGCTGGCCGGTGTGCTGACCGGGATGCTGGGCAATCTCTCGGTGCTTACCGACGGCGTGAACCAGCTTGCCGCCCAGTACGTCCAGCTGGACAACGGCCTGAACGCCTACACCGACGGCGTGGCCCAGCTGAAGGCGGGCGTTGCGCAGCTGGCGGAGGGTGCATCGCAGCTGACCGGCGGCACCGGCGAGCTGCGCAGCAGCGTTTCCGGCATCGACATGGGTGCCCAGCTGGACGGCCTGCTGAACAGTCTTTCCGGCGGCGGGGAGGTGCAGAGCTTCACCTCGGCAGAGAACACCGAGGTGGGCGCGGTGCAGTTTGCGCTGCAGACCACTGCCATCACGGCCCCGGCCCCGGCAGCCCAGCCGGAACCGGCGGCTGTGACCCTGACCTTCTGGCAGAAGCTGCTCAAGCTGTTTGGGCTGTATAAAGGCTGATTTTTATGATACGGGGGATGCTTCCCGCACAGAGAGTGGTCGCGTGTTTAAAGTTTTATGCCTTTTGCAAAAGGCATCGCCGCCGGGTATGTTCTCTTTTGCGTGCCAAAAGAGAACCAGAAAAGCACCCGCTACTTTCGAGGCGCGGGAGGCGGCGGGTTGCGGCTCCCTGCGTCTGCTTTGTGCCTTGGACGGCACTCGCATTCTGCAGGCCGCTGCCCCAACAGCTCCTCCCTGTTTCGGCCACTGGCCGCGGTCGTCGCCGTTGCAAACTAGGGGCTACACGCCCCTAGTAACCCCAAAGAAGATGGGCTCCATACAAAAAATCCAAGCCGCTCCGCTAAAGGATTTTTTGTGTTCCGCCGATTTCAAGGCCCCTCAGCCGCTGCTGCGGCAGCTCCCCGCAGGGGAGCAGGCGCGCTTGTAAGCTTTGTACTCGAGCCAGTAACTTTGCCGCCCAGTCCTCTCCCGTGAAAAGCGAAAGCCGGAAAATCCGCAGATTTTCCGGCTTTCTTTCTATAAAAATAATCGTTCCGCTAAAGATGCCCAGAGCGAAGCGGAGGGCATTTTAAATCGTTTTGCGAACATCATTCAAAATGGTATTCCACCAGTTCGCAGTTTCTGATGCCCGCAGCTGCGTATTCCTCGTTGGTCATATCGTAGAAATAGGACTGCACCACCCGGGCGATGCCGTTGTGGGCCACCAGCAGATAGGTCTTGCCGGTGTCGGCCTTCAGCTCGTCCAGCAGGTTATAGATGCGCTGGGCCAGCTGCATCATGCTCTCGCCGCCGTCGTAGCGGTCAGCAAAGTGGGTCTTGGAAACGCGGAACTCGCCGCCGTTGCGGGGCGTGCCCTCGTATTTGCCAAAGCACTGCTCCCGCAGGCGCGGCTCACACCGGGCGGGCAGGCCGGTGGCCTCGGCAATGGCCATGGCGGTGTCGGCGGCGCGGGACAGGGGAGAGTACAGGATCTCATCGATGTGCACCCCGCTGGCTTTGACGGCTTCGCCCAGCTTCCGGGCCTGCTGGCGGCCCCGCTCGGTGAGGGGGCTGTCGGTCATGCCGCAGATCTTGTTTTCAACGTTCCAGACGGTCTCTCCGTGGCGGGTGAAATAAAGCGTATGCATGGGTGGCTCCTTACTGGTCGTATCCCGCCTCGATCTCGCGGATGCGGGTGTAGAAAAAGTCGTTGGCAGGGGTGGGCATCCCGTACTTCTTGGCCCGCTGGCGCACCACACCGGCAAACTCCTCCACCTCGGTGGGGCGCTTTGCCAGCACATCCTGCCGCATGCTGGGCATGCCCTCGGGGTTAAAGGTGGGCATCATGGCATCGATGAACCTCACATCGTTGTCCGGCGGCAGGGGCACGCCCTCAAGGTTCGCCAGCCGGATGACCTCCTGCATGGCCGCGCGCATCATGTCCTGTGCTTCGCCGGGCTGGCGCAGGCCGCCGTAGGGCTGGTCAAAGGCGGCTGCGGCCTGATTCAGGCCGTCATTCACCATCAGCTTGTTCCACTGCTTGTAAAGGATATCCCCACAGGGCTCGTTGGCAATGCCGCACTCGTCCAGATAGTCAGCCACGGCCTGCACACGGTCGGTCATCTCGCCGCTGCGCTCACCGAACTGGATCTTGCCCGCCTGATTGAACACCAGCGTGCGCCCGGTGCGGGTGGCGTCCATGCCGATGGCAACGCTCCACAGGGTGTGGCCGGGATAGGCTGCGTCAATGTGCTCCTCGCTGGTGATGCCGTTCAGCACACTGAGGATCACGGTGTCCGGCCCTACGAACTTTGCAATGTCCTGAATGGCCTGTTCCAGCACCGTAGCCTTGACGGCCACCAGAAGCAGGTCTACCGGTTTGCCCTCGGCAGGGGTGACGTAACGAAAGCTGCACGCTTCGCCGTTGCAGACGACCGGTTCGGCAGAGTAGCGGGCAATGCGGTCCTCATCGGCAATGACCTGCACGCCGGGCATTTTGCGCCCGAACAGGATACCCAGTGCGCCCAGACCGATCAGGGCAGAGGTTTTGATCTTTTTCATGTGTTCCTCCTGTGTTTATGCCTTTTTCAGCGTTCCGTCTGCGGTCAGGACGACCATGCTGCCCTCGTCGATGCCAAGGCGGGTGAGCTCTTTGTCCGGGTAGGGCAGGGTGCGCCGCTCCCCGGCGGGATCGGCCAGCGTGACATCGCACAGCACCGGCTGACCGGCGGGCAGCTCCTCGCAGCCATACATCTGCTCTTCAATGCGCAGAACACGGTAGGTAGTCTCCATAGCAGCTAAACTCCTTTTTGTAAATACAGCATTTTTATTATAAAGCTCTGCGCGGGGCGCGTCAACCGCATTTGGCTTGACAGCCGGCCGCCCGGCTTGATAAAATAGGAATGATTTTTGGAACAGGGGGCAGTCACATGAATATTACGGAACTGCGTTATCTGGTGGCCATCCGCAAGTGGGGCTCCGTGAGCGCGGCGGCAAAGCAGCTGTATGCGGCCCAGCCCAATGTGAGCAAGGCGCTCAAGAATCTGGAAGAGGAATACGGCATCCGCATCTTTGAGCGCTCGTCCACCGGCATGATCCCCACCGAACAGGGACGGCATTTTATCCGGCAGGCAGAGCGGGTGCTGGACGAGGTGGACCGGCTGGATCTGGATGCCCGCAGTCGGCAGAGCAGCTGTGCGGAGCTGCGGGTGGTGCTGCCCCACGCCACCTACGCTTCCTACGCGACGGTGGATTTTTTGCAGCAGATGGCAGACAGCCAGCAGCTGCGGGTGCATATCCGGGAATCCGGCTCCATGGAAGCGCTGGACCATGTACTGCGGCGGGGCTATCATCTGGCCCTGCTGCGCTACGCGGAGGAGGATGAGGATTATTACCGCCGCTACTGCGACCGTCACGGCCTGCACCGGGAGCCGGTGATGGAGTTTGAATACCGGCTGCTGACCAACCGCGAAGGCCCGCTGGCAAAGTGCGAAGTGACCGACATCACCCAGCTGAACAGCTATATGGAAGTCCTGCACGGTGATTTCCAGCTGCCCGGCGGTGAGGACAGCGGCCTGCGCTGGCATACGAACCCGAACCGCCGCATCCATGTGTATGAGCGGTGCAGCCAGTTTTCCATCCTGCAGAACCTGCCCAATGCCTATATGTGGGCTTCGCCCATGCCAAAGCGGGCGCTGGAACAATACCATCTGGTGCTCAGGAAATGCCCGGCCCAGCGCCAGCGCATGAAGGATGTTCTGGTCTATCCGGACAGGGGGACCCTGCGCCCGGAAGAGCAGACCTTTGTGCAGCTGCTGCACAAGCAGGCGGCGCTGACCGTGAAATGACCGCCGAAACCGGTTAAGAACTGGCAAAACATCGGAATGCGGAAAAACCGGAAAGCAAAGGAATTTGGCCGACAGCCGCAGCGCATAAAGCGCTGCGGCTGTCTTTTTGCTGATAAATCGAGCGAAAAAGAGACGAAACATCGGCTAAAAAACTTTGCGGCTATATGGTCTTTGATATGCCCCCATACCAGAAGCATATTATCACTTTTATGAAAAATATGTTAACATAGACCTAGAAAGCTGGCCGGGATAAATGGAAAATATGGAAAATGATTCCATAATTCCGGCACAAAGAAAAAGGAGGTTTCTGGTATGATCAGTTTCTTACTCTGTCTGGCGATCCTGATCGTGGGCTACTTTGTCTATGGTAAGATCGTGGACAACACCTTCGGCCCGGACGACCGCGAAACGCCTGCTGTGCGCATCAATGACGGTGTGGACTACGTTGTGATGCCCCAGTGGAAGCTGTTCCTCGTTCAGCTGCTGAACATCGCCGGCCTTGGCCCCATCTTTGGTGCCATGCAGGGCGCATTGTGGGGGCCTGTGGTGTTCCTGTGGATCACCTTCGGCACCATCTTTGCAGGCGGCGTGCACGACTACTTCTCCGGCATGATGAGCGAGCGCAACGACGGCGCTTCCATCGCCGAGATCACCGGCAAGTACTTAGGCCCTGTGATGCAGAACGTCATGCGCGTGTTCTCGGTGGTGCTGCTCATCATGGTGGGTACTGTGTTCGCGGTGGGTCCCGCAGGCCTGATCGTGGAGCTGTGCAGTCAGAGCGGCGCTTCCGGCGTGCTCACCTCGCTGCTGTTCTGGCTCATCATTATTCTGGTGTACTACTTTATTGCAACCTTTATCTCCATTGATGCCGTCATTGGCAAGATCTACCCCATCTTTGGCATCTGCCTGATCATCATGGCCATCGGTGTCATCTTCGGCATCTTCACCAATCCCGCCTACACCATCCCGGAGATCTGGGATCACTTTGGCAGCATGCATCCGTCGGGCACTCCCATCTGGAGCTTCATGTTCATCACGGTGGCCTGCGGTGCGATCTCCGGCTTCCACTCCACCCAGTCGCCCCTGATGGCACGCTGCATGAAGAGTGAAAAGCAGGGCCACTTCGTGTTCTACGGCGCAATGGTCTGCGAGGGCGTTATCGCTCTGATCTGGGCCGCTGCTGGCTGCAGCCTGTACGAGGTGACCGGCGGCCTGAACACCGGTCTGGCCGAAGCACTGGCCATGGGCCAGTCCAAGGCTATTTATGATGTCTGCTCCAAGACCATGGGCGGCGTGGGCATCGCACTGGCAATGGTCGGCGTTGTGGTGTGCCCCATCACCTCCGGCGATACTGCATTCCGCTCCGCCCGTCTGACTCTGGCCGACTGGTTCAAGATCGATCAGGACAGCTACGCAAACCGCCTGAAGCTCTGCATCCCGGTTCTGGGCGTGGGCGCTTTCCTGGGCATCGGCAACGCACTGGGCTTCATCAACTACACCGTGATCTGGCGCTACTTCAGCTGGACCAACCAGACGCTGGCCATGATCGTTCTGTGGGCTGCATCCATGTACCTGTTCAAGGAGAAGAAGAACTACTGGATCACCGCTGTGCCCGCTACCTTCATGAGCGCAGTCTCTTCCACCTACTTCATTCTGGCTCCCGAATGCCTGGGCGGCCTGCTGAACAGCAAGACCGCGGAGGGCGCCACCATTTACAACACCGCAGTGGCATACCCCATCGGTGTCATCTTTGCCATTGCAATGCTGGCAGTCTTCCTCCACGCAACGAAGAAGGCAGCCCAGAAGGCATGACACGATATATACAAACATATATACAAATGATCTGCTGAATAAGGCACCCTCCGCTGAAATGGCTCGGTGGAGGGTGCCTTGTATTTTGCGGCGTTTCAGGCAAAGAAATCACGATTTGCGGAGAAAATCGAAAACGATTGAGCAACTTGCACAAAAACAGACTGGAAAGTTTGGCAGCAGCGGTTTTGACCGGTTCCGGGAAAGGTCTTTGCTGGGAAATTAAGAAAATTTGCCGTGAATGCGATAAAAATTCTTTGCAGGTATTCCGCAGAAGCATCTTGCCATATACTTTTTGATATGGGAACCATACCAGAAAAATATTAACTGCTTTATGAAAAAAGTGTTAACATGAAGCCAGAGATTGGTCAGAGTTGCAGCTGGGCACGCAAAATGCTGGCTGTGGTTTGAATCAAAAAGGAGGTTTCTGGTATGATTAGTTTCTTACTCTGTCTGGCGCTCTTGATCATCGGCTACTTTGTCTATGGCAAGATCGTTGACAACACGTTCGGACCGGACGACCGCGAAACTCCTGCTGTGCGCATCAACGACGGCGTTGACTACGTTGTGATGCCCCAGTGGAAGCTGTTCCTCGTCCAGCTGCTGAACATTGCAGGTCTGGGCCCCATCTTTGGTGCACTGCAGGGTGCTCTGTGGGGCCCCGTGGTGTTCCTGTGGATCACCTTCGGCACCATCTTTGCAGGTGGTGTGCATGACTACTTCTCCGGTATGATGAGCGAGCGCAACGATGGCGCATCCATCGCTGAGGTCACCGGCAGATACCTCGGACCTGTCATGCAGAACATCATGCGTGTGTTCTCTGTTGTGCTGCTGATCATGGTTGGTACCGTGTTCGCAGTGGGCCCCGCAGGCCTGATCGTTACCCTGTGCAAGAACAGCGGCATGTCCGGTCTGCTGACCACCACCCTGTTCTGGCTGATCATCATTCTGGTGTACTACTTCATCGCAACCTTTATTTCCATTGATGCCATCATCGGTAAGATCTACCCCGTGTTCGGCATCTGCCTGATCATCATGGCTGTGGGCGTTATCTTCGGCATCTTCACCAACCCCGCCTACACCATCCCCGAGATCTGGGCAAACTTCGGCAACATGCATCCGTCGGGCACTCCCATTTGGAGCTTCATGTTCATCACCGTTGCCTGCGGCGCTATCTCCGGCTTCCACTCCACCCAGTCGCCTCTGATGGCTCGCTGCATGAAGAGTGAGAAGCAGGGCCACTTCGTGTTCTACGGCGCAATGGTCTGCGAGGGCGTCATCGCTCTGATCTGGGCCGCTGCCGGCTGCGCACTGTACACCATCACCGACGGCAAGATGGCTGGTCTGGCCGAGGCTCTGGCTGCTGGTCAGTCTGCTGCCATCTACGACGTGTGTGCAAAGACCATGGGCGGCGTTGGCATTGCTCTGGCAATGATCGGCGTTGTCATCTGCCCCGTCACCTCCGGCGATACCGCGTTCCGTTCCGCTCGTCTGACTCTGGCCGACTGGCTCAAGATCGATCAGGACAGCTACGTAAACCGCCTGAAGCTCTGTGTTCCTGTGCTGGGCGTTGGTGCTTTCCTGGGCATCGGCAACGCACTGGGCTTCATCAACTACACCGTGATCTGGCGCTACTTCAGCTGGACCAACCAGACGCTGGCCATGATCGTTCTGTGGGCTGCATCCATGTACCTGTTCAAGGAGAAGAAGAACTACTGGATCACCGCTGTGCCCGCTACCTTCATGAGCGCTGTGTCCTGCACCTACTTCGTGCTGGCACCTGAGTGCCTGGGCAAGATGATCAATACTTACGCAGACGGCAAGCTGGTCGCTTACAACACTGCCGTTGCATACCCCATCGGCATCATCTTTGCAATCGCAATGCTGGCACTCTTCATCTATGCTACCAAGAAGCACACCGCTTCTCAGAAGGCATAAGGATGTCTGCCGCACCGCATAAGCCTTAAACTCTGACACCCCCGCCGCTGCACCCCGCAGTGACGGGGGTGTTTTGACATAACAGACAAACCTTTTGTGCAAATCTTAGCAGCAGAAGGGGTTGCATTTTGAGGGCTGCAGTGCGAAAATAGAACCGGTGATTTTATTTGGAATGGCTGCAGCATCTGCGGCTGGACCGGAAACTAACAGTAAAGAAGGGAACTTCCATGATCTTCAAACCTGCACAGCTGGGTATGGCAAAGCTTGATAATCAGGAGCTGGTGGAGGACAGAAAGTCCTGCAAAAAGATCGGCCCCTGCGGCGTTGGCAAAAAGGCGCTGTACCTCAACAGCTTTTACATCGACCGCCGCTATTATCTGCCCTACGGCAGCATCAGCCGCGTGTTCAAGCGGGTGGCTATGAGCTCCGGCGGCTTTACCGGCAAGGGCATGTTTGCCTCCATGGCCTACCTTGTGGTGGAGTACGATGGCGGCAAGCAGAAGCAGTGCAACTTCAAGGACGAGCGGGATGTGGACAAGCTGCTGGAGGTGCTGGCCAAAGAGCAGCCGCAGATCCATCTGCTCAGCGCAGCCGGTGAGCAGATGCTGCAGAAGAAGGAAGCCGAAAAGGCCTCCCGCAAGCTGCCGGAAAGCGAGCTGACCGACGATGCCCGTCACAGCATCACCGTGCTGCGCAGGGCAAAGGAATATCTGGAAGCAAAGCCTGCCCTCTCCGATGAGCTCAGCGCAGCCGAGCGCCGCAAGCGTGCCCAGCTGCAGAGCAAGCCGGTGTACCGCTATGTGGCGCTGGCCATCTTTATCATGGGCATCGTCTCTGCGGCCTATGGCCTGTATGCCGTCACCACCCATACCGGCGGCTATGGCATCTACTTTGCGCTGTTCGGCTTTGCAGCCATCTTCCTGTTCTCCAGCTACAACATGCTGCCCACCGCCCACAACAACCACAGCGCCATCATGAAGCGGGCCGAGAAGGCCGAAGCTGCTATGGCAGAATACGTGAAGCACTACCCGAACGGTGCCTTCCCGGTGCCCAGCCATTACGCACATCCCATCGTGCTCAAGCAGATGGCCGATGCCATTGAAGAGGGCCGCGCCGTCACCGTGCCGGAGGCTTTGACTGCCGTGGAAAACCGCCTGAAGTCCCTGAACGCAGATGTGCAGGTGGAACAGGAGGAATACGACGAGGTGGTGGTCATCAAGGCGATGTTCCTGAACCACGATTATCAGTAAAAAGTAAGCAAAGAGGGCTTTTCCTTCGGGAAAGGCCCTTTTGCTTTGCCTAACTTCTTGCACAGCAGAATCGTTCGTTTTATAATGAAAAAGGAGAGTCTTTACACCCACGAGTGGAGGAAACAGCTATGGATATGGTCACCCTTGGCAGCACCGGCATCACGGTGAACAAAAATGGCTTCGGCGCACTGCCCATCCAGCGCATCTCGCAGGAAGATGCCGTCTATCTGGCCCGCAAGGCTTACAAGGCAGGCATCCGCTTTTTTGATACCGCCCGCGCCTACACCGACAGCGAGGTGAAGCTGGGCGAAGCCTTTGACGGCATCCGCACGAAAGTGTATATCGCCACCAAAACGGCAGCGCAGAACGCAGAGGACTTCTGGAAGGATCTGCACACCTCACTCACCAATCTGCGCACTGATTACATTGACCTGTACCAGTTCCACAATCCCGCATTCTGCCCGAAGCCCGGCGACGGCTCCGGCCTCTACGAGGCTATGCAGGAGGCCAAAGCCAAAGGCATGATCCAGCATATCGGCATCACCAACCACCGCCTGAAGGTGGCCCACGAGGCCATTGACAGCGGTTTGTACGAGACGCTGCAGTTCCCGTTCAGCTATATCTCCGGTGAGCAGGAGCTGGAATTGGTGAACAAGTGCAAGGCGGCAAATATGGGCTTTATCGCCATGAAGGGCCTGTCCGGTGGACTGATCACTAACAGCGCCGCAGCCTATGCCTTTGAGGCGCAGTTCGATGGAGTTCTGCCCATCTGGGGCGTGCAGCGTGAAAGGGAACTGGACGAGTTCCTCTCCTATATCGACAACCCGCCGCGCATGACCGACGACATCCGTGCCGTCATTGAGGGGGATCGTGCCGAGCTGTGCGGCGAGTTCTGCCGCGGCTGCGGCTATTGTATGCCCTGCCCGGCAGGCATCGAGATCAACAACTGCGCCCGCATGAGCCTGCTGCTGCGGCGTTCGCCCTCGGCAGAGCATCTCAGCCCCGCAGGTCAGGCCAAGATGAAAAAGATCGAGGGCTGCCTGCACTGCAACCGGTGCAAGGCCAAGTGCCCATATGGTCTGGACACCCCCGCACTGCTGGCCCGCAACTATGAGGATTACAAGCGCGTTCTGGCCGGTGAAGTAAAAGTTCAGTAACACAAAAGCTCCTGTCCATTCAGACAGGAGCTTTTGTGCTTTATGCGGCAGCTTTTGGCTGCTCAAAAATCCTCATCGATTCCTTATAGCAGTGTGCGAAGTACACGATCTCAGCAAGGGCGGTCAGCGCCCAGCTGCAGGGGTACAGTGCGTACAGCGAGGGAATGGTGTGAAAGTGCGCGAAGATGGTGTATACCCAGATCACCCGGAACACGCAGGAACCCATTACCACAATAATGGTGGGCACCACAGTCTTGCCAAGTCCGCGGGAAGCGGCGATGGTGCAATCCATAAAGGCGGAGATGCAGTAGGCAAAGCCCATCACGCCCACGCGCTTCATGCCGGCATCAATGACGGCGCTCTCGGTGGTGAACAGGGCAAGGAAGGTGCGGCCAAAGAGGAACAGGCTTCCGCCCAGGATCAGGCCCACACCAAAGGAGTAGGCCAGACTGATGAAATAACTCTTCTTTACGCGGTCCGGCTTGCCAGCGCCGTAGTTCTGGCTCATAAAGCTTGCACAGGCCATATAGAATGCGGCCATGCAGTCGTAGATCATGGCATCGGCATTGGCGGCGGCGCTGTTGCCCTTGACCATGAGAGAGTCGAAGGAGTTGACCCCTGCCTGAATGAACAGGTTTGCAATGGCGAAAATGGCATTCTGGAAACCGGCCGGAAGACCAAGGCCCAGAATGCTCTTTGTTGTGGCGGGGTCCAGATGCAGCTTTTTGGTGTCCAGCACGTAGCAGTCCTGCACTTTGGTCAAAGCGTGCAGGATCAGCCCGGCAGAGGCGCACTGCGAAATGGCACTGGCCAGCGCCACGCCCATGACGCTTAACTGGTACACGATGACAAAGAACAGGTTCAGTGCAATGTTCAGTGCGCCCGCAATGGACAGGTACATCAGCGGCTTTTTGGTGTCGCCGATGGCGCTGAACACAGCGTTGCCGAAGTTGTACAAGGCCAGAGCGGGCATACCAAGGAAGTACACCCGCAGGTACAGGATGGCACCGGGCAGCAGGTCGTCCTTGGTGTTCAGCAGCCGCAGCATGAAGGGGGAACCCAGCAGGCCGACGAACAGCAGCACCACACCCGCGATCAGGCTGACGATGGCGGCGGAGTGGACAGTCTTTTCCACATCGTGCTCGTGCCGTGCACCGTAGAAGCGGGCCACCAGCACGTTGATGCCGCCGCTCAGGCCGATCAGGAAGCCGGTGAACAGGCTGACGAGGATGCTGGTGGAACCCACCGCGCCCAGCGCTGTAGAGCCTGCAAACCGGCCTACCACGGCCACGTCCGACATGTTGAACAGCACCTGCAGCAGGTTGGAAAGCGCCAGCGGCAGACTGACCAGAAAGATCTGTTTGGCCAGAGGGCCTTCGGTCAGTGTTTTGGTATTTGATTTCATGTTCTCTTTTTATCCTTTAACCTAAACCGTGCCCGCGCACACCGGGGCACACCTCTATTATATGGGCCGCTGCGGCTTTTGCAAGATAGCATCGACATTTCATATTTGATTTTTTTGTGTGGCTGTGCTATACTACTTTACACCGATGAAATAAATATGTGCGATCGTAGCTCAGCTGGATAGAGCGTTCGGCTCCGACCCGGAAGGCCAGAGGTTCGAATCCTCCCGGTCGCACCAAGAATCCCCGACACACTTTCGTGTGCCGGGGATTCTTTTTGTGCGATCGGGAGGATTCGAACAGCAACGACGACGACCGCAGCCAGCGGCTGAAACAGGGAGGAGTTGTTGGGGCCGCGTTCTGATTTTTCAAAGCCCTGCCAAGGGGCTGCAGAAAAATCAGCAAACGCAACCCGTCAGGCCCTGCACAGCAGGGCAAGCAATCAGCCCAGCGGGCTGTTGCTTAGTGCGTGGTTCCCAGCGTGTAGAAATGTCTAACAACAGGCTGCGATTTACGGTGCGCCGGGAGGATTCGAGTTATCCTTTTTTGTTTTTCATCCAGATGCGGTACAGCCCGTCTGTGATGAGGGTCTCCCGGTATAGAATGGGGGTGCAGCATGCTTCCCGGATGGGAATGGGCAGATTGCCGGTGGCGTAGAATGCTGTCTGCGGGCCAAGCTCTGCGCAGAAACGTTCCGCCAGACCGTCCAGCAGGCTGGCGGTGCCCAGTACAAAGCCGTTCTGCAGGCAGGAAGAGGTGCTCTTGCCCAGAATGGATGCAGGAGCCTTTGCAGCAAGGTCGATCTGCGGCAGCTGAGCGGTGTTCTTTACCAGTGCGCTCAGCGAGAGCTGCGGCCCGGGCAGGATCACTCCACCCACAAGCTCCTGCTTGGCATTGACTGCCATCATGGAGATAGCGGTATCGGCTGAGATCACCACCAGCGGCCCGGAACACTCTGCCAGTGCAGCAACAGCACCGCATAAAAGCTCGGCGCCCAGCTGGGCGGGGTTGTCCAGCCGAAGCTTGATGCCGCTTTTCAGGCCGGGGCCGACCGTCAGGATGCGCGCATTGCAGAGGATACGCAAAGCGGAAAGAACCCGGCCGCTCAGCACGGGCACTACACTGCCCAGAATACCGCCTTCAATTTGTGCCGGCGAAGCACCGTGCAGAGAGAGCAGATTCACCAGGCGGATGGCGTATTCATCCACCGTTGCAGCGGTATCAGAGTGCAGCCGTCCACAAAAACGCAGAGTATCCTGCTCGTAGCCGCCCACGGTGATGTGGGTGTTGCCAATGTTGACGGTGAGTATCATAAACAAAGCCCTCCTCTGCAGCGCAATATAATGTATATATAATATAATAGCGCGCCCGCCGCGGATACTGACACAGGACATGGCGCTTCTCCCTTATAGAATAAGTATAGCTACCTTATACAGGATACGGGGATAACTCCATAATACGTTCTGTCTGCAGCCTTGTCAAGAAAAAGGCACGCCCTGAAACGGGTGAAAAACAGGGAGATTCTTTATTCTGCAAAGAAATTGGAAAAAATCTGTCAAAAAGTGTTGACAAGGAGGCGGGGGTGTGGTATTATACT